>Ga0116175_1001503_pt1 | contig 14951 bp, 19 predicted proteins | sample AD_UKC125_MetaG_FD_89802 | JGI IMG/M metagenome (GOLD analysis project Ga0116175, IMG submission 89802) | Active sludge microbial communities of municipal wastewater-treating anaerobic digesters from USA - AD_UKC125_MetaG | ecosystem: Engineered > Bioreactor > Anaerobic > Digestate | place: USA... | reverse complement strand
TGTCCGACGCCGACCTGGCGGCCATCATGGCCTACCTGCGCGCCCAGCCCGCGGTGGCCAACGCCGTGCCGAAATCCAAATACAACATCCCCTTGCCGCCCAGCTACGGACCCGCCGTGAAGAACGTCAAGGCACCGCCGGCCACCGACAAGCTCAAGTACGGCGAGTACCTCGCGCAGATCGGCCACTGCATGGAGTGCCACACGCCGCGTGACGACAAGGGCGCGCCGAAGACCGGCCAGCTCGGCGCCGGTGGCATGGTGTTCAAGGGTCCCTGGGCGAAAGCGTCGCGCGCAACCTCACGCCGCACGAGAGTGGCCTGAAAAACTGGACCGACGCGCAGATCGCCAAGGCCATCCGCGAAGGCGCAGACCGGGACGGCAAGCCCTACAAGCCGCCCATGGCCTTTGCCTTCTACAAGAACATCAACGACGCCGACATGGCGGCGCTCATCGCCTACCTGCGTTCGTTGAAGCCGCAGGCCTGGGCGGCCAAATAACAGCCGCCGCGCGGCGCGACGGCGGGGGCTCAGCCGGACTGCGCGTCGCGCGCCTTGTCCGCCGAGCCCTCCAGCCCGGCCAGCAGCGCGCGGCTGTTGCCCGGGATCACCATCTGGAACTGGTTGTCCACGTAGGTGTAGTCGAAATAGCCCATGCGCGCCAGCGGCTGGATCTTCAGCACGTCCACCAGCCCCTCGGGCGTGATCACTGCGTCGTCAATGTGCACCGCCACCACGCGGCCGAACACGACGTCGGCCGTGCCCATGGGCGGCACACCGGGGAAGCGCAGCGTGTTCAGGTACACGCACTCGAACTGGATCGGCGAGCCGCCCACCCGTGCCGGCTTCACTTTGCGCGAGGACAGCTTCACCAGCCCGGCGCGCTCAAACTCGTCCACGCCGTGCGGCAGCTCCTCGGCCGAGATGTTGACCGCCTCACGCAGCGCGTAGGTGGCCATGTTCCAGACGAATTCGCCGGTTTCCTCGGCGTTGCGCACCGAATCCTTGCGCTGGCCGCCCGTGTCCTGGTTGGCCGAGAACATCACGATCGGCGGGTTGAAGGTCACGTTCTGGAACTGGCTGTAGGGCGCCAGGTTGTGCCGGCCCTGGCGGTCCACCGTCGAGATCCAGCCGATGGGCCGGGGGATCACGCAGGACTTGAACGGATCATGAGGCAGGCCGTGCGGGGTGAGGCCGGGTTCGTAGTACATGGCGGAAGCGGTCTCCGGTTGATATGAAAACAATAGCAGCCAGCGACCGATCCACGCCGGGAAGGGGTGTTTTTTGATCGAAAAACCCGGCTTTCATTGCCAAGAAGGGTCGCGCGCCGTACGATTTCCGCACGGGAGCCACAACTTGAAATACGCATTTACCCCGAGAGCCAGGTTCAGCGGCATTGGGGCCTCAGCATTCGCTCTGCTGGCCTGCCTCACCGCTTGCAGTCCGTCGCCAACGCCCTCCCCGCCAAGAGCGAAGCCTGCGGCAACGTCGGAACAACGCAACTTCACCGGCACTTGGACCGTTTCCGGCACCCGGCAGACCCTCGAGATGGGTGCCGGCCACCGCGCCGAGGCTTACCGGCTCGGCGGCTCCCTGATGTTGAGCGGGGAGCAGCGGCCGGGTCTGGGCTTCAGGTCCGACATCATTGGCTTCTCGGACAACCAGACCGGCATGCAGGGCCGCAGTGTCTGGACGGATGAGCATGGCGATCAGGTCTTCAGTGAATTGAGCAGTGCCACGACTGGGCCGGGCAACCTCATCCAGGGGCGATTCATCGGCGGCACCGGCCGCTTTGCCGGTGTCACGGGTGCTTACAGTTTCAAATGGCATCCACTGGTCGTCACCGAGGACGGCGGCGTGAGCGGGCGTGTCGACGGCCTCAACGGCTGGGCGCGACTCGGGTCACCTCAAAGTCCGCCCGTGTCCGCGACGGTGGGTGGCGCAACCGCTGCAGGAAACCAGCCATGAGTGCCGCCGATTCTCGTCTGATCGCCACCGTGAAGGCACTGGCGCCGTTTGTTCTCGGCCTCGGGATCTGGGTGACACCGATCCCTGAAGGGCTGACCCGTGAGGCCTGGCATCTTTTCGCCCTCTTTGCTGCCGCGATCTTCGCCGTCATCGTCAACGCCTATCCCCTGTTGACCTCGGCCCTGTTGGCGGGTTCGGTCGCGGTACTCAGCAACACGCTTGATCCGGCCAAGGCATTCGCCGGCTTTGCCAACCCCAGTGTGCTGTTGGTGGTGGTGGCCTTTCTCGTCGCGCAGGCTGTGGTCAAGTGCGGACTGGGCCAGCGCATCAGCCTGAAGGTCGTCTCGCTGTTCGGCAAGTCCACGCTGGGCCTGGCCTACAGCCTCTTCATCACCGACGCGCTGATCGCGCCGGGCTTCCCGAGCAACACGGCGCGCGGTGGCGTGCTCTACCCGATCATCCTGGCGCTGGCCCAGAGCAGCGGCTCGGTGCCCGATGATGAAAGCAAGCGGCGCCTGGGCGGCTACCTCATGTTCTGCGGCATGGCCAGCCTGGCCGTCTCGTCGGCCCTGTGGCTCACGGCCACCTCGGCCAACCCGATCGGTGTCTCGCTGGCGGCCGAACACGGGCTGAAGGTGGATTTCGGCAAGTGGCTGCTCGTGGCCTCGGTGCCGGCACTGGTGACCATCGCCCTGCTGCCGCGCCTGATCTTCCGGGTGTTTCCACCCGGCGTCACGAGCACGCCCGAAGCGCCCGCCGCGGCGCGCCAGCAACTGCGCGACATGGGCCCGTTGTCGCGGGACGAGTGGGTCACCGCCGTGACCTTCGCGGTCATGGTCGGCGCGTGGATCTTTGCCGGTGTCCTCAAGCTGAACCTCACCGCCGTGGCCATCGCCGGCCTGGGCACCCTGCTGGCCCTGCGCGTGCTGACGCTGGAAGACATCTACCTGCAGGGCAGCACGCTGGCCACCTTTCTGTGGCTGGCGGTGCTGTTTGCGCTCAGCGGGCAGCTCAACGAACTCGGCTTCATGAGCTACGTGGGGCAGCGGCTGGCATCAATGCTGGGCGGCATTTCCTGGCCGGTGGCCTATGTGGCGCTGCTCGGGCTGTATGTGTTGATGCACTACCTGTTCGTCAGCCAGTCGGCGCAAGTGCTGGCCCTGCTGGGCGTGTTCCTCGATGTCGGCCTCCAGGCCGGCGTGCCGCTGCACCTGATGGGCTTCGCGCTGCTGTTCGCCAGCAGCTACTTCTCCACGCTCACCCCGCAGGGCGGCAGCCAGAACGTCATCTTCGCCGCCAGCGGCTACCTGACCCAGCGAGAGCTGTATCGGCTGGGGCTGATCACCACGGTGTTCTGCACCGTGGTGTTCCTGGTGGTCGGCACACCGTGGATTCTGTGGGTGGGGTGAGACAACGCCCTGCCTGAGTCAGGGAGTCAACTGCAGCGGCAGTGTGGCACCCAACTTGGATCAGGCCGGGTCCAAGCCGGCCACCCGCGTTGCAAGCGCACGCTCCAGCGCCGGAAGGTCGTCGCCAATTGTCTTGAACAGAACCTCGTGGGCAACCTGTTCATAGCCGTGCGCCAGCAGGTTCCTAAGCCCGATGATCCGACGCCAGGGGATGTCCGGCATCGCCCCGGCGCGCTCGTCGCCCACACGGTAAGCCGCCTCGCCAAGGTTGATGAACAGCTTTTCCACCGCCAGGCACAAGATCCGGTTACCGGCAAATTCCCTTGCGGTCAGCCCCGTCGCCAGTGAGCGCAGTTCCTGCACAAAGTGCAGCATGTCTGTCAGATGCGCAGGGGTGCGATCCACAGTCACTGATACAAGGTCCGAAGCTGCGGCTCAATCGCGCGGCGGCGATAGGGGTTGTTCAGCACCGATGGAAAGGCCAGATCGATTTTGCGGCCATTGAAGGCAACAGAAAGCTCGTCCTGCATGTCCACCAGTACGAAGCCGCTAGGCGCCTCGCCGGGGATGAACTCCACCATCAGATCTACGTCGCTGTCGGGCCGCTCGGCCCCCACGGCGGCCGAACCAAAAAGCTGCAGGCTGCGCACGTGGTAACGCCTGCAGATGTCTGCAATGCGTGAAATCTGGGCTGGCGCGATGTGCATGACGGTGATTATGCGGGGAACGCTTGCCTGCAAGCAACGGCCGGAACATCCTGTGCCTCGCCCGTCTCGCCAACCTGTTTTGATAGCAACAAAGGACCATCAGAAGCTGGACTGCACCGAATCTCGTGCGGAATTGTGGCGCTGACGCCTGTCAGCCAGGCTCGTGGGGCGGCGCGGCCAGCCCGGGTGTGCGCCCGCGCACGCACGCGAATGTTGTATCTGTGCTACATTCCCCCATCGCTTTTGGCGACAGGCCGCTTCACCGCCCCCCACGCGGTGAGGCCCACACCCCCGGCAGAGGGGCCGCCTGTCCAGCCCTTCAATGGCGAGCCGGCTGACGCCTCTCACGACGCAGCGGCACTTTTCCCTTCTGATCACGAGGCCCCTGCTGTGGCGCGTGCCCTGGTTCCAGCCCTGACCGGCTCGCCAGGGGGTTCAGGCGGGCACCCCGGCGCTTTGGGCTGCCAATCAACCCGCTTTCGGACGCTTGTTTTCCTTCCCCGGCCCGGCGCGCTTGCGCGCCCCGCCCCGCGTCCCGGACCTTCTTTTCTCCTGATTCCATGATTCAAAACTACAACAACATGACCACCACGACCCCTTCTTCTTCGTCGATCTCGCCCATCACCATGGGCAAGTACCGCATCGCCGCCTGCCCCAGCCCGCTGGCGTGCGGGCGCTTTGCCGCGCAGGTGTCCATCGCCAGCGGCAGCGGCCGCGGCACCACCGACCGCGTGATGCGCTTTCACGACCTCTTCCCCACGCACGACGCGGCGGCCCATTACGCGCTGGCGCAGGGCATCGTCTGGGTGCACGAGACCACCCGCATGCAATGAACCACTCCCCGAACCCTCTCACCGAAAGAACCCCGCCATGGCCAAGGAAGAACTGATCGAAATGATGGGCATCGCCAATGAGGTGCTGCCCGACTCGCGCTATCGCGTGACGCTGGACAACGGCCATCAGCTGATCGCCTACGCCGGCGGCAAGATGCGCAAGAACCACATCCGCATCCTCGCGGGCGACCGCGTCTCGCTGGAGCTCTCGCCTTACGACCTGAGCAAGGGCCGCATCACCTTCCGCCACATCGAAGGCCGCGGCCCGATGGTGCGCCGCACGCGCTGATCGGTCACTCCGTGGTTCTCAGCTCCGGTTGGGGTCGGTCACCGGCTTCGGCTGCGGCACATTCTTGCGCAGGTGCCGCGCGAAGAACTGTTCCTGGCTGAAACCTTTTAGCGGCACCGAGCCGAAATGACGGCCCCGCCGGTAGGTCCGCACCTGGTGGCCGTCGGCCTCGGTGTCCGAGCCTAGCTCCGCTTTGGTCAGAAACCAGGTGTTTGCCCGGGCGTCGTAGTCAAAACGCCAGCGGTCTGACCAGCGCCAGCGGCTGCCACCATAGTGAGCCAGGGTGAACGTGCCTGTCGCCGCCGAGAGGTCATCGAACGGATCGGGCCAGGTGCCGCCGCAGTTGTGGCAGCGCACCAGCGCTTCATTGCTCAACACCAGATGCAGCCGGCCATCGGCACCGCGCAGGGCGATCTTCAGCGGACGCTGGTGATCTTCGAGCGGGTCCTCGCCCTCGGTGCCCTGGCGTTCCAGGATGAAGAGGTAGTCCTTTCGGCCGTCCCGGTTCAAGTCCACCTGGCGCCAGACCATCAGCGACGAACGGGGTTCAATGAAGGGTGCCAGTTCCGCAGGCACGGGACGGCTGTCCTCGTCCTCGTTGCCGGATTCGGTGCTGTCGTCGGCCCTGGCCAAACTTGGGGTGAAAGCCAGCAGGGCGCACGCCGCCATGGGCCAGGCACGGTGGAGAACTCTCAAGGAAACAGGGTGCATCGGTGGATTCGCGTCGGCTGGAAAGCGGGGCTCACTGGGGTGCATCGCAGGCTGACGGATCGGCCCAGCGCAGCGCAATGTCGTCACGCTGGCGCGCCGCAATGCCGTCCTCGCAGCGCCCGCCCAGACACGCAAAGCCACGCAGCACGGCGCCCCCCGGGCGGCGGACCAGCATGCCCTCCTCCTTCTGAAAGGGAATGGCTGCATGGCGAGACTGGCCGTCAAACATACGCCATTCGCAGCGCCAAGCGTAGTCTCGCCCCCGGCAGAGCAAGGTACTTTGCGCGGCCTGGGTCGGCGCTGCCGAGCGTTTCTGCACGACGTCGAACGTGAACTCATCGATCGGATCGGAGCGGTCACCTGCCTGCGCATCAAAGCTCAGACGCAGCTGAATGCCGGCGGCAGAGTGTCCGCTCAGGCAGATGCGCCCGCCGCCGCGGGTCTTGTGCTGGCGGGCGTCCTCGATCTGTCGGGCGATCGGCGGGTTGTCGGGTGCGGTCAGGGCGCGTGCAAAAGCCTGTTCGATGGCGGCACAGGCATCGGCGGGCAAGGAATCCAGCCGGAACAGACGGTCGCTCGTCCCGGCCCTGAGCGGCGTTGCCGCCAGGCCGCTGGGCTGCGTGAGATGGTCCTCAAGCGTCAGCAGCGGCCACGAGTCGGCCAGTAGTTCCAGCTGGAGGGAGCGGCCAATGCGCTTGAGGCGAACCGATGGCGCACGGTCATCGCGGCTGAGGCCATCGAGGCCCGTGCACGAAACCTCCTGGCCCATCGCGCTGCATGCGAGATCACCACCGCGCAGGTGCGCCTCTTCCCGGGTCTGGAGATAGAGACGGCGCGGCGCGGGATGCACGCTGTCACTGTCGTCTTTGCCGTTGCTGGGCCAGGTCTCGAAATGACGCCGCTGCTCGGTGTCGTCCCACAGGTGGATGGCGAGGACCGCCTGCCGGGGCTGCGCAGCCAGATGAGCTGCCGAATAGACCCGTCCCCAGCAGGTCGTCGGACCGGCCTTGGCGCTAGTCCAGTAAAACAGACAGGTCAGAAAAAGCACAAACGGCCGCATGGTATGCACGAGTCTAGGAGCCCGCACCGGCCCAAGGCATCGCATCCGCATGCGATGCCGCAGCCGCTCGCATCCGTTTACGCTTTCTGCCTGTTCAATGTCCCGCTGAAAGCTGTTTCATGACACCTGCGCGAAGCTCCTCCTTGCTGCTCCTGGCCGGAATGGGCCTGATCGCCGCTGTTGCCCCCGCGTTGGCCCAAACCTCGCGCCCGGCCAAGCCTGACGATGCCCAGGTGAAACGCGATGTCTGGGGCGACGGCGCCGGCAAGCTCAAGGTCGAGCTGACGGCCGGCAAGACTGGCGAGCTGGAGTGGGACGAGCGGACCCGGAGCTGGATGTTCCAGCGCGGCTTCATCGTGACCCGCAAGGGCAACTTGGCCGGATTTCCCGACGCGAACCTTGAAGTGGGTGGGCTGGCCGTGTACCGCCACACCGGCCAAGGCTGGGTGCTGCAGAAGCTGCTGACCACATTCAATCGTTACAGCGGGATTCCCGCGCCGGATGAGCAAACATTGTTTGCCCTGGCCCAGGACAACGCACGCCACGTTTTCAACGAAAAGATTCGTGACATGCCCGAGGGCCTGGGCAGACTGGGCCTGTCCAAGGAATATCCCATCAAGTGGCACAACGCCAATTCGCTCAGCTATTACCTCGAAGCCAGCTATGCGTACCGGGAGCCGAGCAGCGGCCGGGTGGTGCCCTGCACCAGCCTGTGGGAGGTTCGGATTTACCGCGCGGACCCATCCTCACCGTGGAAGAACCCGTCCGGCAACTACCGCAAGATCATCGCGGGGTGCAGGGGCTGAATGCCATATCCGTGTGACCCGGCCAGCCCGATCCAGCCATCCATTCTGTTCCGCTCGAACAAGGAGTTCCTCATGAAAATCACCCATCGTCTGATCGGCCTCGTTTCCGTCGCGCTTGTCGTGGGCGGCGTGCCCGTCTTGGCCGTGGCACAAGCCACCCCCCAGATCGACCAGCGCGAAGCCAAGCAGAGCGCTCGCATCAACCAAGGCGCTGCCACCGGGAAACTGTCCAACCAGGAGGAGGCCCGCCTCAGGGCCGGACAGGCGAAGGTGGAAGGCATGGAAACCGCCGCCAAGGCCGACGGGCACGTCACCAAGTCCGAGCGCGCGGCGATCAAGTCGGAGCAGAACCACCAGAGTCGGCGCATCGCGAAGCAGAAGCACGACCACAACAACCGCTGAGCCTGGTTCGCCGTTTTCACGAACGCCCTTCTGACGCTGTGTCGATGCTTTCATTCAGGGTCGTGGTGCCCCGCATCGTGGCGGGGGCCGGCGTTTGCCTGGGCCTGGCGTCTGGCGGGGCTTTGGCGGGTGCGCCCGGATTGCTCTCAGGGGACTACGAAGGCGGCCTGGCGCTGGCGGTGGCGACAAGCGACAAAGGGCGAATTACCGGCCACCTGGCCATCGCGGGATCGAACTGCCGAATCTTTCTTCACGGGTTGCCGCACGGCGAGGTTTACCGTCTGGCCATCATCACGCCGGGCGATGACACCTTTGTCGCCTACGGCGAACTGAAAGTCTCCTTCGACGGCGAAACGCCGGTGGTGCAACTGGGCATTCCCGTCCCTCAGAGTTGCCAGAAGGCAGCCCCTGACTTGCCACAACGCCCGTTCCGGCTTCAGACCCGGCAAGCGTGGAATGGGGTCCGCCTGGTGCAGGCAAATCGCACCCACTTCCACGACGAAGCCCACGACAGCACGGTCCGCAAGGCCTACGTGGTGAAGTGGGACGCCATCGCCTTCGACAAGGAGACCCCGGCGTTTGCCCGTGCCCAGTACCTCGGCGGCAAGACAGCCGTGGTGGGCTGGCTGCGCCAGGAAGATCTTTTTCCTGCCGATGCCAATCCGCAGATGGACTATGTGCGCAGCCAGTTGCCGCCGATGCAGGGCCGCTGGCCCCAAGCCAGGTTGCCGGTGGACGTTCGAGCGTACCTGAACGCCCGGGAGCGCTGTGAGCACTTCGAGGGGGAGGAGGGCACCGACCCAGCGCGTCAGAAATTTCTGGACAAGGCTCGGGCCCGTGAATGCGGCGACGCAAAGCGCCGGTTGGCGGTACTCACCGAGGCGTACGGCGGGCGCAAGGCCGAACTGAAATTCCTCAGGGAAAACGGACTGCCTTCATGAAGGTCCTTGCTGGTTTTGCCGCCGCCGGCCTGTTCCTGTCTTCGTGCGTCTGGGCGGTTGACGCATCGCCGCACAATCGGTTGCCCCATCGATATTCGCCAAGACCGGGTACCGAGGTGGTGGTTGAACGGGTGGCCGACCATTGGCAGGCTCGGCTGCCGGGCGGGCTGAAGCAGCCGCTGGGTGAGGCCATGGACGATGACGAGCGCGGGCGCAGCGCGTTGCTGCTTCAGGCCGATTTCAATTTCGACGGGTATACCGACGTGGCGCTGATTGCCGGCGTTGGCTATGGCGGTGCCATCTCGACGTACTGGGTGTTTCTGTGGGATGACGCCGCTCGCAGGTTCCGGAAATTCCCCCACATCGTCGGAAATCCCATGCTGGAGCCGCGGCGCCGGGCGCTCATCGCATGGGAGCGCGATGGACCGCGCTGGAACAGCACCGAATACCGGAGCATCCATGGCGAGCTGGTGCGGGCGGTGGAGCGCGAGCAGAACATTCTCGGTGGCCTGAATGTGGCGCTCGACCAGCTCACGATTCACCTGCCCGAAACCGGCAAGGTGACCGACAGCCGCATCGTCGCGGGCGATGCGCCGTTCGACGTGACGCCGGAAACCCTGCCCAGTGCCCACGCGCGCATCACGAAGCCCCGTGTCTGGTTGCACGACCAGCCGGACGCCAGCAGCCGCACCGCCATGTATGTGATCAAGGGCGACACCGTGACCCTGCTGCACTATGTGCCGCCCAAGTCCGCCCGCGACAGCCCCGATGGCTGGTTGTTTGTGCGTTTTCAGGGCCGAAAGACCATTGACCGGTGGATCGAGGCCAGCGGAATCCTTCCCTGAAAATCGCTGGGGCGTCAGCCTCTACACTGCGGATCACCATGGATCATGTGCTCTTGGTCGAGGACGACATTCCCACCCGGCAGTGGCTGGTTGAACTGCTGTCGGCCGCCGGCGAGCCGCGCCTCGCACATGCCTGCGGAACGGTGCGTGAGGCGTTGGAGTGGCTGCGCAGTGGGCGACCGGCGGACATCGTCCTGACCGATCTGGGCCTGCCCGATGGCAGCGGGCTGGAGGTCATCCGCGAAGCCTGCCGCGTGCCAGGTCGGGAAGTGTTGGTGCTGTCGATTTTTGGGGATGAGAAGAATGTGCTGGCCGCGATCGACGCCGGCGCCGGAGGCTACCTGCTCAAGGATGGCAGCATGAATTCGATTCGCGACCATCTGCACTGCCTGCGCAGCGGCGGATCGCCCCTGTCGCCGCGCATCGCCCGGACGCTCATCCGGCGCACCCGGGAGGCCGCAGCGCCCGAGGCGCCAGCGCTAGGGCAGATCGCCGGGCCCGCGCTGCTGTCCGAACGCGAACGTGATGTGCTCACGGGCGTTGGCAAGGGTTTCAGCTACGCCGAAGTGGCTGACGCGTTGAAGATCACGACCAACACCGTGCGTACCCATGTGCGCAAAATCTACGAAAAACTCTCGGTGAACTCACGTGCCGAAGCGCTGTATGAATACAACCGCCGCATGACCGAACGAGGGCAACCGCCGATCCGTTGATGAGCACCGCTTACCAGACCGCGCGCCTTCGAGCTGCCACGGCCCTGGCGCTTTGCATGGTGCTGGTGTTTGTGTTGATCGTTGTTTCGCACCGCAACCCGGCTGACGAGGTGAAGGCGGCCGGCGCCTATTCGGTGCTGCGCGCGCAGGTGGTCGAGGCGGGTCGCGACTACCCGGACAGGCCGCCCCCTGCCGACAACGCCTGGAAGCCCGCCTCATTGCCTGACAACTGGGACGGCCAGCGACCGGACTATGAGGGCTACATCTGGTACGGGATCGTGATGCCCGAGGCCGCGACGCGCTGGCAAAGGCCCGCCCTTTACCTGCCGGCCGCGGGTATGAATGCCGAGGTTTGGCTGAACGGACATCGCAGCGGTGGCGCCGGGCGCATGCGGTCACCGGTGTCGCGGCACTTTTACACCCCGCAACTTATCGAGCTGTCACCCGGCCTCGTCAACGCTGCTACCGGTACCAACGAGCTGTGGATCCTGGTGGCCGGCCACCCCGGTTACCGCTGTGGCCTGGCACCGGTCTGGCTGGGGGAGCACGACGATCTGCAAGGCGCCTGGCGTCAACGCCGGTTCTGGCAGACCGAGGGCAATGCGGCGACGATCGTGATCAACCTGTCGATCGCGGTGTTCGTGCTGCTGGTCGGCTGGCGCGACCCGGCACATTCAGCCTACCGTTGGTTTGGTGCCGCCGCCGTGGTGTGGGCGTTGCGCAACCTGAACTACTGGGTCACCAATCCGTTCATTCCCGATCTCCTGTTTGCCGAGTTGTGCGTCAGTGGTGCGGCGTGGTTCGTCGCCCTGTTTTCGATTTTTGCCATGCGCTTTGCCGAGATGCATCAGCGGGGGTATCAGGGGCCGCGCTGGCTCCAGGCGGGGGCCCTGACCTATGCGGTGATCGCCACGCTCTACTTCCTCTCGTCGGACAACTACGCGCGCGCGAACGCGGGGTTTGCGTTGCTCGCCGCCATCGGCGTGGGGCTGACGATCTGGAGCATGGTGCGCTTGGTGAGCCTTGCCTTTGTGCGGCCCACCACCCATCTGATCGCAGTGGCTTGTGGCGCGATGATCTACCTGCTGCTTCTCCTGAACGACTACGCCATCGGCATCAACAGTGCCAGTCTGGGCGAGATTTTCATGCGGCAATATGCTGCCCTGCCCCTGTTCGTGGCGATCACGGCCACGCTGGCCAAACGCTATGGCGACGCCATGCGACGCACTCGAGAGCTGGCGGCGTCTCTGCAGTCCCAGGTTGAGGCCCAGCGCAGGCAACTTGAGCATAGTTACGAGCAACTGCGCGACGCGGAGCGTGAGCAGGCGCGAGCCCAGGAACGCGCACGCGTGATGGGTGACCTCCATGACGGACTTGGCATGCATCTGGCCACCGCGCTGCGCCAGGTGCGCATGGATGGCCTGCCCCGCGACCAGCTGGCAAGCTCGTTGCAGGACTGCTTGGACGAACTGCGCGTGGCCGTGGATTCGCTCGACGAGCAGGAGCGCGACCCGCTGTCCTTGCTGGGTTCGCTGCGCTACCGCATGGCGCCGCGCTTCGAGGCACTGGGTGTGCGTCTGGACTGGCAGGTGGCGGCCGACCTCCATGACCTGCCGGTACTGGACCCCTCGCAGGCCTTGCACCTGCTGCGCATTGTTCAGGAGATCCTGGGCAATGCGCTGAAGCACAGCCAGGCCACGGTGGTGACCCTGTCACTGAGCAGCACGGCGCAAGGCACGCTGATTCGCATCAGCGACAACGGGCGCGGTTTTGATCCCCATGCCGTGGCCAAGGGGCGGGGGTTGGGCCATCTGCAGAGCCGGGCACAACACCTGGGCTCGCGGCTGGAATGGCAGCGCCATGAACGCGGCATCACGTTGTCAATGGTGCTTCCCGCTCCTTCGGCCGAAACGCCCACGTAACCCCCTCAAGGCCTTCTGGCGTCCTGAGCCTATGGGGCCTTACTGGCCCACCGGTGCCACAATCCCCGCCATGAAATCCTTCAAAGGCAAGGGCGTGGTGATCACCGGGGCCGCCTCCGGTATCGGTGAGGCGCTTGCGCGCAACCTGGCCGCGCAGGGCGCGCGGCTGCTGCTGGCCGATGTGGACACCGGGCGGCTCGACGCCGTGGTCACCGAACTGCGTGCCGGCGGCGCCGACTGCCTGGCACAGGCCTGCGACGTGGCCGATGCCGCGGCCGTGCAGGCACTGGCCGACACCGCGTTGCAGGCCTGGGGCGGCGCCGACGTGGTGGTCAACAACGCCGGCGTGGGCCTCGTGGCCCCGGTGCAGAGCCTGGATCTGGCCGACGCCCACTGGCTCATGGCCATCAACTTCTGGGGCGTGGTGCACGGTTGCCGCGCCTTCATCCCGCAGCTGCAGGCACGCCCCGGCAGCGTGATCGTGAACATCTCCAGCATCTTCGCCATGGTGTCGATGCCCACCCAGTCCATCTACAACGCCAGCAAGGCGGCCGTGCGCGGCTTTTCCGACGCACTGCGCGAGGAGTTGCGCGAGAGCGGCGTGCGCGTGCTGTGCGTGCACCCCGGTGGCATCCAGACCCGCATCGCGCAGCAGGCGCGCCTGGGCGACATTTCCGCGGTGGCCGACACGCCGCAGGCCCTGCACGCCCAGTTCGACCAGGCCGCACGCACCACCGCGCCACAGGCTGCACAGGCCATCGTGCAGGCGCTGCAAAGTGGGCGCACGCGGCTGCTGATCGGCGCCGATGCGAAGCTGGGCGACCTGCTGTACCGCCTCTGGCCCACGCGCGTTGCACCCTGGCTGTCGGCCCTGGCGCGGCGCCTGCGCCAGCGCCAGACCCGCGCCTGAGCCTGTTTCTGGAACCTCGCGACGGAACCGTCCATGTCCCGCGCAAACGTCCAGGATCCGGCTTTTCGACCCCGTTGGGCCGGCGTCCTGATGCTGTACCTGCTGGCTATCTCAATCGGTGCCGGCTCGGCCTGGCTGGCGGTGCGCAGCCAGCTCGAGGCCGGCGGGGTCTCGGCCGGGGTCTGGCGCACCAGCACGCTGGCGGGCAGCACCGATGCCGACCTCTACACCCGCGCCGTGATCGCGGTGGGGGCGTTGCTGGCGCTCAACCGCGACGAGACGATGTACTACGTCGCCACCACCGACAGCGTGGGGCGCGCGCTGCGCTCACGATGCCGCTATCGCATCAGCGGCCCAGCGCCGGCTGCGCGCTGGTGGAGCGTGACGGCCTACGCCGAGGACCGCTTCCTGTTCCCGAACGCCGAACGGCGGTACAGCATCAACGGCGGATCGGCCCCGCTGGATGCACGCGGCCATTTCACCTTCGAGTCCGGCCCGGCGGCACCGGCTGGAACCTTGCCGGCCGTGCCGTGGTTGCCGACGCCGGGTGACCGGGGCCTGAGCTTCACGCTGCGCCTGTACAACCCGGCCGCGGGCCTGGCTGCGGCACCGGCAACACTCGCCGCGCCCACGATTGAACTCCTGGGGAGTTGCGAATGAACGTGCTTCGCTACTTCCGGATTCGCAGCCCCTGGTATTGCCGGCTGGAGGTGCTGGCTGCCGTGGCGCTGCTCACCCACTTGCTGGTGGTCTGGGCCATTCCCTACGCCATCATGGCGGCGCTGTCGGCGTCTCGCGCGGCCGAAGAGCGCGGCACTGGGCCGTTGTTCCCGCCGATGACCGACGCCTCCTCGCGCCGCGTGGTCATGCCCAGCCCCGACCTGCTTTACGCCACCTGTGCCTTCGACGTGCGGCAACGCCCGCTGCGCATCCAGGCCGATCCCAAATTGCCCGGCTACTGGTCGATTGCGCTGTATGCCGCCAACTCCGACAACTTCTTCGTGCTCAACGACCGCCAGGCCGCCGGCGCGCCGGTGGATCTGGTGCTGCTGGGTCCGGACACCCCCGCGCCCGCCGGGCTGCCAGCGGGCGCCAAGGTGGTCACAACCCCGAGCGGGCGCGGCCTGCTGCTGATGCGCGTGCTGGTGGGCGACTACGCTGCCGAGCGCGAGGCGGTCGAGGCCGCCCGGCGCACGCTGCGCTGCACGCCGCTGGGTTGACGGGCGCTCAGGCCCGGTTGTGCGGGTTGGCGTGGCCCCGGCGCAGCTGCACCGCCGCCGCCAGCCCCTGCAGCACCGGCGCGGTCTGCGCCAGGCTGATGCAGGCGTCCGTGACGGACACGCCGTGTCTGAGCGGCTGGCCCGGCACGATGTCCTGGCGGCCTTCTTCGAGGTGGCTTTCGATCATCACGCCGGTGATGCGGCGGTCGCCGGCGGC
>Ga0116175_1001495_pt1 | contig 14980 bp, 10 predicted proteins | sample AD_UKC125_MetaG_FD_89802 | JGI IMG/M metagenome (GOLD analysis project Ga0116175, IMG submission 89802) | Active sludge microbial communities of municipal wastewater-treating anaerobic digesters from USA - AD_UKC125_MetaG | ecosystem: Engineered > Bioreactor > Anaerobic > Digestate | place: USA... | reverse complement strand
TGCTATATGGGTTGACCACAAAATTAATGTATGTGCTTGTCACATAACTTGTACTAGGAACGCCATAAAGTAGTTTCACGGTTTGGTTAGGAGCCGACTTCAACGCTGTCTTCAATGCTTTTAATTCTGATATGTTGGAAGTGCTGTCATTAATATCTTTAGCATACGAGCTGACAGGGAAATTAGCTACGGTAATAATGGAATCACTGGATAATCTCCATACTATAGTCGTAGTGGAGTCGTTAGCTTTGGCAGCGCTTGACTGAATAAAGTAAGCCTTCCCGTTATAAGTACCTGACATCTGGGATTGATACTGTTTTTGGGCGGCTGTGTTGATAGTCGTATCATCTCCGTCGCCGATACATGATGAAATAAATAGTGTTGCCGCTAGCAACAACATGATTGTGATTAGATTTGACTTTCTCATTTTGTTTTTGTTTTTGTTAATTGATTGATATTTTTACTGAAAACGAAAAAAAGATGAAACCTTGCATCGAAAAAGCAAAAAAGTGAGAATATTTTTAGATTCTCTTTCCTTCGCTATGAAGTAGGTTCATAAATTCCTCGCGTGTCTTAGCCTGATTGAAAGCACCACTGAAGTCGCTTGTCGTGGTGATACTGTTTTGTTTTTCTACACCCCGCATCTGCATGCACATGTGTTTAGCTTCCACGACAACCATTACGCCAAGTGGTTTGAGTGTCTGTTGTATACATTCCTTTATCTGTAATGTCATACGTTCCTGCACTTGCAGACGATGACTGTATATGTCTACGACCCGTGCTATTTTGCTTAGTCCTGTGATATAGCCATTAGGTATATAGGCTACGTGCACTTTTCCATAAAAAGGTAATAGATGATGTTCGCACAAAGAGAAGAAATCTATGTCTTTTACGATTACCATCTGATTGTATTTTTCTTCGAAGAGGGCATCAAGCAGCACTTGATGTGGATCCATACTATAACCGCGTGTCAGTACCTGCATAGCCTTGGCTACCCGCATCGGGGTTTTAAGAAGACCGTCGCGCTCGGTGTCTTCTCCTAAGAGTTTCAATATACTTTTGTAATGTGATGCCAGGTCGTCAAGACCATCGCGATATTCTGTTTCCGGATTCATTGTCTATGTCTTATTAATATTGTATACTGATCTTACCTTTTACGATACACGCCTGTCTATATCCAAGCCTTTGTACGTTGATAAGCATCCTGTGGGCTTCTTCGTATGAGCGGTAATTGCCTACACGGCATATCCAACGTGGTGAATAGAAATGTACATATATAGGTTGGTCAGGGTAGTTCATCTTGATGTCATTTCCGATATTTTGAGCTTTTTGTCGGTCGGATCTTCCATTCCCGCCTGCATAAGCCTGTACTCTGAATCCCGTCACCTTATAACTCTTACGCATCACTTTTTTGCGAAGGTCTACGGTAGGGATGTCAATATCGAAATCGGTATCCTCAGTTTCAGTCGTTTTTGGTTTCGTAGTTGCTTCATTCTTCGGAGTCGTAACATGAGTTGGCTCATGTGTCGTTGTTCCACGTGCAATATCATGCGCGACAACCTTATCCGCATCCTCCTTCTTAACAGTAGTTGAATGTTGGCTAATCGGCTTTTTTACAGGTTGTTCTGTTTGCACTTTATGTGTAACAACAGTCTGCTTCCCGTTTACTAATTCGTCAATATCTTGACTTTCCTGTACCGTTACAGTTCCATGTCCAGGTACATCTTTCTGCAGATTATTCAGAAAATTCTGTGCTTGGACAACAGGTACGTTGAATAGAACGATTAATAATAAAGTGACGAATTGTTTCATTTTGGTTCTGTTTTGAAATATCGCAGACCTATAATGCAATAGGTCTGCGATCATATAGATTAATTATTTCTTCCAAGCGTCGATGATACCCTTGAAGTCTGCGGCTTTCAGAGAAGCGCCACCGATAAGACCACCGTCGATATCAGGTTTAGCGAACAACTCAGGAGCGTTGGAAGCTTTACAACTACCGCCATATAGGATAGATGTATCCTCTGCAACCTGCTTGCCGTACTTGTCTGCTACACAACTGCGGATGTATGCGTGAATCTCTTCAGCCTGGTCAGCAGTGGCAGTCTTGCCTGTACCGATAGCCCAGATTGGTTCGTAAGCGATAATGATATTTTTGAATTCAGCCTCTGTAAGATTGAATACGCTACCAGCCAATTCAGCCTTAACGACCTCATTCTGTTTGTTTGCTTCACGCTCTTCCAGACTTTCACCGATACAGAAGATAACCTTCAGACCATTCTTCAGTGCGAGAAGAACTTTCTCTTTCAGAATCTCAGGAGTTTCTGCGTAATAACCGCGACGTTCGCTGTGACCTAAGATAACATACTGAGCACCAGTACTCTTTACCATCTCTGCAGAAACTTCTCCAGTGTATGCACCCTTCTCTTTGTCAGCGCAGTTTTCAGCACTAAGACCGATGATGTCCTGATTCAGGAACTGAGCGATAGAAGCCAGGTGGATGAATGGTGTACCGATGATAACACCACAATTAGGCTTTTCAGCTGTTAATGTCTCGTTCAACTCTTTTGCAAGAGCGATACCATCTTGCAGGTTCATGTTCATTTTCCAGTTGCCTGCTACAATTTTCTTTCTCATTTTCTTATGTTTTAAAAGTTGATATATTTTGTTAGACTTCTCTTTATTCTTTACCCATTTGCTCCAAGCCCATGTACGGTCGGCCAACGTCAGTAATACCAGCGGCAGTACAAACCAAAGTACAATTTTCAATATTTTGCCTGGTACGGAATCTTCGGGCATCGAACCTATTTCACTTTTCTCGAGACGTTTGTTCAACTGTGTCTCGTCCGGCAGTGAATTGTGACTCCATTTGCGTATGATTGTACCATTCTTAATCAACATCAAACCCGGATTACTCCTGATGATTGTTTTAAGAGTCGTCTCGTCTGTATTGCAAAATGGATATTCCGCACCCGTCATATCCTGCCATCTCGTTATGGCCTTTCCTGTGCTTGCGGTAAGACATAAGAACCGGTACCCGTTATCATGGCAATATTCAAATATCTGATTGATCTGGTCGAGTTGACTGTCGTCCGCCACTTCTAGATGAGGAGATATCAGCAGAAATGAATATCCTTTGTAGTTAAGTATCTGATCTGTTATGTCTTCGCCGTCATCGGTCTTCTGTATAGAGAAGTCGTGGATGGGCGGTACATATCCCTCGGATGTTTGAATTGTCTTGCTGTCGATGAATTTCCATGTCGAATCGGGATAATTCTCTGTCGTAAATTCCTTACGCTGTCCGTTCTTCTCCAGTATGAAAGTGGTTTCAAACTGAGGTTGTTTCGCATTGGCCGGAATTTCCATGCCTTTCTTGATGTTCGCTCCGATATGATAGGGCCGGAAATCAAACAGAGGCAGATTGTATAGACAGTAACCTGATATGAACAGGATGAAAACAATCGTGTAATTGATTACGATCCACTGATTGCTTTTGCTGACGAATCTTACCATTCGGAGAGGATTGATACATACTGTTATGGTAGCCATAAGCAATATGATGTTCTTGAAGAATGTCTGCCAGTTGGTCAGCTTCAGTGCATCACCGAAACATCCGCAATCACTTACTGGGTCAGTCAGCGCAATCCATAATGTGATGATTGTCATCACAGATATGAACGCGAGAATAATTCTGGACACGATACGTCTGCGTATGGCAAAGAGTAACAGAATTCCTAAACTGAATTCCAAAGCAGACAACAGTATGGAGACTGCCAGCGTAATGTAATCAGGTATATATTCGGCAATATGCATCGCCTCCAGATAATCCGTTATCTTGTATAGTGTGCCCAACGGATCGACGGCCTTAACGAATCCTGAGAATATAAAAGTTATAGCCAGTAGAAATCTACAGACATTGGTAATCAAATATTTCAAGAATTTGACAGTCATTGCTTACTCTCCGTATGTGAGCTTGATAACACCGAATACGGCGTAATTGATGATATCCATATAGTTCGCGTCGATTCCCTCTGATACGAGTGTCTCACCCTTCAGATTCTCAATTTCCTTGATCCTCTCTATTTTTGTTAATATGAAATCCGTATAACTGCTTACGCGCATAGATCTCCATGCCTCATCGTAGTCGTGGTTCTTTTTCTTCATCAGTTCCAGAGCCTCGTTGGCATATTTATCATACATCGTCATGGCTTTGTCACTGCCCATGTCTACCGTATCGGCAAATCCCAGTTCCAGTTGTATCAGTCCTATAATACCGTAGTTGATAAGCGCCACGAACTCAGGTCTGATACCTTCGCCGACCAGTGATTCTTTCTTTATTTCAAGACTACGTATCCGTTTTGCTTTTATGAACAATTGGTCTGTCAGGGCAGTAGGGCGCAATATTCGCCATGATGCCCTGTAATCGTGCAATTTCTTCTCAAAGAGAGAGCGACATTCGGTCATAACACTCTCGAATTGAGCTTCTGTACTAATTGATTCTTTTGACATATCATTAAAATTGGTGGCAAAATTAATCATTTTATATGAAAACAGCAAATATAATTAATTTTTTTGTACCTTTGCATCCGCTAAAGAAATAATAAGAATGAAGTTTTTGTCAAATCAGGATTTAGCTGTTATTCTCGATAAAGATATTTTTCATAAAATCTCCGACGCAGCTGATAGTTTGGGCGTGGAGTGTTATGTTGTAGGTGGATATGTAAGGGATTTATTCCTTGAACGTCCGTCTAATGATATAGATGTCGTTGTTGTCGGAAGTGGAATACAGGTCGCCGATGCCCTTAAAAAAGAGTTGGGTAGAAAGGCACGTATCACGGTGTTCCGTAATTTCGGGACGGCGCAGGTGAAATATAAAGACATGGAAGTGGAATTTGTCGGTGCCCGGAAGGAAAGCTATAGTCATGATTCGCGTAAACCTATTGTTGAAGATGGTACTTTGGAGGATGACCAAAACCGCAGGGATTTTACAATTAATGCCATGGCCGTATGTCTGAACAGTTCACGATTCGGTGAATTGGTAGACCCTTTTGATGGTTTGACTGACATGGAAGATGGTATCATCCGAACCCCTTTAGATCCTGATATCACATTTTCAGACGACCCTTTACGTATGATGCGTTGTGTCAGGTTCGCCACCCAATTGAATTTCTTTATAGAAGATGAAACATTTGAGGCTCTTGAACGTAACACTGACAGACTCAAGATTGTAAGCGGCGAACGTATTAAGGATGAACTCAACAAAATCATGATGACTCCTACACCGAGTAAGGGATTTGTGGAACTCCAACGTTGCGGACTCCTTCATGTTGTGCTTCCCGAACTGTCTGTTTTGGATATTATCGAAACAAAGGACGGACGGGCCCATAAGAATAATTTTTATCATACATTGGAGGTCCTTGATAACGTATGTCGCAAATCGGATAATCTATGGCTCAGATGGGCTGCCCTTATGCATGATTTGGGTAAAACCAAATGCAAGCGATGGGACCCCGTTGCCGGATGGACTTTCTATAATCACAATATAGTTGGATCCAAGATGGTTCCCGTGATATTCCGTCGACTTATGCTGCCGATGGATGGTAAGATGAAATATGTACAGAAACTTGTCGACCTCCACATGCGTCCGATAGCGATAGCTGACGAGGTTGTCACGGACAGTGCCGTACGTCGACTCCTTAATGATGCCGGCGATGATATTGATGATCTGATGACATTGTGCGAGGCTGATATTACAAGTAAAAATTCAATAAGGAAACAACGATTCCTGGATAATTTCCGTATCGTAAGAAATAAATTGGCGGAACTGAAAGAGAAAGATTATAAACGTTTGCTGCAGCCATGTATAGATGGAAATGAAATCATGGAGATGTTTCATCTTAAACCTTGTCGCGAGGTGGGTACGCTCAAACAGACGCTGAAAGATGCTGTGCTTGATAACAAAGTTGAAAATGAACGAGAACCTTTAATGAAACTCTTATTGGACAAAGCGCAGAAAATGGGACTAGTTAAATAGTATTTTCAATGCTAATATTCTGAAAAACTCATAGCATATATAGTAAGATATGTTAAATATTATATGTGGAGGTTGTAACCTTTACATTGTTTATGTAACTTTGCACTCCGAAAACTAATTATCTCAAAAAAGTTTTCAAGAGAGATATATGATTAAAATATAAATGTATTAGTATATAATTAGGTATGAAAAAGAACAAATTGATGTTGATTTTTGCCTTGGCAGCCATACTGGTGTCGTGTGGCGGTAGTAAGAAACAAGGTAAACCGGATTTTGGCGATGATCAGTACGCCGTAAGAACAATACAGACACAGCCTACAGAGTTGCAGACTACTTATCCTGCAATCATCAAAGGTGTGCAAGATGTTGAAATCCGTCCGAAAGTTTCAGGATTTATCACAAGATTATGTGTCCATGAAGGACAAGTTGTAAGAGCCGGTCAGTTATTATTCGTAATTGATAATGTAACTTATGCTGCGGCTGCCCGTCAGGCCAGAGCCGCTGTGAATTCAGCCAAAGCTCAGTTGAATACATCCCGTTTGACCTATAACAATAATTTGAAATTGTTTAAGAATAATGTTATTGGTTCGTATGAATTGCAGTCGGCCAAGAATTCACTGGAGTCGGCGATGGCTTCTCTGGCACAGGCCGAGGCCAGTTATGTATCAGCCAAGCAGAATCTTGATTTCTGTTATGTGACAAGCCCTGCCAACGGCGTAGTAGGCGACCTTCCATATAAGGTAGGTGCATTGGTAAGTGCATCAAGTCAGGAACCGCTGACAAGAGTCTCTAATATATCTACCATGCAAGTCTATTTCTCTATGACAGAGAAAGATCTTCTTGAAATGACCAAAACAGCTGGTGGACTTCACGCTGCCATCAAGGATTATCCACCTGTAAAACTGCAGTTGGCCGATGGTACTATCTACGATCATAATGGTAGGGTAGCTACTGTAAGTGGAGTCATAGACCAAACTACAGGTTCCGTATCAATACGTGCCGACTTTGTTAATCGGAGCATCTTCTTAAGAGTGGCGGTTCTGGTTCTATTGTTGTTCCTCACACCAATACAAACGCTATCATTATTCCTCAGGATGCGGTAGCTGATGTTCAGGACAAACATTTCGTATATATCGTAGGCGAAGGCAATAAAGTGAAATATACTGCTGTGACGGTAGATGCCAATAACGATGGCAATAATTATATTATCACAAGCGGACTTCGCCCTGGAGACCGTATTGTTGTAAAAGGAATTTCATCTCTTACCGACGGAATGAAGATTACTCCTCTTACAGAGGCACAGTATGCCGAGAAAATAAAGAAGACACAGGCATTGGGAGCTGACCAAAGTGATATCAGTAAACTGAAGAAAGACTTTGGCAAGTAATACGTATTATAGAAAGATTGAAAATACATGAAACTAGATAAATTTATAAAACGCCCTGTACTGTCAACGGTAATTTCTATCTTGATAGTAATATTGGGTATCATAGGACTTATATCACTGCCTATTGAGCAGTATCCTGATATCGCGCCGCCTACTATTATGGTTCGCGCATATTATCCTGGAGCCAATGCCCAGACAGTGTTGAATTCAGTCCTTGCTCCCTTGGAGGAACAGATTAATGGTGTGGAAGGAATGACCTATATGACTTCTTCCGCCACCAATGACGGTTCTGCTAGTATTACCGTATACTTCAAGCAGGGTATGAATGCCGATATGGCACAGGTCAATGTTCAGAACCGTGTGTCACAGGCTAGTGCTCTGTTGCCTTCCGAGGTTACTCAGGGAGGTGTCACGGTCATGAAACGTCAGACATCCACTGTATTGTTGTTCGCATTGGTTAGTCCTGATAACAAATATGATGAGAAGTTCTTGGCCAACTATGCCAACATTAACATTATTCCTGCCGTAAAGCGTGTTAATGGAGTAGGAGACTGCGAATCGTTCGGAACGAAGAATTATACCATGCGTTTATGGCTCGATCCGGCCAAAATGAAGCAGCATAATCTGATTCCTTCTGATATTTCGGCAGCCCTTGCCGGTCAGAACGTGGAAGCTGCTCCTGGTAAATTCGGAGAACAGAGCAATAATCAATATGAATATACCATTCGATATAAAGGTCGTCTCAAAACACCTGAAGAGTTTGGTAACATGATAATTTCCAGTGATCAGAACGGACAGACACTTCGTGTAAAGGATGTAGCCCGCGTAGAGATGGGCGCACTCTATTATTCGGTAATCCAGGCTCTGAACGGTCATCCTAGTACGATGATGATGGTCACTCAGACAGCAGGTTCTAATGCTACCCAGATTGCCAACGATGTGAAGAAAACGTTGGAATCGCAGAAAGAATTATTCCCTCCAGGTCTAGAGGTTAAGTACATGCAGGATGTTACCGAGTTTATCAATGCATCCATAGCCGACCTGGTAAAGACCTTGTTCGAGGCTTTCGTACTTGTGTTTATCGTGGTTTATATATTCCTGCAAGACTTCCGTTCCACACTCATTCCGCTTGTTGCGGTTCCAGTGTCGTTAATCGGTACGTTCTTCTTCTTATATGTATTCGGGTTCTCTATCAACCTGCTTACCCTTGCCGCTCTAGTGCTAGCGATAGCCATAGTGGTCGATGATGCCATAGTGGTCGTTGAGGCCGTCCATGCGAAGTTGGACTTAGGTTATAAATCGGCACGCCTTGCGTCTATAGATGCGATGAACGAAATATCGGGAGCTATCATATCAATCACGTTGGTGATGGCATCTGTGTTCATACCGGTATCATTTATCGGTGGAACATCAGGTACATTCTATAAGGAGTTCGGTATTACGATGGCCATTGCCATTGTCATTTCCGCTGTCAATGCGTTGACATTGTCTCCAGCCCTATGTGCTATACTTCTTAAACCGAAGAATCTTGATGGTTCTGCACGTAAATTGAGTGCTATTGACCGTTTCCATGTCGGATTCAATACAGCATATACTAAGATACAAGGTAAATACAAAGTTGGTGTCCGCCACTTGGTAGAACATCCAGTTATCGCAAGTTTGATAGTCATTATTGGTATTGCCGTATTAGGCATCACCGCAATGAATACAAAAACAGGACTTGTGCCTGACGAGGATACCGGAACGTTGTTCTGTACCGTATCCACTCCTCCGGGTACCAGTCTGAAGAAAACGAATGCAGTAATGGACCAGGTCGACTCTATGTTAGCCACTAACCCAGCTATTGATGCAAGTCTGCGTATCACAGGTTACAACTTTATAGCAGGCCAGGGTTCCAACCAAGGTACATTTGTCATCAAACTGAAACCGTTCGAAGAGCGTAGTAAGGCTGAAGGTATACTTAAATATATCGGTGTGCACAATGAAGGTTCTACCATGATACTGGGTATGATATACAAGCAGACTGCAGCTATCAAGGGTGCACAGATACTTGCATTCCAGCCACCTATGGTACAGGGATTCTCTGCCACTAACGGTTTGACATTCTCTATGCAGGACCGTACCGGTGGAAGTGTAGACAAGTTCTTCAATATTACACAGAAGTTCCTTGCAGAACTCAACAAGCGTCCTGAGATCAGTAACGCTATGACATCATACAATTCCAACTATCCTCAATTCATTATAGATGTTGATGTTGCCAAATGTAAGCAGAGCGGTATACAACCGAGTACCGTACTGACCACAATGCAAGGTTATTTCGGAGGACTCTATGCTAGTAACTTCAATGCTTACGGTAAGCTGTTCCGTGTGTATATACAGGCGGATCCAAGTGCACGTGCAGATGTCAAGAGTCTCAATAATATTTATGTCCGTACGTCAGCAGGAACGATGGCACCAATCAACGAATATGTAAAACTGACCAAGGTTTATGGTCCTCAGGACATTAACCGTTTCAACCTGTTTACATCTATTAATGTCAATGCATCGGCAGGTGACGGATATTCTTCAGGAGATGCCATCAAGGCTATAGCCGAAGTGGCCAAGACCAGTCTGCCGGCAGGATATACTTATGATTTTTCGGGTCTTACCCGTTCAGAACAGGAATCAAGCAATTCCACGATGCTTATATTCTTACTCTGTATCATGTTCGTTTACCTGATTCTGAGTGCACAGTATGAGAGTTATCTGTTGCCATTGTCAGTAATTCTGTCTATACCGTTCGGACTTGCAGGTGCCTACCTGTTTACCAATATGTTCGGTAAGAACAATGATATCTATATGCAGATTGCACTGATTATGCTGATCGGACTTCTAGCCAAGAACGCCATTCTTATTGTGCAGTTCGCTTTGGAGCGCCGTCAGACAGGTATGGCAGTGTCGTGGTCGGCAGTACTAGGAGCTGGAGCCCGTCTCCGTCCTATCCTGATGACTTCTCTCGCTATGATCATCGGTTTGGCTCCAATGCTTATTCCTACAGGAGTAGGAGCGAACGGTAACCTTACTTTGGGTGCGGCAGCTATCGGCGGTATGCTTATAGGTATGCTCTGTCAGATTATGGTAGTGCCTGCTCTGTTCTATATCTTTGAGACTTTGCAGGAGAAGATCAAGCCTATCGAGTTTGAAGACGAGAATACCTCTTTGGTAGATACTGAACTGGCGCAATATACCCGTCCAAAGGAATTGCAGAAGAACGATTAGAATATAGAGAAATTATGATGAAAAAAAGAAATATAATAGCAATCATGTCAGCAACTGTTCTTATGAGCAGTTGCGGACTATATAACAAATACGAACGTCCGGATGTGAATACAAAAGGACTGTATCGCGACTCGGTATCCATTACAGATACATTGGCAGCCCGTGATACATCCAACTTTGGAAATCTACCGTGGCGTACTGTATTTACGGATCCGCAGTTGCAAGACCTGATAGAACGCGGACTGACGCATAACACGGATATGTTGAATGCTGCTCTTAACGTAAAGATGGTCGAGGCACAGTTGATGGTCGCCAAATTGGCTTTCGTGCCTTCGTTCACATTCTCTCCTCAGGGAACAATCGCTTCATGGGATGGTAATAAAGCTTCTAAAACTTATTCATTGCCCGTCTCAGCAAGTTGGAGTGTCGACTTGTTCGGAAATCTGTTGAATGTAAAGCGCAGTACCCAGATGGCATTATTGGCCACCAAGGATTATCAGTTGGTCGTTAAGACAAAGATTATCTCGAATATAGCCAATATGTACTATACATTATTAATGCTTGACAAAGAACTGGATATCGTCAATAATATGACAGGGCTGACAAAGAGCACCTGGGATATGATGAAACTCCAGAAGGAACTGGGCAGGACAAAGGAAACTAGTGTACAGACAGCCGAAGCCAATTACTATTCTGTTTTGGCTCAGGCCACGGAATTGAAAAGACAAATCAGAGAGGTCGAGAATTCTATGTCTTTACTTTTAGGTGAACCGGCTCAGACGATAGTTCGCGGTAAATTGGAAGAACAGAATCTTCCCGAGTCATACAGTACAGGTATCGGTATACAGTTGTTAGCCAACCGTCCTGATGTTCATTATGCAGAAATGAGTCTTGCCGGATGCTTTTACGATGTAGAGACAGCCCGTTCTAAATTTTACCCTAGTATCACGATTTCAGGTACTGGCGCTTTCACAAATAATAGTGGTGCAGGGATTGTCAATCCAGGTAAGATGCTGCTCAGCGCAGTAGGTAGTCTGGTTCAGCCTATATTCAACCACGGCATTTACATAGCCGGTCTGAAAGTTGCCAAATATAAACAAGAACAAGCATTCAACACATGGCAGAATGCCGTATTGTCTGCCGGAAGTGAAGTAAGCAACGCACTCGTGTTGTACAATTCTTCAGTTGAGAAGTCTCGTCTGGAACAGAAACAGATAGAGAGTATGACCAAAAATGTATCGTACACTCAAGACCTGTTTAAGATGGGCAGCAGCACTTATCTCGAAGTAATAGGTGCACAACAGACGTTGCTTAATGCCGAGTTGTCTAAAGTACAGGACGATTTCTACAAGATGCAGGCCGTGGTAGACCTTTACTACGCATTAGGCGGAGGCAGAAACTAACATAAAATAGAATGATTATGAGTAATATAAGTCCAAAAGCAGAAATAGACCCGAAAGCGAAGATTGGTAACAATGTTACAATCTATCCTTTCGCCTATATAGAAGGTGATGTTGAGATCGGAGATGGCTGTGTGATATATCCTTATGTCAGTATTATGAACGGAACCCGTATGGGTAAAAACAATAAAATATTCCAGAATACTGTCTTGGGGGCATTGCCGCAAGATTTCAACTACCGTGGTGATGATTCCATATTGATTATCGGTGATGACAATATCATACGTGAGAATGTGGTTATAAACCGTGCAACGTTTAGCACAGGCAAGACCGTGATAGGCAATCGCAACTTTATCATGGAAGGTGTACATGTGTCTCATGATGTCGTGATAGGCAATGGCTGTGTGTTCGGTTATGGCACCAAGATTGCCGGCGACTGCGAGATACATGATGGTGTCATCTTCTCGTCTGGCGTCATCGCGAATCCGGGAGCCCGTGTAGGTATAGCGGCGATGGTACAGAGCGGATGCCGTTTCAGTCGTGACATTCCACCTTATATCGTTGCCAGCGGCAGTCCTATAGGATACGGAGGTATCAATGAGAAGATATTGACTAACCATGGTGTAGATGAAAAAGACCTTGACCATATCGCCAACGCCTATCGTCTCGTGTTCCACGGTCAGACAAGTGTTTTTGATGCTGTGATACAGATCAAGGAACAAGTGCCCGACGGAACTGAGATACGTAATATCGTAGATTTCATCAGTAATACCAAACTAGGTATTATAGGTAAGATGTAAAGTTTCTGACAACAACTATAATCTTAAGGGGAATGTCTGTTAAGGATGTTCTCCTTTTTTTATCCATAAATGTTAAATAAAATAAACGATTGCGACAATATCGTTTTTTTTATTACATTTGTAGCCAAGACATCGAGAGTATTGATTTAAATCCATCTTTATGCAGAGCGTAACTTTGATAACCGTTTTCATTATACTATCCATTATATTCTGTATAGTGATATATATCCTTCTGTATAAGTTGTCCCGTGCCAAGCATAATCTGAGTGAAAACAACGAACGGTTACAGTTGGCTATCTCAGCTGGTGGAATTCCGATATGGGGATACGATGTCAAGCGCCGCATGTATTATAACTTTGATTACAAGATGTTTCCCGACGAAGGACGTCCGTTGGATGAAGAAATATCTTTTTTCCATCCGGACGATCAGGCCGCTTATCGAAAGTTGATTGAAGAAGCGTGTCAGGGAATTGTTCCTCAGGGCAGTGTCTGTTTTCGTATTGATTATACCAGGAAAGACAATTGGCAGTATATAGAAAAGTATATAACCTTAAAGCGGGACAGAAAAGGAAATGTCACCGATATTATCGGCACGCATAACAATCTGACCGAGAAAAGGGAACATGAATTGGAGATATTGCGCCTCAACGATAAAGTGAAAGAGTATGCCGACCGTATCAGTTATGTACTGAAAACCAGTCATATCATAACATGGTTTTATGATCTCAAGACAGACCTTATTACCATATACACAGAAGATGATAAACTACATCAGACGCTTACCAGCAAAGAATATATATCATTATGTGAACCTTCGGTGAAAGACGAAGTTGCTAATAATTATGATATTGCAAAGATTAATCAGTTAGACTCTCTGAGTGTAACTCGCAAGATATGTTTTAACAAAGATGAGGCTGAAGAAAAATACTATACTATCAACGGTATGTCGATCAGAGACAGCAAAGGCGTGGTAGTCAGTTTCTTCGGTATATGCAGCGATATCACCAGTCTGATACAGACTCAACATCGATTGGAGGCAGAGATGTTGAAGGCCAAGGAGGCCGATCGGCTGAAGTCGCAGTTCCTTGCCAATATGAGTCATGAGATACGTACACCGCTTAATTCCATTGTCGGATTCTCCAATGTACTTGAGAACGCCACAGACGAGAAAGAGAAGGATCAATGTGTAGGGCTTATCAATAAAAATAGCGAACTGCTTCTGGCTATCATCAATGATATCCTCGATTATTCCAAATTAGAGGTTGACACAATGGAATTCAATCCGAAGGAATTCAATCTCTCCGAACTTTATCATGTTGTACATAAGTCTTTGTATGCCCAGGCAGATCGTGCCGGTCTGGATTTTATTTGTGATACACCATACGATGTTTGTATGATAGAGGCTGATTATCAGCGGATACAACAAATACTAACCAACTTTGTAACCAATGCGATAAAGAATACCGAACAGGGATTGGTCAAGATGACTTATCAGTGTACGGATGGTGGTGTAAAACTAACGGTTACGGATACAGGTGTAGGCATATCCGAAGAAAACAAAGAAAGGATATTCAATAGATTCGAAAAACTCGACACCTTCAAGCAAGGTACAGGATTAGGACTGGCTATATGCAAGGCCATCGTAGACAAATGTAACGGCCGGATAGGTGTCGATTCCGAAGTCGGCGTAGGTTCCACGTTCTGGGCTTATTTCCCCTTCAAACCGAAATGTTCCTGATTTCTTTTGGTGGTTTCGCCTTTTTTTATTATCTTTGTACATCATTCAGTATGGTTTTATTTTGCCTACGGTTACAAAATCAAAATAAAAACGTCATAGCGTCACAGAAAAACTGAAACCGTTGACAACCAATAGGTTAATGGTCGGTAACAACGGTTGAAAACGTCAAAAAATCACACACAAACGTCACACAAATCGTATGTCCGGTCGTGCGAATCGGCTATATCAAAGACTTAAATCGATGGATTCGGACAACTTTTAGGCCTAAATATGTTGCGAAAACGGTGGGGATGAAGTGCAACCCCACTAGTATTGAATCAATTTTAGGCCTAAATGTTACTCAAAAGCGGTGAGTTCGCACTC
>Ga0116175_1001494_pt1 | contig 14985 bp, 15 predicted proteins | sample AD_UKC125_MetaG_FD_89802 | JGI IMG/M metagenome (GOLD analysis project Ga0116175, IMG submission 89802) | Active sludge microbial communities of municipal wastewater-treating anaerobic digesters from USA - AD_UKC125_MetaG | ecosystem: Engineered > Bioreactor > Anaerobic > Digestate | place: USA... | reverse complement strand
ACGTGGAAGCCGCAGACGAAAAAACCGCAGGCGAGCAGCCGGTAGCTCGGATCAGCAAGTGCGCGGGTGATCGCAGCACGCGTGCCTTCGCGCGCGGGCGCAGGGCCGCCTGCGACACCCGCGGGTGCCGAGGTCGCTGCAGCTGACGAGTTGCCACGCAACACCCACGCTGCCGGAAGCGCCAGCAGCACGATCAGCCCGAGCACCTGCATCGATGTCATCCAGCCCAGCGCGGCGGTGAGGCCCGCGGCGACTGGCGCCATGATGAACTGCCCGAATGAACCGCCAGCGTTGACAATGCCGGTTGCCATTCCGCGTCTTTCTGCTGGCAGCATGCGTGTCGTCGCTGCCATCAGCACGGAAGGCCCGGCCATGCCGGCGCCGCCCGCAGCGAGCACGCCGATTGCAAACACGAGCCCGGCGGTGCTGGTCATCAGTGGCGTCAGGATGGTGCCGAGCGCGACCAGACTCACGCCGATCAACAGCACGCGTCCGGCACCGACGCGGTCGGCGAACGCACCGGCGAAGGGCTGCGTGAGCCCCCACCAGAGCTGGCCAAAGGCAAAGGCCAGGCTGATGTTGGCGATGCCCAGGCCGGTGGCGGAGTTGACGTCGGACAGAAAGAGACCCATCGTCTGCCGGGTGCCCATCGTCAGTGCAAAAGTGCCTGCGGCAGCAAGCAGAATCATCCAGACGGCGTATCGGGATGCGGTGTTACTCATGCTGCGTTCCTGTCGTCAGTGGTGTCATTGGCGAGCGCCTCGCTCATGCGATCAATCAGTGCGTGCAGCGCGATCACATCGTCCACGCCGACGGTGTCGTTCAATTGCAACTGCGCCTTCTTCCAAAGTCCCTGCGCTTCGCTGCGTTTGCGCCGCCCGGCGGCGGTGAGCGCCAGTGCGTTGCTGCGTGCGTCGTCCCCTGCGCGAACGGCAACCCAGCCGGCGGTCTGCAGCGGCTTCAGGTTGCGCGACAGGGTGGACGAATCCATCGCCATCGCCCGCGCCAGATCGGCCTGCGTGATCGGCCCGAGGCGATCAACATGGGTCAGCAGCGAATACTGGGTGATTTTCAGCCCGCACTCCGCCATCGCGTGGTCATACACCAGCGAAACTCGCCGCAGCAGTTGCCGCAACTTGAAATTGGTGCAGCCGCGAGGCTGGTCTGTCGTCATGTTGTTACATCGGCACAATGTTGTATATGCAATAATTGTATCTGCAATTGATTGCGATGGAAAAGCAAGGTGAGTTCATGAAGCAGGATGCAAGTGCAGAAGCAACCCTCAAACGCTGGCAGGACGAAGAGGCGGCGGTGCGTGCGCGCATCTTTGGTCGCGGCGTTGCCACACGCGAGCAGATGGCGGGTCTGACTGGCTTGCAGCAGATGCAGTTGCTGCTTGATGGCAAGGCGCCGGCGCCCCCGATCTCGGAGACGCTGGACTTTGCGCTGATCGAAGTGGCGCACGGTCGCGCGATCTTTCAGGGCAAGCCATCACCGCGCCTGCTGAACCCGATGGGCACCGTGCACGGCGGCTGGTACGCAACGCTGCTGGATTCAGCAGTCGGCTGCGCCGTGCACACCGCCATGCCAATCGGGCGTGCCTATACCACGCTGGAGCTCAAGCTCAACATCGTCAAGGGGATCTCGCTAAAGGTGCCGCTGGTGCGGGCCGAAGGCTACACCGTGCATGTGGGGCGGCAAACGGCTACCGCAGAAGGCCGTCTGTATGGTGCCGATGGCACGCTGTACGCGCACGCGTCAACGACCTGTCTGGTGTTCGAAATGCCTGCGGAAAAGGTCTGACCTCAGGCGAGCTTTGCGACGCGTGCCTGCAGGCGCTGCACGTCTATGCGCAGGCGCTGGATATCAGCGGCGAATTTCGCGACATCGTCGCGCTCGGCGACCAGTTGCGCTTCGTCATGCAGGTAACGCTTGCCGGCTTCGTGCAGGCTCGCCCGCGCGTTGTCGCCCAGCGCTTTCAGCGCGCGCAGGAAGCGCACGGCTTCGTTGGCGAGAATCGGCCCGACCACACGTTCAAGCTCGGCCTCGGCGGCCAGCGGCAGTGACGAAAAGGCTTTCGACACATCCTGCAACAGCGCCGCCTTGCCGGCGACTTTGGCGCTGCGCAGAGCGGCCTCCTTGCCCTGTGCCAGCAGCGGCAGCGAGGTGAGCGGGAATTCGACGCTGCACGACACGTCGTTGTCGCCGGCAGGACCCTCAACGGCAGCGAAATCACCAGCATCGGTGACGCGAAGCGTCAGCGCGAATGGTGGCGTGCGCACCTGCAAGGTCTCGCCGCGATGCGCCGCCAGCAGCTTGCGGGCAGCGTCGTCATGCGAGAGCAGACGGGAGAGGGCACGGGCGATCAGCGAGGCGGGAATCATGGCGTAATTGTCGCAAACTGCACGGTGACCTGCGCTACGGATGTCGGGCACAAAAAAAGCCGGCGCGAGGCCGGCTTTTTTGCGGAGCAGTGCTGGCGTCAGGCCTGCTGGATGCCGGCGACCAGCCAGCCCTTGCTGCCATCCACCGGCTTGACCAGGTTCCAGATTTCGCGGAAAGGTGAAGCCATGACCATGCCGTCTTCGCGCATCTTGCCACTGAACTGCACGCTGGCCCAGTACTGGTTGCGCTCGGTCTCGATGCCAAGCAGTTCAGCGTGCAATTCGTCCACCAGAGTGGATTCCTTGTTGCCGCTGATGACGTCCTTCGCGATCTCGTTGTAGAGCTCGTCGGTGACGAAGTTGCGCACACCGTCGAGGTCGCCCTTGTCGTTGGCGCCCTGCAGCGTCATGAACTGCTTTTTGGCGTTGTCCTCGAACCCGGCCTTGTCGAACCCGGCCGGGATACCGAAGCCACCGCCCAAGCCACTGGCCATCACCGGGGCCGCAGCGCCGGCCGCTGCGCCAGCGCCGGCGTATTGCGTTGGCTGTGATTGCGGTGCGGCGTCGAAATTCGACCCGCCTGCACCCGCGCCAGCGGCGGCCGGTTGCCCGCGACGTGCGGCGCTACGCGCAAACCAGATCAGCGCCACGACGGCGATGCCGACGATCAGCAGCAAACCGAGGAAGCCGCCGGCGCCCATCTTCGAGAACAGATAACCGAGACCGATGCCGGCAGCGATGCCAGCCAGCGGCCCAGCCATGCGCGACATCAGGCTTGGCTTAGCGGCTGCTGCGGCTGCACCGGCGGCGCCAGCCGCAGCGGGAGCTGCCGTGGCCGCACTGGCGGGCGCTGCGGCGGGAGTTGACGTAGCCGTGGGGCCGGCCGATTGCGTGGGCGCGCTACGTTGCGCACCGACCGATTTGCCGCCACCAAACTTTTTGGCGTCTGCCTCGACGGCACCGAAGGCGACCGTCGCGGCAACGATTACGGTGGATAGGGATTTGAGCATGCGTCCTCCTCTAAAAAACATCAACGCATAGGCGCAATATGCGGATTTGTCCGAAAAATCACAAGGGGTGAAAGTACAGGGTTATCCCATCCGGTAGCCGCGGTGAACCGCGACGATGCCACCCGTCAGATTGAAGTATTCGACCCGACGGAAACCTGCCGTCTCGAACATCGTCTTCAGTTCCTCCTGCGGCGGGTGCATGCGGATGCTCTCGGCGAGATACTGGTAGCTCTCGGCGTCGCCGGCAATGCTGGCGCCCAGCTTGGGCAGCACGTTGAACGAGTACCAGTCGTACGGCCCCTTGAGCAGCGCGTTCGGGCGCGAGAACTCAAGCACCAGGGCGCGGCCACCCACCTTTAGCACGCGGCGCATCTCGGCCAGCGCGCGATCCTTGTGGGTCACGTTGCGCAGACCAAACGCGATGGTCACGGCGTCGAAGCTTTTGTCGGCAAACGGCAGGCACTCGGCATTGCATTGGGCCGTTGGCGCCACGACGCCTTGATCGAGCAGGTGATCGCGGCCCACCTCCAGCATCGCGGCGTTGATATCGGTATGCAGCACAAAGCCCTTGCTGCCGACCTCGCGACTCATCAGGCGAATCAGGTCACCGGTGCCGCTGGCAAGATCAAGCACGCGCTCGCCCGGGCGCAGGTGCAGCTGGGCCACGGCGAAGCGCTTCCAGACGCGGTGCAGGCCGCCCGACATCGCGTCGTTCATGATGTCGTATTTGCGGGCGACGGAATCGAACACGTCGCGCACCTTGCGCTGCTTTTCGTGCTCGGGGACGGTCTGATAGCCGAAGTGGGTGGTGCCGTCGGCGAAATCGGTGTTGCCCGCTGCTTCAGTCACGATGTGCTCCTGCCCGTTCCAGCCGCGCCAGATAGTCGCGCCAGAGGGTTTCCTGCTCGCTGCACAGTTTGTGCAGATAGTCCCATGAATAGATGCCGGAATTGTGACCGTCGCTGAACGTCGGTCGCACGGCGTACATGCCGACCGGTTCCAGCTCGGTGATATCGACGGCACGCTTGCCAACCTGCAGCACTTCCTGACCCGGGCCGTGTCCGCGCACCTCGGCCGAGGGCGAATGCACGCGCAGGAACTCGAAACTGAGCTCATGACGCTGCTCGCCGCCAGCATGGCCGTAAGCCAGCACCAGCACGTGACGCTTGCGGTCGAGGGTCAGCTCGGTCGGGATTGGGGTATCGGGTTCCAGACCGGGCATCGGTCGTGTCCTTCGGAAGTGATGCCGCTATTTTCGCAGAGCGGTCGCCGAGTCAGCCATAGATGCAGCGGCACGCGACGGCCAGGTCGCCAGCAGTACGCCGGCGATGGCGCAACCGAACGCGATCAGATGCACGGTGGTGAATCGTTCGCCAAGAAACACGATGCCGACGATGGCGGAGGTCAGCGGCAGAAAGACGGTGAACACCCCCGCCTTGGCGGCCGGGATGCGCTTGAGCCCTGTCATCCATAGCCACACAGTCCACATGCTGGCCGCCAGCGCATAGAGCACCAGGCCAAGCCAGATGTTGCCGCTGACAGCGCCGAAGTCAAATGACCACGCCGCCCAGAGCCCAAACGGAGTGACCAGAATCAGCCCCCACAGATTGATCAGCGCGCTGATGCGTCGCGGCGACAGATTGCCGGTGAGCCGCTTGCCAATCACCACATAGCTTGCCTCGCAGAACACCGCCCCGACCAGCAGCACCATGCCGAGCGCTGAGGTGTGGGCGTCGTCCGGACCGGCGCGGGTGAAAGCGAGCACGACGATGCCGGCGACCGCCAGCGCGATCGCGGCCAGCATGCGGCGCGACAGCGTTTCGCGCAAGAAAAGCCACGACAGCAGCGCCACCGCCGCCGGAATGCCGGCCATGATCACACCGGCCGAGATGGCCGTCGCCTCACGCATGCCGAACAGCATGCAGATCGAGAACAGAAAATTGCCGAGAAAGGACTCAAGGAACAGCAAGCCGCGGGAACGGCCGTCCAGCGGCGGCTCATCGGCGCCACGCGGCAGCCAGTGCGCCATCGCCACGGCAGCAATGCCAAAGCGCAGCCACGCGAGCAGGAACACCGGCAGGACCGCCACCAGCAATTTCGAGAAACCGACGTAAGCGCCCACGATCATCATGGCGCTGGCGAGACACAGATAAGCGAGCATGACGAGATGCTACGCGGAGGGCGAAGGCCCTATGGCTTCTTGCTGGAAGCCGCAATGGCTATGGGCAGAAGCATCGTTTCCACCAATAGTCGATTTATGCCGAAATGACCGGCAGTGCCCAACGTAGATGCGGCTTTCGCGAAAAAGCTGACTGCGCTACTTGACGATGTCGAGATGCTCCAGCCCGGCCAGCATGTTGCGGCCTTGTGCCTCGTGGCCTTCGAGCTTGATGCGCAGACGCAGGTCGTTGACGCTGTCGGCGTTGCGCAGTGCGTCCTCGTAGCTGATGTGGCCGGCCTCGTGCAGCTGGAACAGTGACTGGTCGAAGGTCTGCATGCCGAGCTCGTTCGATTTCTTCATGATTTCCTTGATTTCGCTCACTTCACCTTTGAAGATGAGATCGGAAATCAGCGGTGAGTTGAGCAGGATTTCAACGGCGGGTACGCGGCCCTTGGCGTCGCGCCGTGCGATCAGGCGCTGCGACACGAAGGAACGCAGGTTGAGCGAGAGGTCCATCAGCAGTTGCTGGCGCCGCTCTTCCGGGAAGAAGTTGATGATGCGGTCGAGCGCCTGGTTGGTGTTGTTGGCGTGCAGCGTGGCGAGGCAGAGGTGGCCGGTTTCGGCGAAGGCGATGGCGTGGTCCATCGTCTCCCGCTCGCGAATTTCGCCAATCAGGATCACGTCGGGCGCCTGCCGCAGCGTGTTCTTCAGTGCCACGCCCCAGCTGTCGGTGTCGGTGCCGATTTCGCGCTGGGTGACGATGCAGTTGCGATGCTCATGCACGAACTCGATCGGATCTTCGATGGTGATGATGTGGCCGCGTGAATTGCGGTTGCGGTGATCGAGCATCGCCGCCATCGAGGTGGTTTTGCCGCTGCCGGTGGCGCCGACGAAGATCACCAGACCGCGCTTGGCCATGATGATGTCGCGCAGAATCGGCGGCAGCATCAGCTCTTCAAAGCGCGGGATGGTCGTATTGATGGTACGGATGACGATGCCGACCTGGTTCTGCTGGATGAACGCGCTGCAGCGGAAGCGCCCAGTGCCGGCCGGGCTGATCGCAAAGTTGCACTCGCTGGTGCGCTCGAACTCGGCGGCCTGCTTGTCGTTCATGATCGAGCGCGCCAGCGTCAGCGTGTGCAGGGCGGTCAGCTGGGTCTTGGATACCGGCTGAATCTCGCCGTCGATCTTGAGCGCGGGCGGGAATCCGGCGGTCAGGAAAAGGTCGGAAGCCTTCTTCTGCACCATCATCACGAGCAGCGAGTTCATGAAGGTAGTGGCTTGTTCGCGTTCCATGAGATGGCTTTCCTGTCAGCGGGCTCGGGGCGACGTTGCGGTGGGATCAGGCGAACATTTCGCCCTGTTTGGCGTTGAGGCGAGCTTCCGCTGGCGTGATGAGATTGCGGCGGATCAGCTCCTGCAGACACTGATCGAGGGTTTGCATGCCGGCGCCGAGGCTGGTCTGGATCACCGAGTACATCTGCGCAATCTTGTTTTCGCGGATCAGGTTGCGGATCGCCGGCGTGCCGAGCATGATCTCGTGCGCGGCAATCCGGCCCGAGCCGTCCTTGCGCTTGAGCAGCGATTGCGAGATCACGGCCACCAGCGATTCCGACAGCATGGAGCGGGTCATGTCCTTCTCGGCGGCGGGGAACACGTCGACGATACGGTCGATGGTTTTGGCGGCAGACGATGTATGCAGCGTGCCGAACACCAAGTGGCCAGTTTCCGCCGCCGTCAGCGCCAGGCGGATGGTTTCCAGATCGCGCATTTCGCCGATCAGGATGATGTCCGGGTCTTCACGCAGCGCGGAGCGCAGCGCATTGGCAAACGACAGCGTCTGCTCGCCCAGTTCGCGCTGGTTGATCAGGCATTTTTTGCTCTCATGTACGAATTCGATCGGATCTTCCACCGTGAGGATGTGACCCATGATGTTCTCGTTGGCGTGGTTCACCATCGCCGCCAGCGTGGTGGACTTGCCGGAACCGGTCGGCCCCGTCACCAGCACCAGGCCGCGTGGTTTCAGCGCCAGCTCGGCGAAGATCTTGGGCGTGGCCAGATCTTCCAGCGTGAGCACGCGCGACGGAATGGTACGGAACACTGCGGCGGCACCACGGTCCTGATTGAACGCGTTGACGCGGAAGCGGGCGAGGTTGGGGATCTCGAACGAGAAGTCGACCTCGAGGTTTTCCTCGAACACCTTGCGTTGCGCGTCCGACATGATGTCGTAGACGAGGCTGTGCACATCCTTGTGCTCCATCGCCGGCAAGTTGATGCGGCGAATGTCGCCATGCACGCGCAGCATCGGCGGCAGACCGGACGACAGATGCAGGTCCGATGCCGAATTCTTGACCGAGAACGCGAGAAGCTCCGCGATGTCCATCCCTATAATCCTTTGCCCCGTTGAGCGCCCTGCAACGTTGCAGTGACTGGATACGGACCGCGACGCTCTTCAATCGAGTTGTGACTGTGACATTGGCATTATGACCGCAAGCTCAGAGGCTTCGCAAGCCAAAGACCGCTTCGTGCGCGTGTGCGAGCGAATTCGCACGGCGGCACAACAGGCCGGCCGCGATCCGGCAGCCGTTGCCTTGCTCGCCGTGAGCAAACTGCAACCGGCCGCGAAGGTCAGTGAGCTCTACGCCGTCGGTCAGCGCGCCTTCGGCGAAAACTACGTGCAGGAAGCGGTGCAGAAGTGCGCTGAGCTCGCGGATCTTGCCGGTATCGAATGGCACCTGATCGGGCCGCTGCAATCAAACAAGACGCGTGTGGTGGCGGAAACAATGCATTGGGTGCATTCGGTCGATCGCCTGAAAATTGCCGAGCGCCTGTCGGCGCAGCGGCCAGCAGATCTGCCGCCGCTGAATATCTGTATTCAGGTCAACATCAGCGGCGAAGCCTCGAAGAGCGGTTGCGCACCGGACGAAGCGGTGGCGCTGGCGAAAGCAGCCAGCGGCCTGCCACGGCTGCGCGTGCGCGGCATGATGGGAATGCCGGAACCCGGCATTGGCGCGGAGGCGACGCGCAGCCAGTTTGCGCTGCTGGCGCGGCTTTACGCCGAGGCAAAACAACAGGTCGCGGGCATCGATACGCTGTCGATGGGCATGTCCGACGATCTCGAAATCGCGGTCGCGTCCGGCTCGACGATGGTGCGTGTCGGCACCGCGCTGTTCGGCGCCCGACCAGTCAATCAGCAACCAGGATAACTGTGTGAAGAAGATTTGTTTTGTCGGCGGCGGCAACATGGCGAGCGCGATGCTGGCGGGATTGCGCCGCGAACATCCGGCGCCGAGCTGCCATGTGATTGAGCCTTATGCGCCAGCGCGCGAGAAGCTGACCGCGCTCGACGTGGTGGTGCATGCGGCTGCCTGTCGTGAGGCAGTGGACGGCGCCGATGTCGTGGTGCTCGCCGTCAAGCCGCAAATGCTCAAGCAGGCGTGCGCCGAGTTGTTGCCGCATCTTCAGGGCGAACTGATCGTCAGCATCGCTGCCGGCACCCGCCGCGCCAGCATTGCGCGCTGGCTCGGTGCCGACCCCACCTCGGCACGCATCGTGCGCACCATGCCAAACACGCCGGCGCTGATCGGCCAGGGTATTACCGGGCTGTTCGCGCCACCATCGTTGTCGGAGGCTGACGTAGCCACGTCCACCGAACTGATGCGCTCGACGGGGGCGGTGGTGCGAGTGGAGAGCGAGGCGATGATCGACGCCGTGACCGCCGTGTCGGGCAGCGGCCCAGCCTACGTGTTCCACTGGATTGAGTCGATGCTGGCGGCGGCGAAAGGCGTGGGTTTCAACGATGCCGATGCGCGCACGCTGGTGTTGGCGACACTCAAGGGTGCGACGGCGCTGGCGGAGGCCTCCGACGAATCGCCGGCCGTACTGCGCGAACGCGTGACGTCCAAAGGCGGCACCACAGCAGCGGCGCTGGCCGTGATCAATGAGCGCGGCGTGCAGCAGGCGCTGATTGATGCGGTACGCGCGGCGCGGGATCGTGGTGCCGAACTGGGCGCGATGGCAGACGATTAGTGGCGACGCCGGAGCCAGCATCGTCGGCGTTGCCAGTGTGGCTGAAGGCAACTGCTGATGGCGTTGAAATCACGCTCTACGTGCAGCCCGGCGCGAAGAAATCTGAAGTCGCGGGTGAACATGATGGCGCGCTGAAACTGCGCATCAACGCGCCACCGGTGGAGGGCAAGGCGAACGCTGCGGTGATCGCTTTCGTGGCGGAGCGCTGCGGCGTTGCCAAAAACCGCGTCGCGCTGATTGCAGGCGAACTGAACCGTCACAAACGCGTTGCCGTGCAAGGTGTCACGCTGGCGTTTGTGCAGAAGCAGCTTTCGTAAAAATAGGCCTGGAGACCGCTTACAAAAAGGGCATTGATAGAAATTTGCAACATAGTCGACTGTACGTCAAACGTCGTGCGAGCCCTGATTAGATAAGGATTTCCATAAAAAGCCAATACCTTGCGCTATGCTGCCTGCATGGCTGCCAGGCTGACCGACGAACTCTACGCCGAGCTGCGACAGATCGCGCAGGCCGTGTTCGCGCACGAGGCGGCGGGTCACACCCTGTCGCGCACGGCCGTCGTGCATGAAGCCTGGCTGCGGCTGGCAGCGGGCGCAATGCCGGTGGAGCGGACGGATTTTCTGCGGCTGGCGGCGAGGGTGATGCGCAACCTGCTGGTCGATCATGCCCGGCAACGCAACGCCGTCAAGCGCGGCGGTGGTGTGGCGGCGGCCAGTTTTGACGACACTGTGCGTGACTACGAGCAGGCCTGTGCGCAGGGGCTCTACCCGCCGTCCGGCGACACCACACAACTGCAGCGCATTGGCCGCGAGCTGGACCTGGAGTCGCTTGACCAGGCCATCAACGCGCTGGCCCGCCAGAGCCCGCGGCAGGCGGAGATTGTCGAGCTCAAATTCTTCGCCGATGTTGGCATTGATGACATAGCGCGCCAACTGGGCACCTCGCCATCAACCGTCAAGCGCGAGTGGACCGTGGCCCGACTGTTTCTGCTGCGCGAGCTGGCGGCGATCCGGGCGGAGCGGGACGCCGCGTCGTGAGCCGATTCCGGCAATTCACGCTTTCAGCTTTGTGGGCAAAAGAGGCTGCGGGAACGGGGTGACAGGCGCATGGTGACGAGAACAGGGGACGACGGGCGGGAGGTGGGCACGGCGGACGATACCCGCGGGCGCCCACTGCTGGCAGAGGAGACCTGGTCGCGCGTCGGCGAAATCATCGAAATCGCGCTGAGCATCCCGGATGCGGCGGCGCGAGCGGCCTTCGTTGATACCTCTTGCGCCAGCGATCGGGCCTTGCTCGCCGAGGTGCGCTCGCTGCTCGCTGCCGATACCCACGCCGATTTTGTGTTGCCAGCAACGCGCTGGCTGGATGCGACGACGCTGGCGCGCGATGCGGCAGCGACGATGTCCGATCCGCCGGAGCACTGGATTGGTCGTCGTGTCGGCGCCTGGCGAATCGAGCAGTGGCTGGCCAGCGGTGGCATGGGGCTGATCTTCCGGGCACGCCGGGACGATGCGGCCTACGAGCAGACGGTGGCGATCAAGCTGCTGCGCGCGCGTGGCACTGCCAGCACACAGTGGTTTCTGGATGAGCGACAGATGCTCGCCTCGCTCGCGCATCCGTGCATTGCACGACTGCTGGATGGCGGCGCCGCCGAGGACGGCACGCTGTATCTGGTGATGGAGCTGGTCGAGGGCGAGGCGATTGATCGCTGGTGCGTACGCAAGCGGCCGGCGCCGGATGAGTGGCTGGCGCGGTTTCTGGATGTATGCGCTGCCGTGCAGTACGCCCATCAGCGGCTGATCGTGCATCGTGACATCAAACCGGCCAACGTGATGGTGACGCACGACGGCAGCGTCAAGCTGATCGATTTCGGCATTGCTCAAATCACCGATCGCGCCGGTGGCCCGGCTTCGGCAGACAGCGCCGCAGTTGCACTGACCCCCGGCTGGGCGAGCCCTGAGCAACTGCGTGGCGAACCAGTCACCACCGCCAGCGACATCCACGCGCTGGGCGCCCTGCTGCAGCGGCTGGCGAATGGCGGTGAACCGCTGGCCAACGGCACTGACGTTGCCGATGACGACTTGCGCTGCATCGTACGCAAGGCCATGGCAGAGGTGCCCTCGCAACGCTACGCCAGTGCGGCGCAACTGGCAGATGATGTGCGCCGCTATCTCGCACATGAGCCAGTACAGGCTCGCGGCGGCGGCGTGGGCTATCGTGCAACACGATTCGTGCAGCGCCACACGGGTGGCGTCGCCCTGGCGACGCTTGCACTAGTGGGAGTGCTGGTGGCCGCGTCGATCGCGTTGTATCAGGCGCAGGTTGCCCGCGCGGCCGAGCGCGAGGCAAGTGTTCAGCGCGCCCGCGCCGAGCAGCACTTCGCCAGCGTGCGCAAGATGACCAATCAGCTGCTGTTCGATCTGCACCGCAAGCTTGCCGGCATCCCTGGCACCACACAGTTGCAGAAAGACCTGATCGGCCAGTCGCTCGCCTATCTCGATGGTCTGCGTGCAGACGCTGCTGGCGACGCAGGACTGTTGCATGAGGTAGGCGCCGGTTATCGCCGGCTGGGGCGCATTCTTGGCGGTATTCAGGGCGCCAACACGGGCGAGCGCGACGCCAGCGAACAGGCCTACGAAAAGGCAGTAGCCGCACTCGATGCGGCGCTTGCCATTCGCCCGCAGACCACCACGGCCGTCGAGCAGCTCAAGACGCTGACCGAGTTTGCCGAGCAGCAAGGGCTGTACCGCAACTTTCCGAAATCATCGGCGCTGTTCGCCCGCGCGGCAGCGCTCGGCAGCGAGGCGACAACGCGCGCGGCGGACGACGCCGACCTGTTCTACGCCGTGCAGAAAGTGATCGTCGCCCGCAACATCTCGGCGCTCTATCTGGGCAACGGCAGCTTCGACCAGTCTGCGATGGAGCAAAGCGCACAGGCGCTGGTGGCCAGGCAGGCCGCCCATGCCCCGGCGTCCGATGATACCCAGACGATTCGCGCCATTCTCTGGCGCTGTTACACCGCGCTCGCGGAAGCGTCGCGCCGAAGTGGCGGCGCCGACGGTGCCCGGCAGGCCGTCAATTGGCACCAGCGGGGCGTGGCGCTGATGCGCGCCAACGAGCAGTTGCATCCCGGCGATGCTGGCTATCGCCGCAGCACGCTGAACGCGCGCGTGGAGCTGGCCAACGCCTACGCTGCGGCCGACGATCTGAAAGCAGCAATCGCCGAGGCAGACGCCGTTCTTGGCGAATTTGAAGCACTGCGCCAGGCGGACGCGGCCAATGAGGACGCCGTGCTCGACCTGTTGAAGACCATCGCATCGCTCGCCGACTATCACCGGCGCGCTGGCGATGTTGCGCAGACCAGTGCAATGGTCGAGCGGGGTCAACGGGTGCACACGGCGCTCGCCGCCAGACTTCGCGATCACTTCGTCGCACGGCAGAGCCAGCTCAAACTGCTGCTCGCACAAGCGTGGGTGGAGGCGCGCGCTGCTGCGCCCATGACCGCTGGTGCCCGCTCCCCGGCGCAGACGTGCGCGCGGGCAGCGCAGCACCTGGCCACCGCGAGGCAGCTGGCTGCCAGTGACCCCGCGCTTACAGCTACCGACGTGTTTGCGGGTGTGGACGCCGCGGTCAATGCCTGTGAACAAAGCGCCTCAGCTGGCCGCAGGCGCGGCTGACGTTGGCGCTCACTTGCCTGAGCTACCCAGGTCCTTGCGTACGTCGTCGATCTTCTTGCCCGACATCTTTTCGTATTGGGCGCGCTGGGCTGGTGTCATCTGGTCGAGAAACGCTTTGACCTGCGCGTTTGCTTCGTTACGTTGCTTCGCCGCGACTGACTGTTCCTCCTTTTCACGGCGCTGATAGAGCGCGGTGAGGGCTTTTTCGTCCATCGCGTCGACGCGTGCGCGGTTCTCGTTGAAGCGGGCACTGGCCAGCTGCTCGCGCAGCGCCTGTTCGCGTTGCCGCTTCGCCTCGGCTGCTGCGCGCACCGCGTCGGCACGCGCCTTTTTCTGCGCGGCCTGGTAACGCGCTTCTTCAGCCGGGTCCCAGTCAGCGTTCGCTGCTGGTACTGCAATCAGGCTGACACCCATGGTCGTGTGCAGGACGAGCCGGGCGGAGACGCGGGCAAGGCGGCGAGCCAGGCGAATTGACGGGATGGTGACTGGTTGCATCGAACACTCCTTCAGGGTGACAAGCCGGTGACGCCGCAACGGGCCGTCAAGTGTTGCCATTGCGCAAACCATGTCTGGCGGGTGCCAGCGGTGGCCGTGGCCGATTGCGTGACCGCGTTGCCGTTGCGCAGACCGAGGGCGCGTGCGAGCAGCAGTCCGTCGCTGCCGAGCATCGCCACGCCATCGCCATCAATGTCGAGCGCGCAGCCCGGCGCCGCAACGTACTGCGGCGTGGTCTGATAGGTGCCGCCGTGGCCGTGGCCGCCTTGCCCGAATTCGTTGTATCCCCAGCAGCGGATACCGCCGTCAGACATGATGGCGCAGCTGGTGTTGTCGCCCGCCGTCAGGCTGGCGGTAGTTGCGTTGATGCCGGACGCTGCCGGCGCGAGGCCGACCACGGTGCTTGGGCTGAGACGATAGGTCACGCTGCCATCGCTGCCATCACCGACAGCGCCGTAGAGGGCAAGGCCCCAGCATTGCACGGTGGCATCCAGCAGGCGCGCGCAGCTGTGCTGGGCACCCGCCGCGATGGCATCCGGGGTGTTGCCGGCGCTGCCCAGGTTGGCCACCGTCACCGGCGTGTTGCTGAAGCCACCATTGCCGCCGTCACCCAGTTGCCCTGTCGAGTTGTCGCCCCAGCAAACGACGCTGCTCAGGCTCAGCACGCCGCCGGGTGCCAGCAAAGCGCAGGTGTGTGAGCGACCCGCTGATAGCGCGATCGCGGTGCTGATACCGGTGACCGCAACCGGCGTATTGCTCGACGTCACGGCGCTGCCATTGCCGAGCTGACCACTGGTGTTCTGGCCCCAGCACGACACTGTGCCGCCCACGCGGGCGCAGGAGTGATAGTGTCCGACCGCGATTTCATCAACGTTGAGGATGGGCACACTCCACGGTTGATTGGCCGGGTTGGGGGCGAAGCCTGCCTGCCCCCAATCGTTGCGGCCGGCGCAGAAGGGTCGCCCGCCCTGCTGCAGGATGCAGGTGTGCTGCGCGCCGACGCCGATCTGCCGCGCCGGCCCGGCCGCGCCGAAGCCCCACACGGTTACCGGCACTGTGCTGTTGTCGAAGCTGCCCTGCGTGAGGGCGCCATCGCTGCCCTTGCCCCAGCAGCGGGCGCTGCCATCGCCCAGGCGCGCGCAGGTGTGAAACAGCCCCGCTCGCACCTCCACCGCGTTGCTGATGCCGCGTACCGGCACTGGCACGGCGCTGGCGCTGATACTGCCATT
>Ga0116175_1001490_pt1 | contig 14996 bp, 15 predicted proteins | sample AD_UKC125_MetaG_FD_89802 | JGI IMG/M metagenome (GOLD analysis project Ga0116175, IMG submission 89802) | Active sludge microbial communities of municipal wastewater-treating anaerobic digesters from USA - AD_UKC125_MetaG | ecosystem: Engineered > Bioreactor > Anaerobic > Digestate | place: USA... | reverse complement strand
TATTACAACAAACCCTCGCAAGAAGGCATCTACCAGCATTTCCGCACCATTGCCGAAAATACTGCTATCCCGATGATTCTCTATAACGTGCCCGGTCGCACTGTGGTTAATATGAGCAACGACACCATTTTACGCTTGGCCGAAATTCCAAACATTGTCGGCGTAAAAGAAGCCAGCGGCGACATCGCCCGTGAAGTAGACTTAATCAACCGTGCCCCGGAAGGCTTTGCCGTTTACTCCGGCGACGATCCTACCGGCATGGCCTTTATGCTCTGTGGTGGCGACGGCGTGATCAGCGTAGCAGCCAACGTAGCACCCAAACTGTTTGCCGATATGTGCGACGCCGCTTTAGCAGGCAAATTACCCGAAGCCCGAGCCTTAAACCAACAATTGATTCCGCTCTACGATGTCATGTTTTGCGAGCCCAGTCCGGCCGCGCCGAAATGGGCGTGCAGCGTATTGGGCAAATGCGGCTCCACCGTGCGCCTACCCATCATTGAACTGAGCGAAGCCGGGCAGGTCAAAGTACGCGATGCCCTTATGGCCGCCCAACTGATTTAACCATAACAGGAGTCTGTATGAACCGTATGAAACCGGCCGTGTTGGCCATCGCCTTCCTCGGCCTGGCCGCCTGTTCCAGCAGCAAAGACCAACCTAAGCTAGATTACCAAACCCAAAACCGTAAAGTTGTTAATCTGGAAGTTCCGCCCGACTTAACCAACCCCAACCAAGGCAATCTTTACCAAGTGCCAGCAGGCAGCGGTTCAGTACGCGCCAGCGATTTAAAACGCGGCAACACACAACCGGCAGCCAATTCTGCTGTATTGCAAGAAATCCGCGGCGTACACCTTCAGCGTGAAGGTAGCCAGCGCTGGGTGGTGGTGTCCGGTAAACAGCCGGCTGAGTTGTGGCCGCTGCTGAAAGCTTTCTGGCAGGAAAACGGCTTTACCATCAGCTCGGAAGAGCCCGCTATCGGCCAGATGGAAACCGAATGGGCGGAAAACCGCGCTAAAATCCCGCAAGACGGTTTACGCAATATGTTTGAAAAAGTTGGCTTGGGGGGTATTTACTCCACCAGCGAGCGTGACCGCTTTACTACCCGTATGGAACGCGGCCAGAATGGTGATGTGAATATCTTCTTTGTTCACAAAGGCATGAAAGAAGTCTACGCCGATAGAAACAAAGACACCACCATGTGGGAGCCGCGTCCCAACGATCCGAATCTGGAAGCAGCCTTCTTGGGTCGCTTGATGCAATATCTCGGCGCAGATGAGCAGCAAGTGCAACAGCAGTTAGCACAGCAGAATACCGCCCCCTCTACCAGCCAATTGGCTAGAGTAGAAGGCGACAGCTTATTACTGGCCGGAGATTACAACCGCAACTGGCAGCGCACCGGCATGGCCTTGCCACGCATTGGTTTGAACGTCTTGGGTCAAAACACTGAGAAACATGCTTATTTGGTACAAGTTGCCCCGAATGAGGCCAGTGGCGGCGAGAAAAAACCCGGTTTCTTCAGCCGTATGTTAGGTAAGAAAGCCACCGAAGCGACTGCTGCGGCTCAACCCGAGTTGATTGTATTTGTCGAACCGATGAACAACGGTGCCCGTATTCAGTTGCTCAACAAAGACGGTAGCCGCTATCAAGGCAAAGAAGCATCCACCCTGCTGGAGCGTCTATACGCCGAATTGCGTTAATCCATATCCTAACTTTCTCTATCCCGCTGACTATTCAGCGGGATTTTTATTAACCCGCGGCATTTGTTCGAGTTTCAAGAATGTAGAATACTGTTCTGTTAACCACTCACAAAAAGTAGAATAAAAAAAGGGCACCTATTTCAGGTGCCCAAAGCAGTACTCCATAAAGGTAGATAAATCGAGTTTAAGCAGTTTGATGCAACGGTATAAATGCTCTACCGGTTTGGCGGCGAAGCACCGGGAATTCATTAGCATTCGCTAATACGGTCGCACCGGCGCGACGCATTGCTAAAATGGCTTGTAAGGCATTTTCCGGGCAGACACCACGGCTAGCAGCTAAGTTGACAACAACACGCCATTTACCGGCTTTACTTAGCTTTAATACCATCTCCAGCATGCCTTTTTCCAAAGGCATTCCACCAATTAAAATGGTGCTTGTATTCGCCTGTTTCAACCAAGTGAATAACTTGTCGTAGCTCGCTGTTTTTTTGTCTTGATTTTCATAGGACATAACATAATCATAATCAAATTCCTGAGGTAGGCCAGGCAGCAAATCACAATTGCCGATTGAATTCATTGCACCGCTCAATCCAGAAGTTTCCGCTCTCTTGGTAGAGCCCATAGGGCATACAAAGCCAGTGGTATCCCCCCCAGTACAAAAACCGGCACAGCCGAGAATGGTCAAGTTCTGAACCAACACGCGGCGATGTGCATACATTGCTTGCTTATTCAATTCATAAACTGCCTGACGGGCATAAGGTACAAAATTTTCACTGTCGGCAACGCAAGTAAAACAACGTTGCGGCTGAATATCCATAGCAATGATAGTCATGTCTTTTCCCCCTTAAATACTGCTAATATACTTCGCTTACGACTAACGTACTGTTTATAAGATAACCGGTTGATTCCGGATGAGTGGTATATTATCAAGATAAATGGATGGTGGGTAGCGAAAATTATCACTTTTTTGAAAATACCCATATTGATTATGGTTGCACAAGTAACCATTATTCGCAATCTTAATTATATTATTGTTTTTAAACACATAAATTACAATTTCATTACCTAATTAATAACTTTCCCACTCCACTCAACAAATGATAATCGATGCTTTTTCCCAACAAACGGATATATTTTTTAAACGAACGGTTATTTCTAAATACTGGCTTGCGTACTTTTTAGCCATTTTGAACCGCAAAAAATAACCGTTTATCTTCCGATAAACGGTTATTCGCTCTAAATTATGCCTATCTGAAAGCTATTTTATCACCATAGATAAGCTTACATAAACCGTCAGAACCCAGCTTGTCGCTCCAAATTCTCCACCAACGCCTCGTCCAGATTCAAAGATTGTGCCAATTGAGAGAGGAATACAATTTCCTTGCGCTGTAAATCCGCGCAAACCATACGGGCAGCCAGATACGCCTCTGCAGCTAAGGCCGGATTGGCACCGATTTCACGGGCGATTTCCGCTGCGCTGGCCGGCTGGGTAATTTCTGCTTCAATCCATTGCTGGGTTTCCGCATCTTCACCTACTTCACTTTGAATCAACTGACGCTCAGCTTCATCAATTAAACCATCCGCAGAAGCAGCGGCAATCATAGTACGCAAAATCACACGACTGGCGTTTTCGGCGGCAACCCCGGTCGGTTCAAACGCATTCTGATCCAATGCAGCACTGCCCTCTTGCTTCTGGTTACTCTGCCAACTTTGGTAAGCATGGTAAGCCAAGGCTCCGAGTGCTGCCATTGAGCCGGCTTGCACCAGATTTTTACCGCTTTTCTTTTTTAAAAACGAAGAAACCAAACCCAAGGCTGCCGCACTACCACCGATTTTGGCAAGTGTACCCTTATTATTCGACAAGATATTGCCCGTTTGACCGGCATTTTTTTGTACCGCACCCAATACTTGGTTGAGCAGATTATTGAAATTCATAAAGCCTCCTGAATAAATTCGACAAAGTGAAACGGATAAAATTTAACAATAAGCTTTAAATAGAGCCGTTTCCAAAAATAACAATCTTTTTATCGTATGCCTGTCTGAAAACGAACGAAGTGAGTTTCTGCGAAGCCAAAACCTTTATCAAGAAAAGTAAGGAATATTATGAGAAAGGTAGGCAATATAGCTTTTCTGCGCAGGCAGCGATACAATCGGCTCAACTCTACGGCCAAGCGACCACCATGCGAAAAGCCTTTATCCTTAGCGAATGCGAACCGCCCGAGTGCGACGAAAAACCCTATGCCTTATTGGTGGCCAACCCCACCAAAGGCCACCACTTTATCGCGCAAACCGAGCAGCGGCAAAACGCTTTTAACCTACAAGTTAACCCGCAAAACCGCAATGTCTATCAATGGCCGCTGTCGCGGTTTGACCACCACCCTCGCGGCGAGATTAATAGCGTTAACATTGAAAAAAATCTCGAAGTCAACAATCTCTACACGCTCACCTTTGTAGAGGGTGACGGCGGCCAGCAATACAACCTAGAAACTTGGTTCAGCCGCCATGAAACCGGTTACGAAGAAGCTTGTGAGTCGCTGAGGCTGCTGGCTACCGGTAAACAACTGGCCAGCCCGGAGTTGCACCGTATTCTCAACCTTAAGATATTGGGCTTATTACGCAACCCGTTAATCCACCGCGATTATTTGGTACGAGAATTAACTGGCGCCCTCAACAGGCATCTACCGCAAACCGGTACCGAATTTCGCGAACTCATCGCCCGTCGCCCACAAGAGCGGGTAAGCCGTATTTTGAAAGAGTTTGACTTTACCCTGCCCGGCTATACCGATTGGCTGGCCGACCTTTACGGTATGCTCAGCGAAGGCGTATTCCGCCCTTCACTGTTTGCCAGACTCACCGCCGCGCTCACCACAGACCCCAACCAAATCCGCCTGATCCTGCACCGCTATCCACGCAGCCACCGCTATTGTTTTTTCGCCGACAGCGGTTATTGCCTGCAAGCCGACAACACCATGTTGAGCATCGGTTTTAATATTGCTGCCGATATGTTTTTGATTTTGCAGATTACCCGCAGCCACTGGCACAACCTGAGCAACCTACTCTCCGAAACCCCGCCGCCCACACCGACCATCCCGCTCACGGTAATGGACAACCAACACCAACAACGCCTCACCTTCAACCGCCTCTGTATCCGCCAGGCGCATCATGCGGTGTATGGCAAGAGTAATCAGTTATCTGATTTTCTTTGAATACTTATTTTTTCAGACAGGCATATCCCTAAATGCCTGTCTGAAAAATATGAATTACGCGTTATAACCAATCCAAAAACATCATTTTATGCCGTTTTCCCACACAGACCTGCCTCTTTCAGACAGGCATTCTCTTAAATTTAAAAAAATTTATAAATTCAAAAAGATAAATAACAAACCATCCATTTTTACCATTTTAATTTATACAATACGTCTAAAATAAATAGGGTGAATTAAAAATAAAAACCAAAAACCCGTTTTTATCATTGCTATTTTGTCCAATATCAGTATAATTCCAACAAGCTTACTCTTCTATACATACAGGTATTGTTATGCAATTGGACATCGATCGCTTAATCGCCTATTTCGGCGGTGTGAACGCGCTCTCTGAAGCCTTAAAAAAACAAGATCCCGATCATGCGGTCAGCACGGCGGCGATTTATAAGTGGCGCACCCGCGCGTCACTGCCTTTAGCGCAGCTGCAAAAACTGAGTGCGCTGGCCGAAGCGCAAGGCCGTCCTTTGGATTTAAATGCCTTTATGCACCATCAAACCACCTTGGAGAAACCCGCAATGAGCCAAACCAATCAAGTTATTATTTTCGATACCACTTTGCGCGACGGCGAACAATCGCCGGGCGCGGCGATGACCAAAGAAGAAAAAATCCGTGTGGCCCGCCAGCTGGAAAAATTGGGTGTTGATGTGATTGAAGCGGGCTTTGCCGCCGCCAGCCCCGGCGACTTTGAAGCCATTAATGAAATTGCCAAATCGCTCACCCGCGCTACCGTCTGCTCGTTGGCACGTGCGGTTGAACGCGATATCCGCGCTGCCGGTGAAGCGGTAGCCCCGGCAGCCAAACGCCGCATCCATACTTTTATCGCCACCAGCCCCATCCACATGGAACACAAGCTGAAGATGAAGCCTAAGCAGGTGATTGAGTCGGCGGTAAAAGCGGTGAAAATCGCGAAGGAATACACCGATGATGTTGAATTTTCCTGCGAAGATGCGCTGCGCTCGGAAATCGACTTTCTTGCCGAAATCTGCGGTGCGGTGATTGAAGCAGGCGCCACTACGATTAATATTCCGGATACCGTGGGCTATTCGGTGCCGCACCGTACCGAAGTGTTCTTCCGCGAGCTGATTGCAAAAACGCCGGGCGGCGATAAAGTGGTGTGGTCTGCCCACTGCCACAACGATTTGGGCTTGGCGGTTGCCAACTCGTTGGCTGCCGTACAAGGCGGTGCGCGCCAAGTGGAATGCACCATCAACGGCTTGGGCGAGCGCGCGGGTAACGCCAGCTTGGAAGAAATCGTGATGACGCTGAAAACCCGCCACGATGTTTATGGCTTGGAAACCAATGTGGATACCAGCCAAATCGTTACTTCGTCCAAACTGGTTTCTACCATTACCGGCTATCCGGTGCAGCCGAATAAGGCGATTGTGGGCGCCAACGCGTTTGCCCACGAATCAGGCATCCACCAAGACGGCGTGCTGAAACACCGCGAAACTTATGAAATTATGTCGGCCGAGAGCGTGGGCTGGTCGTCCAACCGCTTGAGCTTGGGCAAACTTTCCGGCCGTAATGCGTTTAAAACCAAGCTGTTGGAGCTGGGCATCGAGTTGAACAGCGAAGAAGCGTTGAACGCCGCTTTTGCCCGCTTTAAAGAATTGGCCGACAAAAAACGCGAAATTTTCGACGAAGATTTGCACGCACTGGTATCGGATGAAATGGCCAGCTTGTCGGACAACTACAAATTCATCTCGCAACGCATCATCACCGAAACCGGTGAAGAACCGCGCGCGGAAATCGTGTTCACCCGCCAAGGCGAAGAAAAACGCGCCGCAGCTACCGGCTCCGGCCCGGTGGATGCGATTTTCAAAGCGATTGAAAGCGTGGTCAACAGCGGCGCAACCTTACAGATTTATTCGGTAAACGCGGTAACCGCCGGCACCGAAAGCCAAGGCGAAACGGCTGTTCGCCTGTCGAAAGACGGTAAAGTGGTCAACGGCCAAGGCGCGGATACCGATGTGTTGGTGGCGACCGCCAAAGCCTATCTTTCTGCTTTGAGCAAGCTGGAATACGGTACTGAGCGCATTAAAGCGCAAGGCGGTATTTAATCATTGAATAGAGTAGATAATGCCTGTCTGAAAAGCTAGCTTCGCAGCAGTTTTCAGACAGGCATTTTTCTGTTAAAAATGAGTTCCAACCGCCTGTTTTACTGATTGACAAGCACTATAGACTGAGTATGATATCAAGCGGCTAAACTCTTCATGCTTGGATTATTACAACCTTGATAAACAAAGGAAAATCATGTCGTTCTTAAAGAAAACTGCTGTCTTCGCTGCCGTATCCGCCGCCCTGCTATTGGGTGCCTGTTCCAAAACTGAAAACACCCAACAAGCCGCTTCCGGCAGCAAAACCTATATTGTCGCTATCGATGGCACTTATGCACCGTTTGAATTTATGGAAAACGAGCAAATTATCGGCTTCAGCCGCGATATTCTGGATGCCGTTGCCGAAAAAGAAGGCATGAAGTTCGAATACAAAAACACGCCTTGGGAAGCGATTTTTGCCACGCTGAACAAAGGCGACAGCGACATTGTTTCAGCCAGCGTCACCATCACCGATGAACGTAAACAGTCTTTCGACTTTACCGATCCTTATTTTGAAGCCACCCAGTTGATCATCACCCCTGCCGACAAAGCAAGCGACATCAAATCGATGGCCGACTTGAAAAATCGCCGTGTTTCGGTAATGAACGGTACCACCGGCGCAGCGGCGGTAGAAAAAATTCAAGGTACTCAGAGCGATTTGATCAAACGCTTTGAAAACATGCCTCTGGCCTTGAAAGAATTGGTGAGCGGCGGCGCAGATGCCAGCGTGGGCGATAATGGGGTGGTGAAATACTTTATCGCCAACCATCCTGAAACAAAATTCAACACCGTGCTCGACCCCAGTTTTGAAAATGAAAACTACGGTTTCGTATTGCGCAAAGGTCGTGAAGATGATTTGATGAAAAAAATGAACGCCGGTATTGCCGCCATCAAAGCCGACGGTACCTATCAGAAAATCCACGACAAATGGTTCGGCAGCGACGCTACACAATCGGCAGCTCCGGCCACTGCTTCTGCCGCCAGCAAATAATTTTCAACAGCAGTAAACCCAAAAGCAGCCTTTATTTTGGCTGCTTTTTCTATGATTGAATCATCTATAGCGAAAGTAATAAAGAATTGATACAAGGCAGCGAGCTGCAGGCAGTACAGTAGTACGACAAAGCGAGATAACGCTGTATCAGTTTTTTAGTGCTTTCGCTATACCCCTATTTTCAGACAGGCATATTTCCTTATTCGTCTTTCGTATGCGCCACAATCCACGCTTGAAACAGCGGGCTATTAATCTGCAAGGTATTGCCGCTGTCGCGCGTCATCAAATCTTTGCGCTCCAGCTTACGTACCGCCCCCTGTACTGTCGCTGCACTCACCTCGTCCACTCCCAACTTATCGGCTATCAGCACACGGGTTTCCGCACCATACAAAGCCGTCTGCCCCTGCGCCACCAGATGCAACACCAAACGCTCCAGCACACCTAAACCATTCCATTGTAATAAGTGGCCGCTGCTCTCATGCATTTGCTCCCAACGAATTTTCGCCGCCTCCTCCAAACTCAATTCCGGGTCGATAATCATGTCTTGTGTCATCGCCCGCATATACAGCGGCGTATGGTTAAATTGCTCGAAAATCTGATAAAAAGCCTCTTTATCTAAAGTTTTACCGGTTCGTTGCTGATAAATATCGGCTAAAAAGTCGGTAAAATCCCGGCCCAATAAAGGAAAATCCAAAGCATGGGCAAAATGAAAAAACGGTGCCTTGCTGTTATTGAACATCGCCCGCAAACCGTTGGTGCTACTGCCGGTAAAAATAGTTTTAATCCTACCCTGATTCACATCCAAACCGGTACGCAAAGCACGGATCAAACCTTCCGTATGCTTCACCCGCGCCAACTCCTGCACCTCGTCCAACAACAACACCGTCGGCCGAGCCGCCGCCGCAATCACCCCGATCACATCGCTGATAGGCGGAATCGTTTCCGCTACCGGTTCACGTTCTATTCCCACACCCAGAATCTCGATTTTGCTCAAACTACCGATAAAAGTCTTCGCACTCTTAGCATGGCTTGTCTCCTTAGCAAACCGATACAAAGCAGTCTGAAAGCGCTCGGCTATGGTGTCACCGTTGTCATCCATAAACGAAAAATAGAAAACATTAAACCCCATCTCCTGTGCGGCCGGCGCAATATCATTCAATAAAAACTGGGTTTTACCCATACGACGCGGCGCAAACAAGGTAAAAGCATGCGTAATGCCTTCTTTCAAACTCTCCAGCATGATCATGGCCAGCTTTTGCCGAGGAAAATACAAAGGATCCCTATTCATCTTATTTCCATCTTGATTTATTGAATTAGTCAACATTATACACAAAATAGCTAATTAGCTATTAATTGAATAATTATTGCTAAAGAAGGTGTGATATTGAATTCATAACAATATAACTTGCCCTTATTCATTTTATGTAGAAGCAACCATATAATTGATTTGAGTAGACACAAACGTAAAAAAACAGCCCGAAATTTGGGCTGTTTTCTTTTGATGGTGCCGACATCGAGACTTGAACTCGAACGACCTAGGGTCACTACCCCCTCAAGATAGCGTGTCTACCAATTTCACCATGTCGGCATTTAAAAGGGTTACTTGCTGGCTGCTCCCGAAGCGTTACCGCCGGTATTCGGAGCGGGTTGGCTTTGTGCCGGCTGGTTTTGCTGTACAGTGCTAAAATCCAAGCCGTGGCTGGGTGCGTGGGTATTAAGATATACCAAACCCAAGCAAGTTGCAAAAAATACGGTAGCGGCAATCGCGGTGGAACGACTCAAGAAATTAGCATTACCGGCCGAACCGAAAACACCTTGAGCGCTACCGCTGCCGCCGAAAGTGGCACCAGCATCCGCGCCCTTGCCTTGTTGCAAGAGTACCAGCACGATGACGCTGAAAGCGGCAAAGATGTTTAACAGCCAGATAATGGTTTTAATGGTTTCCATAAATTTTCTTTAAGCGTTTTGCGCCGCTTTAATGATCTCGGTAAACGATTCGTAAGTTAACGAAGCGCCGCCGACTAAAGCGCCGTCTACATGCGGTACTGAAAAAATGTCTGCCGCGTTTTTTGCGTTGACACTACCGCCGTAAAGGACGCGAATTTTAGCATCATCACCGCACAAAGACAAGATTTCGCTGTAAATAAATGCGTGCATATCGGCAATTTGTTCGTTAGTGGCCACTTTTCCGGTACCAATCGCCCAAACCGGCTCATAAGCAACAGCAAAATTTTTGGTTTTTAAACCTTTAAAAACAGATAATTGATAGGCAACCGCCTCTTTTTCACGACCGTCTTCACGCTCTTTAGAGCTTTCGCCTACGCACAACAGCGGAATTAAGCCGCAGTTAAGTACGTTTTCAATTTTATGACGCTGTACGTCATTTTTTTCGTTGAAGTACAAGCTGCGCTCGGAGTGACCGATTAATACAATGTTTACACCCACATCCTTCAGCATCTCGGCAGACACTTCACCGGTATAAGCGCCGTTACCGGCAAATCGGCTTACGTCTTGCGCACAAGTATGAATGGTGTTGGCCAACACGATTTGTACGGCATTGTGCACTTGCAACAGATAAACAGTGGGAGGGGAAATGCCGATACAAACCTTATCCATTGCGGATAAAGTTCTTAATTTATGTACCAGAGCATTATTGTTGTGCAGCTGGCCGTTCATTTTCCAGTTGCCTATCACCCATTTGCTGTCCCACATGACTTAATATCCTTCTTGATTTTACGCTTTGAATGGAGCAAGTTTTCTCTACGAACACCCTTGTGGGTGTGGAGATCAACTGAACTTCTCTCGGTTAGAATCGTATGGCGGGAATTGTATCGCAAAATACCGGCAGCGTCTTGCTTTTTGTAATCTGCTGTAACTACCTACCGCTTATGCCTTTCAGACAGGCATTTTCGGAAACCAACCGTATCCCCACACGCCAAACTTCACTATAATTCTTAAATTCTACTTTTATTTTCAGCCTACACACTATGCATGAACTCTCCCTCCACAGCAAAGACAAAACACAGCGTTATGAAGAATTACTGCCGCAAATCTGCTCCTTAATCAACGAAGAGTCTGACCTGATTGCCAATCTTGCCAATACCGCCGCCGTGCTTAAAGAAGCGTTCGGCTGGTTTTGGGTAGGTTTTTATTTGGTGAAACAGGAAGAATTGGTGCTTGGCCCTTTTCAAGGCCCGTTGGCTTGCACTCGGATTCCTTACAATCGTGGCGTTTGCGGCCAGAGCTGGGCGGAAAAACAAACGCTGGTGGTGCCGGATGTCAACGCCCACCCCGGCCACATCGCCTGCTCCTCTCGCTCGCAATCAGAAATTGTGGTGCCGGTGATGGATGCAGCCGGTAAGGTGGTGGCTGTTTTGGATGTCGATTCTGAAAACTTGGCCGAATTCGACTCAACCGATGCACATTATCTACAAAATTTAGTGGAAATTATTGCACAACAACATTTCCAGAGCGACACAAAAACCTTATAATCAGCGAATTATTCCGAATTTAAAGCACAATGGAGCCAGAATAAGATGGACTTTGCAAAAGCGCGTTTTAATATGGTAGAACAACAAATCCGGCCGTGGGACGTGCTGGACTTCGACCTGCTGGATGCCTTGCAGGATTTGCCGCGCGAATTATTCGTTAGTGAAGAACAAAAAGCATACGCTTATTCCGATACCCCGCTGCCGCTGCCCAACGGCGGCACCATGCTTGAGCCGAAAATCGTGGCGCGTTTGGTACAAGGTTTGGCCTTGCAAAAAACCGACAGCGTTTTGGAAATTGGTACCGGTTCCGGCTATGCAACGGCTCTGTTGGCTAAACTGTGCGGCGAAGTCACCACCATTGATTTAGATGCCGATCAACAAGTTCGCGCCAAAATGGCTTTAACCGCGATTGCCCAAGAAAATGTTATTTTCCAAACCGGCGACGGCTTGGCCGCGGCGGTTGGCGGCGCTCCTTTTGATGCAATTTATGTCGGCGGCAGCTTGCCTCGTATACCTGAAGGCTTAAAAGCGCAACTAAAAGACGGCGGCCGCTTGGTAGCGATTATTGGTGATCACCCGGTGCAACGCGCACAGCTGCTGGTTCGCCAAGGCAATGAGTTTATCGAAACCACCTTATTTGATACCAAAGTACCCGCCCTTTCAACTGCGGCTCTACCGGCAGGTAGCGCGTTTAGCTTTTAAACCCCCGCCTCATTATCAAATTATTCAGGCTGCCGCCATCCGGGTGGCAGCTTTTTATTACACGCTAATTATTGAAAATACCGCTCACTCTTATGGAAGAAATTACTCAACTCACCCCGCACCAATTACAAACCCTGCTATCGGAACACCCTGATACCGTGCTACTGGATGTACGCGAAGACAATGAAGTCGCTTTTTGCCATTTACCGGGTCATATTCATATTCCGATGAATCTGATTCCGCTGCGCCAAAACGAATTGCCTGACGATTGCCCGATTGTCTTGTATTGTCACCACGGCATCCGCAGCCAACATGCTGCAATGTATTTGGCCAATGCTGGGTTTGAACGACTGTATAATTTGAAAGGCGGCATCGATGCTTGGTCTTTGGAAGTGGATTCAAGTATTCCCCGTTATTGAGCGCACACATTTGCACCAAATGGCAGAAAACACTGTTTCTGGTTATAAGCACAAGATCCAAGATCAATGCAAGAATGTGTTAACCACACAGTTCTACAACAAAATCTAACATTATGAATTTTAATAACTTATAATGAATGAATGGTTAAAATACCGTAAAACATACCGCTCAGCAAAAATAAATACCACTCAGATGCATTTTCCCCTTATAATCGGTTTAGCTCTTAAGGGCTATCATATAAATAATTACTCACTAAAATTAAAAACCTATCTATAAAAAGGTTTACGGGAATAATGAGCCATGAAAAATTTACTTGCTAATGTTTTGAGCGAACTGTCTTGGGTACTTGATTCAAGAGATCCTAAAAATATTCTGCTGACTGGCATGGACGATGTTAAAAAATATGCCAGCCATCTAAAAAAGCTAGATATTGAAGACCGTAAAATGCTTACCGAATATATTCTGCGTGCTGAAATCAATAAGTCGCGCGGTCAGCTTTCTGAGGGGATCTACAATATTACGGTTGGTACTGCGATTGAAAAGCAACGCCTGAGTGGTCTGGCCCATTAATTGTTGCCTAGTAACATAGTAACCTACCAGTAAGCTTCATTAGCATCCAAATAGATGGCAGCAGCACATTCAATTCCATTTCGCTGTTGCCCAATACAAATCAGCAAGAAATTAAGGGGAAATAAATTTTGGCTGATTTTATGCTATTAAAAACCGCTGTTAAGTCCTTAATTTAAGGGTTTAGCAGCGGTTTGTCATTTCTCTACCTGTTTTTTCAGACAGGCATCCTCAAGTTTCTGTTTTATTCCGCCTGATATTGCAACGGATACAAATCCAATTTGGTCATCAACACTCGGTCGCCGTCTTCTTCGGGATTTTCAGTGGTAAGCAGTTTGTCGCCGTAGAAAATCGAGTTGGCGCCGGCCATAAAACACAGCGCTTGCATGGCTTCCGGCATATTGCTGCGGCCTGCACTCAGGCGCACATAGCTTTGGGGCATGGTGATGCGGGCGACGGCAATGGTACGCACAAATTCCGTCCAATCCAAATCTTCGGCATCGGCCAGCGGTGTGCCTTCCACTTTCACCAACTGGTTAATCGGCACGCTTTCGGGCTGTGGGTCGAGGTTGGCGAGGCTGGCAATCAGTCCGGCGCGTTCGGGGCGGGTTTCGTTCATGCCGACGATGCCGCCGCAGCACACTTTCAGGCCTGCGCCGCGCACTTTGCCCAAGGTATCCATGCGGTCTTCGTGTTGACGGGTGTGGATGATGTCGTTGTAGCGTTCGGGATCGGTGTCGAGGTTGTGGTTGTAATAGTCCAAACCGGCCTGTTTTAAGTCTTCGGCCATGCCCTCTTCCAGCATACCGAAAGTGCCGCAGGTTTCCAGACCCAAGCCTTTCACGGCTTTGATGATTTCGGACACGGTTGCTACATCTTGCGGCTTCGGCCCGCGCCACGCTGCGCCCATGCAAAAACGGCTGGCGCCGCGCGCTTTGGCGATTTTGGCTTTTTCTAAAATCACGTCCACTTCCATCATCTGCGATTTTTCCAGGCCGGTGTTGTGGTGCGCCGATTGCGGGCAGTATTCGCAATCTTCGGGGCAGCCGCCGGTTTTAATCGACAACAAGGTGGAAAGCTGGATTTCGCGCGGGTTGAAGTGTGCGCGGTGAACTTCGGCGGCTTGGTATACCAGGTCGAGGAACGGCATTTCAAACAGTTCTTCTACCTGACATTTGCGCCAATATTGGGCGGTTTGATGCGGTTTGCGCTCGCTTTGGCGGCGCAGGGCAACGGGCGATACGGTCATGATCTGGGCTTTCTATCTGTTTCGCAGCGGCGCAATGTCGCTGACGGGCTAAACTCAGGCACAATGACTGAGGCGGCGGTTTATTTGTTTAATCAAAACAACTTGGCAAGTGTAGCCTGTTTAATGAACATAGGCAATTTTAAACAAATGCCTGTCTGAAAAAAGTTTTAGCTTTTCTGCTCAAACTTTTTTCAGACAGGCATTCTTGCATTCTTACAAACTATATCCCCAACCAGCCCGCTAGTTGCGGCCAATAAAACAAACAAACTATCGAACACACCGCCACCACAATACCGGCCAGATTGATGGTGCTGATTTTCTCACGAAACGCCAGCGCGCCGACCAAGGTACCCAGCACAATCACACCAATGTTCATGCCGGCGAATACGGTGGTCGGGTTGTCGCTCATCACCTGATGGGCGCGCACATAAGACCAAATATTGGCAAAATTCAATCCGCCCAACACCAGCCCGCCGAGAATACCCGCCGCCGTCCACTTGCTGCCTTTGTAAAACAGGTAGCC
>Ga0116175_1001474_pt1 | contig 15096 bp, 12 predicted proteins | sample AD_UKC125_MetaG_FD_89802 | JGI IMG/M metagenome (GOLD analysis project Ga0116175, IMG submission 89802) | Active sludge microbial communities of municipal wastewater-treating anaerobic digesters from USA - AD_UKC125_MetaG | ecosystem: Engineered > Bioreactor > Anaerobic > Digestate | place: USA... | reverse complement strand
CGGTGGCGCACACGAATCCGAGCCCGAAGCCGTCGGCCGCCGCGGCGGCCAGGCCCGCGGCAAGACCACCGAGCGGTCCCGCGCCCGGTTCCTCGTCGGTCACCCACACCGCCTCCGGGCCTCCGGTGCCGTGCAGCAACTGGTAGGCGGATGACTCCTGCGCGGCCACCACGTACACCCGGTCGCACCGCTCGGAGACGGTACGCACGATGCGTGCGAGCATCGGCTCGGCACTCTCATCCGGCCACTGGATCGACGCCTTGTCGGTGCCCATGCGCCGCGATCTGCCGCCGGCCAGGACGATCCCGGCGATCGGTGGAATCGGTACGGCCGTCTCGGGTAGCTCTGCGATGTCCCCGTTTGCGATCTCACTGTCGGTCATGGGGTCCAGTGTGTTCCATCCGGCCCCATTGAGGGCGGGATCACAGTTTCTGGAGCACAATAATTGTCATGCGCCATGTCGACGAGCACAGCCCGCACACCTATCCGGTCGACGAACCGGCGGATGTGAAGATCGGCCACCACAAGGATCACGCCGCCGGGGTGCCCGCCGTCGCCGTCGCCCTCAAACGCGGTATCGAGCAGATGGGTACGCCCCGTACCGCGCGTACCTTCTTCCATCTCAACCAGCGCAACGGCTTCGACTGCCCGGGCTGCGCGTGGCCCGAGACCCCCGGCCACCGCAAGCACGCCGAGTTTTGCGAGAACGGTGCCAAGGCCGTCGCCGAGGAGGCCACCACCCGCCGGGTGACCCCGGAGTTCTTCGCCGAACACTCGCTCGCCGACCTCGGCGGTCGGTCGGGATACTGGCTCTCCCAGCAGGGCAGACTCACCCATCCCATGTACCTGGCGCCGGGCGAGGACCACTACCGCCCGGTCAGCTGGGACGAGGCCAACGCGATCATCGCCACAGAGTTGGCACAGATGACCTCACCCGACGAGGCGGTGTTCTACACCTCGGGCCGCACGAGCAACGAGGCCGCGTTCATCTATCAGCTGTTCGCCCGCAGCCTCGGCACCAACAACATGCCCGACTGCTCCAACATGTGCCACGAATCGTCGGGCACGGCCCTGGGTAACGCGATCGGCATCGGCAAAGGGTCGGTGACGGTGCCCGACCTGGAGATCGCCGACCTGATCATCGTCGCCGGACAGAATCCGGGCACCAACCATCCGCGGATGCTCGCGACGCTGGAGAAGGCCAAACATAACGGCGCGCGGATCGTCGCCATCAATCCGCTTCCCGAGGCCGGGCTGATGCGTTTCAAGGATCCGCAACAGGTGGGCGGCGTGATCGGCAGGGGCACCGCGCTCACCGACGACTTCCTGCAGATCCGCCTCGGCGGCGACATGGCGCTGTTCCGTGGCGTGGCCCGCCTCATGCTCGACGCCGAACGCGCAAACCCGGGCACGGTGTTCGACCGGGACTTCCTCGACACGCACTGCGGCGGGGTCGACGACTACCTCGCGCTCCTCGACGACCTCGACTTCGACGACGTCGTGGAGGCCACCGGCCTGAGCCGTGCCCAGATCGAACAGCTCGCCGAGTCGATGATGTCGTCCAAGCGCACCGTGCTGTGCTGGGCGATGGGCTGGACCCAGCACCGGCATTCGGTGGCCACGATCGGTGAGGGCACCAACGTCCTGCTGCTACGTGGGATGGTCGGCAAGCCGGGCGCGGGTCTGTGCCCGGTGCGTGGGCACTCGAACGTGCAGGGCGACCGGACGATGGGCATCTTCGAGAAGATGCCCGAATCGTTCCTCGGTGCGCTGGACAAGGAGTTCGGCATCGTCAGCCCCCGCGAACACGGCTTCGACACCGTTCACGCGATCGGCGCGATGAACCGGGGCGAGGTGCGGGTGTTCATCGGCATGGGCGGGAACTTCGTCTCCGCGGCACCGGACACCGAGCTGACCGCGGCGGCGCTACGCAAATGCGCACTCACGGTACACATCTCGACCAAGCTCAACGAGTCGCACACCGTCACCGGCCGGGCCGCGCTGATCCTGCCGACGCTGGGCCGTACCGACCGCGACACCACGGGCGGCAAGAAGCAGCTGGTGTCGGTCGAGGATTCGATGTCGGTGGTCCATCTGTCGCGCGGTTCCCTGCCACCGGCATCCCCTGAACTGCACAGCGAGGTGGCTATCGTCGCCGATCTGGCCGTCAATGTGTTCGGTGCCGACCATCCGGTGGACTGGGCAGCGATGCGCGACGACTACGACCTGATCCGGGACCGCATCTCGCGGGTCATTCCCGGCTTCGAGGACTTCAACACCCGTGTCCGCCGCAGCGACGGATTCGTGCTGCCGCACCCGCCGCGCGACAGCCGTACGTTCGCGACTGCCACCGGACTCGCCAACTTCACCGTCGAGCCGCTGGACTGGGTCCGGATCCCGGAGGGCAGGCTCATCCTGCAGACGCTGCGCAGCCACGACCAGTACAACACCACCGTCTACGGTCACGACGACCGCTACCGCGGGATCAAGGGCAACCGTCGGGTGGTGATGGTCAACGCCGCCGACATCGCCGGGCTCGGCCTGCGAGCCGGCGATCACGTCGACATCGTCTCCGAATTCGACGGCGCCGACGGTCCCGAGGAACGCCGCGTCCACGACTTCCAGCTCGTCGCCTACGACACCCCGCGCGGCAACGTCGCGGCCTACTATCCCGAGACCAACCCGCTGGTCCCCCTCGGTTCGGTGGCCCGCGGTTCCAACACCCCGGTGTCCAAGGCGGTGGTGGTCAGGCTGGAACGAACCACCCCGCCGGGTGATCCTCTCGCCGGTTGAGGTGCGAGGAGCGTAAGCGACGAGCCTCGAAACCTCGCAAGACGACATTGTCGCCTCACCGGGTTTCGAGGCTCGCAAGCTCGCACCTCAACCGGCGGGGTTGAGGGCAGCGGACCTGAGATCAGGCGGTCTTGTCCTGACGCTCCTCCGGGTTGTCCTTGCGCGGGACGATGGTCGGAAGAACGTTGTCGCGCACCGTTTCTCCGGTCACCACAACCTTCTCGACGTCGTCCCGGCTCGGGATGTCGTACATCACCGGCAGCAGGACCTCTTCCATGATGGCGCGCAGGCCACGGGCACCGGTGCCACGGTGGATGGCCTGATCGGCCACCGCTTCGAGGGCGTCCTTGGTGAACTCCAACTGGACGTTGTCCATCTCGAACAGCCGGGTGTACTGCTTGACCAGGGCGTTCTTGGGTTCAGACAGGATGGTGACCAGCGATTCCTTGTCGAGGTTGGTCACCGACGCGACGATCGGCAGACGGCCGATGAACTCGGGGATCAGACCGAACTTGATCAGATCCTCGGGCAGCACCTCCGCGAAGTGATCGGTGGTGTCGATGGCGTCCTTGCTGGTGACCTCGTTGCCGAAACCGATGCCACGCTTGCCGATCCGCTCGGACACCACCTTCTCGAGTCCGGCGAAGGCACCGGCCACGATGAACAGCACGTTGGTGGTGTCGATCTGGATGAACTCCTGGTGCGGGTGCTTGCGACCGCCCTGCGGCGGCACCGACGCCTGCGTGCCCTCCAGGATCTTCAGCAGCGCCTGCTGCACACCCTCGCCCGATACGTCGCGGGTGATCGACGGGTTCTCGCTCTTGCGGGCGATCTTGTCGACCTCGTCGATGTAGATGATGCCGGTCTCGGCCCGCTTGACGTCGTAGTCGGCGGCCTGGATGAGCTTGAGCAGGATGTTCTCGACGTCCTCACCCACGTACCCGGCCTCAGTGAGCGCCGTGGCGTCGGCGATGGCGAAGGGAACGTTGAGCATCTTGGCCAGCGTCTGCGCCAGGTAGGTCTTGCCGCAGCCGGTGGGGCCGAGCATCAGGATGTTCGACTTGGCGATCTCCACGGTCTCACCACCGCGCGCGTCCTTCTTCTCCCCCGCCTGGATGCGCTTGTAGTGGTTGTAGACCGCGACCGCGAGCGTCCGCTTGGCCGTGTCCTGACCGATGACGTAGTTCTCGAGGAAGTCACGGATCTCGGCGGGCTTGGGCAACTCGTCGAGTTTCACGTCACCGTTCTCGGCGAGTTCCTCTTCGATGATCTCGTTGCACAGATCGATGCACTCATCGCAGATGTAGACCCCGGGCCCGGCGATCAGCTTCTTGACCTGCTTCTGACTCTTTCCACAGAAAGAGCACTTGAGCAGGTCCCCACCGTCTCCGATACGCGCCATCTCGTGCTCTACCTACTTCCTGTCGGGTCGGTACCCCGACGGTACCCGTGAACAGCCCGAACTTCGACCGTTACCGGCAAATGTCGCGGGCATTCGTGAATGAGAAAGATCCGGTCCGGCCTACGTCGTGGGGGTCTTCATCGACTTTTTGCGGTACTCGAAGACCTCGTCCACGATGCCGTACTCCTTGGCCTGCGCGGCGGTCAGGATGTTGTCACGGTCGGTGTCGCGGCGGATCTTGTCCGCGGGCTGTCCGGTGTGGCCCGCCAGGATCTCGTCGAGCCGGTTGCGGATGCGCTCGATCTCGGCGGCCTGGATCTCCAGATCCGACACCTGGCCCTGGAAGGCACCGCCGGTGCGCGGCTGGTGGATCAGGATCGTGGCGTTGGGCAGCGCGGCGCGCTTGCCCGGGGTACCGCCGGCGAGCAGGATGGCCGCCGCCGACGCAGCCTCACCGAGGCACACGGTGACGATGTCGCAGTGCACGTACTGCATGGTGTCGTAGATGGCGAGCATGTCGGGCACGCTGCCGCCGGGCGAGTTGATGTACATCGTGATGTCGCGGTCGGGGTCCTGGGACTCCAGCACGAGCAGCTGCGCCATGACGTCGTTGGCGACGGTCTGGTCGATGGGCGTGCCCACGAATACGATCCGCTCCTCGAAGAGTTTGGCGTACGGGTCGTACTGGCGCTGACCGTTGGGGGTGTGCTCGATGAACTGCGGCAGGATGTAGCGGGCCTGGATGCCGCGAACGAAGTCGGCGGACGCCGGGATGCCGGCTGCCACCTCGGGCGGGTACGTGTTGGTCATCTTCTGCTCCATTGATGGACGGCCGATGGGTGATGGGTGCCGATGGGTGTGGGAGGGTTCGGGTGTCTGCCGCGCTCACGCACGTTCGATGACGTGGTCGACAATGCCGTATTCCTTGGCCTCGGCCGCGGTGAACCACTTGTCACGATCGGCGTCCGCCTCGATCTTCTCCAGCGGCTGTCCGGTGAACTCGGAGTTGAGCCGGTTCATCTCCCGCTTGGTGGCCGCGAACTGCTCGGCCTGAATGGCGATATCGGCCGCGGTTCCGCCGATGCCCGCCGACGGCTGGTGCATCATGATCCGCGCGTGCGGTAGCGCGTGCCGCTTGCCCTTGGCGCCCGCCGCGAGCAGGAACTGCCCCATCGAGGCGGCCATGCCCATCGCGTAGGTGGCCACATCGCACTTGGCCAGCTGCATGGTGTCGAAGATAGCCATACCCGCGGTCACCGATCCGCCCGGCGAATTGATGTAGAGGTTGATATCGCGCGTGGGATCCTCTGCGGCGAGCAGCAGGATCTGTGCGCACAGCCGGTTGGCGATGTCGTCGTCGACCTGAGTGCCGAGGAAGATGATGCGCTCGCGCAGAAGTCGCTCGAAGACCGAATCGGTCAGGTTCAGCCCGGCCACGCCCGAACTCATGTGCGCGCCGCGCGTCATGCCGGGTGTGTGGATGGTCGGCTCACTCACAGTTCCTACCTTTACCTGTCGTGATGTGACTGTCATGCATGGTGTTTCCCCAACGACACTAGCCAATCGGACGGCCGTGTCAGCGCCGCGCGGGCGCTATATCGCTGAGAGCAGAACAGCCGGTGCCGGGGAAGCCCCGGCACCGGCTGTTGCGTGTAGGTTCGCGACGCGGTCTCACTCCGTTCGCTCGGAGCCGATCAGCTCTCGTCGTCGACGCCGTCGGTGTCGGTGTCGTCGGAGCCGAAGAACTCGGCGGTGTCCACGGCCGCGCCGGTGGTGTCGGTGACGGTGATGTCGCCGACGATCGAGGCGAGTGCCTTGCCGCGGCGCACATCGGCGTACACCGCGCCGACCTGGTTGGCCTGGGTGAGCTGCTGGATGAAGTCCTGCGGGGCAAGACCGTAGCGCTGCGCCTGGAACAGAATCTGCTGAGTCAGCTCGTCCTGGCTGACCTCGGTCTCCTGCTGATCGGCGATGGCGTCGAGCAGCAGCTGGGTGCGCACCGACTTCTCGGCCGTCTCGCGGGCCTCGGCGTCCCACTCCTCACGGGTGGTGCCCTGCGCCTCGAGGAACCGGGCGAGCTGGGCGTCGTCGTGTCCGAGAGCGTGGATCACCTGGTGCTGCTGACCCTCGACCTCGTCCTCGACAACCTTCTCCGGCAGCGGGATCTCCACGGTCTCCAGCAGCAGCTCCAGGGCCTTGTCGCGGACCTGAGTGGCCTGCTCGGCCTTCTTCGAGTTCTCGACCCGCTCACGCAGGCTGGTGCGCAGCTCGTCGACGGTGTCGAACTCGCTGGCCAGCTGCGCGAAGTCGTCGTCGAGTTCGGGCAGTTCGCGGGTTTTGACCGAGTTGACGGTGACGGTGATGTCGGCGTCGTCACCGGCATGGTCGCCGGCGACCAGCGTGCTGGTGAACACCTTCGATTCGCCGGCCTTGAGCCCGGTGACCGCCTCATCAAGGCCGTCGATGAGCTCACCCGAGCCGACCTCGTGCGACAGACCCTCGGTCGACGCCTCGTCGACGGCCTCACCGTCGATGGTGGCCGACAGGTCGATGGAGATGAAGTCGCCCTCCTCGACGCCGCGGTCGACGCCGACCAGGGTGCCGAACCGCTCCCGCAGCGACTGCAGTTGCTCGTCGACGTCAGAGTCGGCGACCTCGATCGGATCGACCTCGACGGCCAGCCCGGAGTAGTCCGGCAGCTCGATCTCGGGCCGGATGTCGACCTCGGCGGTGAAGGTGATGGTCTCGCCGTACACGAGTTCGGCCAGATCGATCTCGGGCTGGCCGATGGCTTTGGTCTCGGTCTCGGCAACGGCCTCGGAGTACTTGGCGGGCAGCGCGTCGTTGACCACCTGGGCCAGGATCGAGTCGCGGCCGACGCGGGCCTCGATCAGCTTCGCCGGGGCCTTGCCGGGACGGAAGCCCGGGATACGGATCTGGGAGGCCAAGGTGCGGTAGGTCTGGTCGAACTCTGCGGACAGCTCGTCGAACGGAACCTCGACGTTGAGCTTCACACGGGTTGGGCTCAACTGCTCGACGGTGCTCTTCACTCGGGTGCTCCTTGGTCTGCGCCGGACATCTTCCGTGCGTCTTGATTGAGTGGGTCGTTTGTCTTGACGTAATGCCAGGTGTTGCAGAGTCGGGATGACAGGATTTGAACCTGCGACCCTCCGCTCCCAAAGCGGATGCGCTACCAAGCTGCGCCACATCCCGGTCGTGCCCCGCTCACCCGTGTCGACCTGGTCGAACACCGGCACCATGCAGAGCCAACCGCATATAGTACGTGGCCCGCGCGGACCCCTGTACACCGCCTCACCCTCAACCCGGTGGACACCGGCGGGCCAGGGCCCGATTTCAGGTTTTCCGGGCGCACCCGGTACAGTCGGCTGCGCACCGACGGCAGGCGATCTTCACCGAAGGCCCCCGCCCGTGGCGCACGCGGGTGTAGCTCAATGGTAGAGCCCTAGTCTTCCAAACTAGCTACGCGGGTTCGATTCCCGTCACCCGCTCCACCATCACGAAGGCCCCGACCCACACCGGTCCGGGGCCTTCGTGTCGGCATGGTCCGACGAGCGCCACGCGATATGACCTAGAACACATTCGGCGTACGCTGAGATCATGTCCACCACACACACCAAAACCCAACGCCGCTGCCCCACCTGCGGCGAACTCCTCCTCCTCCGGCACGACATGAATCGCAGCGAGGCCGGACAGGACCGCACCGACATCATGCTGGTCTGCCGCAACGAGGCCTGCGCCCAGCCCGCCCGGCACCTGAGCACGCGGCGCCAGCCCGCCTGAGTCTCACCCGCACGCGACGATCCGAGGACCGCCCGGCCCCCGGACGGGGGACAACTATGGCATGGTGAACATCCAGACGCGGTCACCGGTCGTTGTACGCGATACTGTATTCGCCTAGGCCACGCCGGCATCACGAGACTTCGGAAAAGGCGCGAATCGAATCGCCTGTGATGAGGATCACTTTGTGATCCAATGCCCGCCCACCACGACTTTTTCGGTCGGCGAAGTGCGTTACCGCACAAGCCTTTGGCCGATTCACAACGGTTGTGTCACGATGTATCCGCGCGTCGGGGGATGCGCAACCGCTGATACACGAAAGCAAAGGCTCCAATCCCAGTGCTGACAATGAGACGACGTAAACGCCCTCGCCCCGCGCGGCGAATCACCGGTGTGGCAGTCGGCGTGCTTGCTGTGGTTCTCGCATTCCCGAGTGTGGCGAGTGCCGCTCCCGTCACCGTGATCCCCGGCCTCCCGCCCGTTGAGATCCCCGGCCTGCCGTCAGTGATCACACCCAAGATCACCCCGACTGCGCCGAAGCTGACTCCGACGCCGACCACGCCGAAGACCACTCAGACGCCGACCACCACCCGGAAGCCCAAGCCGTGGGTTCCGGCCATCCCGAATGTGCGGACCTCCACCGGCTACGTGGCGCTCGCGCTCGATTCCAAGCACACCATCTACTGGTGGCACAACGGCAAGCTCGTGCGGCAGATGCCCATCTCGATGGGCTCGAACAAGCACCCCACACCCAACGGCGTCTATCACACCAAGGAGAAGTACCGCGACATGTACATGGATTCGTCCACGTACGGTGTCCCGATCGACTCCCCCGAGGGCTACCGCACCTACGTCGAGTACGCCACCCGCATGTCCTGGGACGGCATCTTCATCCACGGCGCCCCCTGGTCCGAGGCACAGCAGGGCAACAGCAATGTGAGCCACGGCTGCATAAACGTCACCAACGCGTACGCCAAGTGGGTCTACGACAACGTCCCGCAGGGCACCCCGATCGTCGTTCGCGGCACCATCGGCGGCCAGTACACGGGCGACTGATCACCGGTTGCGGTCCCGCGCAGTTACACAGAAGGGAGCCCGGTCCGCATGGACCGGGCTCCCTTCTGTGAGCGCATCGCCACCTATGGGCACATCGTCTGCGAGCGGTACACATCACTGTGCCGCAATCACTGTGCTGCTCAAGATATTTGACAGTGTCCGGACAAAATGTGTTCTCCCACAACACCCTGGCGGGCACAGGATCGGATCCGCCGACACCCTTCGACGATGCGGAATCCGGTTAACCCCGGTTAACCCACCGCGCTCGGCGCTTTCGGTTCGACGGCGACCAGCAGGGTGCCGCACGCCACATCTATCCGCCGCCGTGTGTGTGACCACGTTGCGGACGTTTTCGCGCCGCCGCGCCGTTGATACATATGTAACGTTCGAGCGGCCCGGCCCGAACTACACAATGGCAATCAATCAAAGGAGCTTGTCGCCATGACATTCGCACGTCTTCGTGCCCACTTTATTCACACCGTCGGCCGCCGGAACCTGTACAGCCGGATCGCGCAGATCCCGAGCCAGTCGCAGCGCGACGAATTGCTGATCATGGCCCAGCGCGCCGAAATGCGCTGACCATACACCGCATCCCCGGCAACGGGTCCGGTTACACCGCCGCTCACGCCGGTCACCGTTGACATATCGGACACCAGAACAGGTTCCGGCCGTCCAGGACCGAGTGGGCGATGCGTGTCCCGCAGATCCGGCAATCCTCACCGGCCCGCCGGTAGACGTAGGTTCGCGGACGGTCCGCCGCGTACGAGGGTGCGCCATGATCGTCGGCTGACCGCACCACATGGATCCGGCCTTTCCGGACCCCCACCCGCATCAACGACACGAGATCGGCCCATACGGCGTCGAACTCGTCCCGGTTGATGCGGGTGCCCTGTCTGTACGGGTCGATCCCCGCGCGGAAGAGAACCTCGGCCCGGTAGACGTTCCCCACCCCGGCGAGCACCTTCTGATCCATCAGCAGCGCGCCGATCGGGCGCGTCGACCGGGAGATCGCACTGAAGGCGCGCTCGGGCTCCGCGTCACGGCGTAGCGGATCGGGTCCGAGCCGTGCCACCAACGCGTCGAGGTCGGCCGGTGTGTAGATCTCGCAGGCCGTCGGTCCGCGCAGGTCCACCCCGATATCGGCGGCCTCGATCCGCATTCGGACCTGGCCCACCGGAGGCGCCATCGGAGCCGACTGTTCGGTGAATGAGCCGTAGAGACCGAGGTGGATGTGCACCAGGCGCTCACCGGCGCGGCGCGCACCGGCGAGCGGGCGGTATCGCTGTACCAGGTGCTTGCCCCAGGCCTCGGCCGTGTGGAAGATCGTTCCGTCGACCAGGGCGGCGCCCTGGGCGAATCGTCCCTGCGGACTGGTCACGGCCACCACCTGGCCACCGAGCAGCGTGCGCTGCCGATTTGCCAGGCGATGCAGTGTATGACCTTCGGGCATCGCGCGGACCCCGTGTCAGCCGCGTCGGGCGATCAGGCCTGCGGAACCTCGGGGGCCTGTCCGGTGCGCTCGTACTCGGCGAGGATGTCGATGCGCCGCTGGTGGCGCGGTTCCTCCGACCAGGGCGTCGCGAGGAACGCGTCGACGATGGCGAAGGCCTCCTCCGCCGAGTGCATCCGCCCGCCGATCCCGATCAGCTGGGCGTTGTTGTGCTGGCGCGCCAACTGCGCGGTCTCCACGCTCCACGCCAGCGCGCAGCGGGCACCCGGAACCTTGTTGGCCGCGATCTGCTCACCGTTGCCACTGCCGCCCAGCACGATTCCCAGGCTGCCCGGGTCGGCCACAGTCCTGGCCGCCGCGTCGACGCAGAAGGCCGGATAGTCGTCGAGGGCGTCATAGACGTGTGCCCCGCAGTCGACGACCTCGTGGCCCGCGGCCTTGAGGTGGTCGGCGATCTGGTTCTTGAGTTCGAATCCGGCATGGTCGGCACCGAGGTAGACACGCATGGCGTCGACTATAGAGCGCGATGCGCCGTCACCCGAAAACCCGCCCCGCCCCGGTCGCCGCCGGGGCGGTGCGCCGGCAGCGCCGATACCGGAAGGCCCGCGCCCGGCCGCCGATCCGGTCAGGGGGCTGGATACCGGTCGGAGTGTCTGATCCGGCCAGGCGCTCTAGGACATCGGCTCCAGGGCATGCCCTAGCCGAACTCGGGCCCCTCGTTCCGGGTTCGTTTGAGTTCGAAGAAGTGCGGGTAGGACGAGAGTGCGACAGCGCCGTCCCACACCACGCCCGCGGTCTCCCCACGCGGAATGCGCGAGAGCACCGGCCCGAAGAACGCCAACCCGTTGATGTGAATAGTCGGGGTACCCACATCATCACCCACCTTGTCCATGCCCGCGTGATGGCTGCTGCGGATGGCGTCGTCGAAATCGGTGCCGTCGGCCGCATCGGCCAGCGCCGGGTCCAGCTCGAGGGCGGCGAGCGCCTCGGGGATCACGACGTTGAGATCCTTGTTGCCCTGGTTGTGCAGGCGGGTGCCGAATTCGGTGTACAGCGGGGCGAGCACCTCATCGCCGCGCAGCGCCGCCGCGGCCGCGAGCACCCGGACCGGCCGCCACGCGTTCTTGAGTGTCTCCCGATACTCGTCGGGCACATCCTTGCCCTCGTTGAGCACGGCCAGACTCATGAGGTGGAAATGCACGTCGATGGGCCGTACCTGTTCGGCCTCCAGAATCCAGCGCGAGGTGATCCAGCACCAGGGGCAGAGTGGATCGAACCAGAAATCCACACGATCTCGTGACGACATGCTGCGGGTCCTTTCAACATTCCGGTACCGGTATCGGTACCGGTATCGCGGTTCAACCCCGCCGCTGCCGCGCTGATTCCACCCCGGGCCGAGCGTATCGCCAGACCCGTTCCGGGGCGGCCACTAAGCTTGCGGGGGTGACCGCTCCCAATCTGACCAGAGACCAGGCCCGTGCCCGCGCGGCGATCATCGACGTCGCCCACTACGCCATCGACCTCGACCTCACCGACGGTGCCGGCGCACCCGGCGAGAAGACGTTCGCCTCCACCACCACCGTCCGCTTCACCGCGACACCGGGCGAGAGCACCTTCATCGACCTGGTGGCACCGGAGCTGGTGTCCGCGACCCTCAACGGCACGCCTGTCGACGTGAGCGGTTTCGACGAGTCGGTGGGGCTCAGACTCGGCGATCTGGCCGCCGACAACGAACTGACCGTCGTCGCCAACTGTGCCTACTCCAACACCGGTGAGGGCCTGCACCGCTTCGTCGATCCCACCGACAACGCGGTCTACCTGTACTCGCAGTTCGAGACCGCCGACGCCAAGCGCATGTTCGCCTGCTTCGACCAGCCCGACCTCAAGGCCACCTACTCGGTGACGGTGCTCGCACCGGCCGACTGGAAGGTGATCTCCAACGGAGCCACGGTGGAGGTGGTCGACGGCAGGCACGTGTTCGCCGAGACCGCCCCGATGAGCACCTATCTGGTGGCGCTCATTGCGGGCCCTTACGCCGAGTGGACCGACAGTTACACCGACGACCACGGCACCATCCCGCTGGGCATCTACTGCCGCGCGTCGCTGGCCGAGTACATGGACGCCCACAGGCTGTTCACCGAGACCAAGCAGGGTTTCGCCTTCTACCACAAGAACTTCGGTATCCCGTATGCGTTCGGCAAGTACGACCAGCTCTTCGTCCCGGAGTTCAACGCGGGCGCGATCGAGAACGCCGGTGCGGTGACCTTCCTGGAGGACTACGTCTTCCGCTCCCGCGTGACCAAAGCCCTCTACGAGCGCCGGGCCGAGACGGTGCTGCACGAGATGGCGCACATGTGGTTCGGCGATCTGGTCACCATGGACTGGTGGGATGACCTGTGGCTCAACGAGTCCTTCGCGACGTTCGCCTCCGTGCTGTGCCAGGCCGAGGCCACCGAGTACACCAGCGCGTGGACCACCTTCGCCAACGTCGAGAAGTCATGGGCCTACCGGCAGGATCAGCTGCCCTCGACACATCCGGTGGCGGCCGACATCCCCGATATCGCCGCGGTGGAGGTGAACTTCGACGGAATCACCTACGCCAAGGGCGCCTCGGTGCTCAAGCAACTGGTCGCCTATGTGGGCCTCGAGCCGTTCCTGGCCGGTCTGCGCGACTACTTCCAGGCACACAAATTCGGCAACGCCACATTCTCCGATCTTCTTTCCGCACTCGAACGTTCGTCGGGTCGCGATCTGTCGGACTGGGGCAGCCAGTGGCTCAAGACCACCGGTATCAACGTGATCCGACCTGATTTCGACGTCGACGCCGACGGCAGGTTCACCCGGTTCACCATCGTGCAGGACGGCGCGCAGCCCGGCGCCGGCGAAACCCGCGTACACCGGCTTCGGGTGGGCATCTACGACGACACCGGCTCGGGCAAGCTGGAGCGGACCCACAGCGTCGAACTCGACGTCGACGGCGCCGCCACCGAGGTTCCGGATCTCGTGGGGGTCCAACGCGGTGCGCTGGTGCTGCTCAACGACGGCGATCTGACGTACGCGTCGGTGCGTCTGGACCCCGAATCGCTGGCCACCGCGACCTCACGGGTGGGCGATATCGCCGATTCGATGCCGCGCACGCTGATCTGGTCGGCGGCCTGGGAGATGACCAGGCAGGCGGAGATGAAGGCCCGCGACTTCGTTGCGCTCGTCTCGGCCGGCATCGCCGCCGAGTCGGAAATCGGTGTGGTGCAGCGGGTTTTGTTGCAGGCCACCACCGCACTCGATTCCTACGCCGATCCGGCGTGGGCCGATTCGACCGGCTGGCCGGCGTTCTCGGCTCGCCTGCTCGAACTCGCCCAGGCCTCCGATGCCGGTTCCGATCACCAGCTGGCCTTCGTCAACACCTTGCTCGCCGGACGCCTCAACGACGACCAGATCCCGGTTGTCCGTGGGCTTCTCGACGGCGACGATCCGGCGACGCACGGCCTGTCCGGGCTCACCGTCGACACCGATCTGCGCTGGAAGCTGGTGCGCGCGGCGGCCACCGCCGGCGCGATCGACACCGATCCGGAGTCGACACCGCTCATCGACGCCGACGAGCAGCGCGACAACACCGCCGCCGGCACCCGGCAGGCCGCGGCTGCCCGGGCGTCGCGGCCGCTCACCGAGGCCAAGGCGCACACGTGGACTCAGGCCACCGAGAACGACGAGCTGGCCAACATCTACACCCGCACCCTCATCGAGGGATTCGCCCGGTCCGGCCAGGACCACCTGCTCGGCGACTACGTCGCCAAGTACTTCGCCGCGATCTCCGGCATCTGGGAACGCCGCTCCAGCGAGGTCGCACAGACCGTCGTACTGGGCCTGTACCCGGCCTGGGCGATCAACGACGAGGCGATCGCCGCCGCCGACGCCTTCCTCGCCGAAGAACATCCGGCCGCCCTGCGCCGGCTGATCTCCGAGGGCCGCGACGGCGTCGCCCGCTCGCAGCGCAACCAGGTGTTCGACGCGAGTTGACGCACCCGATCCGGGTGGCCGAAGGACATCCGTCCTCGGCCACCCGGATCGATCGACGAACACGGACCGAAGGTGTCCGCTATGGCTCGTAGCGTCGGAGAGGTCAGAGTCCGAACCGACGAAACGAGCATCCGATGGGCCTCTACACCGCAGTCACCGTCCCCGACGTCACCGGCGAGAAGCGTGAGCTGCTGACCGTTCTCGCCGACCAGCGCAACCTGTTCCGCGTCACCGTGCGCAACCTGACCGAGGTGCAGGCGCGGCAGCGCACCACGGTCAGCGAGCTGACACTCGGCGGCCTGGTCAAACATCTCGCCTCGGGCGCTCGCGGTACCGCGAGCGTGATCACCGAACGCGACGAGAACGCCACACTCGACATGACAAGACTCGAACACGACTACGACCTTCTCCCCGACGAGACCTTCGAAGCCGTGCTGGCCGAGTTCGACGCCGCCACCGAGGCCCTCGACGCCGTCATCATCGACGTGCCGAGCCTGGACGATCTGATCCCCCAGCCGACCGCGCCGTGGGCGCCCGAACGCACGTGGGAGTCGGTACGCATGATGGTGCTCAACAAGAT
>Ga0116175_1001470_pt1 | contig 15131 bp, 15 predicted proteins | sample AD_UKC125_MetaG_FD_89802 | JGI IMG/M metagenome (GOLD analysis project Ga0116175, IMG submission 89802) | Active sludge microbial communities of municipal wastewater-treating anaerobic digesters from USA - AD_UKC125_MetaG | ecosystem: Engineered > Bioreactor > Anaerobic > Digestate | place: USA... | reverse complement strand
TTGTAGCTAAGGCAAGAAAAGAAATCGACAATCACTCACCGCATACCATAACCTTGAGTATAGAAAATTATAAAGAGTACAAAAAGAAAAAAATTGCCATTACTGTTGATTTTACCTCGGCAGATGAGCAAGCAATTCTTCATGCGCTTGACCTTGGTGGGAAAGATGCTCAGTACACACTAATTCACGTTGTAGAAACAGTTGGAGCAATGATTTACGGTAATAAAATCAAAGATCATGAAACAACAATAGACGAAAAATTATTGCTCGATTATTATCATATGCTTGAGGCAAAAGGTTTTAATGTTGATACAAAACTTGGTTTTGGAAAACCTGGGCATTTTATTTCAGAATTTATTAATGAACATTCATTTGATTTGCTCATCATGGGAACTCATGGTCACAAAGGATTGAAAGATATTTTCTTTGGAACAACTGTCGATTTTGTTCGTCACAGAATAAAAATTCCGTTGATTTTGATTAAAAATTAATTGCATCCACAGTCGTCATTGGAACAATTCTTTTTTGATTTTTTTTTAAAGAAAAATTTCTTTGTCAAAAAAACAATAGCGGCAATCAAAGTGATGTAAACTAATAGTTCTTGCATGTTTTTATTTTAAAAACTGATACGTTAACAAAGCAGATATATAAGCCAAACCACTCATGAAAACCAATTGAATTAATGGCCATTTCCATGAGCTAGTTTCTTTTCGAACGATTGCCAATGTACTGATGCATTGCATAGCAAAAGCATAAAAAATCAGTAATGATGCGCCTGTTGCAAACGAAAATGTTGGCGTTCCATCTTCTCTAATTTCTGCTTTCATTTGGTGTTTGATAGTGGTTTCTTCATCGCTATGACTACCAACACTGTAGATAGTTGCTAATGTTCCCACAAAAACCTCGCGAGCTGCAAACGAACTAATAACAGCAACACCTATTTTCCAATCATAACCAAGCGGTTTGATGACAGGTTCAACAAATTTTCCAAGTGTGCCAATATATGAATGTTCTAATTTATATTCCGAAACTCTGTCGGGAATGACAGATGGATTTATAGGAATGTCACTCGAATAAACTTCTTTTTCAATAATTTGTTGAGCGTTTTTAAAATCTTTTCCTGGACCATGAGAACCCAAAAACCACAATATTATTGATAATGCTAAAATGATTTTTCCAGCACCAAAAACAAATGATTTTGTTTTTTCCAAAACAGTAATTCCAATATTTTTTGGCAAAGGAATTTTGTAATGTGGCATTTCTACAACAAAATAGGATTTCGATTTGAACTTCAATACTTTATTTAGAATTGAAGCCGAAAAAATGGCCATAAAAAATCCCAGAAGATATAAAGTCATCAACGATAAACCTTGCAAACTAAAAAGACCCAAAATTCTTTTTTCAGGAATGATTAAAGCAATCAAAATGGCATAAACCGGCAATCTAGCTGAACAGGTAATAAAAGGAGTTACAAGAATAGTAATCAATCGTTCTTTCCAGTTTTCTATATTTCTAGTTCCCATAATTGCTGGAATAGAACAAGCAGTTCCAGAGATTAATGGTACTACACTTTTGCCAGATAGACCGAATCTTCGCATGATTTTATCCATCAAAAAAACCACACGACTCATATAGCCACTTTCTTCTAAAACAGATATAAACAAAAATAATACGGCAATTTGTGGTATAAAAATTACTATTCCACCTATACCCGGAATAATACCTTCGGTAATTAAATCTGTGAAAACACCTTTTGGTAAATTGGCTTTTGCATACAAAGATAAATCGGCAAAAGTGCTGTCAATAAAATCCATTGGAACACTACTCCAATCAAAAATAGATTGAAAAATCAAAAACAAAACGCCAAAGAAAATAAGATAACCAAATATTTTGTGGGTAAGTATTTTGTCTAATTTTGAGTGTAAATCAGTTGCTTTTGAATGGTCTATTGTCAACCCTTTTTTTAGTGTTTCATTAATAAACTGATAGCGCTTTATGGTTTCTTTTTGTTGAAGCCTTTTTAGTTCGTTGTTAGATTTTGTGAATGAATTTCTAACCTCGTTTCGTTCAATATTCGAAAAATTGACATCCTGAGTAATTACTAACCAAAGTTTATACAAAAGTTGATTTGGAAAAGTTTTTTTCAGTTTTTCAAAATATTCAACATCTATACTCGAGGCGTTCAAGCAAGGTTCAGTAGGTATCGATTTGTATTCTACAATGGCCTTTTTCAGATTTTCAATACCTATTTTTTTTCGAGTACTTACAAGGACAATTTTGGTTTTCAGTTTTTCTTCTAAGAATGTAATATCTAGCGAAATACCTTTTCTAGACATTCTATCAATCATATTAATGACAAGAATAGTTGGTATTTCTAAATCTTTTATTTGTGTAAAAAGCAAAAGATTACGCTTCAAATTTTCAACATCAGTTACTACAACAGCTACATCAGGATAGAGTTTATCATTCTTGTTCAGCAAAAGTTCAATCACCACATTTTCATCTACAGAACTTGCATTGAGACTATACGTTCCTGGCAAATCGATAACATTTGCTTTTGCATTGTTGGGCAGTTTACAAAAACCTATTTTTTTATCAACTGTAATACCTGGGTAATTTCCAACTTGTTGATTTAAACCCGTCAATTCATTGAAGACCGAAGTTTTTCCAACATTAGGATTACCGATAAGTGCTACATTGATATTCTGCATTTAGTCTACTTTGGTTGTTAGAATTTCTACTTCAATATCTCGAGCAGTTTCTTTGCGAATGGCAAGATGCGAACCATTATTTACATCAAAATAAATAGGATCGCCAAAAGGAGCAATCTGTAAAACCTTGATTTCGTTTCCAGGCAAACAACCCATTTCTAGTAGTTTGAAAGGAATTTTATCAACGTCAAAATTTGTTACTAAAGCAACATCGCCAATTTTCAATAAATCTGCAGTGGTTTTCAAAAGCTTATTTAGATTGAATAAATTTTAAGCAAATGTAAGCATTTTAAATTTGTGCAAAAAATGATATTTATCAATTGGGAAGATTTACTCTTTGAGTAACACATTAATATCTTCCAAAAGTTGAGTGACGTTTTTGACACCATCTTTTGTAGGTTGGTCTAAATTTGTTCCGTCATAAAAACCTCGAATACGTTTTTTACTATCTACTAAAACAAAATTTTCGGTATGAACCATGTCATATAGTTCCTCTGGTTTACCAGTTTTTACAACCAAGAAAGATTTTCTTGCCAAGTAATAAATGTCTTTTTTATCACCAGTTAGCAAGTTCCATTTACTATCAATTACGCCTTTTTCTAACGCATATTTTTTTAGAACCGAAACACTATCAATATCTGGTGTTACCGAAAATGAAAGTAATTTTATCTTTGGATTATCTTTTATTTTTGATTGTAACCAAGCCATGTTATTGGTCATTTTTGGGCAAATGGATTGACATGTAGTGAAGAAAAAATCGGCTATATAAATCTTGCCTTCATAATCTTTTTGGGTAATTGTTTTACCGTTTTGATTGGTAAATGAAAAGTTATCTATTGTATGATATTTTTCCACGTACTGAACTGTGCTATCTACCAGTTCTGGGTTTACATCAGCAGGATTGAAGATGGGAAGACTTTCCTTTGGTTTAAGTGCATTATAAAAAAGTATTATGGTAACAACCGAAAACACAATCAAACCAAGAAAGAAATAGCGATATTTTTTAAAAAAGGAGAGCATCTTTTTTTTCGCAAAAATAATCAGTTTATTTTCAAACTGTAACAAAAACAACTCACTTATGTCATATATTTTTGTTAAATAAAATCCTAAACGATTTTTATAAATAAATTTGTAAAAACTAAACCAACTGATTATGAAGATAACAAAAGCAAAATTAATACTAGCAAGCGCCATAGTGCTTGGATTAACTCAGGCAGAAGCGCAGAAAAAAACGCATGGTATCGATATTACCTTGATGGATATGGATGTAAAACCTTCGCAGGATTTTTTCAAATTTGTAAATGGAACTTGGCTCAAGAAAACTGAAATTCCAGCTGATAGAACAAGATGGGGAAGTTTTGACGAACTAAGAAAAAATACAGACAACGATGTTTTAGCAATACTCGAAGAAGCTGCTAAAAGCAATAAATATAAATCAGACACAGACCAAGGAAAAGCAATCAACTTGTATAAATCCATAATGGATACTGTAGCAAGAAACAAAGCTGGAATCAATCCTATTAAACCTTATTTAGCAAAAATTAACGCAGTAAAAAACATTAGTGATTTGCAAAAGTTAATGATAGAAATGGCTCCTTATGGTGGAATTGGATTTTTTGGTGTTGGTGTTGGTGCCGATGCAAAAGACAGCAACAGAAATGTTTTGAATCTTGGGCCTGGAACATTAGGATTGCCAGACAAAGATTACTACGTTTCAGATGATGCAGATTCTAAAGAAAAACGTGAAAAATATAAAGCTCACGTTGCTAGAATGCTTCAATTTCTTGGTACTAAACCAGATAAAGCAAAACAAGAAGCCGAAAGTATTTTAGCATTCGAAACATCAATGTCAAAACCTAGACTAGACAGAGTAGAACGCAGAGATAGAAGAAAAACCTATAACCCAAAAGCAATTTCAGAGCTTTCAGCTTTAACACCATCAATAAAATGGAATGAGTATTTGAGCGGTTTAGGAATTACTGGTGTTGATACAATTATTGTTTCTCAGCCTAAATATATGGAAGCGCTTCAAGCTATTTTTAAAGAAAATAAAGTAGAAGATTGGAAAAATTACATGCGTTGGACTCTCTTGAATGGCGCAGCAGATGGTTTGACAACCGAAATAGAAAAAGCAAACTGGGAGTTTTATAGCAAAACATTGAATGGAGCTTTAAAACAAAGACCAAGAAATGAAAATGCTCTTCAAGATGTAAATGGTGCAATAGGTGAAGCTTTAGGAAAATTATATGTTGAAAAAATGTTCCCAGCCGAAGCTAAGAAAAAAGCCGAAAACATGATCAACAACATCATCAAAGCTTATGGTATTCGCATCAAGAATTTGACATGGATGGATGAAAAAACCAAAGAAAGTGCTATTGAAAAACTGGATAGAATTAGAATAAAAATCGGTTATCCAGATACTTGGAAAGATTATAGCGCATTGGTAATAAAAAGCCCAGAAGAAGGCGGAACAGCCTTTGAAAATGGTATGAATATTACCAAGTGGAATTTCAAAAAGAACATAGATGATTTAAAGAAACCGGTTGATAAGGACGAATGGTTCATGTCGCCACAAACCGTAAACGCTTATTATAATCCTTCTTACAACGAAATTGTATTTCCAGCGGCAATATTGCAACCACCTTTTTATGATTACAAAGCAGACGAAGCTGTAAACTATGGCGGAATTGGAGCAGTAATTGGCCATGAAATATCTCACGGATTTGACGATTCAGGTGCAAGATATAATGCTGATGGTAATCTGGTAAACTGGTGGACAGAAGAAGATTTGAAAAAATTCACAGAACTAGGCTCAGCATTGGCAGAACAATATTCAGCTCTTGAACCACTTCCTGGAACGCGTGTAGATGGAAAATTCACACTTGGCGAAAACATTGGTGATTTGGGCGGAATAAACGCAGCTTATGATGGATTACAATTGTATTTAAAAGAAAACGGAAATCCTGGATTAATTGATGGATATACTCCAGAACAACGCTTGTTCATTTCGTGGGCAACTATTTGGAGAGGAAAAATGCGTGACGAAGCCATCAAAAATCAGGTTAAAACCGATCCACATTCACCAGGAATGTATAGAGGATATGTTCCTTTATTGAACTTAGAAACTTTTCATCAAGCATTTGGTATAAAACCTGGCGATGGAATGTATCTTGCTCCAGAAAAGAGAGTGAAAATTTGGTAAAAAAATAAAAACCTCAAGTTTAAACTTGAGGTTTTTTTATACATATCAATAAAATTAGTTAGAAGCTACTTTTTCATATAAATCAACATCACAAGAACTTTCATTAAGGCACGAAAGTCTTAATTCGTTTTCAGTCAACAAAGTTATTTTCGAACTGCCTCCTCCAGTTAATCCATTGGGATTAGGGTTATAGCTGATTTTAAGTTTATTACCATCAATGACACTGAAAGTACCTGAGTATTCATAGTTATTAAGGACTTGATTAAAAGTATGGTTGTTATTGAAAGTAATAATACTACTCAAAACAGGAAAAAAAACAGGTCCGTTTTCATCATAGATATCATGAGAAAAATAACCCTTATATTGCCAAGAACCTATTAATTCTTGAGGTATAGTAGTTTCTTCTTCGTTTTTAGAACAACTCATAAAAATTGTTACCAAAAAAAATATTAAAATGCTTTTTTTCATGATTCTTCTGTTTTTAAAAAAGATTAGGTTTTTTTATACTTCTTATTAGTCCAAAAACACTCACAATTGCCCAAGTTGCCTCAAGAATTATAAAAGGAATATAATCAATAAGATAGGAAGCAAAACATGCAATGCTTGCCCCAATTATGTTGAGGATAAAATAAAGACTTCCATCTTTTTTTATCAATGAAAAAATATTCAGGAAATAAGCCAGCAAGATGATTCCAACACCAATTGCTCCTATAATATCATTGCTATTCATAGACTTGGTTTTTGGAATTTATAGTTTAAAAAGGTTTCTACTTTTTCGGAAGAAATAATCTTTCCAGCAACTTTGTTTTTTTCTTCAAATTCTGGTAAAGGTAGATTTAATTCTATTGCTTTTTGAGTATAATATTCTTTTCTACTTGGGTGAAATGGTGCAACTGCGTTCAACACCAAATTGTCATTCTGAGCATAGCGAAGAATCTCATGAATAATACCGATACAATCCTCGAGATGGATTAAGTTTATTGGCGCATCAGGATTTTCAATATTTTTTCTTCCAGCCAAAAAATAAATAGGATGTCTGTCGTTTCCAATCAATCCTCCAAATCGAACAATAGTGGTTTTGAAATGACTATTACTTTGCAATATTTTTTCAACTTCCAAAAGTTGTTTGCCGCTTTCAGTATCAGGATTGGGAAGGATTTCCTCTGTAATACTGTTTTTTTCACCTTGAACGTTTTCGAGCGGAATTTCTCCATAAACCGAAGTTGAACTCACAAAAATCAATTTTTTAACCGTTGATTTTTCAATAAAAGGAATAAGGTTTTCGATTTTTTCTACAAATGTCATTCCGAGCGAAGCGACAGAATCTCTTCTTAATTTTGGTGGTATATTTATAATTAAAACTTCGGAGTTTTGGAGAAAAGGAATAATTTCGTTTTCATTATTTTGCCCTTCGACTGCGCTCAGAGTGATAATCGATGGTTGAATTCCTAAACTTTCTAGTAACGGAATTTTTTCTACAGAAGTAGTTGAGCCATTAACCGAAAATCCTTTTTCAATCAATGATTTTGCTAATGGTAATCCTAGCCAACCACAACCTAATATTGATACTTGCATTATCTGATACTATCGTTTTCTACCATTATACTGTCTTGAGCAACAGGATTTCTTCTATGAAGAATTGGTTTTGGATTATCTTCTAATACTGGTGTTGGTTTTATTTTTTGCGTGATAACCACAGCATCGTTTAACACAAAAGGCGTTGGCATCATCCAACTTCTTCTTTTTGCCATGTTAAAAGCTGGATTATTCATCAAATCAAAAGAACTTTCTACCAAATCCATATCTACTTTTTCACTAGCAGGAATAGTAAACTCCATTACCAATGGCTCATTATTGACAACATAGTAACTCAAGAGTTTGTTGCTGGCTTTTCCGCCAATTTTTGTTTCAAAATCAAGCGATTTTACACCGTTTGCTTTCAGGTTTTGAATAGACATATTGTTTACAAAAACATCGTATCTATTCACATTTCTATTGGGCGAAATAATAATTTTTAGAAAATGTTTATTTCCAGCAATGCTATCTTTTGCAAAAGTGATAGTTGGTTTCATGATGTTTTTCTTTGGCGCATCAGCCATCAAAGTATATTGCGAACCATATTTGCTGTAAAGTTGATTTTTATTGAGCGATGAAGCATTTTTAGGTTTTTCGCCAAGATAACCTTTTGTCCATTCATCAGTAGTTTTATCATAACTTGCCCAATATGCTTTTCCTGTATCGCCATTGAGGATATAAAGCAGACTGTTTGGTTTTGCTTTCCCATTTTCATAACCAGATGTTGTATGTGCTTTTGCAAAAAACCCAAAAGACAGCAATAGAAAAGCAAGCGACCAAGTTTTCATTTTGCTAAATGAACCAAAAATTGGCAATAGCAATGTAAAACTCAAAACGGTCAAAATGGTGCTAACAAAAAGCATTTTTAAACCAAGGCCAATTGGAAGCATTTGGATAAAAGGAACAATCAAGAGCAATGTTGGGATGGATAAAATCAAATTTAAAACCGCTTTCGATTTTTGTGTAATTACAAAAAAACCAACCATCAACAGACTGCATAAAACCGGAATTATAAAAAATCCTCCACCTTTCAACAGAAAAGCAATAGCAGTGTTGATAAGCAACCAAATCAGTAGTGGTGCAATGCTTTGGCTCATTTCTGGATTTCTTTTTGCGTTGTTGCTATAAATGAGGAAGCAAATGCACAACGCCAAGCTTACAAAAGCATAAATATAATCGTGACCATTATAGGTAAATCCTTGTAGAATGTCTTTGTATTGAGGATAAAAACCCAAAATCACTTTCCATAAAACATAAGTAATACCTCCAACAACGATAAGCGAAGTGAACAATGGAATAAACCCTTTTACGATTTCATCCATTCTAAGAATTTGTTTGCCAAGACCAATCATAACAAAGGCAAAGAACAAAACAAAACCAATGATAAGCATCGGCAATATCCAATCAAATGGATAATTCACAAACGTAAACGGAATATTGAAATACACTTTATCGTTGCTACTATTCAAGTTAGAAATATCAGCATTGCCAAAATAATTTATCAACGGCAAAATATAACTTCCTTGATGCTCTAGTGTGTTTTTGCAAAGATGTTGCGCATCATCTTGTGCTGTGTGGTAATTATAATGTCCATCAATAAAAGCAAAGTTAAACCCTTGAATTTTTCCTTGTTCTCTAAAAACGGTCAAATCAGTATCGTTTGGCAACATTTTATAAATGCTATACATCAACGAGTTTGAAACAGGATAACGAACATTTCCGTTGCTGAAAGCATCCACCATCTTGGCATTGCCTTCGTTTGTTTCCATCAGCATATATCCTGGACCAGAACTTCCGCGAGCTTCAAGGTTGAGAACCAATCCAACTTCTTTTGCAAGTTTGTGTTCAGTAACAAAAAGTGCAGCGCCATTGAGTCCAAGTTCTTCGGCATCTGTAAAAAGAATGATGATGTCGTTTTTATGTTTGGTTTTATTGTTTAGAAATGCTCTAACGCTTTCGAGTATAGTAGCAACACCACTGGCATCATCACTTGCGCCATGTGAGTAGGAATGTGGCGCAGAATCATAATGAGAAAGCAACAATAATGCTTTATTTTTTTCGTCTAGCGCAGTAGAGGTGCTTTTTATCTTGGCAATTATATTTTTAGATTTTACTAATGTTCCACCATCCGAAAGGGTAAAACCTTCTTGAATACTTGGGTTCAAACCAAGGTTTTTGAGTTCAGAAATTAAATATTGTGCAACAGCTTCATGATTTTTTGAACCCACAAAATGAGGTTTTGCGCTCATGGCTTTTACTTTGGCAAAAGCACGTTGAGTAGAAAATTCAGATAATGGCGCTTCGGTAGTATCATAGCTTTGCGGCATCATAAAATAGAACGACAAGCCAATAACTATTGTTATGTAAAGAAAGCTAAAAAAAGAGTGGTTGGTTGGTTTCATAGCAGTTTGGGTTAATCTTTTTTGACCAGCATATAAAAATCATTGTCCAAAAACATATAACCCTGATCATAGACAAAATAGTAGGTGTTGCCGGTTTTTGTGTTGAGGATATTAGTAAAATATTCGAAGTCAAAACCTTTGCTTAGCAGTTTGGCTTTGGTGGTTTTTGTTTTTCCTTCGGTGTTTGTATCACTAAGAATGCGGTAGTTTTTGCGCAATTTGTTGTTGATGTTGCGCATTAGGTTGGTCGCGTCTTTGTTGATGCGATTGTTGTAGTTATTACGACAACTGTCGCTGCAAAACTTTTTGTCTTCGCGACCCAATATTTTATCGCCACATTCTGGACAGTTTCTCATGCAGAAAAAATTTTTACAACTGATTGCAACGAAGTTAGTAAAAAAATAGTATCAACACTATAAGCGGGCTAAAGTTCTTGTAGTTGGGTTTTGTTGATGAGGTAAATTTATTTTTTTGATTGGTTTTTATAGTTTCTTATCAAGATATAAATTGAGAACGCAAACGTTAAAAAATAAATTGCCGATAACCAAGGTTTTTCAACCTTTAGGTTTTAAAAATCGATATACTTCAGTAATCGTGAACCTGTAATGATGGCAATGATTAAAAAGATAAATGATGGTGCTTTTTTTTCCATGATATGGTTTTTTAATTACTATTGATGATTGTTATTTTTTCAACATTTCTGCTAACGTTCCGCAACTTTGAAACAATGTCAAAGCCAGCGAATGAATTATTTTATTTTAAAGATAAAGGTTTTTGATAAACAAGTAAAAATAAAAGCTAGCTATGGAGAGAAACCGCAATTACAGGCTGGCGATTTTCTTTCCTTTGTCATTCAGTTAAGCCTAAAATTTTCAGTGAAGTTTTAGAAACATCCATCATTATTGGCACCATTTCTTCTATAGGCCACTCTTTTGGTCTTGCATAAATAGTTACTGCTTGTAACATTACAGATTTTCCGTCAATAGAAATAAATATATTCTCGCAATGATTCTGATTGATTGGTAAACTGTAATTTGAAGATGTAAGTCTATCAATTCTATTTAAAATTCCATCATCGTGTTTCAAAATGACTTCAGTTCCGTCCGGTTTAGTTACCGTTATTGTTTCAGTTAGAAAATTTGAGCCTTGTAAAAATAAAACATATGGGAAATGTTTTTCATCAATCATTAAGTTTCTTATTTCATTGATGTTTTTGTGAGAGCGTTCTATAGCATTACCCGCAGTCATCAACAATTGATCACTATTTTTACCAACTAAAATTCCTTTACTGATATTTTCAATATCCTTACCTTGATGTTTTGCTTCAGAAACTAAAACTACACGCCATTTGTCGTTTTTGTCTTTAACTTCAATAATTCCTCCATCAGGACTAATCTTTGCGTTTTCAAGAAAAATTGTAACTCCTAATCGCTCATCTACTTCATGTAACTTTTCATTAATCTCTTTTTTGGTTATACTTTTTCTAAAACGAAATTCCAGTTTAGGAAAATCATTTTTTAGGGTTTCAAAAACTATTTTAGAAAAACTATTTACTGCTTTATCATGTATTTGAGCTTTCTCACCAAATATTTCTTTCGGCCCTTCACCTCTAACTTTTTCTATTCTTAGTCTGTCTGTTTGATTTTTTGCCATTTAATTGTGGTTGTCTTGAAATACTTAGATTTTTTTGTTTTTGACTAATATTCTAAAATATGGACACTTTCCATTTACTGATAAATCTTTTTCATCATTTCCTTTTCTAAATTTGATTAGTTCAAATTGCTCAGGATTGAATTTATGTAAAAATGTGATAGGAACTCCCATTACTCCTTCATAATCCATTGGTATATCTTGGGTTTTATTTACATTTATTGCATCATAATTGTCAAACTTTGGGTATTCGATTTCGTTGCCATAATATTTTTTCGTTAGCACAATATCCTCGTGCCTTCTGAATGTGTCCAAATTAGTTAACCATAAACAATTGTTTGTTGCAACTATTCTATTGCCATCTTCATCGATTCTGGTTTCTGTTCCAAATAATTCGTAATCTTTTGGAACTATAAAACCTGAAATACCTCTGCCCATATTTATACCTAACCAAGCCTTATTGTCTTTGATTAGTTTAAAAATTTCTTTATATGTTATTGCATTTATGTTTCCTATTATCAAAAACTTTTTATCATATTTTACTAATTGGTCAACATATTCTCTAAATAAGGAAAATGGTGGATTGGTAACAACAATATCAGATTGTTTTAAAAGTTCAATAGATTCTCTGCTACGAAAATCACCGTCACCTATGAGAGGTTTTACACCAATTTCTTCTGCATCAGGAATTTTGTTGCCGTTTAAATCACCATTGTATTCAAGGAATACTGCTTTTTCGGATTCTTCTTCAAGGAATAAATCTGTTTCTTGATTTTTATAACAAGTTGTAATAAGTTTTTTTAATCCTAAACTTTCAAAATTGTATGCAAAGTATTTAAAAAAATTACTATTTCTTGGGTCATCACAATTACAAAAAACTACTTTGTTTTCAAAATGCTCTTTATAATGTTTCAGTTCTCTTTCGATGTCTGATAGTTGGGTATAAAACTCGTCTTTTTTTGAAGACTTAGCAATATGTAATGTTCTGTTTAGTGTTTTTTCCGCTATCATTTTCTTGGGGTATTAATTACTGTTGTAAAGCTACAATTTTTTTCCGTTAATTATCAAATCGTCTTTCGATGCAGTTGTGGAGCGCTTGCACCTAACGTTCCCGCGCTTGGCGTCAGTTGCGAACTTCGGAACTGATTATTTTCTGTTAAAGATAATATTTCTTGCGAAACGTGAATGTGAATTTACCACAAAATTCGCAATTGCGCCAAACGTGTGTTGTGCGATGGTTATTTCTCAATCTGTTTATATTTTCCATATTCGTTGTCATTTTTTTGACTGTTTGATAAGATTAAATATAAAAACCAAATTGCTCCAATTAATGGAATTAGAGGTAAAAAAATATTCCACCCATTTTTCCCAACGTCGTGTAATCTTTTAATTATGATAAAAGGCAAACAAATCATAGTTACTAATAATCCTAAATACATTGGAATAAACACAAAATTGCCAAATTTAACTCTTTCAAAAATCTCCATTTCATCGTTCAAAGCAAATAAACCGTTTGCAAGTAAAACAGGAACTAAAAAAGTAAAGAGTATAAATATTCCTAATTCTTTTCTCGTTGCTCTATTCTCATAATCAAATACAGTTTTCATTACATTAAAATAAGTCTTTACCATCTTTTTAGCTTTAAAATTGAATTTCGGTTTTATTACAAGTAAAATATCTTTTAACTTTTTGAGTTGCTATTTCAACTTCTTTTATTAAGTAATCTTGGTTACTTGTATATCGTTTTCCATCAATTTCAATATCTAAAACTTCAATTTCAGTTTCTTCAGTTAATTTAGTAACAAGAGATTTTTCATCTAATGTTTTTTGATTTTTTTCTCCAACAATGAAATAATCAAAGTCAATATTATTTCCTGAATTATAGAATACTTTCATTTTTATATTCGGTTTTTTCGTCATTTTCGGTTTAACTATCGCACAACACTCAAATTTAAGCAATTTACAAAATAAATTTTATCATTTTGTAAATTAATAAATCATTGAAAATCAAACATAAAAACAACAACAAACGACAACAACCAACTACAAACGAAAGTAAATGCTTAGCAACCGAATAAATGGTAAAACCTGTCACATCTTTGCATCGTCGGAAATGAGAAACCATTTTCAACAAAACAAAAAATAAATATAAACATTAACTTTTTAAATTTTAAACGCCATGAATGCAATGAAAAACAAAGTACAATTAATCGGAAACGTAGGTAACGAACCAGAAGTAAAAACTTTTGGCGAAGGAAAAAAAGTAGCCAATATTACTATCGCTACTAATGATTATTATATCAACGACAAAGGCGAAAAAGTAGAACAAACCGAATGGCACCGAGTAACTGCTTGGGGAAAAGTAGCCGAGATCATCGAAAAATATGTTTCAAAAGGAAAAGAAATCGCTATCGAAGGCAAACTAACTCACAGAAGTTATGACGATAAAGAAGGTAACAAACGATACATCACCGAAGTTGTTGCGAATGATATTTTGTTATTAGGGAAATAATAAAATATTTTTAAGACTAAACCCGACAAATTCTAAATTTTGTCGGGTTTTTTATTTTAAAAACATAAAAATTTAACGTAAAAAGACAAAAGTTGTCAACACGAAAACGTTTTCGAGAGCGTTTTTGATTTTTAACAGTAAAAGCGTGGTATAAAATAGTTAAATTAGTTAAACAAAACTGTCAAATCAAACTATAAAACCATGAAAAAAATTAGACTATCATTGGTGCTAATGATGCTTTTATTTGTATCATGTATGAGTTATGCACAAGTGGGAATTAACACCACAACACCATTGAGCATGCTCGATGTAAATGGAAACATGTCTGTAAAAGTTGTCAACCTTTCTGGCAACGGAACAGGAAATAGTGGAGCAGCAGTAAACATCAGCGACGGAATTTATATTTCGATTACTCCAGTTGCCACCGATGATAAATTTCAATTACCCAATCCAACCTTGTTTCCCGGAAGAATGTATATCATTCGTAATATTCGCAACACGATTACCGCTCAGCTAACCACAGCTGCTGGATTGTTGTTCCCAAAAAATTCTACAACAGGTAGCGCAAGCATCTACATGTATGAAGGCAACCTGAGAACGGTTACTGTTTTCAGTGATGGAAGCAACTGGACTTATATCAACTAAGTTTACAAAAAATCTAAAATCTCAGTTATTGCATGTATTGATTTGAAGTTGTCGTGTACGATTTCAAAATCAATTTTTTCGTATTCCCAAGTGGTGTGATAGGGAATATGAATTCCTGTACCGCCAATATTGAGTACGGGCAATACATCGCTTTTTAGCGAATTGCCAATCATGATAAAATCTTCTGGTTTACAATCCAATCGACCAAGCATTTTTTGATAATCAACTTCTTTTTTATCGCTCATTACTTCTATGTGATGAAAATAATGTCCAATTCCTGAGTCGTGTAGCTTTCTGTGTTGGTCTTTCAAATCGCCTTTTGTAGCAACAACGAGTTTGTACTTTGGTTTTAAGGCTTGTAATACAGTTTCAACTTCGGGCAAAAGTTCCACAGGTTTTTGCAATAAATCTTTCCCAATTTGAATGATTTTTTT
>Ga0116175_1001467_pt1 | contig 15154 bp, 13 predicted proteins | sample AD_UKC125_MetaG_FD_89802 | JGI IMG/M metagenome (GOLD analysis project Ga0116175, IMG submission 89802) | Active sludge microbial communities of municipal wastewater-treating anaerobic digesters from USA - AD_UKC125_MetaG | ecosystem: Engineered > Bioreactor > Anaerobic > Digestate | place: USA... | reverse complement strand
ACTTTGAAAACTTTAAAAAACGGGTTTTGATTGCTTTGAACATAAAGAAAGAGAGGACGAAGTTCGTCCTCTCCAGGTGTTAGCTTTTCATCTACCCACTACAGTTGACAAAGAGCCAAAATAAAACGCAACTCTCTTGAGTCGCGTTTATTGGTGAAATTTATACGATTAGCCTTCGTACTTCTTATGATTTTTATCATAAAAATCAATCAGACCTAAAGCAGTCGCAAAGGAGATATTGTCAATCTTTGCTCTACCTTGTGCAAGGGCAATAACAGACATTTCACGGGCGTTTGTTTCTTTACTGATCCGATAGCCTGTGATTTTTTTGTCACGCACCCAACCCACTACTGCTGCAACTTTTTCATAGCTTGTCATTAGGAACCCCTTTCTTTTTTTACTTATTACTGTTAGTAATTATAGTACAGTTTTTTTTAATTGTCAATATATTAAGATCGAATTTTACAAAAAAGTGGACATTTTTTCTAAAAAAGTCTCATTTTGCTTTTAAAGCAGATAAGATCTGAGCTCGGATATCCTCCACACCATTTGGAGAATTTGGTAAAAATATTGTCTGATTTCCTGCAGATGCAAACTGATTGAGCGTATCGAGATACTGGTTGGTTAAGAGGATGGCCATAATTTGCTCTTCAGACATATCAACATTGGCTTCCTTGAGTTCAGCAATAGAATCTGCCAAACCATCCACAATGGCCTTCCGCTGTTGGGCAATACCGACACCATGCAGTCGATCTTTTTCAGCTTCTGCTTCGGCTGCGGTCACAATTTTAATTTTATCTGCATTGGCCAACTCTTGAGCTGCCACGCGCTTACGCTGAGCCGCATTGATTTCATTCATGGACTGCTTGACTTCAGCATCTGGCTCTACCTTTGTAATCAGGGTTTTGACGATGATGTAGCCGTAGGTAGACATCTCTTCAGCCACTTGTTTTTGAACTTCTAAGGCGATCTCATCTTTTTTCTCAAAGAGCTCATCTAGAGTCAATTTGGGCACTGAAGAGCGAAGGGCATCTTCAATGTAGGATTTGATTTGCTCTTCTGGACGCATGAGTTTGTAGTAGGCATCCATAACATTTTGCTCATTAACTCGGTATTGGGTCGCAATGTTCAAGGTTACAAAGACATTGTCATTGGTCTTGGTTTCCACAATCAACTCACTCTGCAACATCCGAAGCTGGATGCGAGCTGCAATGCGGTCAATACCAAAAGGCATACGAATATGAATACCACTTGAGACCGTGGCTTGGTATTTACCGAAACGCTCAATGATCACAACCGTCTGTTGTCTGACAACATAAAGTGTACTAGCAATGATGAGGAGGATAATAATGAGCAACAATAGAGGGAAAATATACATAAACATAATCGTTCTCCTTTAGGCGATAGACTAAACCAACATTTGATAGAGGGAATCGTTCTCATGCAAATTGACATAGTTGGGATCAAAGGCCTCTAAACGGGAAATGAAGGCAGGATAATCATCTTTATTCCCCAGGGCAATTCCGATAAGAACGGGCCCTGTTCCCTTATTAGCCCGCTTGATATACTCAAAACGGGTAATATCATCATTTTCTCCCAAGATATCATTTACAAATTCACGAAGGGCACCAGGTCTTTGGGGGAAATTGACCACAAAGTAATGCTTGACCCCAGCGTAGATGAGGGATCGCTCTTCCATTTCCGGCATACGGTTGATGTCATTGTTACCACCAGAGATGATGCAACAAATAGTCTTGCCCTTGATCTGGTCTTGAATGACATCCAACGCAGCGATGGAAGCCGCACCTGCCGGCTCCGCTACTATTCCTTGCTTGGAATACAAATCCAAAATAGTCTCAGATATCCAACCCTCGTCCACGCCAATTAGTTGATCCACATGTTTTCTGGCCGCTTCGTAGGTAGTAGCCCCAACTTTTTGAACCGCTATCCCATCCGCAAATTTATCGATATGTTCCAATTTGACCGGTCGTCCTTTGTCAAAAGCGGCCTTCATGGAGCGAGCTCCACTAGCTTCAACCCCAATCAACTTGATTTCAGGCGCTTGGTCCTTCAGATAGGTTGATACCCCTGCAATCAAACCACCGCCACCAACTGGTATCAGGATTTGATCAAAGGCAATCCCCTGTTGATCCGCTTGTTCCAAAATTTCAACTGCCACCGTTCCTTGCCCTGCCTGGACATTTTCATCATCAAAGGGATCGATAAAGGTTTTTTCTGTTTCCTTGGCAAAGTCAAGAGCTGCGCGGGCAGATTCGTCAAAAGTATCTCCAGTCAGGCGAATGGTCACATAGTCTCCACCAAAAAACTTGACTTGACTAATTTTCTGTTGAGGGGTGGTCACTGGCATAAAGATAGTAGCTGGAATTTTCATTTCATTACAGGTATAAGCTACCCCCTGAGCATGATTTCCAGCCGATGCGCAGACAACTCCGGTCTTCTTTTCTTGGTCTGTCAGTTGTGAAATGGCATAATATGCACCACGAATCTTAAAGGACCGAACCCGTTGCTCATTTTCTCTTTTGGTAAAGATCTCAGCTCCATATTTTTCTGATAAGTAACGGTCATAATGAAGAGAGGTCCTGACCACCACTCCTTTTAAGACTTGATAGGCCTCTTCTACTTTTTTAGCTGAAAGCATATCTTTTCTCCTCTTTCCTTACTGTGTTCACTGGTTATTTTACCACAAAGTCTCTTCTTTTCAACAAGGTGAGAGATATTTGCAGTCTCCACTTGTCAAATCTTTCAGCTCTTATTTTATTATAGCACATCAAAAAATACAAAGCAAATAAATTATAGAGATATATTCTTGTATTATTTGACATGTCTAACTTTGTGTCTGTTGAGAGAAAAAAACGGGATTTCCCCGTTTTTGTTCTAATTTGATTAGTTGTAAATCTTGAAGGCATCATCATCGTTGCGGCCAACAAATGGCATGGCCTTACGCAATTCCGCACCAACCTTTTCAATTTCAAGGTCAGCAGCCGCATCACGGTAGGCTTGCATTTTCGGACGACCAGCCTTGTAGTCATTGACAAAGTCGTTAGCGAATTTGCCAGATTGGATATCCGCAAGAACAGCCTTCATATTTTCCTTAACTTGGTCGGTAATGACACGTGGACCAGATACATAGTCACCAAACTCAGCTGTGTTTGAGATAGATTGACGCATCTTCTTGAAACCACCCTCGTAAACTAGGTCAACAATCAGTTTCATTTCGTGAAGAACTTCAAAATAAGCCAATTCTGGTGCATAGCCAGCTTCTGTCAAGACTTCAAAACCTGCTTCCATCAAGGCAGTCAAACCACCACAGAGAACAGCCTGCTCTCCAAAAAGATCTTCTTCTGTTTCTTCTTTAAAGGTGGTTTCCAAGAGACCGACACGAGCAGAACCGACACCCTTAGCCCAGTCCATGGCAATATCCTTGGCATGGCCAGTTGCGTCTTGGTATACCGCATAGAGAGCTGGAACACCAAAGCCTTCTTCAAAGGTACGACGTACTAAGTGACCAGGGCCTTTAGGAGCACACATGAAGACATCCACATCTGCTGGCACCTTGATAAATTCAAAGTGAACGTTGAAACCGTGGGCAAAACCAAGGGCATTGCCTGCTTCCAAGTTTGGCGCAATTTCTTCATTGTAAAGGTCCGCTTGGATTTCGTCTGGCGCCAAAACCATGATGACATCCGCCAATTTTGCTGCTTCTGCTACTTCATAAGTATCAAAGCCATCTTCCTTAGCCTTGTCAAAAGACTTACCAGCACGTACGCCGATGATGACATCGTGACCAGTGTCCCGCAAGTTTTGGGCATGGGCATGACCTTGTGAGCCGTAACCAATTACGGCGATTTTTTTGCCATCAAGGGCTGGAACTTTTACATCTGCTTCATATTGCATTTTTACTGCCATTTTTTATGTCTCTTTTCTATATTTTTATTTTTGTAGATACTCAAAGAAAATGGATACTAGACTAGGTGACCATGACCAAGATCAAACTAGGATTTATCGAGTCAGGTCAACGAGGCTTAGGGGTCATTTTCGAAGTGGATTAGTCACGACTGAAACCAGTTGCTCCTGTCCTGGCCAAATTTTTGATGCCATAAGGCTGGACGACCCGGAGCAGGGCTTCGATTTTGTTGGCATCACCAGTGATTTGAATGGTGATGGAGTGAGGGGCCACGTCAACGACGCTGGCACGGAAGGGTTGGATAATAGCCAGGATTTCAGCCCGCTTGCTGGCTGGTGCTGAAATTTTAACCAGGAGCACTTCCCTCTCTAGGTGAGGGATATCGGTAATGTCCTTGACCCGAACGACATCCACCAGACGGTTGAGCTGTTTGGTAATCAAGTCAACTTCATCCAAACTCTCCACCTCAATGATGACGGTCACTCGGGAGATTCCTTTGACTTCAGTCGGGCCAACCGAGATGGAATTGATATTGACTTGGCGACGGGAGAGGACACCTGTAAAGCGGTTGAGAACCCCGGATGAATCCCGTAATTTAGCTGTTAACATTCTACGCATTGAACTTCACCCCCAACATTTCATGATTGGCCTTGCCGGCTGGAACCATCGGAAGAACATGCTCGCGGTTGGAGATGGACACCTCAATCAGCATGGGCTTGTTTTCCAGAATGACCTTGAGGTCTTCCTTAATGGTGGCAGGTTTGTCAAAGTAGTAATGATCGATCGCATAGGCTTCTGCCAGGAGCTGGAAGTTGGGTTCGTCATCAAAGGTCGAGTGACTTCGGTGCTCATCATAGAAGGATTCCTGCCATTGACGAACCATCCCTAGTGAATGGTTATTAAGGAGGACAACCTTAATCGGTACTCCATAACCATTGAGGATGGCCAACTCTTGGTTGGTCATCTGGAAGCCACCATCCCCAACGAAGAGGACAACCTCCTTGTCAGGATTGGCCAGCTTGGCACCAATCGCCGCTGGAATCCCAAAACCCATGGTCCCCATACCACCTGAAGTAATCAGCTGGCGGCCATTTTTGAAGGGATAGTACTGGGCTGTCCACATCTGGTGTTGGCCGACATCTGTGATGACAATGGCTTCCCCTTCTGTCAATTCCCCGATGATTTCAATAACTTCCTGCGGTTTGACATAGGTCTCATCCGGCTCATAGCCAAATGGAGCCCGCCGCTTGTTTTCCAAGACCTGGGCTGTCCAGTCTGCATAGTCTGTTTCGACCTGATCAAAACGCAAGAGCATTTCCAAGGTCTTCTTGGCATCCCCTACAACAGGAATGGCTGTTTTAATGACCTTGCCGATTTCAGCTGGATCGACATCAATATGGGCCACAGTGGTGTTGACTGCAAAGCTATTGACCCGGCCTGTCAGCCGGTCATCAAAGCGGGCCCCAATATTGAGGATGAAGTCTGCTTCGGTCAAGGCCATGTTAGAAGCATAGGAACCATGCATCCCTCCCATACCCAGTGAAAGCTCATGGTGGATCGGGATGGTCCCCAGACCCAGCAGAGTTGAAACTACTGGAAGCTGGTAACGCTCGGCGAAGGCCACCAATTCCTTGGTAGCATCCGCATAGTTGACCCCGCCACCTGTCAGAAGGACCGGCCTCTTGGACTGGCTCAGCTGCTTGAGAATCTTCTTAACCTGCATGCCATTGGGTTCAATGGTCGGCTGATAGCTTGGCAGGTGAATGGTTGGGTCATTGTAGGCTTCGATGATTTTTTCCTGGACATCCTTGGGAACATCGATGACCACAGGGCCTGGACGGCCAGTTGTGGCAATGTGGATGGCCTCCGTGATGATGCGGGGAATATCCTCTGTATGGCGAATCTGGTAATTGTATTTGGTAATCGGAGTGGTAATCCCGATGATATCTGCTTCCTGGAAGGCATCCTTTCCGATACCAGGAGTGGCTACCTGACCCGAGAAGACTAAGAGAGGCACGCTGTCCCCCATGGCATCCGCGATACCAGTAATAGCATTGGTGGCGCCTGGGCCACTGGTGACAACTGCGACACCAATACGGCCGGTTGACTTGGCGTAGCCTTCAGCACCATGGATGGCCCCTTGTTCGTGGCGGGCCAAGATATGGCGGATATCCTTATAATGGTAAATGGCGTCATAGAGGGGCAAGACGGCACCACCAGGATAACCAAAAATAGTTTCGACACCCAGCTGGGCGAGAGTGTCCAGAATCAAAAAGGATCCTGAACGAGCTGTGTCTAGTTGTATCTGTTGCAACGAGATTCCTCCTCTCTTTCCTACTATCTTATCACACAAATATAAGAAGTCACAGATTTTTTGTATGTACCTACTATCATATCATAAAACCAAAGAAAGTCAACCGAATTTTCAGAAAATTCCTACTTTTACAAAACTTAAACGCTCCTTAAAGGAAAGATTTGATCCTCATTTTTTTAGTTTCCTTTTAGAAAAGCCCGTTATAGTAGATGTATCATCAAAAGAGAAAGAGGTTTATCTATGTATTATTTAATTATTCCAGCCTTTGAACCCGATCAAAAGTTACTGGCCCTTTTGGAAGATGTTCGGCAACAGTTGCATTGTCAAGTTATCCTTGTCAATGATGGCAGCTCCCTTCATACCAAGCCTATTTTTAAAGAAGCCAGCCAGCTAGCTACTATTTTAAACCACCCTAAAAACATGGGGAAGGGCCAAGCCCTCCGTACGGCCTTTCGTTATGTGCAGTCATTGGATAGGGATGCCGTCATCGTCACAGCGGACGCGGACGGCCAACACTCTGTCCGAGATATCGACCGTGTCGCCCATGCGGCGGCCCATCTGCCCAACCGTTTGATTCTAGGTGTCAGAGAATTTACCAAGGACGTGCCCCTACGTAGCCGCCTGGGAAATAAACTGACCCGCCTTCTCTTCAAAATCCAAACGGGAGTAGCCGTGACAGATACACAAACTGGACTTCGGGCCTTCCAAACCCAGATGATTCCCTTTATGCTAGGAATCGAAGGGGATCGCTATGAGTATGAAATGAACATGCTGACCCAGGCCAGCCAAAAATACCTGATTACAGAAGTTCCCATCGAAACCATCTATATCGATGACAATGCCAGTTCCCATTTTCGTCCCATCCGAGATAGTCTGATGATTTATAAAAATCTCTTCAAATTTGCCCTTGCTTCCTTCGGCGGATTTGTCATTGACTACCTGGTCTATGCTATGGTGCTCTTGACCTTCTCCTGGGCTCCAACCACCATCCGTCTCCTCTTGGCCAATAGTCTGGGACGAATCACCAGCTCTGTCTGCAACTTTAAGATGAACAAGAGCCTGGTCTTTGACAACCACGATTCTGTCACCCGAACAGGAACGGGCTATTTCAGCCTAGTAGTCATCCTCTTTGTCTGCGATACAGCCCTCCAGTACTTCCTCCATAGCTTGTTAGGAATCAACTTCTATATGGTCAAGATTCTGGTTGGAACCCTCCTCTTCTTCGTATCCTGGTTTATCCAAAAACACTTCATCTTCCAAGAAAGGAAAACATTTTCCCATGAAATTTATTAAAAAACCCTATGTCTACGCCGTCACCTTCGGCTGCTTACTGACAGGAGGCTTTGGCTACTCCATGCTCAAAACCTTCGTCTTATCAGAAGCCATTACTACCGTAGCAGCTACGGAAACGACGACTTCTGATGAAGTGACGGAATCAGAAGCTGCTGCCGCAGCGACTGCCGTTCAAACGGACACCTCCTACTCAGATGAAAACATTCAGGTGTCCATCGAAACCATCACCACCAACAATACCACCGTCTATGTGGCCGATGTCCAGGTCAGCTCACCAGAATACCTGAAAACAGCCCTGGCCCAAAACACCTATGGGACCAATGTCACTGCAAAAACCTCTGAAACAGCCGCAGCCAACAATGCCATCCTCGCTATCAACGGTGATTACTACGGGGCCAACTCAACTGGTTATGTCATCAAAAACGGCGTCCTCTACCGTGACACCGTACGGGACAATGCATCCTATGGTGATCTAGCCATCTATGCGGATGGATCCTTTGAAGTCATCTATGAAAACGAAGTGACTGCCCAGGAATTGGTTGATCAGGGTGTTGTCAACCTGTTGGCCTTTGGCCCTACTTTGGTTGAAAATGGAGAAATTGTCGTCGACACCAGCACCGAAGTCGGCCGCGCTAAGTCCTCCAATCCACGAACTGCCATCGGTATCATAGATGAAAACCACTATATCATTGTGGTGGCAGATGGTCGGACATCCGAAAGCGAAGGCTTATCCCTCTACCAACTGGCCCAAGTCATGCAGCAATACGGTGCGACTACGGCCTACAACTTGGATGGTGGCGGCTCGTCCACCCTCTACTTCAACGGTCAAGTCGTTAATAATCCAACTACTAACGGAAACACTATCTCAGAAAGGGCGGTGAGCGATATTGTCTACATCGGTTACTAAAAAAAGATTCAGTCGTCTTGGAAAAACAGCTATGGTTTACCTCATAATCTCCATCTTTTTCTTCCTCTTCTCCCGTATCTACGTGAGCCTGAGCTACGGGGAATACTCCTTCTTTATGAACACACTCTCACTGGTACCCCTTATTGGGGGTGGGCTTCTGGTTGGCCTCCTCTTGGTCCAACCAAACCTCTCTAGAGTCAGCTTTAATCTCTGGAATTCAGGGGTGGCTGTCCTTACAGCCGGCTTTCTCCTCCGAGGCATCATCAACCTTTCAGGACGCTCCACTACCCTGGATGGCCCCTACTGGTTGATTGGAGCTGGCTTCCTAGGCTTGGCCCTGGTCAGCTTCGGTCTTTCCCTCTTTCGCTCAAAAAAGCTAACAGATGAAATGGTCAGGGTTTAATCCTGACTTTTTCACGTCTTATTTTTACAGAAAATTCAGAAATTACTAATTATTTAATTCAATCCCTTTCTCTCCCGCTGATTTGTGCTATAATATAGGAAGAAGTAGACTTTGTATTCAGAAAGGAACCTAGACATGACCGAACAAGAACAACTTAAGGGCCTTAGACACCGCTCCAATGTCTATGACAGCATGGTCAAATCTCCCAACCGTGCCATGCTTCGAGCGACAGGCATGACAGATGAAAACTTTGAACAACCCATCGTTGGGGTCATTTCAACTTGGGCAGAAAACACTCCCTGCAATATCCACCTCCATGATTTTGGAAAATTAACTAAAAAAGGAGTCAAGGAAGCGGGTGCCTGGCCTGTTCAATATGGAACCATCACCGTTGCTGATGGGATTGCCATGGGAACCCAGGGCATGCGCTTCTCCCTGACCTCTCGGGATATCATCGCCGACTCCATCGAAGCTGCCATGGGCGGACACAATGTGGATGCCTTTGTCTCAATCGGTGGCTGCGATAAAAATATGCCTGGCTCCATGATTGCCATTGCCAATATGGACATTCCTGCCATCTTTGCATACGGGGGCACCATTGCCCCAGGGAACCTCAACGGAAAAGACATCGACCTGGTTTCTGTCTTTGAGGGTATCGGAAAATGGAACAATGGGGATTTGACAGCTGATGAAGTTCGTGCCATCGAATGCAATGCCTGCCCTGGTCCTGGAGGTTGTGGGGGTATGTACACCGCCAATACCATGGCTGCAGCCATTGAAGTGCTGGGCATGAGTCTTCCTGGCTCTTCCTCCCATCCAGCTGAATCCCCTGAAAAGAAGGCGGACATCGAAGAAGCTGGACGGGCCGTTGTCAATATGTTAAAACTGGGATTGAAGCCTTCAGACATTTTGACAAGAGAAGCCTTTGAAGATGCCATCACTGTTGTCATGGCCCTAGGCGGCTCCACCAATGCTACCCTCCATCTCCTGGCCATTGCCCACGCAGCCAATGTAGATTTGACCCTGGAAGATTTCAATGACTTCCAAGAACGCGTTCCCCATCTGGCTGATTTAAAACCATCTGGCCAATATGTCTTCCAAGACCTCTACGAGGCAGGCGGGGTCCCAGCTGTCATGAAATACCTTCTGGCAAATGGCTTCCTCCACGGAGACCGCATCACCTGTACTGGCAAAACGGTGGCAGAAAACTTAGAAAACTTTGCGGGTTTGAAACCAGGCCAAAAGGTCATCATGCCTCTGGAAAATCCAAAACGGGCAGATGGGCCGCTCATCATCCTCAAGGGGAATCTGGCACCAGAAGGTGCAGTTGCCAAGGTTTCTGGTGTCAAGGTCCGCAACCATACAGGGCCTGCCAAGGTCTTTGATTCGGAAGAAGAAGCCATCGAAGCTGTCTTGACCGATGAAATCGTGGATGGCGATGTGGTGGTGGTCCGCTATGTCGGTCCCAAAGGTGGACCTGGTATGCCTGAGATGCTCTCCCTCTCCTCCATGATTGTCGGTAAGGGACAAGGCGACAAGGTGGCCCTCCTGACAGATGGCCGCTTCTCAGGCGGAACCTATGGTCTGGTCGTTGGCCATATCGCCCCTGAAGCCCAGGATGGCGGACCAATCGCCTACCTGCGGACTGGTGATCAGGTCACTGTCGACCAAGATACCAAGGAAATCACCATGCATGTTTCGGATGAGGAAATCGAACGCCGTAAAGCTGAAACAGTGATTCCACCGCTATACAACCGTGGAGTCCTAGGTAAATATGCCCACACCGTATCCTCAGCGTCCAAGGGTGCCGTGACCGACTTCTGGAACATGGACCGAAGCGGAAAGAATAAATAAGCACTAAAAAAGGTAGCAATCGTCTGATTGCTACCTTTTCTTATCTAGGGCTAATCCCCAGTGTAATCCGACCAACACGGCTGATGCGGGTCATCTTCCAAACGGGAGACCAGACTACTTCGACCCTGGCATCCGAAATACCTTCGATGGTCTTAAGGGCTGCGACCAAGTCCACCGGAAGCGTGTCCGCGCAGGAACAGCCAGCATCGGTAAAGGTCATGACCACCGTACAGAACCCTTGGTCGTCCAGGTTAATCTCATAGACCAAACCTAAATTATAAATATCTAGCTCAATCTCTGGGTCATAGACCGATTCCAAGACAGCAACCAGCTGATCTGATAAGGCTGCGGCCCGGTCATTGATTTTGATGTCTTCTCTCATTTGCTCTCTTCTCCAGTTACGATTTGTTTTGGGTCAATCCTATGGAGAATATTGTACCACAAAAATGAAAAATCTACCTGACTTTCCTCAGCTTTTCAAGGCCATCATAGCTAAATACTTCTGACAGTCGCCTCTTGGCCCGCCCCGATAGGGAAAACATATTTGTGGCCCTGAGTTAGGCTGTGGTAAAAGCCTCTTCCTTCATAAATCTGGAAAACCTGCATGCTGTCGCTGTCCGCAGACTGATAGATATGTTCATAGTAGGGATTGTCCGCAAAAACCTTTTTCAGATAGTCGTTCTCCACCGGCCGAGCCAAGCCTTCGATTCGAACAACCTGAATCAAATAGGCCTCCTCTGACATGGCCGTCAAGGCAATCCGCTTATCCCTCATCAACTGCCCATAAAAATGGGTATCTGGACTGGTCATAAAGAAAATCCCTTCTTCATTTGCCGCCGTAATGTGGGCATGGCGGGCATGGGGATTGCCATCCGAGTCCACCGTCGCAAAGACACCAACCTTCATTTCCTCCAACAATTTCATTACATCTTTGATTTCCATAAGCCACCTCCTGAAAGGGTTTTCTCTTTCCTCTAGTATAACAAAAATATGCGAGGATGTTAAGAGGAAAGGAAGAGGACCGTGACGGGCCTGCTGATTTTTCCCCTCATTTTTAGCCGAGGGGGCAAGTCATCCTTTCTTTCCCCCATTCTCTGTGGTAAAATAGGGAGCAAAGACAAGAAACAGGAGGCGCGTATGCCAACAGGGGTCATCATCAACTCACTATCGATCGTATTGGGCGGATTAGCAGGGGGATTTTTGGGTCACCATCTATCGGATAACCTCAAATCCCAGCTCAATCTCATCTTTGGACTTTCTGCCATGGGAATGGGCATTGCTACTATCGGCCTTATGGCCTACCTACCTGCAGTTATTTTTTCCCTCATATTGGGAACCCTGTTGGGTTTGGGGCTCCATTTTGGTGATTGGATCAACCAGCTTGCCAGCAACTTGGTAAAACACTTCCCTGCCTCCAAAACAGGGCACTCTCAGGAAGAATTTTTAGCCAGTCTCTTAACCGTTATCGTCCTCTTTTGCGCGAGTGGCACAGGAATCTATGGAAGTCTAGATGCTGGAATGACGGGTGATTCCACCATTCTCATTTCAAAATCCATCCTTGACTTTTTCACCGCTGCCATCTTTGCCTGCCAGCTAGGTTACGTGGTATCCGTTATCGCCATTCCTCAGTTCCTGATTTTTTCTGCCCTCTTTTATTTGGCTGGCTATGTCGTTCCACTGACCAGTCCCGAAATGATTGCTGACTTCAAGGCCTGCGGCGGCTTCATCATGCTGGCAACCGGCTTTCGCATGCTCCAGCTCAAAATGTTCCCCACCGCCGACATGATTCCAGCCATGGTCCTCGCTATGCCCCTCAGCTGGTTCTGGGCCCATATCATCCTGCCTCTGCTGTAAGAACCAACTCCCCTACCAATGAAAGTAGGGGAGTTTTTGGTGGGGAGAAGGCAGAAATGGGTTGGAATTTTACACACTCGGAAGAATAAGGAAATAACGGAAGGATCATTGGTGATTTGCGGAAGGGTGGGGTTTAGTAGTCAGAAAAATGGGTATCGGCAGAGACGTCGATAACCATTTATTCAATATGAAGCTTTTATAATTCCCCGCCAATCCCTTTGAATTTTTCAACCAGGGCACTGATTTTTTGAAATACAGTCTGTTTCTTGGTCCGATACTGAGGATTCAGCGGACTCATCTTAGGCAGAGCCTCATTGAGGGCATTGCCATTCTCGCTGGCATATTCATGCTTCAAGGATGATTGAATATAGCGCTTGGCGTTTTCTACATGTAAGCCTTCCGCCTGAATCAGCGCTTCCACTTCTTTTTTCTGTTCTTTCTGGGCAAAGCGGAAGAATTGCTCGATAATATCAGTTTTGTCCGCAAAACTATCCAAATCACTATGGTGGATAAAGGCCACTATCAAATCTTCCTTGGCTCGATTTCCAAGACTGGCGCGGATAGTGCGTGAAATTTCCTCAATCAAGACATCCTTATCTGAAACTTTTTTATTGGTTTCAAAAATCAGTTCCAAAATATAGTCCAGATTGATTTCTTGAGATTTGAGCAGCTCAACTTCGAAGACAACGGAATCCCAATCTACCTGTGACTGACTGTCTTGCTGATTGCGGCGTTCATTGGTGTACCAATCCCTGATGTCATTGTAGGCGGAACGATAGTCCTGAATTTCTCGCACGATTGGCAAGGTCAGCTGAGATAAGTCAGCCATAGTCGCCTCATCCATGTGGTACTTGGCTTGGAATGCTGCCACTTCCTCTGGATTGTCAACATCAAGTTCTTGCAGGGCCCGCAAACTCACAAAGTCGTCATAATTCTGAAGAATGTTGTCCAACTTCAAAAACTTCCCAAATAAGTCCACAAAAGCTTTTTTATCACTCTCTTTGACAATTTCACTGGGTTCTGGGAAACGTTCCTGCAACTCCTGAACAACCGCTAGATAACCTGCCTGTTCCTCTCCAGCGTCCACATACCCATTCAGGTAATCCTGATAGGAGCGTTCCAGCAGTACCTCTGCCGTTTCTGTTTTCCCAAAAAGTTTAATGGCATCGGTCGTTGCCTGTTCCAAATCGCGAAAGGTCACAATATTCCCGAAGGATTTGGTCGCATCATAAATCCGATTGGTCCGTGAGAAGGCCTGAATCAGCCCATGATAACGCAGGTTTTTATCAACAAAGAGAGTGTTGAGAGTCGGCGCATCAAAACCTGTCAGGAACATGCCCACCACAATCAGCAGATCCACTTCACGCGTCTTCACGCGCTTAGCCAAATCACGATAATAATTTTGAAAATCATTACCGTTGATGGTGTAGCTGGTCTGAAACAACCGATTGTAGTCATCTACACAGCGGCTTAAAAATTCCTTGCTGCTGACATCAGGCAAATCTGTTGGACTAAAGGTTTCATCATCAATCTCACCGATGGCTGACTGGGCCTCGTTGGCCGCAAAGGAGAAAATGGTCGCAATTTTTAGCGGTTTGTCCCGGCCTTCCTGCTGCTTCTGCAACTCCTGATAATAGGCCTTGGCTGCATCAACACTGGACACCGCAAACATGGCATTGAAGCCTTTTCCTGATTGTCGGTGTGTCTTTTGATTGAAATGCTCCAAGATATAGCTTGAAATCTCTGAAATCCGTGTTGGATGCAGAAGAGCTTTCTTGGTTTCAGCAGCGCTCAGCTTGGCCAAATCCTGCTCAGTTTCGTAGTCCTTAAATTGAGGGCGGACATCATTATAATCCACCATGAATTTCAAGACCTTCTGATCCCGAATGGCATCTGTAATGACATAAGAATGAAGCTCGCTACCAAAGACAGAAGCCGTTGTTTCAGACCCCAAGGCATTTTCCACCTTAATCGGCGTCCCTGTAAAGCCAAACTGACAATATTTCTTGAACTTCTGTTTCAAACGTTTTTGGGCCTCGCCAAATTGCGACCGGTGGCACTCATCAAAGATGAAGACCACCTGCTTGTCATAAATCTCATGCTGCTGCTCACTGCTCATGAAATTGTTGAGTTTTTGGATGGTGGTCACAACGATTTTGTTGTCATCTTTTTCGATATTTCGCTTGAGCCCAGCAGTACTGTTGGAACCATTGACCGAGTCTGGTGAGAAACGCTGGTATTCCTTCATGGTTTGGTAGTCCAAGTCCTTTCGGTCAACCACGAAAAAGACCTTGTCCACCTCGTCCATCTCCGTCGCAAGCCTTGCTGCCTTGAAACTGGTCAAGGTCTTGCCAGACCCTGTCGTATGCCAGATGTAGCCCCCTGTATGAGGGCCACTCTTGGTTTTGGAAGCAATGGCAGAGCGGATTTTCCATATGATGCGCTCCGTTGCCGCAATCTGATAGGGCCGCATGATGAGCAGCGTATTACTGGTATCAAAGACCGAATAATGGATTAAGACATTGAGCAGGGTGATTTTACTGAGAAAGGTTGCTGTAAAGTCCTTCAAATCCTTAATTGGGTCGTTGTTTTTCAGGGCCCAGT
>Ga0116175_1001466_pt1 | contig 15159 bp, 10 predicted proteins | sample AD_UKC125_MetaG_FD_89802 | JGI IMG/M metagenome (GOLD analysis project Ga0116175, IMG submission 89802) | Active sludge microbial communities of municipal wastewater-treating anaerobic digesters from USA - AD_UKC125_MetaG | ecosystem: Engineered > Bioreactor > Anaerobic > Digestate | place: USA... | reverse complement strand
GAGTAGAGCAAGAAAACTCCACCACCCGTGAAGATAATCCCACTTTTTCTAACACTTCTCTAAACCGATTTACTCCTGCCTTTGACTCTCCAGACATAGCATTCCCCTCTTTTATTATACATTGTACCTTTCTCTCCCTACTTTGCAATACCCCTTGAGTAAACACCAATAATCTTCCGTTATTTCTTCCAATCTCTTCCCGCCTGGAAAAAAGCATCAATATTTTCTAAAGGTACATCCTGGGGTAAATCACAGCCAGTACTCAAAATAAAAAGAGGAAAGTCTCTCATATCTTCTAAAAGATCCCATGTTTCATCATAAACTTCCTGAGGAGAGTTAAACAACATGTTAACCGGGCTTATATTACCAATGAGAAGGGTACTTTCTCCCACTATTTGAGATGCTTCTTTCATATCCACCAGACTATCCAAACTCAAGCCTGCTACTCCTGAATCTACCATCTCCTCTAAAAGGTGAAAGGTATCACCGCACACATGGAGAGTAATTTCCACATCATCGAAAATTCCTACCATTTCCCGATAAAAACGAGAAATGGTGTGACGAAATTGTTGGGGACCAAAAATCACTGCTGTAGGATCCAAAATCATAATAGATTCTGCACCGTTTTCCCGTAAAGATTGTGTATATCTCATAATCACTTGATGAGAAAACTCCATAATTTCTTCAAAAAAGTCTGGCTCCAGAATACTTTTAATCGCTAACTCGTTAGCCCCCATTAATAAACCCGATAAAGTTAAAGGACCTATGACATAAGCTCCCACCGGGCAGGGAAAAGCCGCTCGCATATGCTTTAAAGTTTCTAAATAAACGATGACTCTTCCATCCCCCAGAATATCGATTCCTCGAAATTTATCCAGGTCTCCACTGCTTTTTACCAGATGTGCTTCCACTGAAGGAGTTTCCTCTAAAGGAAAACGCACTGGTAATCCCAGAGCGCTGGCTTCTACTGATAGATCCATAAGGAAAAACATAGCATCAGGACGAAAGCGATCATACAGGCGGCTGAGGGAGCGAAATTGCACTAAGTGATTGAATTGATTTTGCTTGATGGTAGTTCCAGTAAACCGAAGACCAGAGTATCCAAAAAGAGGAACAATGGCCCGCCTTCCCTTTTCGTAAAAGTGAAGAGCTAAATCACGCAAAGAATTACATTCTTTCCTCATTTTTCACCACCTAAAATTTATATAAATAATTTAATTATCTCATCTATTTTAATTCTTCTCCACTTCCCCGGTCAATAGGGAGAGGATTATCCGAAGCTAAAGCATCGAATTTTTACAAACTCTAAATCAGCTATAATATCTCGCAAACCTGCTCAATCGCTCAAGACTTGAAAACCAGCTACATGGGTAAAAAATTCAGAATTTCCCGCGCTAAGGGATGCTTTTCTTCCTCGCTTTTCCCCTCAGTGGTTTTTGTCTTTAGTCGTTTTCGCTTTTCTAGGGAGTTAGAGGGAGTTTCCTCCCTATACTGAGAAAGGAAAAGCATCTTTCTCAGTAGATTTTTATCTTTTTATTTTAGGTTTTTGTCTTAGGTTTTTTGTCTTTCAGGGGGTTATAGGGGGATCATTTTTCCCCCTATAGTCTGCTGTAGGCTATTCGTGCTTGCAATAACGATTAATTACCATTAATTTTGCCATCAACTATAATACTACTGAATACCACTTCTTTACCAGACTATCAAAAGCAGTTTAGAGTAAATTTTATGCTTTTGTCGACAAAATTAATATAGAGTAAAAAGATACAAAAAAAGAAAAAGGCAGGTGCTGGTGCCTGCCTTTTTCTTCCAGGATTTATTGCTTGAAAAAGAACTGCTCTGGACGACCATTCTTGGGAGATCTTATGTTGTCATCCCACAAAAGCCCATCGGGGATATTTCTGAAGTTATTTTTTGCGACTATAAGTTGAGGGACTTCCCCTACAGTCCCAATCATCCAGATATTCTCCTTGTGCAGGTCGATTATTCCTTTAAACAATTCGTCTCTCTGTTCTTCATCGGCAGTGACTCTCACCTCATCCCAAAGTTCGTAGATCTTTCTAATATCACCTTTTGGTTCTTCTCCACCTTTTCCGTTGGTTCTATACCATGTAGCATAGAGAGGAGCCCATGGTGCTTCTACAACAGTGCCAAGGAGATGACCCGGGTCGGAGAGTATAGCAACGTTTCTATCAAATCCCCAAACTCCCACTTCCACATCCCCCGCTTCGGCTCGAACCACATACAGCGATCTCTCCAGAGGCTTTAGAGCCACTTTTATCCCGATGCTCTCCCAGTACTGCTTTATTACTTCCAGATATGGTCTATCTCCCGAATATTCTATGGTTATAGAGAGGGTCTTTCCATCGGGTCTCAATCTAAAACCATCTTTGTCTCTTTCAGTCAAACCCATCTCATCAAGATATCCATTTGCCTTTTCAGGATCATATTCTGCATAAACTTTCTCCCATTCAGGGTCATAAAAAGGAGCACCGCTTATGATAGATGCCTGTCTCGGTTCACCCAACCCCAGATAGAAAAGCTGATTTAGTTCTTCTCTATTCATTGCCAGGGACAGAGCTATTCTAAATCTTTTATCTTCAAATATTTCTCTTAATGCAGGATCTTTCACATTTTGATTGGGAAGTATGGCTGGACTGGCACCGGTCCCCTGAGGCCACTTTAATACTCTATAGTTTCCTGCACTGCGATTTTCCATAAGCAACGTATAGTCATCAAGGACAAATCCCCTCTCCTGCATATCTACTTCACCTGCTATAGCTTTTAAAACAGCAGTCTCACCAGCACCACCAGCAACCAGTAACGTGTGGGTTATTTTATCTATATAAGGGAGTTGATTCCCTGCAGGATCAATTTTCCAATAATAAGGATTTCTCTCCATTATCTGAAGAGTAGCAGTAGGAAGATTTGTAGCCTTCCATGGATATAGAACAGGCAAATCCGGGTTTAGTAAAAAATCATTCATGTTACTAAAAAGTTGATACCAATCTTCTAACCCTGCCTCTTTAACCAGCTTATCTATCTCCTCTTTCGGAGTATACCGGGGATGGAACTGCTCCAAGTAATGCCGGGGAGCAAAGAATGTATGTCCTCCTCCCATTTTACCTATAGAGATTAAGAATAGAGGGTTGGGTTCTGCAAATTCCACTTTAAATGTATAAGTATCTACTTTTTCTAACTTCAAAGGTTCTTCTCCTGCGGTAAGCCATTTAGGTATAGCTGGAGTAATCTCTTCATTAAGCAGTATATCTTCATACCAGAAGACCACGTCATCAGTAGTTAGAGGAACTCCATCTGACCACTTTATTCCCTCTCTAAGTTTAAAGATATAAACTTTAGCATCTTCAGAAACTTCCCAGCTTTCTGCCACATTGGGTAAAATTTTAGTTCCGTCCTTATCAAACATTACAAGATGTTCACTACAAAGTTTATAGGGCCCAGGAGAATCTGACATTCCACCCCAGGTTCTTTTCCATGTTCCTCCGTACTGCCCGATTTCTTCATAGGGGGTTACTACTAAAGGATTGTTCGGCAATCTTTCCTCTACCGGAGGGAGTTTCCCCTGCTCCACCAGCTCTGCTAACATTGGTGACTCATTGAACTCGGTGATCTTCTCCCCGGTAAGTTCTTCATAGTCGGATAAGTTGTAATACTCTCCGGGAATAACCTCCTCCTGAGCAAAAGAGATAGAGGTAAAACCTACCAACACACCAAATACCAAACTCAACACCACTAACCTCACTGAATATTTTTTCATTCCCTCCAAACCTCCTGTTGATAAATCTCAATTAAAGTTTTTTGTTGAAATCAGTAACTTCCATCGCCACTAAGGGCACCGACTTCCTTTGCCAACTTACTTCATAATAACATCACCTTCTTGCACAAAATGCAATTATATTGCATTTATACCCATTATAAAATACCGACCTTTAACTTGTCAATAAAATTCCTTTCCTAGCATAAAAAATAATGATATGGCCATGTAAACAATGTCGGAATATAGAGGAAAGAAAAGAAATTATTGCTCTTTCTGGGTAGCTATAAAAAGTATGGGGTATTTTTCAAACAGCCTCATACCGGTAAAGATATCTTGCCAAGGAGAATTGCAAGTATCGGATTATGTTGTGAATCAAAACTACACACTAGCCATTTCTATCTATAGTCTCCCCATCCCGGGGAAGAGATGCAATACAACAAATACTGTTTATGAGCTGACACTGGAGGAAAAATAGCACTGAACAACAAGTTTCTAACTTCAAGAAACTTTGGTGCCTGCAATTTCTAAAGAAACCATCTCTTTGGGCTTCTTCATTCTTTTCCGTCCCTTACCAGAGGATGATGAGTACTTATGAAAATATATGTTTTTAACTCCCGGAATAGAATATGTCATTTTCAGCTACCCACCTATCCTACAGCAGGTAAGCTATTCTCCCCTAACCTCTACCCACACCCGACGAGTACGAGGACCATCAAACTCGCAAAAGAAAATTCCCTGCCAGGTTCCCAAAAGTAAATTGCCTCTCTCTATCAACACCGAAACCGATGAACCTACAAGACTTGCCTTGACATGAGCAGGAGCATTGCCTTCCAGGTGCCGGTAAGGTAAATTAGCAGGAACTATCCTTCGTAAAGCTTCTAAAATATCCTCTACCACACTATGATCAGCACTTTCGTTGATGGTGACACCGGCAGTAGTATGAGGAACATAAACTACTGCTACTCCTTTTTGAACATTAGAAGAAGTCAGTGCTTCCCTTACTAAATTGGTAATATCAATGAATTCTTCCTGAGAATGAGTTCTTACCGTAAATTCGCTGGGCATTTTGATCTCTCCTATCCTAATAATTTTTTCAGTTTTTCTTCTTCCTCTTCCGGGAAAATCTCTCTCTCCTTCTGGTATAATCCTTCTCTATTCTCCTCCGAAGTAGCCCAAGGAGGAAGAGGAAATTTTACCGTAAGGGGAATACGTAAAAATGGTTGATCCACAATTACCTCTCCCGGTAGAAGAGTAGCTGCCTTATCTCGTAAAGTCCCCTCTAAATGGGCATACTCCTCTTTGTGCAATTCAGCCAATTTTTGCCTACCCACTGCTGTAGTCGCTGCTTGAGTTATCACTCGATAGTCTACCTGAGAGGCAGTTTGTTCTGCTCCGATCAAGACCACTCGAAAAGAGCGACCCCTCTCTGCCACATCCCGAAAGATATTCCCCAGAGGACCCCCTCCGGTACGGGGTGCATATTTATTAAGCTCGTCTAAGTAAACAAAAACTGGTTCGGCCAGAAGCTCCCTCTCTTTCCAGTGCATTATTTCTCGCAATACTGCTCCCACCACAAAAGCCTGCCCCTGATAGCTAAGCTTAGAAATATCCACTACCGATACTCCTCCCGGACGATTCCACTGCAAGTGATAACCACCTTCTGGCACTTCTTTAACCTCCCGGTAAGGTAAGCGAATGATATCCCGCCACAGAAGATTTAACCCAGTTCGGCGAGCAGCTCGCAAACGGCGAGATATAGCGAGGGTCGTACGAGGGTCAATTTGTTCTTTTCGTAGTTCCTCCCCCAGTTTCCCTTCCCCCTCCAGAGACAGACGAAGCATATCAATTAGAGAATTTAAATTATTAGGCAAGCTAAAGTTTTCGAGAATTATACTGGGTTCCACACCAGCTGCCTGCAGATACACTCGCACCAATTCCTGGTCAGTCAATCCCTCCAAAGCAATTTTTATCGGATAATTACCACTTCGCAACTCCCGCCGGGCATCTGCAACCAGGTTATCGTATTGATCTTGCAAAAAATCTTCAATCACAGTAACAGTTAAGAGAAAATTAGGATTTTGAGACAGCTCTTCAGGGTCAAACATCAAAGATAAAAGTCCTAACTCCACAATGTCCAGAACATCCCAACCATAGGCTCTGACTTCTGGGCGACTGTGATGAATATGAGGAGAACCTTTTTTGTCCCGGGGAGGTACATAAACCTCTACCCCCGAGAAAGGATGCGGTTCTACTTCAAAAAGGCGGAACATCTTCTGCCACTCATCAAATTGCCTTTCCCATTCTGGATCCTCTCCTCCAGTCATCTTCCACTCTTTACTCCAGTAATCCAGAAAAAGAAGACTCTCCCCTTTAACATTGAAAACTAAAGAACGGCTATTGATCAGTTGGTTAGAAAAATCATTATCTCTGGCATAACGAGGATAATTCATCAACATCCACAACAAAAAAGTGGCATAGGAGGTTTTAGCTGCCACCCCGGATTGACCACTAATATTGATGTGTGCTCCATTATCTCCTAAAACGTACTTAAGGTCTAAATAAGCTACATCTCCAGAAGGCAGAATTCCACAGGGGAGAGCTCTTTTCCCTCTCCGGATTTCTGAGAATCCTAAAGCTACTTCCAGCTCTTCCCCCCCGGCCATAAACACCTTCTCTCCCACAGGAGGAGGAAAAGAAAAAGGGACAGGAATAAGACTTGCTCCCTTTTTTTCTAGAACCCTGGTTACCACTACTTTTCCCAGGTAAATGGGCACTCCCTGATAAATTCCCTCGTTATAAGCTTCTTCCTGATAACCAGTAGAAATAGTACTATCCCACTTAGCTTTCACTTCGGTAATCATTCCATAAACCTGGAACTCTCTTCCTCCCCAACTATAATCTACCCTTACTACCTGGTCCAAAGCAATGGTAGAAAAATAAAAAGAGTTAACTCGAACAAAAAAACAATAAGGGCTGATTTCTTCTAAACCTGTAACTGTACCAATGAAATCATCATTCATTTTCTTTCTTCCCCAAAGTTTTTCGTATGAGCTCTCGTACTAATAGAGAAGATGCAAAGTACTGCCCCAGGTGTTCCTCCAGGGCAATGATAGGAAAAATATTTTCCGGTAGCCTTTTAGCTGGAAAATCAGCAGTCAAAAGAGGTAAAACAGAAACTACCCCATCAAAAAAAAGAGACAAATTTTCTCTTTCCTCTACCAATCTTTCCTCATCTAAAATAGTTTCCAGGCGCACCAACCCCTTCCAGGGATAATTATCATCTCTCTCCACCAGACGCGTATAGCAAAAAACTCGTAATGTAGAGGAGTCTTTTTTTAGATAAGCACTGAAGAAAGGGGTCCGTTCCCCCCGCCCCAGTTTAAACAAAGACTCAAGATAAGAAGAAGGAAGACGTAAATCTTCCACTCTCTTTACCAATCCGCAGGGTCCTACCCCCGGCTGGAATTCTGGGTCTCCCTGGTGGAGTGTTCCATCTTTCACAATGCAAGAAGAACGAGGAAGCAATTCTCTCACCACTTTACTCTCCAAAACCTGCATAGCACTAAAAATAGCTTGTTGAGCCGCTTCTAATTCTTCGGGATAACGGGAGGTGCGGGCCGATTCCCAAACATGGAAAACAAATCCCGGTCCTAAAGGAAGCTCACGAGAAATCATTTCTCCAGAAAAAAGACCTTCCGGTGCTCCTAAAATCCTCTCCAATTCAGGAGGGTCCTGAGGAGAAAAACCTAAAGAGAGTCCCTCATTTTCTTGCCATCGAGCAAAACCTGCTGCCACCTCTCCTAAAAGCACGGTTTTCATTAGCACTATAATTCGGGCATGAGTCCGCATCCTTCCATCCACAAAATAAATCTCTTCTACACCCAAAGAAGGGCGCTTTCCCGACCAAGAAGAAAAACTTTCCTCGCCTATTTCCCACAGTTCAGAAGTAGCTAAAAAACTGCCATCTTCCTCCCGGAAAAAGCGAGGGAAAGAATCTTCTTCGTAAAACCAATGGTCAATCTGGGCCATTTTTTCTCGCAAGAAATCAGCTAAAGTCAAACAACTTCCTCGTTTCTCTTCCAAGAAGCCCTTCCTCCTCTAACCTCAAGATGTAGAGGAAAATAGCGAGCAAAAGAGGGATCATGAGTTACTATCCCTACCATCCTCCCATCCTGACTCAAGCCCAAAATAGCATCAGCAACTAATTCTAAATGTTCTTGATCTAAAGTGGAAAAACCTTCGTCAATAAAAAGACAATCTGCTCCTTTTTCTTTACCTGCTTCTCGAAGATGAATGCGGGATAGAGCCAGAGCTAGTGAGAGAGCAATAAGGGTTTTTTCTCCCCCTGAACACTCACCAGGCAGACGCTCCTCTCCCCCATAATTTCTATCTACCACTACCATCTCTGCCTTTCCCTCTTCCATCTTCATCCGCAGAGAATAACGTCCTTGCGATAAATCTTCCAAAAATGAAGAGGCTTCTTCTTCTAATTCCTGAAACAGAAAACCCAAGAGATAGTTACGAAACCCCCGGGCCTCCAAAGCTTTATCCAACTGGTAGTGAAGCTCCCAGTCCTTTCTTTTTTCTTTAAGCTCTTCTCTCAACCTATCCCGTTCCTCTATCTTAGTCTGTAAGTTTTCTATTTCTTTATCCAGGCTCCCTTTTCTTTCTTTACTTCTCCCTAACTCCTCACGTATTTCTTGCAGCTCTTCTTGCTCTTTCATCCACAACTCTTCCGCTTCGTGTTCTTCTATCCCTAACTGTTGAAGAAGATTTCTTTTGTTTTCTTCGTAAATCCGGAGAGATTTCTCCACCTGCCTTAGCTCTCCTTCCAGGCCATGCCATCTTTCCTGCCAATTGCCTATTTTTTTATCTCGTAAGCGCTCAAAATATTCCTCTGGCCAACCCAAACGGTGAAGCTCTTCCTGAAAGGCTTCCCTTCTTTTTCTCTCTTCTTTTCGAAGCTCTTCTCCTTCTGCAAGTAACTTAGTTATTCTATCTTGTGCTTCTTCCCTGCTCTGGAAGAGGAATTTCAATTTCTCTTCCCGCCTGCTTTCCTCTCGCCCCATTTTTTCTAATTCTTGTGAAAGAGTATGCAAACGCTTCAGAAATTTTTCCCACAGATCATCAAAGGCCTCTTCCGGAGGACGACTATCTTCCCAGTGCAAAAGAGCAAAAATTTGAGAAAGTTGTTCTCTCTTATCGGCCAGGAGCTCTTCTGCCTCTTTTATCCTTTTTTCTAAATCGTCTAATTCACTCTGCTCCTCCTTTATCCCTTTTATTTTATCCTCTATCTTAACCCTCTTTATTTCTGTATCCTTTTCCAGCTGATAAAGACAAAGAAGCTCTTTCTCTCTTGTTTTTCTTCTATCTTTCAAAAATTCTTCTACCTTCTCTGGTTTTACCCGGGGAGGAAGAGTAATGCCTTGTAAGGCCTCTAAGGCTTTAATTCTCTCCTCTAATAATTTTTCCCTCTTTTCTAGGTTTTTCTTTTTCTTTTCCTTTGCTTCTATTATTGCTTTCTCTTCTTGAAGTTTTTTCTGACGAAGAGAGCTTTCCTCTTCTAACAGTTTTTCTCCTCTTTTCTGAAAAGAATGATAACCTTCCCAATCAACTTCGGGAAACACTCCCACCTGAGGAGGGGGAACTTCACTACCACACAGAGGACAAACTCCCTTCTCTTCCCACTCTTTTTCCAGTTCCCAAAGAGCAAAATCCCTTACCGTCTGGAGGTAATCCCCTTCCCTTACCTTCTTTTCTTCCTGCCAGAGGAGCAACTCTTCTCTCTTCTTTTCCCATTCATTTTCTATCTTTCTATAACTTTTACTATAACTCCTGACCTCTTCTTGTAAGATTTTCAGTTCTTCATCAAGTAGAGAAATATCTCTTTCCTTTTCTTTTATCTCTCTTATAAGGGGCTCTATTTTTTCTCTTGCTTTTTCTGCTTCCTGTAATATTTCTTCCTCTTTCTCTATTTTTTTCTTCTTTTCAGTAACTTTTCTCTCCAGCTCTCTTTCCTCTTCTCTCTCTTTTTCCACAGCTTTTTCTAACTCTTGTACTCTCTTTTCTCTTTCTCCTCTTTCTTTTTCTAATTCCTGCAACTTTCTCTTTACCGCCCTCGCCTCTTCAGATAGAGGAAGGGCTCCCTTGCGAAGCTTATCTTCGTAGCTTTCCAGGTTTTTCTTTCTGGTTTTCTGCTCGTCAATTTTCCCTCGTATTCCTTCCAATTCTGTGTTCAGTCGAGTAATTTCTTCTTCTAGGTCTGCTTTCTTTTCCAACCAGGTTTTTTTATCTTCTTCCCAATCTCTTACTTTCTCTACTATCGTCTGCCAAGGCTGCCAGAAAGAAGTTTTCACCTCCCAGGCTTTCTGGATTTCCTGATCCTCCCGAGCTTTCCGGAAGGCTATATCTCTTTCTCTCTCCAAATCCTCGCGTCTTTTCTGTAACTCTTTCACTTTTTCTTTCGTGTCTTTTAGATTTCCCAACAATACGGTTCTTTCTTCTTTGTTTTTTTCTTCTCGAGTCAGAGTTCCCATTCTTTCTCCCAAATCTTCTTTTTCTTTCTTCACTGCGTTCAGGCGCTCCTCCAAATTTTCTCCTTCCCGCTCTTTGAGCCTGTCTTCCCGGGGAAGAAGCTCTCTTTCCAGAGAGCGTAGTTCTTCTTTTACTCTTTCCCGAATTGAATCTAACAATTCTAAACCAAAGAGATTACTTAACACTTTGAACCGTTCTGCTGGAGTAGCCTCTACGAAAGAAAGTGTTTCTCCCTGGGGCAAAAAAACTGAAGATTTAAAAGTGAGATAATCAAAACCTAATATTTCTTCTATCTTTTGGTTTACCGATTGCTCTCCAGAAGTCAAACTATTCCAGACGCCATTTTCTTTTTTCTCTAAAACCGCCACACCCCCCCGCGGGGAATACTCTCTAACTACCCGGAATTCACTACCTCCCAAAAGGAACTCCAGACTTACCCGTAGAGGGCCTTCGGGATATCCACGGTTAATTAGCTCTCTTTTACCTCGCTCCAAGCGAATGCCTCGCCCAAAGAGAGCAAAAAAAATAGCCTCCAGAATGGAAGATTTACCCGCTCCGTTGGGACCTATCAGAACAAAAAGGCTGGATTCAAAGTCTAAATTAAGAGATTCCAAACCTAAAAATTTCTCTACTTCTAACCTAAGGGGTCTCACTAACCTCTCCTGCTTCTTGATAATAACGGTAAAAAAGCTTAACTACTTCCTCTGATAAACCCTGCTCTTGGCAGTAACGGGAAAATAACTGAGGTATAGAATCTTCATTCACCGGAAGCGAGTCCTCTTCAACTGCCTTTTTCTCTCGAGGAATAATTTCTACTGTCACCACTTGCCAGTTTTCTCCCTCCATTTCCTTTAGTTTGTTGGCCAGAGCCGGAGTATAAAAATCTTCCCTCAGACGCAAGCGGATATAATTTCTCTTCCCCTCCATATTTTGAGAAATTTCCTCATAAATTTCCTCTATGCTTTTTTCTCCCTTCACTTCCCAATTCCACAAATGTGCACCGGATAAAAAATAAGGTTCCACCTTGCTCTTTTCTCCCTCTTCCAATTTCACCAGTAAAAAACTTCCCTCTTTTCCCACACGTTCAAAACTATCTACCACCAGGGAAGAAGGATAGTAAAGAGGACAAGGAGCTGGTAAAAAAGAAAAGGTGTGCAAATGGCCCAGTGCCCCGTAATTAAAAGCAGAGGGAATATCAGCTTTTTTCAAAAATACTTCCCGGTGATAGCTAACCTCAGCGTAATGTACTAATTCCTCAATAGTAACGTGAGCCACCAGGATATTCCAGCGGTCAGGGCGAAAGCTTCCCTCCCATCTTTCCATTCTCCGTCTCAATAGTTCCCGAGCTTGATCCTGAATTTCCTCTCCCCGATAGTCACCCAAAAGACGAGGCAAACTTACATAAGGAAGCGGAAAAACAGTGACGGGGACATCTTCTATTTCCCGGGGGGTATAATCACGAATAATATAAACCCGAGGAGGAAAAACTTTTTGTAATACTTCCATAGCATACCAGTCGTGATTACCCATCACCCATACAAAGGGCGCAATCTCTATCAGGTGCAAAATAGTATCCACAGCTAGCTGGATGGTCTTTTTATCAGGACGATGAGGGTTATGAAAGAGGTCTCCAGCATGGATTATCAGGTCTACTTTTTCCTTTTCTGCTACCTCGGTGAGTTGTTCCAGAGCTTCTTTTTGTTCTTCTCCTCTATCTACTTCTCTACGACTTCTCCAGGATACCAAACCTAAATGCCAATCAGCAGTGTGGAGAATCTTAACTTTTTTCTTCATTCTCTAACCTGGGTCCTTTCATTATATAAGACGGCAAATTGACTCTATAGCTATAATTTATTATATCACAGAAAAATCCTTATCTTATCCCCAAAAATCAAGCAGTTCTGGTCTTTTCTTTTCTAGATATCTTTGCTAAACTAATATAGAAATGAAAAAGAAACATCTAAAGCTGATATTATTTTCACTAATAGTTTTTTCCTTTTTTTCTCTTTCTGTCCAAGCTCAGGATGCTGTAACCTGGAGAGAATTTTCCCAAGAATTAACCCGGCTGCTTCAACTTCCCCCAGGAAGAATTCCTGACTTTGGAGAAGGGGAAAAACCTATATCTCGCCTTGAAGCAGCAAAAATGGTAATTCAAGCTCTCTCCTACCAGGACTTGCTCTCTTTCGTAGACACAAAAAGTGCTGATTTTTCTGATTTAGACAGTATCTCTCCCGAGGACCAAAAGTGGATAATCCTCGCTTCTACTCTAGAGCCTCCCCTTTTCCAGGGAGATAGTGCAAGGAGATTGAGACCTAAAGACTACCTCACCCGAGAGGAACTTTCCCATTTAAAAGAGAGGATATCTCGTTATGCCCAGGGAGAAGTAAAATGGCAAAGAGAGAAAGCCATCAATCAGTATATCACCATTTTAGTGAAAAAGGAGGGATTCTCCTCCTCTCTCAGTTTAGAAACTCCGGAGCCACAAGGACAAACAGGCAGACAAGTAATGCTTCAGGTAGGAGCATTCCAAGACCAGGAGAGAGCAGAAAGAACATCCAGCTGGCTTAAAGAACTGGGATATCCGGCCCAGGTGCAAAAGGAAGGAAACCTCTTTAAGGTAAGAGTGGGTCCCTATTCCACAGAAGAAGCTTCTCAAGTTAGCGCTCGTTTGCAAAAGCAGGGTTTTGTATCTTATCAAGTAACGGTAGAAACCACCCCGATTGTCACTCCTATCACTCCTGTAGGACCATTTTTCAGTCTGGGCTTGCTGTTCGACCCTCGCTCTCCTCTCCGACTGGAAATAGCCCTGGCACAAGATAGAGTATTAGAGAGAGAAAAGACCAGCGACATTGCCCGAAGAAAAGGAGCAATTTTTGCTGTAAACGCAGGTTTTTTTGCTGAAGACGGTGATCCCTTAGGAACTCTGATGATAGAGGGAAGGATTCTTAGCGAGCCTCAGGAGGGATGGTATAGCGTGGGTATCACCGAAGATAACCAGCTACTTTTTGGAGAACTTAAGTTTAGAGCTCAAGCCTTGGTAGAAAATGGTGCTACTTACCCTATTGCTGGAATCAATCGCCGCAATAATGGAAAAGAATTGGTTTTCTACGACCATTTCCTGGGAGAGAAAACTCCCCAGCAAGAAGGAATAGAAAGTATTATCATCGGGGGAAAAGTCATAGAAACTAAAAAAGGTGAAGGAGGAACGGTTATTCCTACTGATGGTTTTATTTTACAGGGAAGGGGCGAAGCCAGTCAGTGGATGGGGCAAAATCTTATCCCTGGCTCCTCAGTTAAGGTGAGAATATCAATATACCCTAAGGATGAAGAGTGGGAAAAGTGGAAAGATGTAAAATACATTTTAAGTTCCGGCCCTCTTCTTTTTAAAGATGGAAAACCAGGGCCCTTTGGTAATTTTCAAAAAGACATAGTAGTTAAAAAGCATCCTCGTACTGCCATTGCTCAAACTGAAGAAGGAAAGATCCTCTTTTTAGTGGTAGATGGAAGAAATCCGGCTCATAGTGTGGGACTGACTATCCCTGAGTTGGTAGAAGAATTGAAAAATTACCGGGTGGTTAATGCTCTTAACTTAGATGGTGGGGGCTCTACCACTTTCTATCTTCAAGGTCAAGTTCTCAATCAACCTTCTGACCCTCTGGGAGAAAGAAAAGTTTCTACTGTTTTCATCATTCGCTAATTAATCCTCCGATTCCTCTAACATAAAATTGGGGTATGGCTCCAGGAACCTCTTCTAATATCGGTACTCCTCAAAATAGCTACTTTAGTTATAGGTAACCCAAAATTCGTGGCAATGTTTTCCTGTTTAACGCTCAATCTTCTCTTCCGCGCGGTGAGAAATAATTGCATGACACCGAGGAAGACGCCTTTTTCTTCCTCAGTGGTTTTTTATTTTTATACCCTCTGCCTTGTTCCCGGGGGAAGCGATAGAGGGATTTCTCCTTATCGCCTGTTCCGTCATGCCTTAAATCAGTAATCAGGCATCCACATGCTTTTGCTGAGGTGTTTTTTCTCCCTCAGTTGTATTTAATCTTTTATTCTTTGTTCCTTTCTTTTTTTATCTTACGCCGTAAGCTGTTTGTTTTTTCGGGGGTTGATAAGGGGGCGTTGCCCCCTTATAGTCATGACAGGTTTTGGAGAATACTATATTTAGCACCACTTTTAGAATAGCAGAATTCCCTCTTTAGAGCTTAAATCCTACCCGATAGATCTATCTCTCGCTTTGAAATGATAACGATTTATTTCTTGCAAATAAGGATGAAGGCGAAAAGATAAAGGCGGGGAGAGAAGTTCATGTACCATATACCAATCAGCTGGATCTTTGGCCTCTTTTATTTTAACTTTCCCACTTGCTGGTTCAGGTTTTTTCATCTTCTCTCTTTTCTCCTTTCTCGCCAAATCCCTTCCTCATCTGGGTATCAGCCTGCAGATTCTGGAGAGAATAATAATCAAAAACCCCTAACTTTCCCTCTCTTAAAGCCTGAGCTATAGCCCGAGGGATTTCTGCTTCTGCTTCCACCACTTTAGCTCGCATCTCTTGAGTATAAGCCTTCATCTCCTGTTCTCTGGCCACAGCCATAGCTCTTCTTTCTTCCGCTTTGGCCTGAGCCACTCTTTTATCTGCCTCAGCTTGATCCCCTTGCAGGCGGGCTCCTATATTCTGACCCACGTCTATATCAGCAATATCGATAGAGAGAATTTCAAAAGCGGTTCCGGCATCTAACCCCTTCTCTAGAACTGTTTTAGAAATACTATCAGGGTTCTCCAGAACTTCCTTGTGAGACGCAGAAGAGCCAATGGTGGTAACTATTCCTTCTCCCACCCGAGCAATT
>Ga0116175_1001461_pt1 | contig 15184 bp, 10 predicted proteins | sample AD_UKC125_MetaG_FD_89802 | JGI IMG/M metagenome (GOLD analysis project Ga0116175, IMG submission 89802) | Active sludge microbial communities of municipal wastewater-treating anaerobic digesters from USA - AD_UKC125_MetaG | ecosystem: Engineered > Bioreactor > Anaerobic > Digestate | place: USA... | reverse complement strand
TTGTGCAGCCATAGCACTCCTCATCATCGGTTTGAATTATTTCAATTTCGGAGAAAAGCCCTCCAAAACAGATAATCGTGAACTAATCATCGGCAATCTGCTGCAAAGTGAGGATATCCAATTCATTTCGGGGGAAAAATCGCATGAATATCAAAACGATATTGAAGTAAAAATCGATGAAAAAGGTAGAGCAAAGATTGTACACATCAAAAATAACCGACAAGAACAGATCGAAATAGCGGATGCAGCATTCAACAAACTGATCGTTCCTTACGGCAAACGCTCACAATTGAATCTTTCCGATGGAACCAACGTTTGGTTGAATTCGGGATCGGTATTGGAATTTCCGACACAATTTACCGGAAAAAATCGGGAAATTCGTTTGTTGTCAGGAGAAATTTACCTTGAAGTAGCTCCTAACAAAAATAAGTCGTTTATTGTTCACACTCATGATTTTAGGGTAAAGGTTTACGGCACCAAATTCAATATTTCAGCGTATGCTGATTCTCCTAAATCAATCGTACTGGTGGAAGGAAGTGTAGGGCTGCAATCTGCCGTCGGCACAACCGAAATAAAACTCTCGCCCAATGAACGGGCGGTTTATTCCGAAAAGGGGGCATTCAGCAAATGTATGGTGGATGTAGATCAATTTATCAGCTGGAAAAACGGTTATCTCTCTTTTGATAAAACGCCGATGACCGAAGTGCTGAAGCAAATTGGGCGTTACTACAACCTTTCATTCAATTTTGATCAGGATGTAAACCTGCAAAAACGTACCTGTTCAGGGAAAATATACTTGTCCGACAATCTCGACAACGTGATGACAACAATAGCCTTGCTTTCATCAACCCGTTATATCAACCAAAACGGACAAATCTACATTCTCAACGAAAAATAAATCTTTTTAAAACAACAACGCCTATGATTAGATAAAATTCGAAAACCAACAAAAAAGCCGGACGATACCCCACATACCATCCGGCAGAAAATTTAATTCTTATTTATTACAACAATCATTAAATCAACACAAAGATATGAATAAAAATGCTATTAGGGGAATAATTTCCCTTGATAATTATCGTCGAATTCTAAAAATAATGAAGGTTACGGCATTTTTCTTATTTCTTGGCATATTCTTCGCGTACGCCGAAGGTGGTTATTCGCAAGGAACCAAACTTACGCTTAACTTACGTTCGGCCACCATTCGAGAGGTATGCAAACAAATCGAAAATCAAAGCAATTATATTTTCGTTTTTTCGGACAATGCCGAAAATGAACTGAATAAAAAAATAAACGTTTCGGCCAGCTCCGAAAATATCGAAGATATTTTGGAAAATGTCTTTTCTTCAACCGGGCTGACATACAAAATTTTGGACAAGCAAGTGGTGATTTATACTGATCATTCGAAAAATGACGCTAAAGAGGAAGAGAAAACGGAAACAAAAGAATCCGATCAACAGGAGAATATTACAGTAAGAGGAAAGATCACCGATGAATCAGGAGAACCATTAATAGGCGCAACCATCGTCATTGACGGGAATCCAAGTCAAGGAACAGTAACCGATATGGATGGGAATTATGTCATTAATAATGTTTCTCCCCATGCTTCCCTGAGAATTAGTTATGTTGGAATGAAAACTCAAATCGTTCCTGTTAACAGCAGAAGCACTATTAATGTAGTATTAGCTTCTCAACCTGAAATATTAAATGAACTCGTCGTGATCGGCTATGGTACACGACAACGCAAAAGTATAACGGGAGCCGTTGATCAAATCAATACCGCGACTTTCGAAAACAGACCGGTATCAAATGCCATGCAGGCTTTACAGGGTGCATCGGCTAACTTGATTGTTCAGCAGAAAAATATGAACCCCAATGATAATAACCTTAGCATAAATATTCGTGGAGTCAGCACAATGGGGAATAATGATCCTCTGATCGTAATAGACGGCTTAATTTCAAGTACAAGTACTCTCAATAATTTAAATCCCAACGATATTGAAAATGTGTCTGTCCTCAAAGATGCCGGTAGTGCTGCAATCTACGGATCACGTTCGGCAAACGGAGTAATTTTAGTTACTACAAAAAAGGGAACAAAATCAATTAAACCTGTAGTCAAACTAAGTGGGATGATAGGCTATGAAAATCCGGATATTCTTTTCCAACCTGTCAAAGGATGGCAAAATGCAATGTATCGAAACGAAGCCAACATGAATGTGGGTAGCGATCCATCGTTTACACCAGCACAAATACGCGATCTGTATGATCATAGAAACGAAGAATACTGGTATTTTAATGAAATCATGGAAAAAGGACTTCAACAAAACTATAATTTGAATGTTTCCGGAGGAACTGATAATACGACTTACATGGTTTCGACAGGCTATCTTAACCAGGAAAGCAATTTTGTAGGGAACTTTGGGCTTGAACGTTATAACTTTCGTAGCAACCTGACTACCGAATACGGCAAGCTTAAACTCACTTCTTTAATGGCTTACAATCGCAAGGAGGAACGAACAATTGCCGGAGGAACGGGAAATGTAATAATTAACTCTTCACGTATTCCGCCTTATTATTATTATAAATTTCAACAAGACGGCAAATATCTCGTTAATGATGTGATCGGGGATGACAATACTTTGGCAAAATTAAAAGAGGGAGGCTATGAGAAAAAAGATGAGGATAATTTTATAGGAAGTTTGAATCTTGATTATCGAATCATTAGCGGATTATCAGCTAAAGGACTTGTTGGACTCGATCTGACACAACATCACCGTTTCCGCCGCGATAAAAAAGTTCCCTTATATTCATCGGCCGATTTAGAAACGCCAGTATTATATATGAACCCGAAGACAATGACCGAAGATTACAACCAAAAAAGGTATACATTAAGCACACAATTTTTACTCGACTTCAATCGAACTTTTAATTCGTTGCATCATGTAACGAGTTTATTGGGAGTTTCAAATGAATCTTACACGCTAAAAGCAAGTAGAATAGCATGGGAATATACTGACGAAGATTTAGGACTTCCAACCACCGATAATTCGACACAAAGCAAAGACAATTACAATACGAACGCTAATACAGATCAAACAAGTATAACCTCTTTATTTGGACGGTTCGGCTATGATTATCAAAATAAATATTACGGAGATTTTTCATTTAGATACGATGGATCATCCAAATTTGCAAAGGATCATCGCTGGGGGTTCTTCCCATCATTTTCAGCAGCATGGAGAATTTCAGAAGAACCTTTTATGGAAAATTACAAATCCCAATTTGGCGATTTGAAACTTCGTACTTCATATGGTATTTTAGGTAATCAAAATGTCGATAACTATTCTTATCAGACAGTCTATCAAATGTACAGCAATGTATATGTTTTTAATAATCAATCGGTACCGGGGACAGGTTATACTTTCGGTAATCCTCTTTTAACGTGGGAAAAGTCAGCCAACTTCAATGTTGGTGTCGACGCTACGTTTTTGAACAATAGTTTATATGTATCATTGGATTATTTTAACAAAAGGACATGGGATATTCTATTATCTCGTGAAGTTTCATCCGTATATGGTAGCTCAGCTGCAAAAGAAAATTTGGGAGAAATGCAAAACAGAGGTTGGGAGGCAACTATTACGTACAAATTAAAATCGGGTGATTTTGATCACAACATCAGCCTCAATGTCGCAGATTCAAAGAATAAAGTTACCAATTTTGGAGGAAATGAACGTATAGATCAAAGCGATCAAATGTACAAGATCATTCGTGAAGGAAAAGCATTGGGTTCATATTTCGGATACAAAACGGATGGCTTTTTTCAAAGTTACGAAGAAATAGCCAATAGTGCACTCCCGATTGGATCTTCCGTACAACCCGGGGACGTCAAATATGTGGATTCGTACAAAGACGGAATTATCGACGAAAAAGACAGAGTTGTTCTTGGAAATGCTTTTCCAAGAATGACATTCGGACTGACTTATGACGTCAATTATAAAGGATTCGATTTTGGTATTCTTATTCAGGGAGTTGGCAAACGTGATATGTTCGTGCGCGGCGAACTGATCGAGCCGTTTCACTCCAATTATTCGTATTGTATTTATAAACATCAACTGGACTTTTGGACACCTACAAATCCCGATGCGAGATGGCCTCGTTTGGTTGCTCCGGGCTCAGCATCCAGCGCAAATAACTGGGGAAAAGCAGGAACAGACATCTATTTATTGAATGGTGCTTATCTTCGTGTAAAAAATGTCCGGCTTGGATATACCTTACCAAAAGGAATAACTTCAAAAATGGGAATTGAAAAACTACGGTTAAATATCAATGCTCAAAATCCCCTTACTTTATCCAAAAATTCATTTATCGATCCCGAATCATCCGAATTCGGTAACAATATGGGTGGAATCGGAGGAGTTGGAGCAAACAGCGCCCGCAATTACCCTACCTTGGTTTATTACGGATTAGGTTTAGATGTTGAATTTTAAAAAGTGTATCATCATGAAAAAGAAAAAATTAAAATATTGCTTTAGCAGCATATTACTCATGATCACATTGTTACCATCTTGTAACGATCTTGATCTGGCCCCGACGAACAAATTCACGGATTTAAATTATTGGACTTCTGAATCGAAAGCCTCAGCCGTTTTAAGCATGGCATACAATCAAATGTTTGGTTCCAATTATTTTTTTGCAAATGAACGGTTATCCGACAATTTATACGAAGGTCGTGGAAATACGGATGAAAAGATCATTACCTCAGGACAAGCAGATGCAGCGTTGAGTCGTTTTGCCAATGAATGGAGTAGCTGTTATGCAGGAATCAAAACATGCCATACTTTTTTAGAAAATGTGGATAGAGTTCCCAAAATGGATGAAACATTGAAAACAAGGATGAAGGCCGAAGCTCGTTTCATCCGGGCTTTTCTGTTCTTCCGTCTTGCTTCGCAATACGGTGATGTTCCATTATTTGACCACAATTTGACTGTAGAAGAAGCTAATAGTATTGCCCGTTCACCGAAATCGGATGTGATTAACTTTGTGAGAGAAGAATTAAATGAAATTGTATCCGTTCTCCCGACAAAACAGGAGTATTCAGCATCCGATAATGGCAGAATAACAAAGGGCGCTGTAATGATGCTGCTCGCCCGCACATATTTGTATGAAAATGATTGGACTAATGTAGCTACCATATGCGAAAAAATCATGAATGGCGAGTATGGGAAATATGAGCTGTTCCCAAGTTATTCCGGACTTTTTCTTCCTGAAAACGAATACAACAATGAAGTGATTCTCGATATGGGCTACACGTTGACTTATAGAACATGGAGCGAATTTTATGATGCTATACCTCTTTCAGTAGGTGGCCGAATCAATGCTTTTGCTCCGACGCAGGAACTGGTAGATGATTACATTATGAAAAATGGTAAAGGAATCAAAGAAGAAGGCTCCGGATACAATGAAGATGATCCTTATTCCAACAGAGATCCCCGTTTTGCTGCTACAATTGTTTATCATGGATATAAATGGGAAAAAGGAGACGGAACGGTATCAACTATTTATATAAAACCAGGATCGTCTCAAGCAGCAGGAGCATCAAATCTGGACGAATATGCAGGACCAGGACAAAATTCTACTGCAACAGGATATTATCTCCGAAAATATTTCGATCCGACTGCACCTGCGGGAATGGAAGCAGGCTTGAATTTGATTTTGATGCGTTACGCCGATGTATTGTTGATGTATGCTGAGTCAAAATACGAATTGAATCAAATGAATGAAGATATCTGGAATAAAACAATCAAACCTATTCGTGTACGCGCCGGATTTACGGATGCATCAGCTCTGAATTATCCCGGATTAACCGATTTGGAAAATATTATCCGTCGCGAACGCAGATGTGAGCTAGCAATTGAAGGTCTGAGGCTTTTCGATATCCGCCGTTGGAAAACCATCGAAACCGTTATGAATGGATATCCGCATGGGGCTAAATTTGCTGCAAATAATACCCAATACATTCAACTTGATCAACGAAAATTCAATAAGGATCGAGATTATTTATTTGCAATTCCTCAGTCTCAAAGGGACATCAACAAAAATCTCACTCAAAATCCCGGGTATTAATCAAATGATGTCAATGGATGAATCTTTAAAAAAAGGACAATGAAACTATCATCAATTAAATTAACAATAATAAGTTCTCTCATCTTATTAACATGGGCAGCATGCAGTAACGATGGAGAAGTGAGAGATTTCGGCGTAACTGCCGTCAGCAAACTTTATGAACCGAGCAATAACAAAACCATCGTATTGCAATCTTCGACTTCGGCGATCCTCTATTTTGAATGGGAGCCGGGGAAAGCCGAAGACAGTGGTAATGTACTCTATGAAGTTGCTTTTGATAAGGCAGATGGAGATTTTTCAAATCCGATCGCAATTGTAACATCCGACAATAATGGAGGTCAACCCCACGCTACACTTACACACAAGCAATTAAATCGAATCGCTGCTTTAGCCGGCATAGAATCGGCAATGCAGGGCACCATAAAATGGACTGTGTTTTCATCGAAAGGTATAAATCCTGTTAAAGCCGAAGAAGAACGCATGTTGACGTTGACTCGTTTGCCCGGTTTCGCAGATATTCCCGGTTCGTTGTATATTACAGGCGAAGCAACCGAAGGAGGTGCCGATCTTGCAAAAGCATTAATTATGAAAAAAGTTGCAGACGGAGAGTTTGAAATCTACACCAGGCTTACCGAAGGTAAAACTTTTAAATTTGTCAGTGCCAATACAGGAACGCCAACCGAATATTCTTTAAGTGGTGAAAAAATTATTGAAGGGGGAACCACGACTGCAACAAAAACGGGAATCTACAAATATTATCTGGATTTTAATATTGGTTCTTTTTCCACCAAAGAGGTTTATAAAGTAAACTGGTATTTAAACTGGTCGCAGAAAAAAATTGAATTACCCTATAAGGGATTTGGTGTTTGGGAAATAACCAATTACACCATCACCGGACTTACGGGCAATGACAATACCGACGATCGGTATAAATTCAGGATGGAAAGCTCGACCGGCGAAACAGAATGGCGAGCAATCAATAACGACAGCAAGCCTACCGGAAACGAGTCGTACTATTACATGGTAGAGAAAACAAATGTGGAGCAATGGACTAATAATCAAGTGTGGAAAAGCCCATCCACAACCGGTTGGAGCGACAAAACATATGATGTAACATTCTCCTTAAATCCGGAAGGTCCATATACCCATAATTTAGTAATCAAATAATCGTATTCATTATGAATAAAACAGGTATTAACTTATCAATTATTATCTCACTGATATCGTTGATATTTGTGTCATGCAACGACACAATGGGCGATCCCGACACCAGATTGTCAGAAGTGAAAACACTGATAGAACCGGCAGACGGAAAAACAATTGCTCTTGAACCTTCGGCATCTGCTTCCGTATATTTTGAATGGGATTATGTCAAAGCCGAAGAAAGTGGCACCGCCATTTACCAGATTGCGTTTGATACACAAGATGGGGATTTTTCTAGTCCTGTATATGTGATGTATGCCGATAACAATGGATATTACAATCATGTTACTATTACGCACAAACTTCTGAACAAGATTGCGGGTATGGCCGGTATCATGCCGTCAGAAACGGGGACACTGAAATGGACCGTTTTTTCAATCAAAGGAACAAAAATGATGAAAGCGGATCAGTCGAACACGCTGACAGTTACACGTCTCGCCGGTTTTGCCGATTTGCCTGTCGATGTTTACATCACCGGAGAAGCTTCTGAAGGAGGTACTGATTTGTCAAAAGCTCAAAAGATGAAAGTTGTTTCTAACGGAACTTTTGAAGTATATGCTAAAGTATTGGAAAATAGACCTTTCTACTTTACGGATGGAATTACAGGTACCCCAAGACAATTTTATACTTCAAATGGTTTGGTAAAAGAAAATGGGACAACCACACTACCTATTGGCGGAGTTTATCGAATCATACTCGATTTCAATACGGGTGCGGCTACGTATACATTGGTAGAAAAAATCGGATTCTTTTTCTGTCCATCGAATGCAGTCCTTTTTGAACTACCCTATATAGGTAACGGCGTATTCAAAGCGACCAAACAAACCGTCACTTTCAAACAGGAAAGCTGGGGAAGAGATGAAAGGTATAAATTTAGAATGTTTGTGAGAGAAAATGGAGGTCAAGGCGATTTGAAAGAACTGGAATGGGGAACATTGAACCAAACCGATTCACGCCCTACAGCCACAAGTCCCGAATCATATTATTACATGCAACTGGTTACACCAACTCAATGGGATAATAAATGGAAATTGATGGGTGATTTTGATGGTGTACCGGCCGATTATATCGTTTATTTGCAAGCCGAAAAACCCTATACACATTCGATTAGCAAATAATATTGAATGATTAAGAATTAATGCTCCCATTTTTAGGGAGCATTAATTCTTAACTTTTTTGTATTTTTACTCGTTATAAACACATTATAATTGAAAATTCGATCCAATGAAAAAGACTTTTTTGCTTCCTCTGATTGTTTTCCTATTATTTGCATCATTTTCATGCCAAAAAGAAGATGGTCAGGTAAATAATAATGCCGATGATTCACAAATTGATTGGACACTCGCAGCCAATAGCAGCAGTCGGGCACTAATAAAACAATTTTGGAATGCGGACGGCAAATATTTTAATACCAATAATAATGGAGACAACAGTTTTCAATATTGGCCACAAGCACATGCCCTGGATGTATTGATCGATGCCTATGAAAGGACAAACGATCAAACTTACCGAAACTACTTCGACCAATGGTTTGAAGGAGTAAAAATTAAAAATGGCAACACATTCCAAAATGACTATTATGATGATATGGAGTGGAATGCATTGGCCATTCTTCGTGCCTACGATGCTACTAAAGATGAAAAGTTCAAAAACGCAGCCTTGCAAATATGGGAATATATTAAAGTCGGATGGAACAACAATGCAGGAGGTGGAATTACATGGAAAAAAGGAATGGAATACAGCAAAAATGCCTGCTCAAACGGTCCTGCCTGCATTCTTGCTGCGCGTTTATATCAGAAATTTGGAGACGAAAGCAACAAGGAATGGGCTTTGAAAATATATAATTGGGAGAAATCGACCTTATTCAATACCAATAACGGCATCGTATATGATAACATAAATAGTGAAACCGGAAAGATTCAGGAATGGATATTTACTTACAACGAAGGGACTTTCATTGGTTCAGCCGTCGAATTATTTAAAATATTTAATGAAAAAGCATATTTAAATGACGCTGTTTTAGCTGCTGACTATACCATTAGCAGCCTGGTGGACAATTCTATTCTGAAAAGTGAAGGGACCGGTGACGGCGGCTTATTCAAAGGAATTTTCATCCGATATTTTACCCAATTAATTCAGCAAGACAGGCTGGATGCAACAGCTAAAAAACGTTATCTCCAATTCATAAAGCACAATGCTGAAACACTTTGGAATGAAGGAACACACAAACCTTCCACACTTTTTGGACCGAATTGGAGAGTATCGCCCGGCCCAACTACCGGATTAACCGAACAATTGAGTGGATGCATGCTGATGGAAGCTGCAGCTATGTTAAACAACAAAGGTCTATTATAAAAATCGAAAGGGATAAAGTCGTGAAAAAGATATTCATATCCATTTTAATTTCAACACTAGTATCGATAACGGTCTGCGCTCAAGAAAAACAATTGACCACGTACGTAAATCCATTTCTCGGAACAGCTACGCTGTGGAATCCGGAAGATCTGGGATATGTGAGAACAATAAAGGAGCGCACCTGGGGAGCAGAGGTCTTTCCCGGAGCTTCACTACCTAATGCGATGGTTCAGGTGAGCCCTGTCACCCAATTTCGTAGTGGAGCAGGTTATCAATATGAGGATACGGTAATTTATGGATTTACCCATACCAATAAGGGACACTGGAACTTGCTTCATATCCCTTTGCTCCCGGTAACGGGATCAATATCTCCAAGCAATTATTGCTCAACTTTCAGTCACAACAATGAATCGGCTCAACCCGGCTATTATCAGGTTTTTTTGCAACGATATGGCATCAATGCCGAATTGACTTCCACTCTCCGTTGTGCATACCACAAATACACTTTTCCGCAAGGGGAGGAAATGAAACTTGTGGCCGATTTGACCCGTGCCAATAATCGGGTAAAAGACTGGAGTATCAATAAGGTAGGCGATTATGCGTTTGCAGGATATCAGGATGCGGACGAAAAACTGTATTTCTATGCATCCTGCAATTATCCTGTAATGGACATTCGTCAGCTAAAAGACAGTGTACACGAAATTTCACTTGTAAGTTTTCGAAATGCCGACACGAAACTACCTCTTGAACTTAAAATCGGCTTTTCGTTCGTTAGTATTGAAAATGCCAAAATGAATCTCGAAAAAGAAATGATTCATAAAAATTTTGATCAGGTTAAAAATGAAGCCAATGAAACATGGAATAAGCTGCTTTCAAAAATAATTGTGGAGGTGGAACCGACCGTCAAAGAGGAATATTCTATTCCTGCTTGTATAGATCGTTTCTATGGCCTGCCTTACGTAGCGATATCAATGGCGATTTTAGGGATGCCAAAGGTAATATTGCAAACGAAGGATTTCGCTACTATACCGATCCATCCTTTTGGGACGACTACAGAAACAAATTGATTTTGTTGGGAATGCTATCTCCTGACGTTACGGTTGACGTCATCAAGTCTATTACCGATCGGGGAGAAAAGAAAGGCGGTTATATGCCTACATTTTTTCACGGCGATCATGCGTCGGTTTTTGTGGCCGGTTCGTATCTGCGGGGATTAAGAGGATTTGACCTGAAACGCGCCTATAAGCTCCTGTTGAAAAATGCAACTGTTCCCGGAAAAGGCGGAAGACCTTACCTGGATGAATACATGGAAAGAGGATGGATTGCAGAAAAAGATACAACGAATGTTCGCACTTGGGAGGAATATAAAGCTGCAGTCACCAAAACTGTCGAATATGCTTACGACGACTATGCAACCGCATTAATAGCAAAGGAACTCGGCGACCAAGCCAATTACGATTTGTTGATGAAACGTTCATCTAATTATAAAAATTTATTCGATCCAAGTACCGGTTTTTGGAGGGGACGTATAGACAACGGCGAATGGATAAAGGATTTTGACCCCTATTATCCTTATTATGCCTATATGTATCGAGAAGCCAATGCTTGGCAATCCTTATTTTATGCACCTCACGATCCACAAGGAGTGATTGCGCTTTATCCAAGTCCATCAGCCGTTGAACAAAAACTCGATTCGTTGTTTTCAGAACCATGGAGAGGCTATGAAGCTCACAACATGACCGGCTTTATCGGAAATTATTGTCACGGGAATCAGCCGGATCATAGTATTCCATACCTGTATTATTTTGTTGGCAAACAGGAAAAAGCTCAACATATATTAGATAGCATTATGAACCGCTTCTACGACATGGGAGCCGATAAACTTGCTTATGCCGGCATGGATGATGCGGGAGAAATGTCGTCATGGTATGTATTCAATGCAATCGGATTATATACCTTTTCACCTGCCGATCCGGAATATATTATTACTGTACCGTTATTCGATAAAATCAAAATTTCGATGGATAAGAATAAAAAAATATCGATTATAAAAAAGGGGAAAGGCAAAAAGATCAATAAAATTCTGTATAACAATAAAAAATTAGATGGATGGTTTATTTCTCATGATCAGCTCATTCAAGGTAAGGATCTGGTAGTTTATGTTGAATAGATATCGCGCTTTCTCTATATCCTAAGTATTATAGGATTCATAGGATTTGTAGGATAGAGGAAATCTTACATTTCGACGATAAGGATATCGCGAATATTGGTGGTGTACTGACGGGAAAGGTGTTCTTGGCGCATCTGGTGACGGGTGAAATCCTGCACTCCCAGACGAACAACGTTTTTGTGGTACTTGCGGTTTATCGCATCCATTTTTTCCATCAGCAACTTGTGCTTGGGATTCGAATTTAAGAACAACGAGGGCTGATAACGGTCGGCATCCTCAAAATCCATCAGCACAATACCTGCCCGCTTGTAAAGAAATTGTTCCTTATAGATTTGTTTCAGACCACCAACGGCAAATTTGGCCAACTCAAGAGTGGAGTCGGTAGCAAAAGGAAGCCTCACCAAGATACTCGGATTATATTGCATTTCCTTTCCCTTGAAACGGTTGGTTTCGAGGAAAACCATCACTTTTCGGCAAAGCGACTGCTGACGGCGCAACTTTTCGGCACACATGCTCGTGAAAGTTACGATGCGTTCCCTGATCTCTTCAACACTTCCCATTTCGGCATCGAAAGTTCGCGTAATGGCAATACTTTGTCTTTTTTCGGGCAATTCCATCGGGATGGAAGGGATGCCGTTCAACTCTTTTTGGAGACTCAATCCGGTAATGGTCATGTATTTCTGTACCCATGATGGAGGCAGATTGACAAAATCCCACGCTTTGCGCACACTTACGTCACGAAGCTTGGCGGCATTTCTTCGACCAATACCCCAAACATCTTCTACATCGAGCCATTTCAGGGCTTTGATGCGCTTTTCTTCGGTGTCGATCACATGACAACCGTCTGTTCGCTCGGGAAACTTCTTGGCGATTCGGTTGGCCGCCTTAGCCAACGCCTTTGTTGGTGCAATGCCAATGCTGATGGGGATGCCCGTCCATTTCTCTACATGGGCTCTCATTTTCAGACCGTACTCCCGAAAATCGACACTCATACCGGAAAAGTCCAAAAAACATTCGTCGATGGAATAGATTTCCTGCTGCGGACTGTAGGTGCTCAATATCGACATTACCCGCCTGCTCATATCGCCATACAAGGGGAAATTGGCCGAAAACACTCCCACGCCTCGCCTTTCAAAAACGGCTTCGTATTGATAGGCAGGAGCGCCCATCGGGATACCCAGCTTCTTGGCTTCGTTACTGCGGGCAATGACACAGCCGTCGTTGTTGCTGAGCACCACAACGGGTTTGCCGATAAGCGACGGGTTGAAAACCCGTTCGCAAGAGGCGTAAAAATTATTGCAATCGATAAGGGCGTACATATCAGTGTTGGGTTTGAATCATTGCCTCGAGTCACTGCTGCAAGTTCGTACTGTGAATTCACATTGTAATGAATGCGACACCTCAGTGTTTCCGAATGGAATACCGGACAATTCCCCAAACAAATACTCCCTGTTCGTAGTTCACCTCAATTAAGGGAAAATCTTTGTTTGAGGGCACCAAAAAACATTTACCGTTGTTTATTTTGATGCGCTTCAGGGTGAAAGCTCCGTCCACGTAGCAAAGGGCAATTTTGTTCTCTTCCCACTCGAGACTCCGGTCGATGACGAGCAGGTCTCTGTCTTTAAAGTCGTTATCCATCGACGATCCCTTGACGCGCGCAAGAAATGTAGATTCTTTATGCTCGATCAGCAATTCGTTAAGGTCGATGCTATCGGTTACGAAGTCTTCGGCTGCCGAAGGAAAACCGGCCGCAATATCTCCCACAAACGGAATTTTCAATTCCGATATTTCAGGGCGGAGAATCTCTATGGTTTGGTTATTTATCGCTTCACTCATGCAGCAAATATAACGGTTTTTTACATAACGAACAGCCCGATTCTTGAACTTTATTCCATAGGATGACTTCAAAAATCATCCCATGAAGCAGATTAACAAAATAAACTTTTAATATCTACGAAAAACGGTTGATTATCGCTATATGAGATAAAGACAGCCGGAAAACTAAAAAACTGACCAACTGTTTGATTTATTGAATTTATTTTCTATTTTTGACACAGTAAACATTTTAAAATCAGATGAAAAAAATATCGCGACGCAGTTTTCTCCTAACAAGTTTTGCAAGCTTTGCAGGATTGACCATTATGGGTAGGACCCCTTTTGCATCCAAAACTATTGTCGACAAAGTAAAGTTGGGAAATAGCGGAATGAAAGTTTCCCGGATTGCATGGGGAACCGGTACTATAGGAGGAGCCAAAGCATCGAACCAAACTCGGTTGGGTATGAAAAAATTCGCAGAAATGGCTCACCACGCTTACGACAGAGGAATCAGATTCTTCGATATGGCAGACTCCTACGGCTCTCATCAATATGTGGGAAATGCCATTAAATCCCTGCCTCGCGAAAATATTACCCTGCTCACAAAAATCTGGACATACGAAGATGGATCAGATAGAAATGTACCCGTGCGTGAGTCGATCGATCGTTACAGACAGGAGATAGGTACCGATTATATCGATATTGTGCTTATGCACTGTTTATCACAGGGAGGATGGAGCAATAACCGTAAGCACTATATGGAAGGACTGTCAAAAGCCAAACAAGACGGCATTATCAAAGCAGTAGGTGTTTCTTGTCACAGCTGGGATGCTATGGTTGAAGCAGTTGATAGTCCTTGGGTAGATGTGATTATGGCACGGATTAATCCTTTTCAAAGCCATATGGATGGGACTCCCGACAGGGTAAAAGAACTTCTGGGAAAAGCCAAAAAGAACGGAAAAGGAGTAATCGGCATGAAAATATTCGGCGAAGGAAGCCACGTGAGCGACAGTGAACGCGAACAATCACTTAAATTTGCGCTTACCAAGGCGAATATTCATTGTATGACATTAGGTATGGAATCTATCGCGCATATTGACGATGCAGTGGAAAGAGTAATGAGATTGGTTTAAAAAGTGTTGGGAGGGGATGCTCACCGGAAAGAATTGTTGATCTTGATTTTTCGTTTCACCAAATTGCCAAAATGGTAACGGAATTTTCATTTCCGATATTTCGGGGCGGAGAATTTCTATGGTCCGATTATTTATCGCTTCACTCATGCAGCAAATATAACGGTTTTTCACGTAACGAGCAGCGCAATTCTTGAACTTTATTCCATAGGATGACTTCAAAAATCATCCCGTGAAACAAACTAACAAAAGTGATAAAATTAAATAATGCTTTTAATCGCACCAATGGGATTTGAAGGCTATTGAAAATCCGGAAGTTTTCATAAACACTCTTGCAAAAACTGACAGATAAATAAATTTGCACGAAAAATCAGAACAAACTATTTTT
>Ga0116175_1001458_pt1 | contig 15186 bp, 13 predicted proteins | sample AD_UKC125_MetaG_FD_89802 | JGI IMG/M metagenome (GOLD analysis project Ga0116175, IMG submission 89802) | Active sludge microbial communities of municipal wastewater-treating anaerobic digesters from USA - AD_UKC125_MetaG | ecosystem: Engineered > Bioreactor > Anaerobic > Digestate | place: USA... | reverse complement strand
AACACAACCTTCTTGAGCTCAGAGTGGTTTGACAGATTTCTTTTTTGTATCTGAGAATGCAACTTGTTGTAACATTAATACGAGCATCGTAGTTTCGAAAGAATGCAAAGGCCTTGTTGATCGGAGGGACCAAAAATTGAATGTACCACTATTAGATTTGAAAAAACAGTATATGAACATAAAAGGAGAGGTAGCTAAGGCTGTTGAAGAGGTTCTACAGTCTTGCGAGTTCATCCTCGGGCCCCATGTGTCTGCTTTTGAAAAGGAAATGGCTGATTATCTTGGCATAAAACAGGCCGTAGGTATAGGCAACGGTACTGACGCACTTGTTCTGATTCTGGACGCTTTGGGCATTGGTCGTGGGGTAAGGTAGTCACTGTAACTTATAGGCTTTTTACACTGCTGAATGTCTTTCGTGTGCATGTACCAGACCTGTTTTCGTTCAGGTTGATGCTACTATGCCTAGAGTGGATTCAGAGAAACTTGTGGCACTAATCATAAGCAAAACGGAGGCTACTGTTCCGGCTCTCATTGTTTAGAATGGCACTGTATATTGATTATGTGTAAGGGCACCACTCAAAAAACATACTGTTTTGACGTCACTTATTTAAACTATAAAAAATCTCTAAACTCTTTTGATGCAGAATCCCAATTGCGGTTTCCCGCAAGTTTGCCTGCCTAATAGGTCTAGTTCTTGAGTCGACCTGTGTTGGGATCTGCTGGGAGGTTGTGTTGCGCTCGCACTCTCTCCATAATTTTTACGAATAAAGCCTTGCTGTAAAACCATATGACTTTGGCGAAAAAAATTGACACCTATTCAGCTTTAAACTCCTTAGCTCAAATAAAGGCGAAAGCTACTTAACTTTAGTGGCAGAAAAGTTATTCGTGTTTCAAAATAAGAGTGCAGGGACCTTGCCCAAAAATCTGTGGTTGCAAAGCATTAGGGGTTTGACTTTCTATCAAAGGTTGCAAATATAAGCACAGGATCTAACTTTTCGAACCATGTTCTAGCATGACACTTATCCATCTTTAAGGACTAGTGGACGTCTGCGTTATCCTTAAACAATTCTACGTACTTAACGAGTCCTTAACTTAGGTCTAGGAAATTAAGAATTTCCCGAGCGAAGTGATCTTGAGGTTGTTAATTGCCGTAGGTCATTATGGGTCGTGTTATTGATCCATAATGGGTAACCTCAAGTGGCCGATGAAAAATTTATCATCCTTCTAGACAAAAAACGAGTCATTATTGTCATGTCTTCTACTAAATGTGGGCACTCTTGAAAGTTTTCCTACATCATCTTATGCAGACCACTTTTGGTATGAACCATCTGGGAAATGCTCTCGTGATTAACTCTAGTAAACAAATTGAACGAAGAATGCTATGTCATATACAAGTTTGGCAGTTTGACATATCTAGATTATCAGGGGCTGAGCAAGGGAGGTTTTGCATCACTTTTGTAAAGAAACATGCCCGTGTAAGGATCTGTACAAAAGACGATTGCGCAGTAAACTCCGTAGGTTCCAGGAGGCCTCTTTATGTTATAATCGCTTCTAAAGGAGGTCGGTTCATGGATTCTGAATGCAATTTTACCATAGGCCATTATAAATATCTGATCAGCGAGGCGCTCCATTCTGGGTACAAATTCTGTTCTTTTAATGAGCCTACTTTGTCTGATCAAAGAGTTATCTTCCTTCGACATGACATTGATGTTTCCATAGATATGGCGCTAAAAATGGCTGAAGTGGAAACGGAGCTTGGCGTTAGGAGTACGTATTTTGCGCTGCCGAATTGTTCAACATATAACTTGCTAGAGGATGCTTCACTAAAGAAGTTAGTTCAAATCGCTGAAATGGGTCATTGGATTGGTTTACATATTGATCTCCCGTGCACTGTGAGCGAGGCGCACGCTATCGAGGAGATAGCGTATGCTATGTTCGTGTTCTACGCGAACTTTCTGCCTCTGTCGCCCGTTGTCTCGTTTCATAGGCCTCAACCACAAATATTCACGATAAAATTACCTACGCTCGTTAACACCTATGAAGACAGATTTTTCAAGGAAATTAAGTACATTTCAGACAGTCGAGGGCAGTGGCGTGAAGGTTGCCCATGTAAAATGTTTCGTGGTGCAAATCATCCCGTTGTCCAAATGCTTATACATCCGGTATGGTGGATCACAGACCGCGACGTAAACGAAGCATGGGCTTGTATTTTGGAAAACAGAAAAACTGTAATGAAGGAATACTTAGGCATTAACGTTAGTCCATTTGGCGTTTTACTGGCAAATTCATAAAAGGAGTATGTTATGAGAAAGCGCATAAACGTATTGATTACAGCGTGTGGAGCACCTGGGATAAAAGGGACCATCTTCGCAATAAAGAATAATCCGGATCTAGTAGACACGCACGTCGTTGGAGTAGACGTCGATGAAAAGGCTGTTGGTCAGTATCTCGTTGAACGGTTTTACAGGGTTCCTGCACCAGAAGATCCTAAATACATTAATGTACTTCTCGACATTTGCTGCAAAGAAAAAGTCGATGTCGTAATTCCGCAGGCTACTAGGGAATTATCTGCTGTTAGTAAGAATATTGACTTCTTTAAGGAGAACGGTATAGCAGTCATGGTTAGTCCATATGAGTCGATAATGTTAGCAAACGATAAGCTGAGGATTCTTGAGCTATTTGTTAACTTGGGGCTGCCTTATCCGAACTATCAACTTGTATCAAGTATTGATGAGCTAAGAAACGCAGTCATCGCTTTTGGTTACCCAGAAAGACCTGTTGTTGTTAAACCACCTGTGTCGAACGGTATGAGAGGTCTAAGAATACTTAGAGATGGAGCATGGGATGTTTATAGATTTTTGAGTGAGAAACCATCTGGGGTTGAAGTAACGTTGGAAGAATTAATCACAATCCTCGAGAAAGGGGATTTTTTCCCTCAACTTATTGTTAGTGAATATCTTCCTGGTAAGGAATATTCTGTTGATGCGTTCGTAGGTAAGCATATAAAGTTTGCTATTCCTCGTGTGAGAAATAAGATTGTTAATGGGATTAGTTTCTCAAATGAAATAGAGCTTCGCGAGGACATGATCAGGTATACTTTGGAGGCAAGCCAAGAGATTGGGTTGCGTTATTGCTTCGGATTTCAATATAAACTTGACGAACATGGTCTGCCCAAAGTCCTGGAATGTAACCCTCGTGTTCAAGGGACCATGGTTGCAAGCGTTTTTACGGGGGCAAATGTGATCTGGTGTGGAGTAAGAGAAGCATTGGGTGAGCCGCTAAATGAGCCACCGAACATAAAAAGCAGTGTCGAGTTTCACAGAACATGGGGAGGAATAGGAGTTGTTGATGGAAAGGCAGAAGAAATCTGAGTTTAGCGATGGGCTGATGCGGCATTTATTCCATGTTCACACATGTTATACGGACGGTAAACTCAGTGCTTCCGACTGGTTCGAGATAGCCTCAAAGGTTGGAGTAAGAAGAATTACCTTTTTAGAGCATACTAGACGTGCTCCATCTTATGACATAAACGACCTTAAAAACGAAGTCTGTATTTTGTCAAAGCGTTTTGGTATAGAAGGGACAGTTGGTGTGGAAGCAAGAATTCTACCAGACGGGGTTTTGGATATCTCTGAAGAAACGTTAATGACTATCGATGTCCTGGGGATTGCTGAACATTCGTTTCCTTTCAACAATGAGCTGTACTACGAGGCTTGGACGGCTGTCCTGAAAAACTATAGAACAGTTTTTTCAAGAGTCCAAACTGTATGGGTTCATCCTGGCCTTTATTGGAAAAAGCATGACCTTCTTGATACTGAGAAACATAGGTACGAGTTGCAAATTCACGAGGCAATAGAGGCAGGTCTGCTAATCGAAAAGAATATAAGATATGACCTTTTGCCGGACAATCTTATTCATTTGGTTCCCAAAGCTAAGCTGATTGTTGGGTTGGATGGCCACCGCCGAGAGGATATTGTTTTATGGCTTTCGCACGCAAGAATGCAGTATTGAAGGAGCTAATGTCAGCGTACTTTTAGAGTTAATATGTATTTCGTGTTTAGTTCTATACCAGTCAAAAAATGCTTACAATTGATTTCTCATTTTTTGTTTTGGTTGTATAATCTACTAGTAGCAGGCCTTTGACACTAGGAGGTTTTGAAGTTGAAAGTACCTTTATTGGACCTGAAAGTTCAATTCCGGGATATAGAAGATGAAGTTTGGGCGTCTCTTGAAAGAGTCTTTGATTCCTGTGATTTTATCTTGGGGCCCAATGTTACTGCCTTTGAGGAAGAGATTGCGAACTACCTTGGAACAAAGCATGCTATTGGAGTTGGGAACGGTACCGATGCTCTGGTTATTGCCCTTGATGCGCTCGGGATAGGTCCTGGTGATGAAGTAATCACTGTGCCTTACACGTTTTTTGCGTCTGCTGAATGTATTTCGCGTTTAGGCGCCAAACCTGTTTTTGTTGACATTGACCCAATTACACTTACGATGGATCCAGAAAAACTTGAAGCTGCTATTACAAGCAGGACAAAGGCTATCATACCTGTCCACATTTTTGGGAGAGCGGCCGATATGTCAACAATTATGGATATTGCTCGTAGTCATCACTTGTCTGTGGTTGAGGATGCGTGCCAGGCAATGGGAGCAGACTTATTTGGTAAGAAGTTAGGTACTTTTGGTGATATAGGGGTTTTTTCGTTCTTCCCGACAAAGAATCTTGGAGCCTATGGTGACGGTGGGCTTGTGGTTACCAATGACGACGAAGTAGCAGAGCGCGTAAGAATGCTCAGGGCTCATGGTAGCAAGGTGAAATATCACAATGAGCTGATCGGCTATAATAGCCGGTTGGATGAGATACAAGCAGCAGTGCTCCGTGTCAAGCTGAGGCACTTAGAAGAGTGGAATGCTAGGAGAAGGCAGATTGCGCTCTGTTACAATGAGCTGCTGAAGGATTTGCCGCTTCAATTGCCCGACCCTGGCGAGGACCGTGAGCACGTGTTTCACCTTTATACCGTACTTGCTGAAGATCGCGAAGATCTTAAAACTTTCTTGAAATCGCGTGGCATAGACACAGGCATTTACTACCCACTGCCTCTACATTTGCAACCAGCGTACAGCGAGCTTGGTTACCATGAGGGGGACTATCCTGTTTCAGAATTTGCCTGTGAGATAAATCTTTCTCTTCCCATGTATCCTGAATTGACTGATGAGCAGGTTTATTACGTGGCGGACCAAGTAAGAAGCTTCTTTGATGAAAGGGGCGTTTAAGTACAATGGACAAATACAAGCCTGGAGAAGTAGATAATCCGTTAGCGAAAGACCTCATTGAGAAAATACAAGATAAGATTGCGCGAATAGGTGTCATCGGGCTCGGTTATGTTGGTTTACCTCTGGCTGTTGACAAAGCTGTAGCAGGTTATAACGTAGTGGGTTTCGATATCCAACAAAAACGTGTCGACATGGTAAATCAAGGAATTAATTACATCGGGGATGTTGTTGATGAAGAGCTGCGCGATATGGTGAGACTTGGAAGGCTCAGGGCGACAACAGATTATGACGAGATACAGAGCCTTGACGTTATCACCATATGTGTTCCCACGCCTTTAGACAAGAACAAGCAACCAGACCTCACCTTCATTAGAAATTCAGCTAAAGAAGTGGCAAAGCGTTTGCATGCAGGTATGCTTGTGGTGCTTGAAAGCACCACGTATCCGGGAACCACAGAGGAAGAAGTAAAACCCATTTTAGAATCCAGTGGGCTAAAGTGTGGGGCAGATTTTTTCCTGGCGTTTTCGCCAGAGCGTGTTGACCCAGGTAACAAACAATATAATGTGAAGAATACTCCAAAAGTAGTAGGTGGGATAACACCTGTTTGTACCAAAGTTGCAGCCAGTTTGTACAGCAATGTTCTCCAAAGCGACGTTTTTGAGGTTTCAAGCCCAAAGGTAGCTGAGCTGGAAAAACTTTACGAGAACACGTTTAGAAACGTTAACATTGCTTTAGCAAATGAACTTGCGCTTATCTGTGACCGCATGGGCATAAGTGTTTGGGAAGTCATAGAAGCAGCAACCACAAAACCTTATGGATTCATGGCTTTCTATCCTGGTCCAGGGCTTGGGGGGCACTGCATTCCCATTGACCCTTTCTACCTTTCTTGGAAAGCAAAAGAATATGATTACTACACAAAGATGATTGAGACATCAGCTGTCATTAACGATGGCATGCCCCAGTTTGTGGTTGACAGAGTTTATCGCATTCTGAACCGGTTCAAAAAAGCTCTTAACGGTTCGACCATCTTAGTACTGGGTGTTGCCTACAAAAAAGACATTGATGACATAAGAGAGTCGCCTGCATTGAAGGTCATTTCGCTTTTGGAGAGGGAAGGCGCAAATGTTATTTATAATGATCCTTATATCCCATCCTTTACACTTTCAGGAAAAGTTCATAATTCTGTGCCAATAACAAGCGATTTGCTTAACAGTGCTGATTTGGTGCTGATAACTACCGACCATTCCGGCTATGATTATGATCTCATTGTGGAGCAAGCGCCATTTGTTTTTGATACCAGAAATGCAACCAAAGACGTGAAGCATGACAGAGAAAAAATAGAACTTCTTTAAGAAGTAAGTGTGGGGAGGGTTTGTATGCCTGATAAACTTCGGTTTGGGCTCATTGGTTGCGGACGTGTTGCACCAAAGCATGTGGAAGCGCTGTTCAATAACTTTCAGAAGGCGGAGCTTGTTGCACTGTGTGATCTTGAAGATGTAAAAGCTCTTGAACTAAAACAAAAATACACTAATTTGTTAGAATCGCGAGATCTTGATGTTCCTGAAATCACCATCTATAAAGATTATGCTGATATGTTAAATAGGTCAGATATTGATGTGGTTAGCATTGCCACATACAGTGGTACCCACGCTTGCATTGCCAAGGATGCCTTGCAAGCGGACAAACATGTCATTGTTGAGAAGCCCATGGCACTTTCTACCACGGATGCACAAATGATGATTGACGTGGCCAAGAGAACAGGCAAGAAGTTAACTGTGTGCCACCAGAACAGATTCAACCCACCAGTCCAGAAGCTTCGTGAAGCTTTAGATAAAGGGCGTTTCGGTAAACTGGTGCATGGTGTGGCTGTTGTAAGGTGGAATCGTAATGAGGAGTACTACAAACAGGCTGCCTGGCGTGGAACATGGGAGCAAGATGGCGGCGTGCTTATGAACCAAGGCATTCATGACATTGATCTTTTGCAGTGGATGATGGGACCTGTGGACCATCTCTACGCCGAGTCAGATACCTTCCTTCGCCCCATAGAAGCTGAAGACATGGGCGCGGCAGTTCTTAGATTCAAGAATGGTGCGATTGGCATCATTGAAGGTTCTGCATGCATTTACCCGAAAAACTTAGAAGAGACTTTGAGCATTTTTGGTGAAAAAGGTACCGTGAGAATAGGGGGCGTGGCTCTGAACAAGATCATTGACTGGAAATTCGCCGATGGCCTGGATGCTGAAGAACAAGTGAAGCAGATGGTGAACTATGAAGACCCTGAAAGTGTCTACGGTCATGGACACACGCCTTTGTACGCTGATTTTATTGAAGCTGTGCTAAATGACAAAGATCCTTACATTCTTCCCGAAGAGGGGAAAAAGGCTGTGGAGGTTGTGCTCGGCATCTACAAATCCCGTAAGCTTGAGGCACCTGTATTTTTTCCCATAGGGGATTTTTCCACGCTTGATATGGTAGAAAAGAGGTAATCGCCATGAATTGGATTTCGCCAAGTGCTAAGATAGGAAGTAACGTAAAAATAGGCGAGTTTTCAATTGTTGAGGACGATGTTTTCATTGGTGATAACTGTACTATTGGCCATTATGTCGTCATCCACCGAGGGTCTGTGATCGGTAATAATGTTCGCATCGACGACCACGCTGTGATCGGGAAACAGCCCATGAGAGCTGTTATGAGCATATTTAAAGAAAAGGGAGAAAAAGAAGAACCTCCTTGTAATATTGGTGACAATTGCATTATTGGAACTTCTGCCATAATTTACGGGGGTGCACAAATTGGAACTGGCTGCTTGATTGCTGATCTGGCTACGGTGCGAGAAGATGTGACCATTGGTGATTACACCATCGTTGGTCGCGGTGTAGCCATTGAAAACGGTTGCCGAATTGGTTCCAAATGCAAAATTGAAACGAATGCTTACATCACGGCACTTTCAGATGTGGATGATGAGGTATTCATTGCTCCATGCGTTGCCACTTCCAATGACAATTCTGCAGGCAGAGATCCTGACCGTCTTTCTAAAATGAAGGGCTTAGTTGCAAAGCGGAAGGCTCGGATTGGTGTGAATGCGACAATACTCCCTGGAAAAGTTATAGGTGAAGATGCCTTCGTTGGTGCCGGTGCAGTGGTGACCAAGGATGTACCTAACGGTGCCATAGTGGTTGGCAATCCGGCCAAACCAAAGTACTAGTCGAGGAGGTTTTGGTAGTTGAAAGTCATTTCGTTAGTTGGTGCAAGGCCACAAATAATCAAGGAAGCAGTTGTGCAGGAGCAATTAGAAAAGAGTGGCATACAAGAGATACTGGTGCACTCGGGACAACATTACGACCACGATATGTCAGACATTTTCTTTCGGGTTTTGAAAATCAAACAGCCCGATTACAACTTGAGTGTTGGGTCCGGTACTCACGGTCAAATAACTGGAAAGACAATGATGGCGTTCGAGGAAGTAGTCATGAAAGAGAAGCCGGATGTGGTGCTTGTCTATGGTGACACTGATACTACATTAGCTGGGGCCTTAGTTGGAGCTAAGCTCAAGATTCCTGTGGCACATGTTGAAGCTGGCATACGCCAGGAGCCACGTGACATGCCTGAGGAAATAAACAGAAAGGTGACTGATCATGTCTCTGATTTGCTGTTTGCTCCGTCTCAATTAGCCGTTGAAAACCTTGCACGCGAAGGCATAACGGAAGGTGTTTATTTTGTGGGCGATGTCATGTATGATCTATTTCTGAAAATGAAGCCGCATTTCAACTATTCAGTGATTCATGAGCTTTCCTTGGAGGAAGACGGTTATGTTGTGGCTACCATTCATCGGGATTTCAACACTGACGACCCCGTTAGGCTAAGATGGATTCTTGAGAATTTGCAGGAGCTTTCCAAACAACTAAGGGTTGTTTTTCCCATGCACCCGCGCACAAGGAAGCGTGTTAAGGAGTTTGGTCTTGAAGATATGCTTACAGGATTAGACGTGATTCAGCCCTTAGATTATTTGAGCTTAATGGGTCTTGTGATGCATTGTGCATTTGTTATTACTGACAGTGGCGGATTACAAAAGGAAGCCTATTTCTGCGGTAAAAGAGCACTTATTGTAATGCCTGATACAGGCTGGAGAGAACTGACCGACGCCGGGTGGAATGTGTTAGTTGATTCCGTCGGAACCTCGTTTGTTCCTGTGGGCAAACTCATTGGGTCAAATAACAAGGAGCCCTTTTTTATTCAAGTATATGGTGAAGGCAATGCCTCCTCACTCATAGCTGATGTTTTCAATAAGAGCTACGACCACGTTTAGCCAGGCGATTAATTGGAAGCTGTAATCTCTACTTGCTTGTCAGTTCCTGGAATAATTCGATGAATTCTGAAACCTGTCTATCTAATGAATACCTCTGTTGGACAAAAGATCTGTAGTAGGCAGAATCATAGTCATCAGATGTTATGATTTGCACAGCTTCGTCTACCGTTCTAAAAAGCCATTTGGATTCGAAAAGTTCTTTCGCGTCGTAGAAGTCATGTATGACTGGTTTAATGCCCATCGCCATCGCTTCGACAATGTTATAACCGAAGCTCTCGTGTATGCTTGTTGATAGAAGATACTGCTTATTCTCCCACCATTCAGCTATATTGTCAACCCAGCCGTAGAATTCTACATTTTCCTCAAGCCCACACTTCTTAATAAGATCCTTAACATATAGCTCGTATCTCTTATCCACGAATTCTCCAGCAATATGCAGCTTGTAATTTTTGTTGATTTTTACCAATTCCGCTAGTATTTGTACTGCCAAAGCAACATTCTTTCCCTGTTCGATGTACGCAGCTATACCTATGTCATATCCAGGTTTTCTTTCTTTGAACACGAAATCTTTTAAGTCGATGCCATTGTAAATTACCTTGGTGTTCGTAAAACTATCAATGTTGAGACCACGCCAGTCCAGCACTCTTTTCATAAACTCTGACACAAAGACAACTTCCTCCACATTTTTCCACTTCATTAGGTAAGGATAGTCAGCAAAAGCCTCGTACTCATGTAACCTTACTACATATTTAGAACTGCTCTTGTGTAAGTTAGTAATGGCGACGGCAAGTTCTGAAGCCCACTCTATCCAGGTGACATCGGCCCAGTTTAGAAGCGAGGCGGTGTCACGCAGGTAAGTATGAAACAGTACATCAACAGCCAACTGAAAGCTCTTGCTGCTCAGAAAGCCTTTTCTGTACGCTAAAACCGCTCCAGCAACAAGCATGAACTTCTTCTTGGGTACTACTTTTTTCCTTACCCAAAAATATTCCTTTAATCCCTTGATTATGTCGTCAGTAAAATTATCTGTTCCCTCAGCACACAGTACGAGTATTCTCTTCTTACTCTGATCTTCATGGTAGAGTTTTCTTAGATTCTGTTTTTCGAGTGTTATCTGTTTTGTGTCCTCGTGCCCTCTTGCTGCTTTGTCAAGACATGAAATAGCCTTCTTGTAGTCACCTTCGAATGCGTAGACCTTAGAAAGCAGTTGCATAATTTCCGGGTTATTGCCATGCTTCTTTAAGTATGATTCTCCTAAACTTTTTGCTTTTGACCATTTTTCAAGTGCTAAATAAGTTTTGGCAAGATTCAATAGCACCTCAGGGTCATTAGTATTTAACTCATTTGCTCTTTTCAAGAACGATAGCCCTGCATTAAATCTTCTCTCCTGCAAGCACTTCTTCCCCGATTCCAATAGTTGTTCGTAGGATTCAGAATCACCGCTGTCATTTGGTGTTGCCTGCACCGTTATTGTTTCCTCCCTTTACTTGTGTTTCACATTTAATGTATACGTAGGCCCTAACTAGTGACATTGTACACTGTTTTTGCATTTGTGCGTGAACGTTACAGCTGATGTTTGTTGCTCTATAATGGAATAAACTACTTTTGGAGGTCTGCTCTCTTGAGACAGAAGGTGAAAGTCTGTCATGTGACGACTGTGCATCGTCCGTTTGATACGAGGATTTTCTACAAAGAATGCATATCTCTGGCTAAGGCGGGGTTTGACGTTTACCTCGTGGCAACTCACGATAAAGATGAGGAGCTGGATGGAGTTAAGATCAGAGCTTTACCTAAACACAAAAACCGTCTGGAAAGGATGTTCAAAAAGACGTGGATTGCGTATAAGCGTGCCATCGAGACCGATGCGGAGGTTGTTCATTTTCATGATCCTGAACTAATACCAGTAGGCTGGTTTTTAAAGTTAAAAGGCAAGAAGGTTATTTATGATGTTCACGAGAATTACCCTGCCGAAATACTCAACAAGGATTGGTTAGGGCCATTGTTCGTACGAAGAATTGTGGCCACGGTTGTAGGCTTTTTAGAAGGTTTAAGCTCTAAAATGTTTGATGCAATTGTCATTGTTATTCCTGATATGAGGGGAAGGTTTCCTAAAAGAAAAACTGTCCTGGTCCAGAATTTTCCGTCATTGGATGTGATCGATAATGCTCCATTACCTAATCTGCCAAAGGAAAAGTTTACTGTCATTTATGCAGGAGATTTGACACGGGTACGTGGAATAAAGGAATGCATAGAAGCCATGAAGCACGTTGGAGATTTCGCCGAGTTGTGGCTTCTTGGTAAATGGGAAGACGATGCGTTTCGTAAGGAGTGCGAAGCTTTGGATGGGTGGAAACACGTAAAATACTTTGGCTTACAACCCCTGATTAACACATACGGCTACATGAAAGAGGCAGATGTCGGATTGGCAGTTGTTCGACCAGTTACCAGTCATTTGAAGAGCCAACCGAATAAGGTGTTTGAGTACATGGCCTGTAGAAAAGCGGTAGTGCTGTCAAACTTTCCGTACTGGCAGAAGCTCTTTTCAAAATGTGCTTTGTTTGCTAATCCTTTTGACCCTGAAGATATTGCCAACCAGATAAAAAGGCTTTTCAATGAAGAAAAACTGCGGACTGAGCTGGGGATGCAAGGCAGGGAACTTGTGGAAGATCAGTTTTCATGGGAGGCGGAAAGCCAGAAGCTCATAGCCATGTATGATAGACTTACTGCTGCTATCTAGTACCGCTTCGTTTCCATGCTAATTCTTTTCTTCGCATGGTAAAATGGGTTCATGGAGGAAGACTTGGTCTCCGTTGTAATGCCAGCTCATAATAGTTCAAGTTACATTGCTAAAAGCATAACCAGTGTTTTGATGCAGACGTACACAAAGTGGGAGCTCCTAGTAATTGACGATGTTTCTTCAGATACTACTTCGTCGATTGTACAGTCTTTTGCTGACAAAGATGGGCGCATAAAACTCATAAAACTTTCTGATCATCATGGACCAGCGTTAGCACGCAACGTGGGTATCGAAGAAGCCAAGGGCAGGTACATAGCTTTTTTGGATAGCGACGATGTTTGGTTACCAGAAAAGCTTCAAAAGCACTTGCAGTTCATGCAGAAGCACGATTTGGCTTTAAGCTATACTTCATACTACTTAATGGATGAGAATGGTGTCATTGTCGATTACTACAAGGCAAAAGCTCAAGTGAGTTACAAAGATCTCTTAAAGGTTAACTATATAGGCTGCTCCACGGTTATTTACGACGTCGATAAGCTTGGCAAGAGGTACATGAAACCTATAAGACACGAAGATTATGCTTTATGGCTGCAAATATTGAGAGAAGTGGGTTACACCAAAGGCCTCGTGGAGCCGCTAACCGTGTATCTTGTTGGTCAGGGGATTTCCTCGTCAAAGTGGAAATCAGCATCATGGAGATGGAATATTTACAAAAATGAGCTTCACATGGGCACGATCGAGGCTTCTTGGTATTATGTAGTTTACGTAGTCAATGGCCTATTGAAGTTCGGACGGTTCCGTTTCAAAAAACGCAAACTCATTCCAGAGGGATCGAGGGTTCTTACTCTTGATGACCTTATTGACGCCGAGTAATAAAACTAGAGGTTTGTTCTGTTGGGTACTCTTTGAAGACAGAAACTGTGCCAAGCTGTAGTCACATTGATGCTTTCCGTTCAGTGTTGATGTGTGCCTGTAAACGTTTGGAAACTACATTCTTTAAACCACACGCAACATGGTAAACAAAGTAGCTGAACGGTTGTAATTCATCTTTATGGGACATTATAATAGTAAGTTAGATGTGTAGTTGTAGTATGAGACGAAGGTGACGGAGGACTGTATTGTGCGAACGTTAATAGCGTCTATTGACAATTCAAAGAAGATACAATATGGAGGTAAACATGTACACCAAGAACTTCTGGAAAAAGGTTTGAAAGAACTGGGGGTTGAAGTAGACTACCTTTATCCGAATCCAATAACACTTTCTAAAAAAACGCGTATTGCTTTGAGTCACCCGTTTAGCACACTCCGACACTTGATATCGCATACTACCGATGCCACCTTGTTTATTTCTATGGTTGAGGCAAACATTAGAGAGTTTAGGTATTTTGAGTTGGATGACTATGATATTGTGCACGCGCATGATTCACTTGCTGCCATAAGTTTGCCGGAGCATAAGAATTTAATAATTACACTACACGGTTATTTGGCAAAGGAGATGTTGGATTATAATCGTTTTGCAAGTCCTGTTGAAAGTAGACGTGTTTATGATCATATGTTAAGCATCGAGTTGCAAGCATTATCAAGAGCAAGCCTCGTAATAACTGTTGATAATCGATTGAAGAATTATGTTGTGAACGAGCTTGGGTTTTCAGAAAAAGACATAGTAGTCATGCAAAATGCGGTTGATACAACAAGGTTTTGCCCAGTAAGTAATGAAGTCAAGTTAAAGCTTAGAGAAGAACTAGATTTGCCTACGGATAAGACTCTTGTGCTCGTGCCCCGGCGTTTAGTACCGAAGAATGGTGTTGTGTATGCAGCAGAAGCGGCCAAAAGTTTATATAAGAGTTCGTTCTTTTTTGTTTTTCTGGGGGATGGGCCAGAAAAACAAAGGATTTTGAATGTAGTGGAAGGCCTAGACAATGTTCTTTTGCTTCCGCCTGTACCAAACTCAAAAGTCCAAGTTTACTACCAAGCTGCTGACGTAGTTTTGGTGCCAAGTGTTACGTCCAATGACGTTCAGGAGGCAACGTCATTAAGTATGCTTGAAGGTATGGCATGTGGTAAGCCAGTAGTTTGTTCCAATATTGGTGGCATGGCAGAAGTGGTGAGAGATGGCGTAAATGGGTTCCTTGTTGAAGAAAGTTCTGTGGAATCTATTTGTGAAAAACTGTTATATATCCGTGAGAGCCCTGAATTGATTGCAACAATTGGGAAAGCTGCTCGTGCATATGTAGAAGAGAATCATTCTTACTTACAGCATGCGGCAAAAATCCTATCTTTATACCGCAAGGTTCTTTCGGAGACGACAGACTGTGGATTACATACCTCTAGTAATGAATGACATTAAAGCGTGTTAGTTGAATCAGATCGTCTTTTCTGAATGCCCATCTTGAACATTTTTCGATAAGTGAAGGCAAGTTGTTATTTCTGAGTAGGTATAGAGGTTTTAGTCGATGTTATCTGTATCTTTATCATTTTAGTTCTTGTTTGGTTTGCTAGTTCAATATGAAGACTTGCATAGCGTAGTTACACCTCTGAAAAAAACTGTTAAAATGCGTTTAATAGGGGACTCCATTTTTGCTGGCCAATATTGTACCAATAATTCATCGGTTATATGTCCAAATACAAAGAATGTTGAGTTTTAAGAGAGACTACGTAACAACTGCGTACAGCACCGTTTCTATCCAACTGCAGCTACAATGCCTTAGGTAAAACTTGTAGTTTGGATTGAGCTCTAAAAGGAATCTAGGTAGCTTTATGAAATCGCCACCTCGGTGGTAAGCGCTAAGCGCCAAACTTGGCTTGAAAGTTTTTATGGTTTCAGCCGCACCTTTTAGAACATTTAGTTCGTGACCTTCAACATCCATTT
>Ga0116175_1001445_pt1 | contig 15267 bp, 13 predicted proteins | sample AD_UKC125_MetaG_FD_89802 | JGI IMG/M metagenome (GOLD analysis project Ga0116175, IMG submission 89802) | Active sludge microbial communities of municipal wastewater-treating anaerobic digesters from USA - AD_UKC125_MetaG | ecosystem: Engineered > Bioreactor > Anaerobic > Digestate | place: USA... | reverse complement strand
TATTGATGCTTTGGGATTTCCTTTTTGCCGTGGTCGCATTGTTAGCTACTTGGAAAGAGATGAAGCTCAGTACGATGAGGTAAAGTCTATTTTTTGGGCAACAGGGGCTTGTCTTTTTATTCGATTAGCTGATTTTTTAACATTGGGTGGTTTTGATGAATCCTTTTTTGCTCATATGGAAGAGATTGACCTTTGCTGGAGAATAAAATCTCGTGGAGGAGAAATTGTTTGTGTCCCACAAAGTGCTGTCTATCACCTTGGTGGAGGAACTTTGAATAAAGAAAATCCCCAAAAAACATACTTGAATTATCGCAATAATCTGTTATTATTGTATAAAAATATTCTTCCAAAAGATTTTTGCAGAGTGTTCTTTCTGCGTTTTTTTTTAGATTATGCTGCTGCATTTATTATGCTTTTACAGATGAAGCCAAAGAACTCTTTTGCAGTAATCAGGGCTAGAATTGACTATCATAAGATGAGAAAAGGTTTCCAAGAAAAAAGAAAAGCAAATATTCAAGCAACCAAGGTTTTGTGTATTCCTGAAATTTATAAAAACAGCATTTTAGTTGATTTTTTCTTTAAAAAGAAAAGCAAGTTTTCTCAGTTATTGTTTAAGTAATTCTTCTGCATTTTTCAATGCGGCTTCTGTCAAATTACTTCCGCTGAGCATTTTGGCAATTTCTTGTACACGCTCTTTTGCATTCAACAATACAACTTTGGTTTCAGAAGTTTCTTCTTCTATTTTATAAACGCGGTAGTGTTTAGTGCCTTTGGCTGCTATTTGGGGTAAATGAGTAATGCAAATGACTTGAATTTTGCCACCCATTTCTTTCATGATATTTCCCATTTTATCAGCAATCTCACCGGAAACACCTGTGTCTATTTCATCAAAGATAATAGTTGGTAAATTAGAAGCTGTTGCAATAAGTGATTTTAGGCAGAGCATTACGCGGGATATTTCCCCTCCTGAGGCTATTTGTGAGACAGCTTTAGGTGAAACATTTTTGTTGGCAGAAAAAAGGAAAGAAATGTAATCGCAACCGGTGGTATCGGGAACGTTTGTTTTTGTTATTTCAATTACAAATTGAACATTTGGCATTCCTAAAACGGATAGCTGTTCAATCATCGTTTTCTCTATTTTTTTTGCAGCCGATTTACGCTTTTTGCTTAAATTTTCTCCAATTGTCAATACTTCCTTCAAAAGCTCTTCTTTAAGCTTGCTAAGACGTTCTAATTCAGAATCAAAAGAATCCAGCTTGTCTAGCTGTTCTTTTAATGAATTTTGCAGAGCGATAAGGTCTTCCAAGTTTGTTACTTTATGCTTCTGACATAGGGAATAAATGGTATCAAGCCTATTATTAATAAATTCAAGTCTTTCGGGTTGAGACTCAATATTGTTTTCTTGTTTATTTAGCTCTTCGGCAATGTCTTTTAAGTCGATAAAGCAAGAATTAAGACGTTCATAGAGGTTTTCCGCTTTCGTATAAACATGGGTGATAGATTGGAGATTGTTTATCGCATTTTTGATTACCGATAAGATTCCGATTTCTTCGTTGTCAAGTAAAAGTTGTGATTTGTATAATATTGTTTTGATTTCTTCCGCATGAGAAAGCATGGTTTGTTCTCTTTCTAACTCTTCTTGTTCATTGCTTGATAAACCGGCACTACTAAGTTGTTCAAATTGAAAGGACAGATAATCATAATTGGCTTTTTCCTTCTCAGAAAAAGAGAGTAAATCTTCGTATTGCCTTTCAGCTTTTTTGTATGCTGTAAATGTTTTGATGTAATCCTCCAAAATATTTTTATTCTCAGCAATAGCATCAATAACATTAAGCTGAAATAAGTTATCTTTTATGAGCAGATTCTCGTATTGAGAATGAATATCTAATAATTTTTCCCCAAGTTGTTTTAAAAATTGAATATTTACAGGCGTATCGTTGACGAACATTCTAGATTTTCCTGAAGTGAGAATCTCTCTTCGGATAATGCAATTAGGGTCATAATCGATGTCGTTTTCATCAAATAACTCTTGCAGGTGATAATGCTCAATATCAAAGTTGGCTTCTAAAATACATTTTAGCTCTCCTTCTTTAATTGCTTTGATATCAGAGCGTTGACCTAACAGTAATCCCAATGCCCCTAACATAATTGATTTTCCGGCACCTGTTTCTCCGGTAATAACAGAGAAACCTTTATCAAAAATAAGATCTAAATTTTTGATAAGAGCGTAGTTCTCTATGTGGAGAGTTTTTAACATATAAACTTATTGTTTTATGCGTTCTAATCGATTGGTAAGAGATGGTGTAATAGACATCAGTGTTTCGTAAACATCCTTTTTTTCTTTTGCAGTCCCTCCTGAAAAAATGTCGACTAATTCATCAGCTTTTGTTTCTGTAAAAACTTGTAATAAAATAGCGGAAGGTCTTGCCTTATAAGCTGAAAGAAGTGTTGGCATTCCTTCATCAATGAGGGCTCTGCTTTTTTCTATTGAAACGTGCATTTCATCTAAAGCAAAACGATGGTATTGATAGAAGAAAGTCCTATATGGTCGTAAACTTTCATCAATTAGATTGTTGATTAGTGCATACCTGTTTTTCGAACTTTCAAAAGCTTTCCATCCCGTTTCAGAGGTGCTTTGGGCAAGATTAGTGATTTTTTCTGCTTTTTCAAAGAACGGATTTCCTCCTAAATTTGAGTAAGAGTCGGCATCTAATCCTATAATTACATATGCATAATAAGCTAACACAGCGGTAAGATTTGTTCCAAATGTATTTTCCGTAAATAGTAAAGGCTCATTTTCTGCATATGTAAAATCAAAATTTTCATCTTTAAAATTCAAGAGAGGGGTGTAGTAGGAACTGTTAAAAACACTGCGACGAGCTTGAACTTGTATATCACATTGGAAATCAGTATCACTATCGTGTTTTTTTACCGTGATAAAAAAAGAACAATCAATGCGTTCGTTACTATCAAAAACAAAATCCGTCCAACTTTGTCCATTCATGTATTCTTTAATTGATTTTTCTAGACTTTGAAAAATCTGTTTGTTCGTTCCCGAAATTTTGTCTGAATTTACGGTTACATTACAAATGAGTTCTTGTGCATTAAGAGAGCATAGCATTGTAAATGAAACCAATAACGATATGAAAAACTTTCTCATGCTTATGTTTTTAAATTTGCAATTTACAGATATGAGTCAAATTACTTTAGTAGAGTTGTTAATTTCGCAACGATGTCTTTCGCAACATCCTTTTTTGATTTTAATTCATAAACCTCTTCATTGTTTTGAGAATCTAAGATTGTAATCTTGTTGGTGTCATAACCAAATCCCGCTTGCTCATCATTTAGCGAATTCAGAACGATAAAATCAAAATTCTTTTTACGTAGCTTTTCAAACGCATTTGCCTTCTCATTGTTTGTTTCGAGGGCAAATCCGATAAGGACTTGATTATCCTTTTTTATCCTTCCAAGACTAGCTGCAATGTCTTGTGTTGGAACTAGCTCTATTGCTAAGTTTTCTTTTTCTCGTTTAATTTTCTTGTCTGTGGGTTCTTTTGGCGAAAAGTCAGCGACTGCAGCAGATAAAATGGCAACGTCAGCACTTAAAAAATACTTTTGAGTTGCAATGTACATTTCATTTGCCGATTCTACCGGAATAACTTTAATGTTAGGATGTATTGCTTTGATTTGTACTGGTCCTGAGATTAAATAAACGATAGCTCCCATTTCCGCACATGTTTCAGCCAAAGCATACCCCATTTTGCCCGATGAGTAATTTCCGATGAAACGAACAGGGTCAATTTTTTCGTAAGTAGGTCCTGCCGTTATAAGAATTTTTTTGTTATTCAGACAAGATTTCTCATCGAAAAAATCAGATAGTCTTTGCACAATGATTTCAGGTTCTTCCATTCTTCCTTTGCCCTGTAAACCACTCGCCAATTCTCCGTTTTTCGGCTCAATAATATGATTGCCAAAAGATTGCAATTTTCTTAAATTTTGCTGAGTGATAGGGTGTGCATACATATCCAAGTCCATTGCAGGAGCGACAAACACGGGACATTTGCAAGATAAATAAGTTGTTAAAAGAAGATTGTCCGCAATTCCATTCGACATTTTGCCTATAGTATTAGCAGATGCGGGAGCTATAAGGAAAGCATCAGCCCATAAACCCAAACTCACATGACTGTTCCAATTACCGTTGGTAGGGTCAAAAAAATCAACAAGTATTGGATTCTTAGACAAGGTCGCCATCGTTAAAGGAGTAATAAATTCTTTTGCCTTGGCGGTCATTATCACTTTTACTTCAGCACCTTTTTTTTTCAAATCACGAACAAGTATTGCCGCTTTATAAGCTGCAATGCTACCTGTTATTCCAAGTATGATTTTTTTTCCTTTTAGCATAGTTTTAAAATAAAAAAGATAAAAGAATACAGGCATGAAAATAAATCCAAACCAATTCTTTTACCCTTATATTATTGTGAAAAAACGTTTTTATTACTTGATTTTTGCAGGATTACGGTAGTACGTTTTGTCTTCAATATATTCTTGTATGGCAAGAAGTGTTGGTTTCGGAAGTTTTTCGTAATATTTTGAAACTTCAATTTGTTCTCTGTTTTCAAAAACTTCTTCAAGGTTATCTATGTTGTTAGAAGAAAACTCTTGCAATTTCTTTTCCAAGTCAGATTTTATTTCGACACTGATCTGATTCGCTCTTTTCCCAATAATTTTAACAGTTTCGTATATGTTACCGGTATTTTCAGATAATCTGTTTATATCTCTTGTAATGGTACTTTTAGGTGCGTTTGTTTTTTTGTAATCCATGGCCTATAAATTAGATTGTTTTTTGAGTATTTTTTGTAGGGAATTGGTGATTCTTTGTATTTCTCTTTTTTGTTCAGTTTTAGGATATTCTCGTAAAAAGTAGTAGCATTCATCTAAAGCGTCTTCGCTTCGCTTTGTTGCTTTCTCTGCAACACTCTGAACAGCTTCTTCATATTTGGATTGTACAATCAAAAAAGAAAAATCCTCAGCATATTGAGAGTCAGGATAATCCTTAAGAGCATTTTCAGCCGTCACAATAGCCGCTCTGTAATAATTATTGCCTCTGTAATTACCTATGTTGAAGTATGTTTTTGTGTTTAACAACTCTCTTTCTGCTAGTTTTTCTTCTAATTCAATGACATATTTTTTAGCATTAGGTGCATAATTACTGTTCGGATAGGTTTCAATAAACGCTTTAAATTTTTCTATTCCTTTTGTTGTAGACGTTTGGTCTAACTTTGGAATCGGGGATTCTTTATAGTAACAAAATGCTTCCATATATAGGCATTCTTCGTAATGTCCTCCTCGTAAGTAAGATGAAACATAAAGCGTATAATAATGGGTTGCAGAAACATAATCTTTTTGATTAAAGTAGCTGCTGGATAATAAATACAAAATATTTTCAGCCTTTTCTGTGCCTTTATAAAAAGAAGAAACATCTTCTAGTAAAGTAACCGCTTTTGTGTAATCTTGTTTTCCATAATATACCAAAGCTGCTTGATATTTCACCTCGGGGTCAGGATTTTTTAGCAACTTTTGGTAACTTCCGCAAGAGCTAAAAACCAACAAAATCCCAATTATAATGTAAAAATTTTTATAATTCATTGATATATCGAATAATCTGCAAACTTACATATTTGTGCTGAATGCTGAAAATAAAAGACATTTTTTTAACAAGATTTCTTATTTCCACTTATATTTTTGTTTTCCCCTTAATAAGCTTCTACCCATTAGATATAAGTTGAAAATTGGCAATAAAATATCAAACATCAAAATAGACACATAAAATCTCTGTTCTCCTAATTTTTTAGCAGACAAGTTTATAATAATAAGTTGAATGATATAACGAATCAAAAATAAACTTCCGACAATGATAGAAACAAGAGGATTAAGCAAACATAGTGCCAAAATCATACTTGCATAAAATAGAAATCTAGACAAAATTTCTGTAGCAATTAATAGTTTACTTTGAAACTTGTAATGTCTTGATGTGGAAAGATGTCTTTCTTTTTGGTTGAACCAATATTTTAGGGTTGTTTTGGGGACAGAAAGAGTTGTACTATCTTCCGAGATTTCTATGCGTGTGTTCGTTTTTGACGTTGTTTCATTAATAAATAAATCGTCATCTCCAGATTGTAAATTCAAGTGAGAGGAAAATCCCTTTGTCCTGTAAAACATACTTTTGCGGTATGCCATATTGCGTCCCACTCCCATATAAGCCTTTTTCGCTAGAGCATAGTTAAAGTACTGAATAGCAATAAATAGAGTGTCATATTTTATAAGACAATTGAGAAATCCTTTTGCCTTTGAATATCCGCCGTATCCTAACACAATTTCAGTCTCGTTATCAAAATTACGAACCATATTGGTAATCCAATTCTTACTTGTTGGAATACAATCAGCATCTGTAAAAAGCAATAATTCGTTTTTTGCTGCCTTTATTCCTAAAACGACGGCAAATTTTTTCGAATCAACAAATTTGGCAATTTCGGGTACAAAAGTTGTCTGAAGATTCGAATATCTTTGTTTTAGTTTTACTAAGACATCTTCGCTATCATCAGAAGAGCCATCATTTACAACGATTATTTCAAAATTCGGATAATCTTGTTCAAGAACAGAGGGTAAAAATTTTTCCAAATTCTCTGATTCATTTTTGGCACAGATAATAATAGAAACAGGGGGGTGTGATTCCTCAAATTTCACTAATCCTTTTTTTACTTTTTTGCTGTATGAAATCATTTTAGTAAAATAAAAAAGATAGTAAAACAATTGCACTAAAAAAGCACATGAAAATAATGCTAAAAGCACAATTTCAAAAATGCTCGGAGATGATTCGAATAATGAAATCATTTTTGTTTAATATGTATATATATTCTTAAAATAAATCTTCAGACAAGTAAGCTTTCGGAAGTTCTCTTAAGTTGTATTGCGAAGCCATAACTTCCCCATAAGCTCCTGCAGAACGAATAGCAAATAAATCACCCCTTGTTACTTTATTGATATCGAAAGCTTTGCCGAAAACATCTGATGATTCACAAATTGGTCCTACAACATCGTATTTTTCAGTGTCCCCATTAGATGTGATGTTTTCTATTCTGTGGTAAGCTTGGTATAGAGCAGGACGGATAAGATCCGTCATTCCCGCATTAAGTATTGCGAATTTAGTGTTTGTTCCCTCTTTTACATATAACACTTTGGCTATTAATGAACCACATTGTGCTACAACCGATCGACCAGGCTCTATGTGTAATGTTTGAGAAGGATTTAATTTTAAATGTTGTTTAAAAACATCAATGTATGCTTTAAAATCAGGTATGGGAAAATGATTCGGATGTTCATAATTGATGCCCAAACCGCCACCAACATTTATGTTTTCTACAATAATATTGCGGTCATAAAACCACTCTTGAATTTCATTTACTCTGTTACAAAGCGATCGGAAATTGTCCATTTCGCAAATTTGCGATCCAATATGAAAATGAAGTCCGATTAATGTAACATTTGACAATTCTTGTGTAATACCCAATACTTTTTCAAGATCGGCAATGTTTATCCCAAATTTATTTTCAGCAATTCCTGTTGTAATATAACTGTGGGTATCTGCTTTTACATTTGGATTAATGCGTAAAGCAATAGAGGCTGTTTTATTTTTAGCTTTTGCTAATTGGTTAATTATTTCCATCTCAGGAATGGACTCGCAATTGAAGCAGAAAATATCGTTATCCAATGCAAAATTTATTTCCCAATCATCTTTACCCACTCCGGCAAAAACTACTTTCGAGGCAGGAAATCCGGCTTGTAAAGCCGCTTTTATTTCGTTTCCGCTCACACAATCAGCTCCTAATCCGTAGTTGGCAATAATAGATAATATTTTTTTGTTTGCATTTGCCTTAACGGCATAATGTGCCCGAATAGCGTGCTTTTTCGTTTCATTACACAACGTTGTCAGAGTTTCCTTCAACAGGTTAGTGTCATAAAAATAAAAAGGTGTTGATAATTCTTTGAATTTTTCTGTTGGAAATGTTCCTTTTATCATTTGGTGCATCATTCAAATATTTATAAATTTTATAAATATCAATTGTTGAATAAATTATTACTTAACGCTTGTAAAGCTCTTTTCTTATCTTCAGCATTTATTAAAAAAGAAATATTATAGTTGCTTCCTCCGTATGAAATCATCCTTATAGGAATTTCTTTTAATGCAGAAACTACCTTTGCTTGGAATCCAACATTGGTGAAAGGTAGGTCTCCTACAACACAAATAATAACCATATCTTTATTGACACTTACCGTTCCGAATTTTTTTAATTCGTTTACAATATCGTCCAAATGTTTGTTGTTGTCAATAGAAACTGAAATTCCAACTTCCGATGTTGCAATCATGTCAATGGAGGTTTGATAGCTTTCAAATATTTCAAAGACCTTACGCATAAATCCGTAGGCCAACAACATGCGTCCGGACTTAATTTTAATTGCAGTAATATTATCTTTAGCAGCTACAGCTTCTATTTTACCGGGAGTAATGTCTGTCGAAATGAGAGTCCCTTCGGCAGAAGGGTCTAACGTATTCAAAAGACGAACCGGTATGTTTTCAAGTTTTGCTGGAAGAATGCATGTCGGATGTAAAATTTTAGCACCAAAATAAGCTAACTCGGCAGCTTCTTCGAAATGAAGTTTTGCTATAGGACTTGTATTGTCAATGAAACGGGGATCATTATTGTGCACTCCGTCAATGTCTGTCCAAATCTCTATTTCTTCTGCATGTATTGCTGCACCTATCAATGATGCCGAATAATCACTACCTCCACGTTGTAAATTATCAATTTCTCCATATGCGTTGCGGCAAATAAAACCTTGTGTGATATATAGCTCTGCATCTGGTTGTTTGGACAATTCTTTAGCAATGTTTTCCTTAATGTATCCGGCATCAGGTTCATTGTTTTTGTCAATGCGCATATAGTCCAAAGCTGGTAGCAAAACAGAGTTTTTACCTATCTCTGTCAAATAGAAATGCATCATAACCGTAGACATCAATTCCCCTTGAGCCAAAATCGCCTTTTCATCAAAAAGAGTAAAAACGGAGTTCTTGGTAAAATTGCGCAAGAAAGAAAAGTTATTCTTTAACGCTTCTGAAGCTTTTTCTTTATATTCTTTGGTGCTATATAATTCGTTAATAACGGAGATGTACTTTTTTTCGAGATTGTTAACAACCTCATTGGCACTGCTTTGATTTTTTTTGTATAAATAATCTGAAATTTCTACTAAGGTATTCGTTGTGCCTGACATAGCTGATAAAACAACAATTTTTTGACTTCCGTCGCAGATTAAGTTTGCTACATGTTGCATGCGCTGTGCGGATCCTACAGATGTTCCACCAAATTTTAATACTTTCATTCTGATTAAGCGTTAATGTTTATTTAGCTTGAAATTTTGGATTACAAAGGTAATCATTGTACTGAATTAGCCACTTATTTTTGAATGTAAAAAATAGAAAATTGAATAGATAGTTACAAGATGAGGACTTAGAAACCAAAATATCCTATTTTTGACAGCAAAAATGCTACAAAAATAGGATATTGTTAGAGGAATCAGGTTAGTTGAGCTCCTTGGATATTGTTATAGCGGCAATGGTTCCATCTGCCACAGCAGTGGTAATTTGGCGGTACTTTTTGCTTACGATGTCTCCGATAGCATACACATCAGAGATTGAAGTTTTGCGGTCTTCATCTGTTTGGATGTATCCCCAATTATCTAAAGCTGGGATAGCGTTGGTGTTAAGAAAAGCAAGGTTTGCTTTAAATCCAATAAATACAAAAACCCCATCAGAAGCTAGTTCCGAGATTTCTTTGGTGCGTAAGTTTTCGATGGTTGTTACCATTTTTTCGCCACGTTTTTCAAATTTACGGGGTTCGTGTTCGTACTTAACTGTAATTTTTTCATTAGCTTGTAGTTGTTCGATAGCTGTTTTGTTGGCTGTAAGTGCATCAAACTGATGAATCATCGTAATTTTGCTAGCAAATTTGCTAATAAACAGTGCTTCTTCTACGGCTGAGTTTCCTCCGCCAATTACTGTTACTTCTTTGTCAACAAAGTATTTAGCGTCGCAAGTAGCACAATATGAAATTCCTTTTCCTTTGTATTCTTTTTCGCCAGGAGCATTCATTGTGTTGGGGCTGGTGCCAGTAGCAATGATAATTTTTTTTGCTTTGATGGTTTCTAATTCATCAATTACGATTTCCTTTTTCACCAAATCAACTGATGTTATATCTACGGCTACTTTAAAATCGATGCCCGTTTGTTTTGCTTGTTCGCTCATATAGTGTGCCAGCATATAGCCATTTTGTGCCTCTACAAAGCCGGGATAATTAGATACTTGGTGTGTGATGCCCATGTATCCTCCTGGCAAAGCTGGGTCGATGAGCACGGTTTTTACTTTTGCTTGTCCTAAATAGATGCCAGCAGTTAAGCCCGCAGGACCACCACCCAAAATAGCCACATCGTATTCACTTACACTTCGTTGTTGTTTTTTTTGTATCTCAGCAATTTCATTCTCAGTTAACATTTTGTTTAAACGAGCTGTAATTTCCGATTTCTTTATTCCACCGCTGATAGTGTCAAGAATTTGCTTGCCGTTTTCAAAAAATAAAAGTGTGGGAGACGAGGAGACGCCTAGTTGAGTGGCGAGCTCTCTGTTTCCTTGTCGGTAAATTTTTAAGAATTTAATTTTGTGTCCGTACAATTCCGCTACAGCCTCGTATTTTGGAAATAAAGCTTCGCAAGGAGGACATTCTGTTGAATAAAAGTCAACTACGACTTTTTCTCCTTTTAAGACCTCTTGGTCAAATTCATTTGCAGTAATTTCTTTCATATTCTATTGTGTTTTATTAATTTTTGGTATCAATGGGGGTATTTGAGAAATAATATGCTGCACCTAACGACAGTAGTTCTTTTATGGGTCTACAGTCGGGGCTATTTACATGCCCATGTTTGTTTTTTGCAACAGAAGCACAGCCTCCGCCACAAGCCAGGGCTACCTCACAATTTTTACAAGCCTCAATGGTAGTGATGTCTCTGTTTTGCCATTCGGCAATAAGTGATTCATTATGAGTGATGTGTGGGTAAAAGGTGCCCAGCTCTTCTCCTTTTTTGCCGACAGTAGCAGTACACGAATAAATTGTGCCTGTAAAATCAAATGCCCATTCGGTTTTACAAGCTGGACACGAATCAAATAGGGGAGTTGGGAGTTCTTCGTTTTCAGCAATGTATTTTGATATAGAGAAAGCCGGTTTATAAAATTCAGCAATGTGTGGATGTTCTTTGAGCAATTCATATATTTTTTTGTAAAGAGTAGCCCTATCAAATAATTTGTCAGGAGTACTATTACAAAAATGTAACTCGTAGTTTCTTCCTATCTGAGTCTTAAAATAGGGCGATTTTGTCCACCCTTTGTCAATAGCAAATTGAGAAAACTCTACTAAATTATCTATGTTCTCTTTATCAACTACCATACGCAAGTTTATGGGCATTTCAGCTTCAATGCATGCATCTATACCCTCAACTATTTGATTAAAAGTGCTTTGTTTGCCTTTTAAATACCTTCTGTTGTTGTGTACCTGCTCGGTTCCGTCAAGCGTAACTTGAATTTCGCGAATACGTGCTTTTTTTAGTATGTCTATATACGAAAGCAAGGTGTAGCCATTTGTTACAATGGCAATATCAAGCTGAGCCGTGGTAGCTTTTTTTATAAAATAGGCAATGAGTTCGCGTTGTTGTTCGTTTGGCAACAAGGGTTCGCCTCCAAAAATCGTGATGTACTTTTTTTTCTGTGCAAATTGTGTGGCAACATACGCAAAAAATGCATCTATTATCTCCGTTGTTAGTTTTTGCTGAATGGGATTATATCCTTCTTGATAGCAATACGAACAAGCAAAATTGCACGAATAATTGGGCACAAAAAACAATTGAGTTTCTTCATCTTCACGTTTGTCAATAAAATCGAGGTACGCTAATTTGAAAGCTCGTTTTTCTGTTTCTTCATCTACTATATACTTGTTGCTTGTAAAATTACCTTCCACATCTATGTTGTTTTTTAAGCATTTAGCTTCATTTTCAGAGAGGATGTCGGCTGATTTGTGAAGCGGATTGACTGCAAAATAATCACTTGAGTCAGTAATTGGAACAAGTATGGTGTGTTTGGATTTTTTCATGCAAAAAAGTGGATTAAAATAGGGGTGTTAAAAATCTAACTATGAATAAAATATATCGGGGAACGAATTCCCCGATACGGTTACTCTGCATAGTACACTTAGTCGTGACAACCAGCCACTATGCTCGAAACTTTAGCACAACATTGAGCTTGTTTCGATGAGTTGCTGTTACATGCACAGCGTTTTTTCACTAAACTTTTCATAAAAAAATAGTATTAAATTAAGTAAAAGTGAAAGATCCGTTGTTATCGGATTTTATCTATCGGTTTTTTTCCTGTTACAGTAAAACTGGCTACTTCAGCTTTCCCTTTGGCATAGGGCAAAGATTCTTCGAGTATATTGATGCTTTCAAAACCAGTATCCTCAAGTGTGTATAAATAAGTAGCACGTGTAGATGCACCTGCCCAACATTCAGCTACTGCTTGTGGGTCGTTTTTATATTCAGCCGCAATTTCGTGAGTGGCGTAAATATCACTTACCACAAATCGACCAGCTGGTTTTAAAATGCGAAAAATCTCAGACCACACCGCTTGTTTATTGGAGGCATGATTTATGGTGCAATTAGAAATAACTACATCTACGCTGTTATCTTGTAGTGGGATATTTTCCAAATTACTCTGAATGATTTTTGCATTTGTTATGTCGAATTTTTTAATCAACGATTGTGCTTTGGCAATCATTCCTTCGGATATATCTATACCATATACATACCCATTGTTGCCTACCGTTTCTGCCAAACGTACAACATCATTTCCTCTGCCACTGCCCAAATCTACACACACTTCACCAACCAATGGATTGGCATAGTTTATAGCACCTCCGCAAGACAAACAGCACGTCGTTTCGCTTAATGAAGAATATCGTTTGTTGATTGCATCTGTTATCATAAAGATACTTGTTTATTGTAAATAATGTGCAAAAATACAAAAATTATTTTATATTACAATAGTATCACTATGAATTATTTTATTATCACTAAAAAAATGTATATATTTGCCAGAAATTACAAACGAAATAACATTGATGCTTTTTAAGAACGAAATATCTGCTGAGTTTGCACAGCAATTATGCGAAGATGCTGATAAAGTGCTGGAGTTTGTGTCGCAAGTAAAATGGAAAGATGGTTTTGTGTGCCGCAATTGCAACCATACTAATTATTGCGAAGGAAAAACCCCCTTTTCAAGGCGTTGTACGCGTTGTAAAAAAGAAGAATCGGCAACGGCTCATACCTTGTTTCATAACATAAAATTTCCGATTAACAAGGCTTTTTTTATAGCCTATCATGTGTGTATGTTAGGAGATGAGTTTTCGTCCTATACGTATTCTTTTCAGTTAGGACTCAATCAGATGACTTGTTGGAAATTCAGAAAACGGATTCAGCACTGTATTGCTAAGGTGGATAAACAGGACTCAAACACCATACAAGGGATTTTGTTACAAACGTATGAATAATGGCGTGTTATATAATCAAATAGTATGCTAATTAAATAAAAAACGATGAGTTACAAAAATTTAGACCAGCAAAATCTATCTTTTTTAAAAGAGTTACTTTCAACAAATTCTCCTTCAGGTTACGAAGTAAACGCGGCAAAAGTATGGCAAAACTATGTAAATCAATTTGCAGAAGTAAGTGATGATGTGTTAAACAATTCTATAGGGGTGCTTAATCCCCAAGCGGAATTTAAAATTATGATTGCAGGTCATTACGACGAAATAGGTTTGCAGGTGATGTATATTTCTAAAGAAGGTTACTTATATGTGCGTAGGCTGGGAGGCATCGACTTGTTGAGTTTGCCAGGTAGTGAAGTGGTAGTGATTACCAAAAAAGGTACTATAAGTGGCGTGTTGGGTAAAATCCCCATTCATGTGCAATCGCCAACTGAGCGAACCAAAGCCATTGAGTTAGAAGATTTATGGATAGACATAGGCGTAGATTCGGAAGAGGAAGCTGCTAATTTGGTTGAAGTAGGCGATCCAGTAGCTATTAAATCCAATTTTCATTATTTAGGTCAACACAAAATTGTATCTAAAGGGATGGATGACAAAATTGGTGCATTTATTGTAGCTGAGGTTCTTCGTAATTTATCAACACAACAACTTAAAGTAGGCGTATATGGTGTAGCTACCTCACAAGAAGAATTGGGAGCCAGAGGTGCTATTACAAGTACTTTTAAGGTAAATCCACACGTAGGTTTTTGTTTAGACGTGGGTATTGCTACCGATGTGCCAGGTATAGAAGAACGAAAATATGGCAAAATGAGACTTGGCGGAGGAGCTTCTATTACCCATAGTGCAGATAATAATGTGGTTTTAGTAAGGTTGTTACAACAAACAGCACAGCAAAACAACATCCAGTACCAAGATGTGGCTTCTAAATCAGCAACAGGAGGAACAGATACTGCTCATATGCAACTTGCTAGACAAGGGGTAGCCACAGCATTAATCAGCGTGCCCAATAGATATATGCATACGCAAGTAGAAATGTGCGATTTGAGAGATGTAGACGAAATTATTTCCTTATTAGTTGAAACAATCAAAGTAATAGACAAAGATGCTATTGTAGATTTTGTTCCATCTCATATGTAGAAAAAAAAGAACAGGAAATAAAATGAATTATTTCCTGTTCTTAGAGAGGTTCCTGGCGGATTCGAACCGCCGTAAACGGTTTTGCAGACCGGCGCCTAGCCACTCGGCCAAGGAACCTTATTATTAGCGGTTAGCGGATGCAAAATTACAATATTTTTTGTATTTACCAACGCTTCGTGTAAAATAATTGAAAAAATGAATACCAAAAACTCCTCGTATCAAGAAAAATATATATTTTTGTGGTCTCACTGTAAGATATAAAATAAATAATAACAATATTATGGCAAATAGTAAAAAAGTTGGAGAAACTGAAAAAGATTTAGGTGCGATAGAAAATGTTCTGAGTACGTCTGAAAGATTCGTGGAAAAAAATCAAAAAGCACTTCTTATTGGTTTAGCAGTTGTGGTTGCAGTTGTTCTAGGTTATTTATTA
>Ga0116175_1001443_pt1 | contig 15275 bp, 17 predicted proteins | sample AD_UKC125_MetaG_FD_89802 | JGI IMG/M metagenome (GOLD analysis project Ga0116175, IMG submission 89802) | Active sludge microbial communities of municipal wastewater-treating anaerobic digesters from USA - AD_UKC125_MetaG | ecosystem: Engineered > Bioreactor > Anaerobic > Digestate | place: USA... | reverse complement strand
GCCGCCGGCTCTCATCGAAGAAGGAGTCCTCGGTGAGATTCAGAATGCCGAACACCGTCACCATGGCGTCGGCCTCCGCAGCGACTTCCACGATGGGGATCGGGCGAGCAAAAAGGCAGCAATGACGCCGTGGCACATTGGCGACTTCCACGTGGAAGTTTCACCGAGCTGACTCGGCGGGCCCAGGCGAAAGCTCGTCATGCTGGTGCCGTCGAGGCCCTGTTCGATTACCTGGTAGAGCGCGAACACACTGCGCTCGCGTGCTCGCGCCTCGTCCGTAAAGGCGATGGCCGGCGGTTCTAAGTCCTTGGCCTGAGGACCATCGGCATTACCCGTCACACCGTGGCAACTCGCACAATGCTGGGCATAGAGAGCTTTTCCCCGCGCGAAATCGGGTGCGACGCTTGGGGCGAGCGGGACCGGATAAGACTTGATGAGATCGGCAGCGAGGCCGCGCGCGGCGGCCGCGATGGCGGGCGGCGGGGCTTTGGTCGCGATGATCCGTTCGAGTGCGGTGGCCTGACGCGCGAGGTTGGCTTTCGCTGGGGTTGCCGGCAGCTCGCCGATCAGCTTGCTCGCCGTCGCCGAAAACTCCTTCATCTCATCATATTCGGTTGGATTGACGACCTTCCCATCCGCGATCGCTTCGGGATAGTCGACCGCGATGTAATCGAGCAGCCGCCAGATCGTTTGGGCGGGCGCGGTTTGGGCGGACGCCGGCGCGGCCAAGCACATGATAGCAAGGGTGACGGTGATGACCGCGCATAGAGAAGGTGAACGACCAAACACGCAATTGCGGCGCATTAGCAGGCTGATCGCGCACAATAGTCTATCCAGCCACGAAACGGAGCCGGTAGCTGGCCCGCGCGTGGCGATCCCGTGAGGATTCATCCGTTCGCCTCAATTGCCCCGCTCGCCAGGAACGGATACATTTCAAATGAAGTTGAACTATTGAGCGACCGATGAACGAAAATCAAGCACTCGGTGCCTTCGCTGCAATTTCAAATCAGACCCGTCTCCGGATCGTGCGGATGCTGGTTGTGGCCGGCGCCGATGGCCGTGCAGCGGGGGCGATTGCCGAGGCACTGGAAGGCGCGCCGCCCTCGCGCATATCCTTCCACCTGAGCCAGCTCGAACAGGCTGGCTTGGTCGAAAGCCGGAGAGAGGGCCGGTCGATCATCTACAGCGCGATCTTCCCGGCGCTGTCTGACCTCGTGGCATTCCTCATGCGCGACTGCTGCGAGGGGCATTGCGCGGTGTGCGACAAGGCCATCGCCCTGTTTGCCAAATGCACGGGACGGCCGGCCCATTCCGTCGATTAGTCCAAAGCGATCAGCGCCGGAGCTTGGCGGCGATCGGCCCCTCCAATGTCGCCGCACATTCCCAGCGGCCCTCTTTCCTGTGAAACCCTACCCGCTGCGCGTTGGCGACGAGAGGGGGAGCGCCATCGCGCCAGAAAGTCCGCATTTGCGCCGTATCGTCCAGATCGGGGCCGGTGACGACCGCGCGAGCGGCCTGGATGAACTGCCCATGCCCGAACACATAGACCAGCGAGGTAGGCGGTAGCGCAGCCAGGCGCGCTAACGTGGCCTCTACGCGGTGGAGGAAGCCGGCGAAGCTCTCCGCCCCTTCCCCGTCGCAATAAGCGGGGTCGGCCGCCGTCCAATAGCGTTCGACATGGGGCCGACGATCGGCGCCGGCCGTGCCGTTCCAGCGCGCCGGTTGTAGATAGGTGAACTCTTCGATCGGCCATGTTTCCACCGCCACGCCGGGAAAGCGGGCGATGGTGGGTGCGGCCGTTTGCCGGGTGCGCTGAAATGGCGATGTGACGATCAGCGAGGGCGCTTCCGGCCATTCCCGCGCGATCCGGCTCGCCTGCCCTTCCCCGCGCTGCGTCAGCGCGATCGACGCCACATCGACGCTGGCGAGCCCGGTGTTGGCCGTGCTTTCGCCGTGGCGGATGAATATCGCCCTCATGGCTATTTCAGTAACAGGGCATCGGTCCCCTGCCCTTCCAGCAGTTTTACGGCCTTCTTATCGAACGACACGAAGGTTTCGCCGCCGAGCCATTGGCCGTCGAAGGCAATCACTCCATCCGCGAAGTCGCCGCCGGCATCGAGCACAGCCAGGCCGGCTTCAATCGTCGGGCGGTTGGCAACCACGTTGCGCATATCGAGGATGTGGCGGATCGCGGCGGAAATATCGGTGCGTTGCACGCCGTAGCTTCGATCGAGCACCCAGGCGAACTCGCAGAACGCATGGACGCTGATCGCCACCAACTCGGCCGCCTCAAGCGTCTCGATCGCCATTTTTTGCTGCGCCTCATCGTCTCCCACAATCAGACGCAGCAACACGTTTGTATCGAGGTTGGCCTTCACTTGCGCTCGATTCCGCGCATCCCGGCCGCTGCGCCGGCATCGGCAATGGCGTCGTTCAGTTCCTCGATCGAGAGCCGCGCACCATTTGTCTTGCCCTTGAACAAGCCTTGCAGCTCCCGCCACGAGCCCTGGCCCCGATCGGCCTTCAGCTCCGCCCGTCCATCGGGCAGCAGATCGAGCCTGATCTTGTCGCCTGGCTGAATACCAAGGTGCTTCAGCACGTCCTTCCGGAACGTAACCTGGCCCCGCGTTGTGACACTCAATGTCGTCATAGTGACCTCCATCGCCAAGGTAATGCAAAACTGCATTATTCTCAAGGGCACTTGTTTTGGTGCTAAGCGACTACGCGATTAAGCGACTAAGCGCCTGCCGCTGCGCGGCACCGTGGCTCTACTCGCTCCGCTCCCCGAGCCCGCACGCGGTCTCGGCCTGTCGGTGACGATCTCCTGGCGGGCCGAGAACCGCTGTGCGGATCTCGTCTGCGTCATACGGCGCGGACGCGCCTTAGGCGGGTGAAGGGGGTTCCGACCCCCTCCCCCCAGCAAGGGCGACCAGGCCGGCCGAGGCTCAGTCGCTACGCTCCCTGCGCCCGCACCACCCGGCCAGCTCGCCCTTGCCCCCTCGTCCCCCGCTGTTCGCCACGAGGCAGGGTCGATGGCCGAAGCCATCGCCCTTTAGGCGATTTGAAGGAGCAAGTGAGATGGAACAGGACAATCGCGAAAGCTGGCTGAATCGGGTAGCGGCGGGCATGGGGCCGCTGTTTGAGACCTTGGACGCTCCCCTCCCCCACCGCGTGCGTGTCGCGATCGGCTTCACCAGCACCGGCCGGAAGGGAAAGGCGATCGGCGAGTGCTGGGATAATCGGCGCAGCGCGGACGGGCATTTTGAAATCTTTATCCGGCCGGACCTGGCGCACGATCCCGACGCCATGCCGGCGCAGATCGCGGCCATCCTCGCGCACGAGCTGGTCCACGCCGCCGTCGGCATCCCCGCTGGGCACGGGAAAGCGTTTAAACGAGTTGCGGTCGGGCTAGGTCTGGTCGGGCCGATGCGCGCCACCACCCCCGGTCCGGATTTCCTGACGGCGATTGCGCCGATCTTGGCGCAGGCCGGTCCCCTCCCCCATGCCCGGCTCGACACCGGCGGCGAGACGACGGCTCCGAAGAAACAAGCCGCGCGGATGCTCAAATGTGAGTGTGAAGCTTGCGGCTACACCGTGAGGACCGCGCGCAAATGGCTGGAATCCGCCGGCGCTCCCCTCTGCCCCATCGAGGGGCACGGTCCGATGAGCCACGACCCGCTGGACAATCCAGAGGATGAAGACGCCACAGGCTAAGCGACTAATCGACTAATCGACTAAGCGATTAAGCAAGTTTGCGATTTATAGATTAAGCTGTATTAGTCGCTAAGTCGCTTAAAGGAGACGATCATGCAGACATGGGCGATCATCGCGCAAAAGGGCGGTCAGTCTAAAACGACGATCGCCACCGGGTTTGCGGTCGAGGCGGCACGCGCCGGGGCCGCCGTCGTCATCTTGGACGCCGACGATCGGCAGGGATCGGCGCTCTATTGGTCCGAGCGGCGCGGCAGCGACGACGTGATGGTGAAGGACAGCAGCGTCGCCGGTCTGCCCCTGCATGTCTCGCGAGGCCGTGCCAGCGGCAAGCTGGACCTCATCATCATCGACACGCCGGCGAACTCCAAAGACATCGCCATGCTGGCGGCCGAGCAGGCCGATTTCGTCATCATCCCCGTCGCGCCTCGCGGCCTCGACGTTCATTCGGTCCTGCAAACGGTCAAACAGGTGCAACAGGCCGGAACGCCGTTCGCCGTGATCCTGACCCAGGTGCCACATCAAGGCGGGGAGGGGGAGGAGGCGCGCGCCGGCTTCGCGGCCAAGGGCGTGACCATCTTCGACACTCGGCTTCACTTCCGTAAGGACTTCTACAAGGCGACGCCCTTGGGCCAAACCGCCGCCGAGACGGAACCGGACAGCAAGGCGGCAATCGAGCTGCGCGCCGCGTTCGAGGAAGCTAAGCGACTAAGCGGTTATACGATTAAGCCAATAAGCGAGGTGGCATAATGGCATCCCCCAAGAAGGCTTCGGCACTCGCCGGTATCTTCGATGACGAGCCGGAGGCGGCCCCGGCGTCCGCACCCTTGGCCCAGCCTGGCCCGACGCCGGCGAGCCCCACTCCGAGGCCGCGCCGCCGAAGCGAAGCGCCGGCGCAGGCGCAGCCGCAGTCCAAGAACAGCCATCCGGGCAAAAAGCCGGTCCTGATCCACATTCCGGAGGACATGCACCGGACGCTGCGCCAGCTTAGCGTAGAGGAGGGAGGCGAGCCCCTTACCGTCATCACCGAACGCCTGTTGCGCCAGTATCTCGTCCAGCGAGGGCACACTAGGTTCGCGCCATGAGCAAGCGGCGCGACCCGAACCCGGAGTTCGATTTCTTCATCCCGCTTATGAACGACCTCCCGTTGAAGGATCAGCGGGAGGTGATGGAGCGGCCGTTCTTCTCGTTGCAGAAGCGCAAACGGCTCAAGCCGATCGAGTATCGCAGCCCGCAGGGCGACGCCTGGGTGAAGGTCGAAGCCATGCCGGCCTACGGCATGGCGACCATCTGGGACGCCGATATTCTGATTTGGGCCGCATCCGTCATCAACCGGATGAAGGAGCAGGGGGTGAACGACCTCCCGCGCACGCTCACCACGACCACCTACGACCTGTTGCGGGGCATCCGGAGAGGGACGGGGGGGCGCGACTATCAGGAACTGCAAGCCGCACTGTCGCGGCTTGAGACGACTTCGATCCGGACCTCGCTACGCGCGCCCAAGCGCCGCACCGAGGCGCAATTCGGGTGGCTGGATGGATGGTCCCTTGAGGTGGACCCTGAGACCGATCAGCCGCGCGGGATGACGATCACGCTCTCGAATTGGGTCTATGAGGGCATCGTCAGCGAACGCTCGCTGTTGACCATGCACCCCGACTATTTTCTGCTGACCGGCGGCCTTGAGCGAGCGCTTTACCGGGTCGCACGCAAGCACGCCGGCCAGCAACGCGGCGGGTGGACGTGCCGTGTCGAACTGCTGCGCGAGAAGACCGGAAGCGATTCCACGGTGGGCGAGTTCAACCGGATGCTCCGCAAGCTCATCGAGGCCGACCAGCTCCCCGAATATACCCTGTCTATGACCAAGACGGGAGGGGGGGCCTCGGCGGTCCTGTTCGAGCTGCGCGGCGCAGCCGAGGCGGCCGAGCTGCACGCCAAACTAGAGGCCGATCGCGAGCGCCGCGAGCGCGCCGAGGCCGAGCGCCGGCGCACCCATGAGGTGGACGCTCTCATGGACCGCCTCGCACGCGGCCAGCGGGCCTAACTATCGGGGTTTCACACATCGGCCGGAATCGGGCGGGGCGATGGAGAATCCTATGGGGCGACTCGGAGAGCCGGTTTGCACCCGAAAGCACCGCGCGCCTGTGGATAAGTGACTCCGATCGCCGGGGTTTCACACATCGAGGCTTCGGGGTTTCACCCATCGGGCCTTCGGGGTTTCACACATCGAATCACGGGGTTTCACACATCGGGGCAATCGCTAAGCTGTTGACCTAAAACAACGATTCAGGCTGTTTTTCAGGCTTAACCTTCTTAACGATTCATATTTAACAGAATCTCTAACGGAGCAGCGCCGCCTCTTGGGGGCTTCGCCCCCGCCGGCTCGCGGCCTACGGCCGCCCCGGATCGCTATGCGATCCTCCCACCCGGCATCCCCCATGATGTATCGGCCTGGTCGGCCGACGCGTTTGATGAATGTGTAGGGTCAGCGAAAAACCTCAAACACAGCATCTAACCCAACCGTCGAAATGGCTTTTCAGGAAAGCCAGACGGTGAGGGCGGCGCGAGATTGCAGGCGAGGGTGCTGAGCAGAAAGGCCGCTGGAGGCCATATCCGGCGCGTGGAGGCTGAAAAGCAGCTTGGAGGGGTGCGCAGGTCATTCTCCCGCCCCAGGCCGTTCTACGACCTCTGTGCGGACCGAACCGCCTCGAAGGCCTATGTCCAGTTCGTCAGATTACTAACCGTCGCCAAAAAGCATTGAGGCAGTTAGAATTGGGGCGGCTTCATCGAGTCAAATCGGTGCACCGGGTCCGCCGTGCCTGTGAAACGCGGCGGACCCACCTTCCGGCTCGCGAGATCGTGCTTCCACGGTGTGATTCAGGCCGGATCGTAGCGACCCGCAAACTCGCGATCAGCATAGTAGCGCAGCTTGGCGGCGACGATTGGGCGCTGCCCGGCGAGGAACAGCAATTCCAATTCCCCCGGCAACGCGCGGACCTCATCAGGGGTGAGCAGAGGCCGGCCGACATGCTGCGCGCCGAACGATATGCCGGTTTCCTCCGCGTCGATCGCGCGGCTCATCGTCTCGAACACGACCGTTTCCTGGCCGAGCAGATCGGAGACGAGCTTGGCGCTGTCATGATCGTTGACCCCGAACACCTGCAACACGCCGGCGTTCGACAGGAAGGTGCCGGCACGGCGCTCGTAGAGCGCGCGGAGCTGGTGCACGTCCTGCAAGATCGGCCAGAGCTGGATGCCGTAACCGGCCATCAGCCCCATCGCGCGCTCGACGGGCTCCAAGCGGCCGAGGGCGGCAAATTCATCGAGCAGGAACAGGACGGGGCGGGCAGGAGAGGCTGGCGCGCGGGCCAGATCGGTCAATCCTTGCGCGAGCATCAGGCGCAGCCAGCGAGCATAGGTGGCGAGCCGATCGGGTGGCAGCACCAGGTAGACGGTGATGGCGCGCGCCTTCACATCGGCGAAGCTAAAATCCGATGTTCCCAGCACCGCCGTCATGCGCGGGCTGTCCAGAAAATGGGTATGGCGCTGCGCGGCCGACAGCACACCGGCGGCTTCGCGGTCGGACTTGCCGAGGTGACGGTTGGCGGCGCGCGCGGCGAGGCCGCCTTGCACCTGCATCGCTTCGAGCTGAGCGGTAAAGGCGGCGGGCGCGAGGGTGAGGCGGTCGCGTAGCGTGGCGAGGGTCCGTGTTGGGGCCGGCTCGCTGGTGACGATCGACAGGATGAGCCCCGAGATCAGCGCCTTGGCTTCCTCGTTCCAATGCGCCTCGCCAGCCTCGCCGGGAGCGTCATAGACCAGTGCGTCGGCGAGCGTCATGCAGTCGTCGGCGAGATCGAGGCCGCCAGGGTCGATGCGATCGAGCGGGTTGAACGCGGCCGCGCCGATGCCCGTCACCCCGAACGGATCGAGGACATGGACCGGGCCGAAGCGAGCGCGATGGCGGGCGGTGATACGGGCATTTTCGCCCTTGGGATCGATGCAGATGACCGAGCCGGGATAGTCGAGCAGATTGGGAATGATCGTTCCCACGCCCTTGCCGGTGCGCGTCGGCGCGATCGTCAGCAGATGGGCCGGTCCCGCATAACGCAGCAGCTTGCCCGACTTGCGATCGCGGCCGATCAGCAGGCCGTCATCGCGGGCGAGAGGGCGGGCTTCGCGATCGGTGGCGAAGCGGGCCGAGCCGTGGGTCTCATCGCTGTCAGGACCGCCGTAGCGCAGGATCAACGGCTGAAATAGCGCGCGCAGCGCGACGAGGACGATGATGATCACCGTCAGCATCATCACCATCTGGTAGACATTCGAATCCCGTGGGAAGCCGAAATACCAGAGGATGAGCTGTGCGCCGCCGGCGAGCACGATGCCGCTGGCGAGCAAGAGGACTATGACGCCGATCAGGTGACGGATCAGCTTCACGGGGCTGAACACGAAGGCGGTGATGGCCCATACGGGATTTTGACGCGTCATCCGGGCGAGGTTGCGGATCGCGCGGCCGAGCTGGCGGAACCACTCCATCGCGATCACCTATCCGTCGCGATCGACGCCGGCGTGATCGCCAGTGCGGGATCGGCGTCGGGATGATCGAGCAGCTTGAGGACGATGCGGGTGGCGAGGGGAGGGGGCACCCCTTCGTCGCGCAGCATGTCGAACAGGGCGTCCTCTTGCGCGTCGAGCGTCATGCCCTCGATCGCGAGGTTAGCGCGCGAGTCCGCATCGTCCTCGCGCCACATCGCGATTTCCGCCGGCGTGCCGCGCACGAAAGAGAGCGCGCGGACCTGGGCGCGGATGGCTTCGACATCGAGCCTGTTCATGGTGTTTCACTCCCTTCCGCTTCCGCGTCGAACGCGCGCTTGCCGCGCCGCTTCCAGAGCGCCAGCACATCGCCGGCGTCGTCACCTTGGGCGCGTGCGGCCAGTTCGAGCATCGCACCATAGAGGGTGGCGCGATCGTCGTCGGCGAGATCGACCAGGCCGGCTTTCTGGACCAGGCCGCCCAGCTCGATCAGGTGGCGGGTGCGTTCGCGCCGCTGCACAACCCATCCTCTCGTATCGGTGCGCCGCTGTCCGGCCTCAGCTCTGCGAACCGCCTGTTGGAGTTTCGCCTGCGCCCTGGCTGTTGTCTGCATTGCCTTTGCCAGCCTTGCGCCCGCGCCGTTGAAAGAAGGCAACGCCATCAGAGCGCCACGCCTCCCGGTTTCCCTCAACCTGCGCTTCGGCGACGATGTGGATCAGCGCGCCGGCGAGCACGTCGGCATCGAGCGCGTCGGCCCTGGTGGACGTGACCAGTTCGCCGAGCTGCTGGACCTTCCTGGCCTTCAATGCTCTGGCCTTGTCGCCTAGCGCTTTAAGCTCCGCGACATAGTCTCTAACTTTGCGCATATTCTCTTCCTCGCGCCCATGAACCGGAGCCGCAGCGTAGCACGATCGGCGTGAGAGGGTAGCGCCTGCGTTCCCAAAATGCGGCGAAGTCAATCAGACGAACGGCAGAGAGTTTGAGTGCGCGCTTATACGTCGTTGCCGACGTGCGCTTAAGAAGGCAGTATAACAGCCGTCATGGCGATCTACCATTTCTCGGCCAAGGTGATCAGCCGCGCCAACGGATCGAGCGCCGTTGCGTCGGCCGCCTATCGTGCGGCGGAGCGGCTGCACGATGATCGACTTGGCCGCGACCATGATTTCTCCAACAAGGCCGGCGTCATCCATTCGGAGGTGCTGTTGCCGGAGGGCGCTCCCGAGCGTTTAAACGATCGCACGACCTTGTGGAACGAGGTTGAGGCGGGGGAGAAGCGCAAGGACGCGCAGTTGGCGCGCGAGGTGGAGTTCTCAATTCCGCGAGAGCTGGATCAACAACAGAGCGTTCAGCTCGCGCGCGATTTCGTCGAAAAGCAGTTCGTCGAGCGCGGCATGGTCGCGGACCTCAATGTGCATTGGGATTTCGCCGAGGATGGCAGTCCAAAGCCGCACGCGCATGTCATGCTGTCGATGCGCGAAGTCGGTCCCGAGGGTTTCGGCCAGAAGGCGCGCGACTGGAACCGGACGGAGCTGCTGAAGGAGTGGCGCGAGGCGTGGGCCGATCATGTCAACGAGCGCCTAGCCGAGTTGGATATCGATGCCCGCATAGATCACCGGACCTTGGAAGCGCAGGGCATCGAGCTTGAACCCCAGCATAAGATCGGACCGGCCGGATCGCGGCGGCTCGATCGGGGCGAGGATGCCGAGCGCGCCGAGGATCATGTCCGCATCGCGCGCGAGAATGGCGCGAAGATCATCGCCGAGCCGACCGTCGCGCTCGATGCGATCACGCGGCAACAGGCGACGTTCACCACTCGCGACCTGGCGATGTTCGTTCACCGCCACAGTGACGGCAAGGAGCAGTTCGACCAGGCCATGAGCGCGGTGCGGTCCTCGCCCGAGCTGGTGGCGCTGGGGACGGACGGGAAGGGCCAGGAACGGTTCACGTCGCGCGACATGATCGCGGCTGAACAGCGGTTGGAACGCGCCGGCGATCAGCTTGCTGGTACGACGCGGCACGGCGTCGGCGACCGGGACCGAGAGCGCGCGCTGGCGGCGGCCGAGGGAAGGGGACTTTCCCTGTCGGCCGAGCAGCGCGGCGCGATGGAGCATGTCACCGGCCAGGAGGGGATAGCATCGGTGGTTGGCTATGCCGGCACCGGCAAGTCCGCGATGCTGGGGGTCGCGCGCGAGGCGTGGGAGAGCGCCGGCTACCAAGTGCGCGGCGCGGCCTTGTCGGGGATCGCGGCCGAGAATCTGGAAGGTGGGTCCGGCATCGCGTCGCGCACGATCGCCAGCATGGAATATCAATGGGACCAAGGCCGCGAGCAGCTTGGTCCGCGCGATGTGCTGGTGATCGACGAGGCCGGAATGATCGGCACTCGCCAGATGGAACGGGTGCTTAGCCAGGCGGAGCGGGCAGGGGCGAAGGTCGTCCTTGTCGGCGATCCCGAACAGTTGCAGGCGATCGAGGCCGGCGCGTCATTCCGTGCGCTCGCCGAGCGGCATGGTTGGGCCGAGATCAGCGATATTCGCCGGCAGCGCGACGACTGGCAGCGAGACGCCACGAAAGCGCTGGCGACGGGCCGCACCGGCGAGGCCGTCCATGCCTATGAGCAGCATGGCATGGTTCACGCGGCCGACACGCGCGAGCAGGCCCGGACCGAGCTGGTCGATCAATGGGACGCGCAGCGCAACGCCGATCCGGACAAGACCCGGATCATCCTCACCCACACCAATGCCGAGGTCCGTGACCTGAACCTGGCCGCGCGCGATCGGCTGCGCGACGCCGGCGAGCTGGGCGAGGACGTGCGCGTATCGGCCGATCGGGGGGCGCGGGAGTTTGCGAGCGGCGACCGCATCATGTTCTTGAAAAACGAGCGCGGGCTAGGGGTGAAGAACGGCACGCTGGGCAAGGTGGAGCGCGTGTCGCCCGATAGCATGGCGGTCCGCCTCGACGACGGCCGATCGGTTGCGTTCGACCTCAAGGACTATGCCCATGTCGATCATGGCTATGCCGCCACGATCCACAAATCGCAGGGCGTGACGGTCGATCGCGCCCACGTCCTCGCTACCCCCGGCATGGACCGCCATTCGGCCTATGTGGCGCTATCGCGGCACCGGGACGGGGTGCAGCTCCATTATGGCCGCGACGACTTCGCCGATCAGCGCCAGCTCACCCGCACGCTGGGGCGCGAGCGGGCGAAGGATATGGCGTCGGACTATGGCCGCGATCCCGGTCGGGACGTTCGGACCTTCGCCCGTCGACGCGGCCTATCGGGCGAGATCCGGTTGCCGGATGCGCCCGAGAGGCATGGGGTGGACCTGCTGGCCCGGCAGCGTGGATCGTCGCGCGAGAGCGCCGAGGATCCACGGACGATCGGCCGCGGCGGGGGCAAGGGCGAGACCGCGGGCGAGCGGCAGCCGCGGCGGGGCCTATTCGATGGCTTCCGTCCCACGCCAGAGCGCCCAGCGCCGGCAGCCGATCGCGGCCAGGAGCGCGCATCGAAGCGCGGTATGTTCGAGGGGTTGAGGCTGTCGTCCGACCGCACGCCGGTGACGCGCACGCCCGAGCGGCAGGGGGCATCGCCCGATCGCGACTATCAGCGTGCCGTCGAGCGGGTAGCGCGGTCGGCGAACGCCATCGCCCAGGCGCAGGAGAAGGGCGCTCCCATCCTTGAGCATCAGAAGGTTGCGCTCGAGCACGCGAAAGGCGCGCTCGAGCAAGTCCGGCCCGGCAGCTCGCGCGACATGAGTGCGGCGGCCGAGCGCAATCCCGGTCTGGTCCGCGAGGCGGCGGCGGGGCGCAGCGGCCCGATGCTCGACGCAATGACGCAGGAGGCGCGGGTGCGCGCCGATCCCGCCTTGCGCGCTGATCGGTTCGTGGAACGCTGGCAGGGGCTCCAGCGCCAGAGGGGCGAGCTGATGCGCGCCGGCGACCGGGAAGGCTCGGAGGGTGCGGCCAAGGCGATGCAGGGCCTTGCCAAAAGCCTTGAGCGCGACCCGCAGGTGGAATCGGTGCTGCGTGGTCGTTCGCGCGAGTTGGGGCTTGAAATGGGCCGGGGCCAGTCGGTCAGCGCCGAACTGACCCAGCAGCTCGGGATCGGCCGTGATCGCGGCCTCAGCCGCTAGGAGAGGATGATGGACGAGAACGAGTATCGTGACCAGGCCAGTACTGACGATCCGGCAGCGGCGTTCGAGCGGCTGCGCGGCGAGGTGTCGTTGCTGCGCAGCGCCATCGAAGGGCTGACCGCTGCGCGCGAATCCATCGAGATTCCCGATTATGAGCCGACGCTTGAGCGCACCGAAAAGATCATGACGGTGCTGGTCGAACAGATCGACGCGATGCGCAAGAGTCCGGCGATGACGCTCACTCCGGAAAATATGGGAAGCCGTTTAAACGCTTCGGTGATGGAGTCGGTGAACACGCTGCGCAGCCACACCCAGGCATCAAAAACGGCGCTCGACGGTGCGGTGAGCGAGCTGCACAGCATTGTGCGATCGGCGCGTCGGGGCGACGAGCAGAACCGATGGCTATATTTGTTCGGTGGCGGCGGCCTGGTGCTGGGGATGCTGATATGGGCTGCGCTCGCCGGCCCCCTCGCGCGCACCATGCCGGCGAGCTGGCAATGGCCTGAACGCATGGCGGCGCGCACGCTGGCGCTGCCGATGTGGGATGCGGGTCAGCGGATGATGACCGCCGTCAATCCCGAGGGATGGCGCGCGATCGTCGCCGGCGACGTGATCGTGCGCGACAATCGGGATGCAATCGAGACGTGCCGCAAATCCGCCGCTAGGGCGAAGAAAGCGGTGCGTTGCACGATCGAGGTGAAGGCGGAGGAATGAAAGCCGATCCGCATATTGTAGAGATCGAAAATTGGTAGTGATGTTTTGGCTGTCGCGACTCATCAGATTTGCCCGGCCGCTACCATCCTTTCCAACAGGGCATTGACGCGCGTCTGCCATCCGGGGCCGCTACCCCGCAAATGCTCGACCGTCTTCGCATCCAGGCGGATTTTGACCTCCACTTTGGGGGTTTCCAGTTTCGGTCGTCCACGCCGAGACGGCTTTATTCCGGCCATGAATGTTGCATCCATTGGCGGGTTGTCGTCGTGAATCTCCGGGTCAAACTTGGCCATAATGGAACCTCACTTTTCTACCGGGCGCAGGCTGATCGCGCGAACCGCGTCTTCATGGGAGGCTCTGTGAAGGCCAGCACATGCAGGCGACCAACTTTCCACCTTGATTCGGTACACCCATAAAATAGAGGGCACAAATTTATTGTGCACCCATTATAGGCCGGAATCACGATCTTGCAGCGGTCGATCGGTGTTCAACTAGTGCAGGATTCACACGCCCTTCTATGTATGATAATGTCCTTTATCATACATAGAGTGAAGCCACACATGGTGGATATGATTGGGTTCGGGGTTTCACCCACTAGAATGCAAAGTTCGGGGTTTTAGGAACAATCAGGGCGAGTTCGGGGGATCAGGAACAACTATGGCCACAATCGAATGTCACAGCTTCCCATCATGAACCAGCTCGTCCCCCTGGACTCGCCCACGCTGGCGCTGCCGGCGCTGATCGCGTCGGCCGACGATCGCGCGCGCCTTCGCTTCCTTGAGTTCTTCGCAGTCACCATCCGCAACCCGCACACGCGCCGCGCCTATGCCCGCGCCGCCGGCGACTTCCTGGCCTGGTGCGAAGCGCGGGGTGTGGCATCGCTAGCTGGTGTGCAGCCGCTCCATGTCGCGGCCTGGATCGAGGTGCTGGCGCGCGAGGTTTCGCCTCCCAGCGTCAAGCAGCAGCTTGCCGGCGTGCGCCACCTGTTCGATTGGCTGGTGACGGGCCAGGTCGTGCCGGTGAATCCGGCGGCGTCGGTGCGCGGGCCGGTGCACAGCGTCCGGCGCGGCAAGACGCCGGTGCTGGCCCCGGACGAGGCGCGACGGTTGCTCGATACGATCGACGTGACGACGCCGGCCGGCTTACGCGACCGCGCCCTTATCGGGCTGATGATCTATTCGTTCGCGCGGATCGGCGCGGCCCTCGCCATGCGGGTCGAGGACGTGTTCGTGCAGAATCGGCGGCTATGGGTCCGCCTGCACGAGAAGGGCGGCAAGCGGCACGAGATGCCGTGCCACCATAATCTGGAGGAATATCTGGCCGCCTATCTCGACGGGTGCGCGCTGCGCGACGATCGCAAGGGGCCGTTGTTCCGCACGCTCGCGCGCGGGACTAGGCGACTAAGCGACACCCCCCTGCCCCAGGCCAATGCGTTCGCGATGGTGCGCCGGCGCGCGGCGGCGGCCGAGATCGGCACGGCGATTGGCAACCACTCGTTCCGCGCGACCGGGATCACCGCCTATTTGAAGAACGGCGGCTCGCTGGAGAACGCTGCGATAATGGCCAATCACAGCTCGACCCGCACTACCCAGCTCTACGACCGTCGCCCGGATGACGTGACGCTAGACGAGGTAGAGCGGGTGCTAATCTAGGCCAGGCTCATGTCAGGATTAGAATGAGCGCGTTGCCCTCGTCGGTAACTTTCTAGGCAGCCGGCGCCAGGGCTTCCAAGATACGGCACTCGGCAACCGTTCCGCCTTCGCACGTCGAAATGAGCCGGGCAAGTTCGCGCCGCAGCGCAGAGAGGTCCGCGAGCTTGCGATCGACTTCAGCCAGGTGCTCGCCCGCGATGAGGTCAACGGTCCCGCAGTCGCGCTCGCGCTGCCCGGCCAAGTCCAGTAGCGCGCGGACCTGATCAAGCGAGAAACCGAGGTCGCGCGCGCGGCGAATGAAGGAGAGCCGCGCTAGATCATCGCGCGCGTAGACGCGGTAGTTTCCGCTCGTGCGGGCCGGAGGCGCGATTAGGCCAGCCTTCTCATACCAGGCGTCACGACACGAAAGTGGTGAATCTGGCTCTGTTGCAAAAATCGTGAAGCTTGAGCATGCTTGGCGGAGATTGGACGGACGGAACGATGACGGATTTCAAGTGGCGCCATTTCCAGGGTGATGTGATCCTGTGGGCGGTGCGCTGGT
>Ga0116175_1001438_pt1 | contig 15289 bp, 18 predicted proteins | sample AD_UKC125_MetaG_FD_89802 | JGI IMG/M metagenome (GOLD analysis project Ga0116175, IMG submission 89802) | Active sludge microbial communities of municipal wastewater-treating anaerobic digesters from USA - AD_UKC125_MetaG | ecosystem: Engineered > Bioreactor > Anaerobic > Digestate | place: USA... | reverse complement strand
CGCCTCGGGGCCACGTGGTTGAACCTGTGGCACTAGGTTATTGACCTGAAGGTGTCTTCACGAACGCTGGAGTGTGCAGATGAGTGATTTTGTGCAGGGTCTCGAGGGTGTCATTGCCTTCGAGACTGAGATCGCGGAGCCGGACAAGGAAGGTAGCTCACTGCGCTACCGCGGAGTGGACATCGAGGACCTGGTGGGTCGGGTGTCCTTCGGCAACGTCTGGGGTCTGCTCGTGGACAACGAGTTCAACCCCGGGCTGCCACCGGCAGAGCAGTTCCCGATCCCTGTGCACTCCGGGGATGTCCGAGTCGATGTCCAGTCCGCGATCGCGATGCTGGCGCCCGCATGGGGTCTGCAGCCCCTGCTGGACGTGGATGACGACACCGCCCGCGAGGACCTCGCCCACGTCTCCGTCATGGCGATGTCGTTCGTCGCCCAGTCCGCGCGCGGCCTCGGGCAGCCGATGGTGCCGCAGGCGCAGATCGACAAGGCCAAGACGATCGTCGAGCGCTTCATGGTGCGCTGGCGCGGCGAGCCGGACCCGCGCCACGTGCAGGCAGTCGATGCCTACTTCGTCTCCGCAGCCGAGCACGGAATGAACGCCTCGACCTTCACCTCACGGGTCATCGCCTCCACGGGAGCCGACGTCGCGGCAGCCATCTCGGGGGCGGTCGGAGCGATGAGCGGACCGTTGCACGGTGGTGCGCCCAGCCGGGTGCTCGGCATGATCGAGGAGATCGAACGCTCGGGGGATGCCGAAGCCTACGTCAAGGGGGTGCTGGACCGCGGCGAACGCCTGATGGGTTTCGGACACCGCGTCTACCGGGCCGAGGACCCGCGGGCACGTGTCCTGCGGCGCACCGCCCGCGAACTCGACGCCCCCCGCTTCGAGGCTGCCGAGGCCCTCGAGAAGGCGGCCCTCAGCGAGTTGCGGGCACGCCGCCCGGATCGCGTCCTGGAGACCAACGTGGAGTTCTGGGCAGCTATCGTGCTGGACTTCGCGGAGGTCCCGGCGCACATGTTCACCTCCATGTTCACGTGTGCTCGGCTGGCGGGCTGGAGTGCCCACATCCTGGAGCAGAAGCGGACGGGTCGCCTGATCCGGCCGTCGGCACGGTACGTGGGTCCGGCGCCGCGCCGGCCGGAGGACGTCCCGGGCTGGGATCCGGTCATGGTCGCCCCGAGTGGTTACCAGCCGGAGGTGGGTTTCCGCGTCGAGTGAGCTGTGCGGCGCTGACGTCGGTGGGGTGAGCCGGGAGCAACGGGGGCCGACGATCTAGCCTAGAGGGGTGACTGAATTGCAGATCCCCGCTGACCTCAAACCCGCTGACGGCCGTTTCGGCAGCGGACCATCCAAGGTGCGACAGGCGCAGGTCGACGCTTTGGCATCCGCCGCACCTACGTTCTTGGGCACCTCGCATCGAAAGCCAGGAGTGAAGAACGAGGTGAAGCGCCTACGGGCGGGACTGCGGGAGTTGTTCGCCCTGCCGGACGGCTACGAGGTCGTGCTCGGCAACGGGGGATCCACCGCGTTCTGGGACATCGCCACGTTCGGTCTGATCAAGGACCGCGGACAGTTCCTCTCGTTCGGAGAGTTCGGCAGCAAGTTCGCCAAGGCCGCCCAGACGGCGCCGCATCTGGGCGAACAGGACATCCGCACCTTCGAGCCGGGTACCGCCGGTCCCTTCGCGCCCAGCGCTGAGTACGACGTGTACGCAAGCCCCCACAACGAGACCAGTACCGGGGTGGCGATCCCCGCGGTGCGCCCAGCGGGATCGGCGCAGGCGCTGGTGATGTTCGACGCGACCTCCGCCGCGGGTGGTCTGCTCGTGGACCCCCACGACTTCGACGTCTACTACTTCGCGCCGCAGAAGAGTTTCGGCTCCGACGGCGGCCTGTGGTTCGCGCTCATGTCACCAGCCGCGCTCGAGCGTGCCGCCCAGATCAAAGCGACCCACCGCTGGATGCCGGCCTTCCTGGACATCAACATCGCCATCGACAACTCGGTGCAGGAGCAGACGTACAACACGCCCGCACTGGCCACGATCTTCCTGATGGCCGAGCAGGTGGACTGGTTCAACGGCAACGGCGGCTTGTCGTGGTCGGCTGGGCGCAGCGCGCAGAGTGCCGCGAACCTGTACGGCTGGGCGGAGTCACGCGATTTCGCCAGCCCCTACGTGACCGACGAGGCGCTGCGGTCGAACGTGGTCGGCACCATCGACTTCGCCGATGGTATCGACGCCGCGGCGGTGGCCAAGGTGCTGCGCGCCAACGGCATCGTGGATGTGGAGCCCTACCGCAAGTTGGGGCGCAATCAGCTTCGCGTGGCGATGTTCCCCGCGGTGGATCCCGATGATGTGACCGCGCTCACGGCCAGCATCGACTGGGTTGTGCAGAACCTGACATAGCCTGGGAGCACCATGAGTGACTATCCCACGATGCAGATCCCGCCCTCCGGCCCTCCGGAGGAGCCCGAACCTGAGCAGAAGACGTCCAAACTGCCGATCATCGTGGCAGTGCTGCTGGCGATCCTGTTGGGTCTGGGCGCCGGAGCACTGTGGGCGTCCCGTAGCAACTCCAGTGACCCGGATCCGACGGCCACGCCGACGGTGACGCGGTCCGCGTCGCCCACCCGAACGACAGCGGCGCCCACCACGGCGGCGCCCACGACCGTGGCCCCCACCTCGGCGGCACCGACCACCGCTACCGCGACGCCCACCCCCGCGAGCCCGACGCCCACGCCAACTCGCACGAAGACGCCTAAGCCCACGGTGACGACCAGCAGCCCGCCGCTGGAGGAGGAGGTCGAACCGACCCAAGCGCCCCCGTCGGCGGTCTCCGGTGAGGGTGACTTCGAGACGTCCGGGGCTCCGTGAGGTGGATCCGCGGACTCGGCGGCTGGTCACCCTCGGTGTGCTCATCGGCCTCATCGTGTTGATCGTGGTCTTGGCTGCCATCCGCTGAGCCGTGCGAAATCACCGGTAGTACGGTCGGAGAGTGGACGTGGAGCCCTTGGACGAGGACGGTGTTGTTGCCGTCGCTAGTGGGACGGTCGCCTGGCTCGTGGCCTTCGCCGTCATGGCGTTGTTCTTCCGCGATGATCTCGCAGCGCACAACACCAGTTGGTGGCTCGGCGTCTGCTTGGTCGGGGTGGTTCTGGGTGCGCTGGGTCTGGCGTACACCATCCGTCGGCGCACCGTGTACCGGAAGGCTCGTCAGTGAGTGATGACATAGAACTGCCAACGCTCGTCGTTGGGCGTGAGCGAGCGGCGGCCGTCACTGATGAGGTGGACTGGTCAGCCGATGAGTTATGTGCCGGTGCGGTCGAGGTGGCCCGGCAGGCCCTGCTCGAAGAGGTTGATGCCAGTCAGATCGGCGATCCGGTCGGGTTGGTGGCGGAAGGGCCCTTGGTGGTCACCCACTACTTCGACGGGTATGTGCCCGGATATGTGGGATGGCGCTGGGCGGTGACGCTCACCCGCGCGCCGGACTCCGAGGTGGTCACCGTTGACGAGACGGCGCTGGTTCCTGACGCACACGCATTGCTGGCACCGATCTGGCTGCCATGGAAGAACCGCATCCGGTCCGGGGACCTGGGTGCCGGTGACGTCATGGTCACCGAGGTCGATGACCCCCGCCTGGTCGCTGGTCTGACCGACAACGATGCGCCCGATCCGCAGGACCCCGTGCTGCTCCCGCCGCAGTGGGAGCTCGGGTTGGGCCGCGAACGGATGCTCAGTCCGCAGGGCCGCAGCGAGGCGGCCCACCGCTGGTACCGCGAGGTCGGGCCCCGGTCCCAGATCGCGCGCGCAGCCGATCTGGACTGCGCCACCTGCGGATTCCTGCTGCTCATCGGCGGACCGATGGGGCAGGCCTTCGGTATCTGCGCCAATGGCTTCTCGCCGGTCGACGGCCGCATCGTGGCGATGGACTTCGGATGTGGTGCGCACAGCGAAACCGTGGAGCGCCCCATGGTCCCGGTCGCCGAGATCGTGGTTGATGAGGTGGGTTACGACCAGGTGAGCGCGGACGAGCCGGCTGAACCGGACGAGACCATGAGGCAGGACGACGAGCACGACGCCGAGGTCAGTGAGCCAGCCGACGAGTCGGTGTCCCAAGAGGCCACCGGTGATGACCTCGACGTCGCTGCCAGCGAGACCGAGGAGCCTGCCGAAACGCCGCAGGTGCACAACGGCGCCGACCAGGATCATGAAACGATGGTGGGGATCGATCCCGAGGAGGGCTCATGAAGAAGGTGGCCGGTGTGGTCATGGCAGTTGCCGCGACAGCCGCGTTGGCGTCGTGCGAGAAGCCGCCGCCGCGGGTGACCTTCGTGACCGGGACCACTTCGGAATGGGTCGCCCCGACCTGCTTCTCCTGGGGTGGTCAGGTCGACGCGCAGCAGTGCCTCACCGATGCTGCCCAGAAGGCTGCCAGCGGTCAGACAGTGCGCTTGAACGTCGTGCCCGATAACACCGTCGGCATCAGCGTTGATCCTTCGGTGGCTGAGAGCGGGTGGACACCGGTCCTGGCGGGTACGCCCCTTACCGAGCAACCGCTGACGGACACCTACTTCCGGTTCACCTTCCCACGGGTGCAGCCAAACGACCAGGGTTATCCGTTGGCCGTGGTCGTGCAGGGCGACACCGATCCCGGCGTCTGGGCCGTGCGGATCGACGTGCAGAAGACCGGCTGAGCCGACCTTTCAGACGTCCAGCTGATCGGCGACGGCCCGCAGCAGCCGTGCGGTCTTCTGCGCTTTGGCGTCCTCGGGGTAACGGCCCGAGCGCAGTTGATTACCGATGCCGTCGAGCAGTTTGATCAGATCTTCAACCACCGGGCTCATCTCTTCAGCGGGACGCCGGCGGGCCTTGACGACGCTGACCTGCTCGAGCAGCGTCACGGACAGCGCCTGCTTACCCTTGCGGCCGTCGACCACGCCGAACTGCACCTTGGAGCCTGGCTTGAGTGCCACCCCAGGCTCGACGGCGCTGGCATGCACGAACACCTCGCCGCCATCATCGTCGGCAAGGAAACCGAAACCCTTGTCGGTGTCGAACCATTTGACTGTGCCGGAAGGCATGCGAATAACTCCTAGAACTGGGATAAACCACCAGTCTACCCGTTGCGCGGCAGGTCAGTACCCGCCCTCGTCGCTGCCTCCGGCCAGCACCGCGGCGGTTCCGGACAGACCCAACCGGGACGCACCGGCGTCCACCATGGCCACTGCTGTGGCCCAGTCCCGGATGGCTCCGCTGGCCTTCACCCCGAGGGCGTCGCCCACGGTGGCGCGCATCAAGGAGACCGCATGGGCCGAAGCGCCACCTGCAGGATGGAACCCAGTCGACGTCTTGACGAAGTCGGCCCCCACGTCCACACACACCCGGCACACCTCGACAATCTGCTGATCCGTCAGCGCTGCCGATTCGATGATCACTTTGAGCAGCGCCTGGGGGATGGCTTCGCGCACCGCGGTCACGTCGGCGTGGACCGCAGCCCAGTCCCCGGCGATCGCGTTGCCGATGTCGATGACCATGTCGACCTCATCGGCGCCCTCGGTGACCGAACGGGCGGCCTCCATGGCCTTCACGGACGGCTTGTGCTTGCCGCTGGGGAACCCACACACGGTCGCGACGGCCACGCCATCGAGCCAGCCTGGACCCAACGGCAGGAAGGAGGGGGATACACAGACGCTGAAGACGCGCAGCTCTTGGGCTTGCGCGCACAACGCCTCGACCTCGGCGGCTGTGGCCTCAGGCTTGAGCAGCGTGTGGTCGACCATGGCTGCCATTTCGGAGGAAGTGATCATGGGTTCTCCTAGTAGGGGATGAAGGTGATGAGCGTGCCATGCGGGTCGAACACGTCGATGCTGGTCTCGTTCTGGACGAAGCCGTGGTCAGCGGCGAGCAGACGGCGCACTAGCCCCGCCAACGATGCCACCGCCATGACCGGCCCGATGCCCGGGTGGAACGTGTCGACCTCGACGAGTTCGATGAGGACGGCGTCGCCTTCGCAGCGGTGACCGGCGACCTGCAAGCCGATCGTGCGCCAGAACTCCTGCGCCGCTGGAAGACCTCCGATCGGGATCGCCACCCGATCCTGGGCCACTGCGAAGTCCGGTTGGGGCTCATCCTGGACGGCATCCACGATCACCACGTCGGCCCCGTCCTGGAAGCTGGCATCCAGAATCTCGACGGCCGTGTCCCGGACGTCGGCGGGCAGTCCCGCAGCGCCGGTCCATACGACCAGCACCGGTCGGCGCTGGTCGGCGAAGTCTCGGGCACACTCCTCGAAGGCGTCCCAGTTGTGCCCGAAGTACGCGGGAAAACCCAGGTCGCGGGCCACGGCGACCAGGAACGAGGCCTTGTCGGTGGCGTCGCGGGTATCCAGGACCACGATTTGCGGGCTGCTCACACGATCACCTCGGAGAAGGACGCGTAGTGGTCGTCGGTGTAGAAGAACGTCTCGTCCTCGCCCACCACGAAGCGAGCGGCCCCCCGGTCGGGGCTCCCCGGGGTGGGGATGGTGTACTCCCGGTACCAGCCGTACTCCTGCGGGGGAAGCAGGCGCTCGCGGTTGCCGAACACCTGCCCATCCTGGCGGTAGGCGAAGGGGCCCCCGGCTTCGACGAGTTCGTAGGTTTGTTGGGCCTGCGGCGGCAGATCCGTGAGGGCCACCGTGGGCAGGCCACTGCTACCAACAGTGGACTGGGCGTTCGAGGTGGTGGAGGTAGCCCCGGAACAGCCCGCCAGCAGCAGTATGGCGCCCAGAACCGCGACGAGGATGCGCCTCACACTGCCCCCAGGAACCGTTCCAGACCGCTGCGCAGGGTGGTCATCCGCTGCGCAGCCCGAACCGCATCGGCGGTCGCATCCCCGGTGTTCTCGACGACCTCGAGGTACACCTTCAGCTTGGCCTCCGTGCCGCTGGGCCGCGCCACGACGCGCCCACCGCCTCGCAGGGTGAGCCGCAGCCCCTCGGTGGGGGGCAGGCCGGTCAACGTGGAGTCCATCAGGTCAGTGACGGCGTCGAGGTCCGCGATCGCTGCGCCCGGATCGGCAGCCAGGGCAGCCAGGGCGCGGTCCCGGTCGGACAGGTCCTGCACCCGGATGCTGATCTGATCGGTCAGGTACACGCCGTGCTCGGCGGCCAGATCGGCCAGGAGGCTGCCGATGGTGCGGCCCTGACGTTGCAGCCATGCGGCGAGTTCCAGCATCCGCACTGAAGCGCTGATGCCGTCCTTGTCGCGTACCGCTGCCGGGTCGACGCAGTAGCCGAGGGCCTCCTCGTAACCGAAGACGATGTCATCGGGACGGGTGATCCATTTGAAGCCGGTGAGTGTCTGCCGGAAGCGCAGACCGGCGGCCGCCGCGATGGCGCCCAGCATGTCGCTGGACACGATGGTGGTGACCAGGCTGCCCTCGACCGGGCCCCGGGTGGCGGTCCACCAGCCCAGCAGGGCGCCGACCTCATCGCCGCGTAACATCCTGAAAGAGGTACCGTCGGCAATGCCCACTGCGCACCGATCCGCATCGGGGTCGTTGGCGATGATCAGGTCGGCTGCGATCCCGGTCGCGGCCGCCAAGGACAAGTCCATCGCCCCCGGCTCCTCGGGATTGGGGAAGGCGACGGTGGGGAAGGCAGGATCGGGCTCGAACTGCTCTGCGACCGGGTGCAGATCCACGAAACCCAGCCGCTGGCACACCGTCTCGAACAAACCGCCGCCGACCCCGTGCATCGCCGAGTAGACGACCCGCAGCCGGGCGCCCTCGGTGTGTGCCGGGGCGGCCAGGCTGACCACCCGCGCCAAGTACTCCTCGACGACGCTCTCGTCCAGGACGGTCCAGGAGTCGGACTGCGGGATCTGATCGTAGGAGGGTTGCGCCGCGATGCGGGCTGCGATCTGCGCGTCTGCCGGTGACACGATCTGCATCCCGTCACCGAGGTACACCTTGTAGCCGTTGTCTTGCGGCGGGTTGTGGCTGGCGGTCACGACTACACCGGCATCCGCGCCGCGGGCCTTGATCGCGTAGGCAAGCACTGGAGTCGGGAGTCTGCGGGGCAGCACTTCGGCCGTGAGTCCGGCCGCCGCGGCGATGGCTGCGGTGAGTTCGGCGAAGGCCTGCGAGTTGCGGCGGGCGTCGTAGCCGATGACGATGCGCGAGCCGCCGGTGTCCTTGACGTACTGGGCCAGTCCGGCCGCGGCCTTGGCCACGACGATGTGGTTCATCGACGCAGGTCCTGGCCCCAGCGGTCCCCGCAGCCCGGCTGTGCCGAATGTCAGGGGTCCGGCGAAGGCGACGGCAAGGCGCGCTGTGTCGTTGGCATCGATCCAGGCCTGCAATTCGGCGCGGGTCTGTGGGTCCGGGTCCTCGGCCAGCCACGCGGCAGCCGCGGTCAGCAGGTCGCTCATAGTCGCTCCAGGATGCTGGCGAGCAAGTCGGACAGTCGCGCGGCGGCGTCCTGGCCGGCCTGCAACACCTCGGCGTGGTGCAGTGCTTCTCCGGTCAGCCCGGCCGCGGCATTGGTCACCAGCGACAGTCCCAGCACCTCCAGCCCTGCGGATTTGGCGGCGATGGCTTCCAGCGCGGTTGACATGCCGACCAGGTCCGCGCCCAGGATGCCGGCCATCCGGACCTCCGCGGGGGTCTCATACTGAGGCCCCGTGAACTGCGCGTAGACCCCCTCGTCGAGGGACGGATCGACGGATTTCGCGATGTCGCGAAGGCGCCAGGAGTAGGTGTCGGTCAGGTCCACGAAGTGGGCTCCGGTCAGAGGGGTGCGGGCCGTGAGATTGAGATGATCGCTGATGAGTACCGGTGTCCCCGGCGGCCAGTTCGGGTTCAAGCCCCCGCAGCCGTTGGTGAGTACCAGCGTCGAGCACCCGCTGGCTGCCGCGGTTCGCACCCCGTGGACCACCGCATCCACACCCCGGCCCTCGTAGAAGTGGGTGCGTCCAGCGAAGAAGAGCACCTGCTTGTCATTGACAGTGCTGCTGACCAGATGACCCGAGTGCCCCACCACCGCTGAGGCGGTGAATCCGGGGATCTCGGCGTACGAAATCTGCGCCGTGACGGGGAAACGGTCGATGGCGCCACCCCAGCCGCTGCCGAGCACCACCGCGATGTCGTGCTGCGGCTTTCCGGTGGTCTCGGCAATGACGTGGGCAGCTTGGGAGGCGAGTTCCTGGGGGCTGGTCACACGAGCCAGCCTATTGAACGAGGCTGCGTTTCGGGTAGCCGTTGGCTTCTTGGCTGTGATGGCCAGATCGCGGCACGCGGCAACGAATGAGGTGCGACCGGCTTCAGGGGCCGACGGAGGCGCACGGCCGCGTGCGCAGGTCCCGGACATAGTCCTCCGGCGCCCCGGCCTTCTCCGCAGCCTCGGCGATCAGGCCCAGATACCGGGCCGACGGCAGGCCGCCCTCGTAGCCGTTGAGCACGTACAGCCACGCGACCTGTTCTCCGTCGAGGGTCTGCACCCGCACCCGGATCTTGGTGTAGATGCCGAGTTCGGTGCCTTCCCACTGATCCATGAGGTGTTCGTCGAGACGGTTGACGTCGTAGAGCATGACGAAGACCTGATGGTCCGGGTCCTCGACCACGGTAGCCAGCGCACCCTCCCAGCTCAGGTCCTCGCCCCCGAACGTGAGCCGCCACCCTGACAACCAGCCCGCCCCGGCCGCGGGGGAATGGGGGGCGATCTCCAGCATGCGATCAGGGTCGAGGCTGGATGCGTAGGCCGCATACAAGGTCACAACGGTCAGGGTAGCGTCCGCGCGCGTCCAGGTGAACCCGCGCCGACCCCGCCGCGTCAGCAGGGAACAACCTGGCTCCCCGCTGTGTTGGGGACGGCATGGAGCCACCGCTGCCCACCCTGCTGGAACCGCGCGACGTGCCGTTGGGTGGGCCGCGGGCCATGACCGTGCGCCGGACGCTGCCGCACAAGCGCATCCGGACGGTCGGTGCCTGGTGTTTCGTGGACCACTACGGCCCGGACAGCACCCCTATGGTGGTCCCGCCCCATCCGCACATCGGGTTGCAGACGGTCTCCTGGCTGCTGGCCGGCGAGGTGGAGCACCGCGACAGCGTCGGCTCGTTGGCGCGGGTGCGGCCCGGCGAGTTGAACATCATGACCGCTGGTCACGGCATCACCCACTCCGAGTACAGCGTCTGCGATGGGCCGCTGCACGGGGTCCAGCTGTGGGTGGCGCTGCCGGGCACCGAGCGGCACCGGCAACCGGCCTTCGCCCACCACCCCGAACTGCCCGGCCACGAGCAGGTGCGCGTGCTGGTGGGGCAGTTCGACGGGCTGACATCGCCTGCCCAGGTGTACTCCCCGCTGGTCGGCGCCCAGGTGTCCGGGCGGATGGAGGTGGCGATCGAACCCGATTTTGAGTACGCGGTGCTGGCGGTGACCGGTGACGCCCTGGTCAACGGCTACCCGGTGCCACACGGCGCCCTGCAGTACCTGGGGTGGGGTCAGGATCGGCTCATGCTGGACACCGGAGTCGCTCTGGTGCTGGGCGGTCAGCCACTGGCCGAGGACCTGCTGATGTGGTGGAACTTCGTGGGCCGCACGCACGATGAGATCGTTGAGGCCCGCGAGCAATACGCGCGGCACGACCGGCGCTTCGGCCCCGTCGCGGGCGACGACCGGCCGTTCCTGCCGGCGCCAGCGATGCCGAATGTCCGCCTGCGCCCGCGCCCCGGCCGCTGAGGGCTCAATCCGACAAGAGGTCCCCGTACTCCTGCAGGCGGGCCATGGTCTCGGTGAACAGGAACTGCTCGGTCAGCCCGCTTCGCACCTCGTCCCAGGTCACCGGGGTGGCCGCGAACGGCAGATCCTTGCCGCGCAGTGAGTAGGGGGTGATGGTCGTCTTCGCGGCGTTGTTCTGACTCCAGTCGATGAATACCCGGTGGGTGCGGCGGGCCTTGGTCATGGTGGCGACGATCCGATCGCCGTGTTTGTTGGACAGCTCCATAGCCATGGCCCGGGCGTAGCCCATGACGGCCTCGGAGTCCATGGGTTCCGGGAAGGGTACGTACAACTGCATGCCCTTGGACCCGCTGGTGACCGCGTACGCCGTCAGCCCGTCCGTGCGTAGGTACTCGTCGACGAGAAGGGCCACGCTGCAGCACTCGGGCAACCCCGTACCGACCCCAGGATCGAGGTCGACCACCATGCGGTCGGCCTTGCCCAGGTCACGCCATTGCGGTGTGTGCAGTTCCAGGCCGTTGTTCTGCGCCGACCAGACCAGGGCGGGCACCTCGTTGTACACCGGGTACTTGATGGAGTTGACCAGCATCGTCGGCACCCAGTCCGGCATCCCCTCCGGAGCGTTCTTCTCGAAGAACGACTGCTGGCCCACACCATGCGGGAACCGGATCCGTGTGACCGGTCTGCCCTGGGTCTGCCGGATCAGGGCCGGCCCGACAGTGGCGTAGTAGTCGATGACCTGGCTCTTGGTGATACCGAGGCGGGGGTACATCACCTTCGTCAGGTTGGTCAGCCGGATCTGCCGGCCAGCCACCTGCGCGATGATCGCCGACATACCTCCACGGTAGTAACCGGTGCGGAAATGGGGAAGCCCAACCGTGCGGCACTGGCATGAACACTGCGTTACAGAGCATGCTTAGGTCGTGCGTGCGATATGGAAGGGTGCCATCTCCTTCGGGCTGGTGACCGTACCCGTGAAGGCCTACACGGCGACCGAGGACCACGATGTGCGGTTCCATCAGGTTCATGCCCTGGACAACGGCCGGGTGAAGTACAACCGCGTGTGCCGCGAGTGTGGCAACACCCTGGAACTGTCCGAGATCTCCAAGGCCTACCAAGTCCCCAACGGCCCAGTGGTGGTGCTCGATGAGCAGGACTTCGCGAACCTGCCGGTCACGGCCTCCAAGGAGATCGACGTCGTGGAGTTCGTTCCCAGCGCGCAGGTCGACCCCGTCCGTTTCGACAAGTCCTACCTGCTGGAACCCGACCGGCAGTCGCTGAAGCCGTACGTGCTGCTCCGGCAGACCCTGGCAGACACCGAGTTGACCGCGGTCGTGAAAGTGAGCCTGCGGTCCAAGCAGCAACTCGGCGTCCTGCGGGTTCGCGAAGATGTCCTCATGCTGCAGACGATGCTGTGGCCCGACGAGGTGCGCCCTGCCCACTTCGACATCCTCGACCAGCAGGTCGATGTCCGGCCGCAGGAGCTGCAGATGGCAGCGTCGCTGGTGGAGTCGCTGTCCGGGGATTTCGACCCCAGCCAGTACCACGACGAGTACCGCGAGCAGCTCCTGTCGATGATCGATGCGAAGGTGAGCGGCGGCGATGGTGTGGTCGCCACGCCGGCCGTCGCCGACGACGGCGGGGAGGTCGTGGACCTGCTCACCGCCTTGCGCGAGTCGCTGGCCCGGGCGGGCGCCAAGGAGCCCGACGCGGCAAAGGCGCCGGCTCGTAAGACCGCCACGAAGAAGGCTGCGACCAAGACGACGCCGGCGAAGAAGGCGCCGGCGAAGAAGGCGCCGGCGAAGAAGGCCGCTGCCAAGAAGGCGCCCGCTGCGAAGACGACAGCGGCCAAGAAGGCCCCCGCGAAGCGCACGCGGAAGACCGCCTGATGGCCAAACGGATCGTGATCCTGGGTGGCGGCCCGGGTGGTTACGAAGCAGCTCTGGTGGCAGCCCAGTTCGGTGCCGAGGTGACGGTCATCGAGTCCGGCGGGATCGGCGGCGCGGCGGTACTCACCGACTGTGTGCCCAGCAAGACCCTGATCGCGACCGCCGACCGGGTGGGCCGGACGAACGTCTCGGGTCAGCTCGGTGTGCGCGTCGCGGGGGAGATCCCGCACCGGGGCACTGTCAGTGTGGACTTCGCAATGCTCAACCGCCGGGTGCTCGACCTGGCCCGGGCGCAGAGCGAGGACATCGCCGGGCGGTTGCGCGACGCCGGCGTGACGATCGTCGAGGGCCATGGCCGACTGGTCGCTGCCGACAAGGTCGCGGTGGGTGATGAGGTGTTCGCGGCCGACGTGATTCTTCTGGCCACCGGCGCACGGCCCCGCGAGTTGCCGGGCGCGCTTCCCGACGGGGAGCGCATCCTGACCTGGCAGCAGTTGTACGACCTCGCGGAGTTGCCCCAGCGGCTGATCGTGGTCGGATCCGGTGTGACGGGAGCCGAGTTCGCCAACGCCTACACCGGCCTGGGCAGTTCCGTCGCGCTGGTGTCCTCGCGGGAGCGGGTGCTGCCCACGCAAGACCCGGACGCCGCCGAGGTCCTCGAAGAGGTCTTGCAGGACCGGGGCATGGAACTGGTGCCGCGCAGCCGTGCCGAGGCTGTTCAGCGCACTGCAGACGGCGTGGTGGTGCGGCTGTCTGACGGCCGGGAGTTGACGGGCACGCATTGTCTGATGGCGGTGGGCGCGGTGCCCAACACTGAGGATCTGGGACTGTCCCAGGTCGGCGTGGCTGTCGACAACGGCTACATCGTGGTCGACCGGGTCTCGCGGACCACCGTCAATGGCATCTACGCCGCGGGGGACTGTACGGGCGTGCTGCCGCTGGCCAATGTCGCCGCAATGCAGGGACGCATCGCCATGTGGCACGCCTTGGGAGAGGCGGTGTCGCCGTTGAATCTGAGGGTGGTCTCCTCGAATGTGTTCACCGACCCGCAGATCGCCGCGGTCGGGGTGACCCAGGCGGAGGTGGATTCGGGCGTGGCGCGCGCGCACGGCATCAAGTTGCCGCTGGCCACCAACGCCCGGGCCAAGATGCAGGGCGTGGACGAGGGGTTCGTCAAGATCTTCTGCCGGGTCTCCGGTACGGTCGTGGGCGCTGTGGTCGTCGCGCCCAACGCCAGTGAACTCATCTACTCGCTGGCATTGGCCGTCGATCTGGGGCTGAACGTGGACGACCTCGCGACCACGTTCACCGTTTACCCGTCGCTCTCGGGATCCATCGCAGAGGCCGCCCGGCGGCTACACACCGTCGACTGATTACCAGCCGCCGAAGTCTCCGCCGCCGTAGTCACCACCCCCGCCGGAGTAGTCTCCTCCGCCGTACATGCCCATGCCCATGCCGCCTAACATCATGTTGCCCAGCATCGTGCCTACGAGGACGGTGCTGAACAGGTCCATGCCGCTGTTGTTGTAATACCCGCTGGCGTAGCCGCCGTACTGCGGTCCCGCCTGCCAGTACGGCGCCTGGCCGCCGTTGGCTGCCGGTACCATCCGCACATCCGGGTCGTAGCCGTCCTCGATGGTGGCCGCGCAGGCCGCGCAGACCGGAACATCGCGCGGTGCCGCGGTGCCCATCGGGGTGTACGACACGTCCTTGACGCTCAGCCCGTGGCGGGGGTCGATGAAACAGGGCGGGCGGCGTTCCGGCAGGGCTTCACCGGCAAGGCGCGCCTTCACGCAGGCCACCCGGAACCGGCCCTCATCGAGGGCCTGGGTAACTGAGGCCGCTTCGGCCGGGTTCCGCATGCCCTCGGACGCCTTCTTCGCCACGTCGTACTGATCGAGGGCAGCCATCCAGTCGGCGCGGTTCTCCTCGGTGGTGATCGCATTGGAGTCGACCGAGTTCAGGCTCTCCCCGAAGGCGGTGATGTCCTCATCGAGGGTCTGGCGTACCTGGGCGACTTGCAGCGCGTTGGTCTTGGCCTTGCGCCGCTTGCTCATCAGGACCAGACCACCTGCGCCGGCGGCCAAGGCGCCGAGCACCAGGACGGGGGCCAGCAGTGAGCCGCCCGATGACTCCGACGAGGAGGAGGACGTCGTGTCGCTGCCCACCCCGGTCTGCACATTCGTGACGTACTGGCTCAGCACCGCGGAGACACCATTGCTGCGCTGCTCCCGGAAGGCGGCGTTGGCCGCTCCCGAGTCGGTGGCCCGGAACTCGTTGCCGACCACGGCCGCATAGGTGCCGGGATTGCCGTTCTCCTGCAGGAACAGCACGAGGTCTTCGCTGGTCCGGCTGCCCTTCGCGGCGGCGGGCAGGATGGCGATATAGATCGATTCGTTGCCGATCTGGTCGCGCAGTTGCTGGGCCTCGGCGTCGGTCAAGGCGTTCTCGGCCTCCGGGTCGTTGTAGACCGGGTCGGTCTGCAACGAGGTCACGACGTCATCGACGGTGGTGGCCGACGCCGGTGCCGCCACCCACCCGACGAGTAAGAGCGCAAATAGTGCCAGTAGTACCCGTCGCATGGCCCGCCTCCAGGTGGTTAGTCCTTGATCTCGCAGAGAACTGTTCCTGTAGGAACTGTACTTCCGATTTCGGCATTCAGCCCAGTCACCGTGCCGGAT
>Ga0116175_1001436_pt1 | contig 15310 bp, 7 predicted proteins | sample AD_UKC125_MetaG_FD_89802 | JGI IMG/M metagenome (GOLD analysis project Ga0116175, IMG submission 89802) | Active sludge microbial communities of municipal wastewater-treating anaerobic digesters from USA - AD_UKC125_MetaG | ecosystem: Engineered > Bioreactor > Anaerobic > Digestate | place: USA... | reverse complement strand
GCGGATTGGCCGGCATATACTGCGGATATGAAGGCATTCCCAAGGAATGGGTACAGAAGATCGCTAAAGTAGATGAAATAATCAAGCTGGGAGAAAGGCTGTATGAGGCGATTTATGGAATATCTTAAAGTCTATCCTGCTGCAATATGTTATACTATGTGAAATGTGATTCTACCATGTACTTAGTGTATGACTTCTTTACACAGTCCTAGCCGTAAGTTGTAACTTCTCTATCTAAAACATCTTAAAGCAGGATGCTTACAATTTTAACTATTATCTAGAAGTAAAATTTTACAACAAACACACAGCATCACTTACGTCATTCCCAGCGCTTTCATCGCTGCTATCATAGGATCCGAGAAGAAGATTGGGTCAACTCGCTCGATGATGTCGCCCGACACTTCCAAAAAGTTCCGTTTGTTTTCCAGTGGAATTAGCGCACGCCTGGCACCGTTATCCATACTAACCTGAAGAGGCTCTATCAGAGAGCGTAATGACTTGATATTGCCTTGGATGCTGAGATCTCCTAATATCACAAGGCCCGCCAGAACTGACTGCTTCTTAATGGCAGAATACACCGCAACGATAAAAGCTACGCCCGCCTCGCACGGCACATGGTTACTAAGAAGGTCGATGGCCTCAACATGGAAGTCGGTTGTATCTATCTGCTGAGAGATGCCCATCCTTACCTTCTTGGCCGACAGGTAGGCGAAAGCTCTCTGGACTGACTCCTTCATTATTCCATCGATGCCGCCAGCAATCCTCAGTTTGCCAGTGCCAGGAGAGCATCCAACTTCCAGGCGATAGAGACCAACCTTACCCTGATCATCCACGGATGCAGTATATACTGACCCAGGGGCAAGAGGATCGGAAGAAATCATATCTCGCCCACCTTGCTCCGGAACACCCACAAATTTTTCCTCTCGTGTTTCATTGTCGATGTAAGAAAAAGAGGTTTGGTGATACTCAAAAGAGCCCAGTTTCTTGAGCTGTTCTTTGACCCTTCGTCGCCCCTCAAGGGCCAGTTCAACAATTTCTGCAAGTTCCTCACGGCTCATCTCGACGTGAGGATAGATGAGCTTGATCAGCCCTGAGACTGTTTTTCGAACTGCCTTCACATCTCGAGCATTTAGATGCGATCCAAGGGAAAAATGGCGATCTATAGCTTCAGTGAAACCATGTTTTCTCAGCTCGCGAAGCGCCTCGGCAAAATAGTCAACTACAAATCCATAATGAGAAGTGAAATATTCGACTCGCATCTTAGGAATCTCCCACCCTGGGATATAGAAATGAAGGCGGTCAAGAAAAGCCATGTCCTCTCGAATTACTTCTGGCATAGGCATGAAAAGATGTGAGGAATGTACCATAGCCTCTACTGCCTGATTGGTGTTACCAAACAGGGCTATCGAGGCCATTCCGGTAAGGACATCTTTCCCACGGGCGAAAGTACCCGATTCGCAATAGGTTTTGAGTGTTGTGATCACCTCTTTCTGCATTTTCTGGAGATCCGCTACCTCATCAAATGCTACAGCGTCCCAAATGCCTACCAACCCTATCTTGCCGGTCGCCATGTTATAAAAGAGATTGGCAACTGTGGTAGGACCAGTAAGAAGGATCACGTACGGCGAAAGCTCCTGATAGGCGTAGCTTTTGCCTGTTCCGCGAGGCCCCAGTTCAACGAGGTTATAATTGTGTTCGCACAGTGGAATCAGTCGCGCGAGAAACAACATTTTTAGCCTACGATCAAAGTTTTGAGGTTCAAGGCCGATGGTCCGCATAAGTAAGTTGAGCCACTCATCCGTCGAGAACTCGCGACGACATTCCCGAAACTCCTCTAAGTCAAAGGTAGCGATCTGAATGGGCTTCAAATTGTCAATCCAGAACGGGCTTCGCTTGCCCTTAGCATCCTCGTCGTACTGATGACGGATGTCAATTTGGGCCCAGATGCCGCCCATTAAGAGGCGGTCGTAATCGCGCAGAAAATGTTCTGGCACATGAACGAACTTATGGCCAAAATTGACCAGTTCTGCCCAGTGTTTGTCGTCATCTGACACATAACGAACCTTTACCTTATCGATAAAGGTATATTTGCCCTTCTCCTTGACCATTGATTGGGCTTTATTGGCCTCGTCAGGTCTGACGAAGTTCGAGCTGATCGTAGTGTTTACGACGCGAAGGCCAGCCTCAATGGCAGCCTGATCGTCAGTGGCACAATATTTTCCGAGAAGATATTCCAACACGAAGACTGGAACGTTTGCCCCAACCTTCACCTTTCGGACAAGATCTTTTCGGACAACCTTCCCTGCAAAAACTTCTGTGACCTTACGATCGAGTTCAGACATCGTTCATCATTCATCCTTTGCCTTCACATTGCAATGGCTACTTCAATCTTGTCGAGCCGTGACAGTTCAAATCCTGTTGCAGCGTCAAGCAAATACAAACTGACACTTTTTTGGTCCGGCTCCTCAATAATCATGAGGGTAACCGTGTTGGGCACGATTTTTCTCTTGTTTGCCTCGTCGTTCTTAAGAATCACATCGCCTGTGGCTTCTTCGAAGCCGTATGAGGCACTGACGGCGCGTGAAATAACTTGTCCCTTTGCGCGTAACTCAACACGTACCTTAGGCGGGGCAATATCGAATAACCCAGTATTTTCACCCGTAATCTGGACCGAGAAAAACCGCGTAGAAAGCTTCTGGCTCCCGGGTATAAGTTTCCAGTCGATCATCGGATGTAGATCCGATGACGGTTTTGCCGATGGGGTTAAAATAATGACTGGAATAAGTAATTCCTGCGGCGAAAGACCCCCATGGAAGTAGGCCCTCGCACCACCTTTACATTTGAAGCAAGCAAAGGTCCATGGGGTGGCCAAGTCAAATTCGCCTTCCATATTAAACCTGGTGAGGGGCACGCGAAGGAAGGCATCACTCACATTGCCGCCATTCCCCACCCACACCCGACGGTGAAGAAATATAGTCTCCCCACCTGGTGCATCTATCTTCATATCCTCGCTTAACTCCTCACCAAAAAGGTATCCATGATCTGCCGCAAGAACGATTCGCTGAATGCCCAAATCCAATAGCACTCGAATCCCCCGCCTAAGGTCGTTCAGGACGCCATCCATTTGCCTCCTTGCTTGAGCGATGTTATCCTGCTCACAAAGCTGGTCAATCTCCTGTGAGGTCACGAGAATCAGCTGTGCATTTGCGATTTCCTCTCTAACCTTCTTTTGCGGTTTGGGCAAGAGACTATCCAGCTTGGTGTCGAAGACATTTATGCCTGCGTGTTTCTTTAGAAAACCGACGCGGTCTTTGCGATCCTTAACGACCGTTCCAGCAATCTCAAGTGCCAGCTTGCCACCGCTTGCTGGCACAACCTTGGCGGCGTCGTGAGCGTTGGGTAAAAGCGCGGCCATCCCTATCTCGGTGATAGTAGGAACCGCTGCAAGGGCAACATATAGGTTCACATCAAGATCTTCCTTAAGCAAACGCGCCAGCTCTCTGCCCATTTCAAACCGAAGCGCGTCCACCCACACGTAAGCGATCTTCTCGTGGTCAAGCGAAGACTTCACGTGTTTTTCAAAGACTTCTCGTTGGCGTAAAACGCCCTTGTCGGGCGCACTTTTTTGGAGTTGAACCAGAAAGAGCCGTGCCATATCAGAGCCTACTTTTACATAACGCTGCCTGGCCCTGATAACCAACTTTTCAATGTTATCGTGGTCCTCGCCATATGTTTCGTAGTTGTACCAGCAGCTTTCCATGTGGCGATGGCAGGTATCGAGCAAACACCAAGGCTCAGTGCCTTCGGCATATTCTTTAATCATTTCGGTAAATGAATCTGGAGTTTTTTTGAGCGCCTGCTCTATGTGGTCCGCCTCCAACAGGACTTCGGCGGCTGAAGTAACGAGCGCCCAACGAGCTTGAAGCCAAGGGTTAACATCGCACCAAAAGCCAGCCTTGCGCGATTCAGCCAGTGTGAGGATTTCAACGTCAGCCTCCTCCAAGAGCCGGCTTTCGGCATGACGCAGCAGTGCTTTTTCTATACTTTGGAAGGATTCGAGCTTTTCGATTGCCTTCAGATCGAACTCCAAGGTAGCCAGACCAAATTCCTGCTCGACCTGTTGAGCAGCGGCCACGTAGCTTTCCCGCGTATCCCGGCGCAGACGCCAAGCCTCGGCTAAGGCCTTGCATGCGTCAATAGTTGCTGGCGTAGAGGCGACCGGAACAGAAGATAGTTTTGACGGAACAGCACCGCCGAGACCAGAAATAAGGTCAGTCATAAGGACATAGCGGGCGAAACGCTGGCGGAGATCGGCCAATTCCATCTCACTAAGGGCATCAAAGCCGAAATCTCGCCGCAAAATCTCTACAAGCTCACTTCTTGCTCCCTTCTCGATGATGCTCTCGTCAAAGCGGTCGCTATCGAGGAAGTAGAGGGCGATCTCCTGTGGGTTGCCAGTGTCAAAGATAAGGGCAATCACACCCTTGGATATTTCACCGCCCTTATCGGCCAAGGTGTTGAGGTCGGCCAAGGTTAGCTTGCCTGCTTCAACTTGCTTCTCCACCTGGGTAGCGACCTCTACACCCAAAACATCCTTGAGTGCGTTCCGCGCCACAACAGCCAAGCGGGTATTGCGTGACGGCGGCTGTTGCCCCGGTTGCATGACCACGCCCGCAGCCTCAAGCTCGATGAGCGCGTGATGCGTTTCCTCTTGGGCCATAGGGACATAGATCACTAAACGTGGAGGTTCCTCGCCATCCATGAGCCTCCTCTGGTCGATTTCCCAGCGGAGACGGATAAAGCTTCCCTCATAGCGGAGGACGGTAGTGTCAGGCAACTCCAAAGCCTTTACCACCTCGGAATAGGCGGCGTCTGGGTCATACCACACTACGAGGCCGTTATCGTCAACCTGTTTTGCTATCAAGCCTATGAGGTGTTCCGTAACAACGCCGCGGCTCATCTCTTCACCTGCTCCTTTATCGAGGCTTTGGAGGTTCAACTTCGCAAAGGTCTTCCCGCCCGTGGGCAATGGCGATGGAGCGATCTTTACGGCATAGCTCCTCCACGCGCTCTGGCCAAAGCTGATACGCTATATATGACCAGTCGTATTTGCCCTCTCGAAGCGCCTCCCAGTATATTTTGGCCTCCCTCAAAGGGACCAATTCCCACAAGGGGGCGATGTTTAGAATAACGCCGTCGTTCAGATCGAAATCGATGTGCAAGTTGGCAGCGCGGCGTAGCTTTTCCTCAAAATCACGCAGTTCAGAGATGAACTGCTCCTGGCGATCGATATCTTTCTCGAGTTGCTTTGCTTCGCGGCCTGAACTTCCCACGCTTTCTCTTCGCCCTCGGAGGGTTTTCAGGCGATCTTCCTCTAGACGGATTTTAGGTTCCACATACTTCAAAAGGGCCTTAAAAAAAATGTCTTTGTCAAGTCGGTGGTAGTAAAGCCACAGGCCGTAGTTGCCCTTGGCGGAACGTAGATACCAGTAAATGGGCCGTTTACGGTATTTTTGAACATGCTCCTTAAAGAACTTATCGGTCAGGTAATCCCTGAGCGATAAGAGCGGGTCGCCGTTAGTGTTCAAGGCTTGCTTAACCAGATGGGCGGCCTCATCCTCGCCGAACATTATATCCAGCGCACATAAGACTTTGGATGCAATGTCGTCAGGATGAGTCGGGTCCACCACAACCAAGCCATCCTGGTCTTCGAGGGCTTGCAATTGTTCGGCCGTTTTGCTATCAAATCGGCCACGACCAACGCCATTTTCGATGCCAGGGCGAAAATGCCCCATTATCACGCCCACGGCGTAGCTTATCCAGGCCTTGGCAAGAGCCTCGCGCGATGCTGATTCAGAGGGTTCTTGTTCGGCGGAATCTCCCGGCTCTATCTCCTCCAAATCATCATCTAATTGAGGTATGCTGCCCGTTGCAAGTTCTGCCTCAATTGCCTGGCGGTCTTCGTCTGAAATGCCATAGAGCCGATAGACCTCCTCATCGATCTGCCGCTCAATTTCAGCAAGTTGGGCATGGCGCTCGGCGACCTTTTGGGTGCCATCGGGCCAATCGGGCGGGGCGACGAAGTCCCAGGTTGTCTCGTCTTCTTCGCTGTCGATCTTTGCAAGGACGCTGGCTTGAGTTACCAGCTCTTGAAGCTTGATATTCCACTCACCCGCTACTGGAAGACTTTCTATGTGCCCAACCTCATAATTTATTGTCGGCGAAATATACTTAAGTAATGCTTGAATGAATTTGCTGTTCAAGATGCCAAGGAACCCTAAAAGATGGTCTTCAGGAGGGAAAACAGAACATCCTGCAACGTCAAATATAAAACCACCTGGAGAGAGACGAACACAAAAGTTTCCTGAAGAAACCTTGCTCCATGTCACCCCGCGGCGGAAGTAGTAGTCAGTGTTTTGTGGCCGCGAGTAGGCCTTGCCTGTTTCAGGGTTGATAAAATTGCGAATTTCTGCACCGTTTCGTTCCCAGTTAACCACATACTCCTGGTTGCCATACCATCGCTTGAAACCGCCGCCCTTCATGTAAGGGAACCAGCGCTTGCCGGTGGCCTGGGCTTCCCGTGTGTTCTTGCAACCAAAGCCAATTCTGTCAAGCCCCGCTTCCCACCAAAAACGAAGGAATCGGAAGTTATCGGCTGTAGCCAGGCCCTGGCGCGGCTGGGCAATCTCGCCCAGTTTTGGAAATTTCTCAAATACCTCCCTTAAGCCCGGCGTGATCCAATACACCCACGGGCTGCCGGGGATGGCGTCGAAATCGTCCTGGCGGTATCTGTAAACAATAGGATCGTCCCGACCGGCACGCAGGTTAATCAGTGCTTCCTCAAACCTCCTGCGCTTCGCCTCGCTGTCTTGCTCCTTCACCAATCTAAAATAGGTGCCAACAGCGTTTTGACGCGCCTTAGGGTCTTCCTCTTGGCGAAAGACAAACAAAACCGTATTCACCTTTTCGCCACTTACCTCTTCAAACGCCCGAGGCCCTACATGTACTACGGTCTCTATGGCAATTTTAGACATAAGGTATTCTCGCAGCTTCTCATAAGAAGAAATGAACATGAATGATTGCTGTACAATCATGCCCATACGCCCATAGCTCGAAAGCCATTCACAGCATCGCTGGATAAAACAAGTGTAAAGGTCGCCTTTTGTAAAAGGATATTGCTTTTGAATCAGGTTTTTTAGCGCCTGGTCCATGTTTCTGCTTGTCATGTACGGCGGATTAGTCACCACAACATCGTATCGCTGAGCCATCAGGTCAAGCAAGCGCAGGCCCTTGGCGGCCTCACCGGCAAAAAACGTCTGCTCCGCTTCGGCTCCTGTGCGATCGCGCACAAAGGCATCGAGCTCCTGGTTGATTTGGCTTTCCAGCTTTTCCCAAAACTTTTGCTGTCCGGCCTCGACTCCAAACCGCTGCTCCATAAGCCCAGGAATGGAGAGCTGCCCACCTTCGCGTTTATATCGCTCATGTTCTTCGGCGATAAGTTGCCTAATGTCTTCTTCCAGTCTAAGAAGAGAACCGAGTTGTTCTGACTCTTTAAGACGATCCTGCAGGGCAGTAAGGATGCGCTTATGGGTAGGACCGAGTTTGGCCCGCTCTATAAACTGTTTTAAATTATCCCCGTCCAGCATGTGGACATTTGCGCAGGCAAGGCGGCTTTCTTTTAGCTGCACCTTTGGATTTAATGTCTTGGCCTTGATGTAAAGCGCAAGCGCGGAAAGTTGGACAGCCCGCAAATCAATATCGATCCCGTGGAGGTTGTTAGCTATAATAACGGCTGGAATCTCGCCTTCGGATTCAACAGGTGGTTTTTCTGGCCAACCTGGTTTTCCGGCATTGGCCATTTCTTCCCGGTACATCTCAACGAACAGGTCGAAGGCTACCAGGCCAAAGTGCATGGTGCCGCACGCAGGATCGAGAAGGGTAATTTCTTTTACGGACTTTATCCTCTGCCCTTTGTTGTTTGCCTTCTGGCGGTAATCAAAGGGGGCTATGTATGAAAGCGAATTGGCTAAGACAGAATCGGGATGCAGTTCAAGCCAGAGCGATCCTAAGGTGTTTTCTACCAGAAAACGAACGATCCAGCGAGGTGTAAAAATTTGTGTGGCAGCCGGAATGTCTCTCGACCGTGCTTTTTCTTTTCCACTATATAAACGGAAGAAAATATTTTTCTTCTCTTGCTCGCTGAACCCCTGATACACCCACCCTATTGTTTCTTCATTTCCAGGCTGCCAGGCTTCTGTAAGGTTGGGATCGTTAAGCAAGTCCACAAGTCCTTTTAAGACTCTTGGCCGGGGAAAGAAACGGCTGGGGAGGGAATCGGGGTCAAAGAGGACCTGCACCTCCTCGGACAGTTTACGACACTGGGCAAAAACGAAGGACCGATAGGCACGCTGGCGTGGCCCTTCCCCTCGGCCGTTCTGCGGCAAGTCTCCCCTTTCGTAATCCGAAAGATATGCTTCGTTTCCCGGCTCAGCAAGCCACATCTTAAAGCCGTTTGAATTCTCCAGGCGGGATATGGTTTCGCGAATAAGGCTCCGAGCTTCAAGCATCTTAAAAGCAACGAAGCGGTTGAGCCATGTGAAAGCCGTTTCTCTTATAAACTGATCGAGGGAGTCAGCAGCAGTTTGCCCTTCCGCCCCGAAAAGCTTGAGGTGATCGAGGAGAGCCTTTCGTAGCTCTTGTTCTTCTCGGTCGAGGTGTCCCATGCGGGTCTCGTCTTCAATAATGAGATGGCCATTCTTACCAGAAGCATAAATGCCAAAACGGCCCTGCAGTTCCTCTTTGATCGACTGCTCCAAGAGGCTACGGCACTCAAGAACCACTGCCCGAAGTTTACTTCGTAAGTTTTGATCCATATATCACTCCACCACGATCCTCACGCCCTCATCGAGCAATTTGAGCAAATGCTCCTGCAGCCTGGCCACGGCTTCCTTGACCTGATCCGCCGACTCAAAAGGACCTGAAATAAAATCAGATACCCGAACGCGTTTGACCTTCACCCCCTGAGGTGTTATCAAACGCTGGATTTCAGAAACGACCTTGGCAAAAAACCCGCTAAGGGCTGCTATATCTGACTCCATCTGGTTTATGTTGGCATGGCACGCGCTACATGCAAGGCTCATCTCTAGGAAATCGCTTTCTGCGCAAGCGCGCGACACAAGCGGCTCAAGCACCGGTTCACACATAGACTCAGGCACCTGTTCCCATTCCTGGCGGCTCTTAACCCTCTCAATGGCATCTTGATACTGCCTGGCTCGCTCGGCATGAATTTCTTCATAAAGAGCACGGTATGCGGCCACGATTTCTTGCGCTTTTGCATCGATCTCCGTCATATGCTCAAAAAAGGTTTCTGATTGTAAAAGTTCCCGAAGCTGCTTACCTTTCTCGGAAATTTCTGCCTCACCTCGGGTTTCAAGTTGACGCACCATCTCATTGGCAGCCAACCTTGCCTTTTGTAGGATCCTCAGACCTTTTTCACTCAGGCATTCAGCGATCTTGCGCATGCGTTTACGGCTCTCTTTAATATAAGCCGTGCTGCCTACCAGAAGGTTAACGCAGTCGTCGGCAGAACCTTTTTTAATGTTCGTAAGGGTTTCTATGTATTCCTTGATGACAGGCACTACGGGCAGATTCAAAGCCTCGGCTTTTGCAATGATAGGTATAACTTCATTGATTTCAGCCTCAACATATTGTTTTGCAGCCGTAGCGATCGCGCTTTTCTCCACGTCTACAGTTTTACCCGTCAGAGCCTCAAGGCTTTGGACCGCCTGCGTTAGTGTCTTAAAGTCAATTGGTTTAACCGGAGTAAAAACGGCAGATTTGAACTTCGTGTTGTTGACGAAGGGTTCCCAACTCCGCGGATCATCACTGTAAGAATCGAACTTCTGACCACCGAAGGAAACTTCAATGACCCCTGCACGAAACAATACGGCGAGGACCAATCTCAGCATGTCTCGTTCCCATCCATAGGGCGTCCCCTTAAACCAAGCCTCGAGAGCTTTCCCAAAGCAGGCTTCCCGGTTGCCGTATTCATGCTGGCTGACCAAGTAATCGCGCACCTCCTTGGCCACATAAGCATCTGGGTTTGGCACATAATTCGAGCCTTCTTTAATAACAAGTCCCAAACCATCTCCACCCACATAGAAAATTGACGGAAGTGCCTTGAGATCAGCCGCCTTAAGAAACATTTCTGGCTCATCTCCACGCAAAGGTCGTGACCCCATTTCTAACTTTGGGTAAAGGTCGGGAACGACTTGGTCCAAAAGCTTTCTGATTATCTCACTAAGGCTCTTGCCGAGAGACGAGGCATCCTGCGCCACGCCGCGAAACATGCCAATCCCCCTTTCGAGGGCCTCTACGATCTTGTCATGCAGCCGCGATTCATAATTTAAGACAAGGTTTTTTTCGTCCTGAAGGCAAGCAGCTTCATCTGAAGAGATTTTGCTTTGAGCTCGTAATTGATCATACTTCTCAACCATTTTTCTCGAAGCGAAAAGCTGGGCAACAAGCTCGTCGATCTCTGGCGTGAGCGAAAACACCCAGTAGATGTCATTTTTGTGGGCCCCTTGGCGGCTTTCATCCCGCGCTTCGTCAATGCGTTTGGACAGCTCAGTATCGTCTTCTGCCTTAAATAGAGTTAGTATAATATCACCTTCATCGCCAACAGCCGTGCCATCGACGCTGATGCCAATTCGAAAAGTGCGGCAATTTCTGTAGTTATACGTGCGAAGTGCGGGTTCGCCAAAAATCTTCCGCAGGGTCTCGCGGATAATCTCATTTCGATCGCGGGGTTTAGGGTCATAGGCCCTCTTCTCGGTTTCCCAGTTTTTCTCTTGAGCGGTTTGGAGCTTCCATCCATCTTCAGTGTTGCGGATAAACTGCGCGGCGTGAAGTTTCTTTACAGCCGTTTCTACCTGAGGTCGCGGAGTTGGGTCTCCTACTCTATCAACCAAGAAAGCGGCGATGTTCGCTTCTGTTCGAGGCAGGTCTCGCACAAATTCCAAAAGACAAATCGTCTTTGCAACCCTAAGAGTCCATTGCCCATCTGGGTCTCCCTTGAATCGCTCACTGATTTCGTGAATGTCGGTTCGGCGTTCATTGGAGAGGTTGCCCTCGATAAGTTCGTAGACTCGATCTAACGTGACAAGGATGCCAACCGGGCACTCCGCGAGCTTGGTCCGATCGGACACAAGCATCTCGTAAGCCTGCTTAATAATCGTCCGATTGCTTCCACCAAAATGCCTGGGGGCACCTGGCTGGAGGCGAATCCCCGACATAATGCTGATGCAGATGTCGATATAATGCGGAGGGTAAGGGTAAAACTGAATAAAGTCCTCCTCGCTGATATCCGTACGGCGCGAAGTACGCTCAAGTCTAAGTGCGGCGTTCAAAGCACCCTGATTTATGTTGTAAAGCTCCCTGAGAAGCGGAACGGCGTCTTCCTTTTTAGCCAAGACTCGCCTTGTAGCAACTTCGCGGATGTCCGATGGCGCAAGATCAACACGATAGCGGAATCGATCCTGGAGTTTTGCAAATTCGACACGCTTTGAGTCAATGGCAGCCACAACCTCGTCAAGCTTTTCCTGAGAGGTTACAACAATCCAACACGGTGCGGGTATTTTTCCGGCTTTCACTAAATTTCTGCCGACCCTGCCAAATTCCTCGACTGTGGCACGTAGATCTTCAATCTTGTCACTGCTCCTGGCCACGTGCTGGCCGACCTCGTCGATAATAAAGACAACTGCCTTTCCAGGACGCCTGCGCCCAAAGAGTTCAAAGGTTCGCTGAACGACCTTGCTGACGCTGATCATCGCATCATGATTGCGTTGCGTGCGCGCCCATGAGTCAGCCGCTGGATACGTATTTGGGTTAAGTTCGTGCAATACCGCACTTGCACGGGATATACGTTGTGCGCCCTTCCGAACGATGCGCCACTGCTGTCCGTGAATCTCTTTGCATTTGGCGATGAACTGCTCTAACTTTCCTTCTGCTTCAAGCTCTATCTCAAGCTCGGCGATGTCGAAGTCTTCGGCATAATCGAGCTCACGCAAAAGAGCTGTGTAGATAAACTCGGATATCCGTTGGGTAAGTGTGTTCTGCTCCTTGGCAATATCAAAGAGGATGACCTCAGTTGGATATCTTGTGTTAATAAAGTCGATCAAATTCGCAACTTGCTCGTCACCAATTTGTCGTTTGAACAAAGCTGAGAAGTCATATCCAAGGACTTTTTTATTCCCTAAGGCGTATCCGAGATTCTTGGCAAATGAACTTTTGCCTGAACCAAAAAAGCCTGAAATCCAGACGCCTATGCTCTCATGAGGCTCCGATGGGACTTCGGCGATAGCCTTTAAAATAGTAGCATACTGGTCACGGATGCTGTCCGTAGCGACGTATTCGGTGATTTCCGAATACACGGACTGCTCATCAGCTTGATCGACCTGGATGATCTCTTCGATCTTCCGACTTAGATCCCTCGAAAGAAGCTTACCAATTGTTTCCATGTGCTCTCCCTCGGTTTTATCCGTAGATTTTAACTCGATAGTTTCCCAAAATATCCCTACCCTTCAAAGCCATAAACCGCAATCCCGTCGTTCCCTCGATAGAGCCGGGGTAAAAAAGGATTGATACTAACGATACTCTCCCATACATCTGATTCAGGAGCTTTGACACGTGATAGATGCCGGGAGCCATCGCCGCCGCACGAATCAGAAAGACGATGTCCGTCGATTTATCCAGTGATTGAAGACGCTCCGTTAAAAGATCGGCTAAAGGTCGCCAATCCCGGTCGGACAGGTACCTTGTAAGCTGCTCTTGAGCCGCAAGGTAACCTCGGTCCTTTTCGAGTTCCACAACGGCTTCGATTCCCTCGGTCTCCTCGACGGCTTTCCAAAGTAAATCAGACATACGAATTATCTGAGTGTGTTTACCTCCTTCTCCGAGACGTGTTGCCAACAACCTCGCTTCACGCCTGAGTGCCCACTCTTCTTCCGGGTCATACCTAAAAATGGCGAACGGCAGATCGTGATAAACGCTGATCCGAGGCGGATCGGCCTTAAGGTCGTCCTCGAGGACTTTTATGCGATCACTGAGCGATGACATTCACATACTCCTCCAGGGTAGTCGCTGGGAAGGTTAGACGCGTAACACTACCTGCTACGTGGTATTCGAGGAGGCCTTGTTGGTGCGCCTCTAAAAGAAAGTGCTCCACTCCCTCCCTGGAAAGAAAGAATAACTTCCAATCGACTAAGTCAAGCAGCTTGGTTCCCGATGGTTCATATTGCTTCAAATAGAAAGCTATATATGAAAATGCTTGGACAGGCAAATAAATTGGGGCAATACGTTTCTTGGTTGCTCCCTGTAACACACCAAAATCGCGAAGAGTTGAAAGCAAACCTCGAGCGACTCGATGAATGGTATACTCCCCCCACGAACCTGAAGTCTTGCCTTCGTCAACCCATTTCCTCAGAGTTTGTTCGACCTCACAGACGTCAACGTCCATATATCCTTGCGCACGCTTAGGCACCAGAAGATTTATAACCACATCCCTTAAAAGCGAGTCCGCACGCGCCGTGTGAAAATAAAAAATTCGGTCAAGGATGTTTCCGTCAGATTGCCGTTTCACGAGAGCGGCCAAGGCTCGCGCAACGTTTTCCTCAGTTAGATATCTTTGCCGGAATATGTCAAGGATATCTTCTGCTCGAGATCGAGATGTTTTACCAAGCAAATTTTGATGACGTATCCGATGGATGTTTTCGCTGATAGAAAGTTTAGGGTCCCATACGGAAAAAAGAACCTTCGTATCTGGAAGGAGGGCCCCCGCCTTGATGATCTTGCTGCTATAGGGATGTACTCCGATATCACCCTTTCTGCCAAATTTTGCCTTGATTTTGGTCTCGGCTGATCCCGTAGCTTGATTTCGTTTATCCATCGGTTTTCTCTTTTGGAGTGGATTGGCTACCAGCTTCACCAGCACTACCTGATTGAACCCACTCATCAACCTCTGAAAGCTTGAATCGAAAAAGTTTCCCAACCCGATGAGCTGGCAAACCCTTCTTTTCTATCCAGCGGTATACGGAGCTTTTATTCACGCCCAAATGGGCGGACACATCTTTTATGCCAATCCATCGTTCTTCTGCTTTCATCTTGTTCCCCTTCATCTTTTGTTGGCCTAATAAATATATGTAAATCTACAGTAGTATATACAAATGTACATAAATAGATCAATATCGTCAAGAGCAAAAATGTTCTATTTCAAATAGCGCGGAAGACCTCCGGTGGTAAGAACCTTATCATCATCCTGGCATAAACTTCTACGTTTCTGAGGCCAAAGGAGAAATGCTCTTTAACATCTTTACCTTCGTGTCACATCCTTCGGTAGAAGTTACGTATGATATCATCTGTAAAATTTAGGATGACACCTTTCTGAAGTAATTAGAAAGGTGTCATCGCCCTCTGATAGAATAAAGTTGTCACAAACCTAAACTATCGAAAGGGTCAACGATGACCCCTTGCTTACTTATCTTGAATGAGGAGAATTGACGTCTCTATTTTCTTGCAACGACGAAAACTTGAAGAAAGTCGTAGATCAACTTACAAATCAACTTCTGGAACAACAAAGAACTAAAGCAAATCGATGCAAAGCCTTACGAACGCACGGAAAAAGAGGGGGATGCGAAACGGATATAAAGAAAGGCATCTAACCACCGAAGTTAAGACCTTGACATTAAGAGTACCTCAGATAAGGGATGGCATTGTCATCAAGACAAAAGAAGGGGAGCAAGGTAAGGTCCTTTAGTGCGCCTTTAGCCACAAGAATCAACCAGGAAGGATATGAGGTGTCAGACTCACTTCACCAGGTTGTTTAACTCATGTCCCAAGAACATGCAGAAAGACCTAAAGTCATACCTTGAGGGCGATCTTTGAAGCACCTGACATATCTACAGCACGACATATTCTGAATTTGACGCTTGAAGTGTTTTCAACGAAAGCCCCTAGGGCTATGGACATCCTGCAGGAAGAGGCTTCGGACCACAAACGGACAAGAAAGGCTGAATCAGGAGATAAGGCGGAGAGAACGCGTGATCCGGATATTTCCTAACTGCGAATCGGCGTTGAGGCGGGTAAGAGCGTTGTTGATGGAACAGGACGAGACATGGTAAATGAGGCAAGAAATACTTCGAAATGGAGGGTAATTTTTACAGAAAATTAAGGGCTTGATCCCAGAAAAACTTGGGCAGTCAATGGGACAACTTCCAAGGACTGTCTTTTTTGTATCCTTTTAGACTGCAATTAT
>Ga0116175_1001434_pt1 | contig 15314 bp, 10 predicted proteins | sample AD_UKC125_MetaG_FD_89802 | JGI IMG/M metagenome (GOLD analysis project Ga0116175, IMG submission 89802) | Active sludge microbial communities of municipal wastewater-treating anaerobic digesters from USA - AD_UKC125_MetaG | ecosystem: Engineered > Bioreactor > Anaerobic > Digestate | place: USA... | reverse complement strand
CCTGAGACGAAAGAGTTTCAATCCTTGTTTTAGTGGATCTTGCATTCGAATGTTTCCCCACCCTGAAAGAGACCTGAGACGAAAGAGTTTCAATCCTTGTTTTAGTGGATCTTGCATTCGAATATGTAGATGGGATTGCCTAACCACTCACTTGTAAGTTTCAATCCTTGTTTTAGTGGATCTTGCATTCGAATTCGTAAATGCCGAGGATCACGAAACGTTTGTAGAATTGTTTCAATCCTTGTTTTAGTGGATCTTGCATTCGAATAGAATTCTTCAGTTCATCCCTGATAGGTCTTTCACCCGGTTTCAATCCTTGTTTTAGTGGATCTTGCATTCGAATGTTCTCACCGGACATGGTCGAGGATGGTATGACTAGTTTCAATCCTTGTTTTAGTGGATCTTGCATTCGAATCCATTTTGATTTTATTTTTTTCGTTTGATCTAACGGTTTCAATCCTTGTTTTAGTGGATCTTGCATTCGAATCTTAATTTAATCAGGCTTATAACTGAACTCCCCGACTGTTTCGATCCTTGTTTTAGTGGATCTTGCATTCGAATTTCAGACAAAAAAGAACGCAACTGTGGAGAAGGTATAGTTTCAATCCTTGTTTTAGTGGATCTTGCATTCGAATGATATTGTACGCGGGTGCAGTCGATTGTCCTTGAAAGGTTTCAATCCTTGTTTTAGTGGATCTTGCATTCGAATAAGTATCCGGTACGAACGCTCAGCTGTACATAGGCGGTTTCAATCCTTGTTTTAGTGGATCTTGCATTCGAATAAGTATTGGATGAGTACGAAGAGATGAAAAAGGAAAGTTTCAATCCTTGTTTTAGTGGATCTTGCATTCGAATTGGTCTTCCCGCTGTGCCCTCTGCACTCCCAGGAGAGTTTCAATCCTTGTTTTAGTGGATCTTGCATTCGAATTTCTAACGAGAAACAGGTAAGTTCTTGTCCAAATTGGTTTCAATCCTTGTTTTAGTGGATCTTGCATTCGAATAAAAGGAACTGCTGGAAGGTTATCTATACGAGCCATGTTTCAATCCTTGTTTTAGTGGATCTTGCATTCGAATAATTATGCAAGCGGAGGAACGGTATAGGAACCGCAGCAGTTTCAATCCTTGTTTTAGTGGATCTTGCATTCGAATATGGTTGAAATTACCTTCCCGCTTGGATTCTTCAGTGGTTTCAATCCTTGTTTTAGTGGATCTTGCATTCGAATGGGCTTGATGTCTTGCCAATGGATACAAAGAAGATATGTTTCAATCCTTGTTTTAGTGGATCTTGCATTCGAATAGCAGTCGAAAAGATTTTGAATGTCAGAGAAGAACGTTTCAATCCTTGTTTTAGTGGATCTTGCATTCGAATCAATCGACGACAAGATTACCTTTATTTACGGTACTGGTTTCAATCCTTGTTTTAGTGGATCTTGCATTCGAATGGATCGTCAGATGCTTTTGTGGAAAGAACTGTACGCGTTTCAATCCTTGTTTTAGTGGATCTTGCATTCGAATGAGCTGGATGTAATTCTCATCCTGGCTGCACTACGATGTTTCAATCCTTGTTTTAGTGGATCTTGCATTCGAATAGTTTTATATCAGTTTTGACGATTTCGGGAATATCAAGTTTCAATCCTTGTTTTAGTGGATCTTGCATTCGAATCAAGATTAAAGTTTTGTAGTAAAGCCCAAAGCCTAGTTTCAATCCTTGTTTTAGTGGATCTTGCATTCGAATATATTAAAACAGTTGACTGCCTACGCAAAAGAACACTGGTTTCAATCCTTGTTTTAGTGGATCTTGCATTCGAATGAGGTGGAAATGTCGAATGTCGAATTATGATACACAGTTTCAATCCTTGTTTTAGTGGATCTTGCATTCGAATCCGTCAATTTTTCAGGATCGAATGACCCATTTATAGTTTCAATCCTTGTTTTAGTGGATCTTGCATTCGAATTCAACCGCTACCGAATTTTCGTTTTTGAATACTTGGTTTCAATCCTTGTTTTAGTGGATCTTGCATTCGAATTCCGGGGGTTGAAGGTTGGCGGCCTTCAATCTCTACTGTTTCAATCCTTGTTTTAGTGGATCTTGCATTCGAATCTTTAATCTTGTCTTCTCTGCTCTCTCAATCTCAGTGTTTCAATCCTTGTTTTAGTGGATCTTGCATTCGAATCCAGTGTATGATAAAATGTACTGTCTGAAAGGGAAAAGCGGTTTCAATCCTTGTTTTAGTGGATCTTGCATTCGAATTTTTTTTCCCGTTTTCATCGAGAGAATTCCTCATGGTTTCAATCCTTGTTTTAGTGGATCTTGCATTCGAATCATCAAAAAATACCTCTTGAGTAGTGCCATCTTTAGTTTCAATCCTTGTTTTAGTGGATCTTGCATTCGAATTGGGATAAATGACGAGGTTGAGATTCAGGCAGCTAGTTTCAATCCTTGTTTTAGTGGATCTTGCATTCGAATCTAATCAACAAAAAAATTGAGGGAAACAATAATGAAGTTTCAATCCTTGTTTTAGTGGATCTTGCATTCGAATATATTTTATCTAAGAAGGCGAGAAATATTTACCTGTTTCAATCCTTGTTTTAGTGGATCTTGCATTCGAATTTTATACCAGTTTGCAAAATCCCAGTTTCCAGCTCTGGTTTCAATCCTTGTTTTAGTGGATCTTGCATTCGAATTAGTCAATCCCCAGGACGTCCAGGACCTCGATGAATTGTTTCAATCCTTGTTTTAGTGGATCTTGCATTCGAATATGGATATTCTTCTGTACGCTGTTCTGCTCGTTTTGGGTTTCAATCCTTGTTTTAGTGGATCTTGCATTCGAATGTGCTTAAGCTGTCTGGGAGGGTTGGGGCTGAAGATAGTTTCAATCCTTGTTTTAGTGGATCTTGCATTCGAATGTCGTTCAAGGTTCATCGTGGGGTAGTTGACATAAGTTTCAATCCTTGTTTTAGTGGATCTTGCATTCGAATTCTTAATGCAGAGATGGAGAATGCTGGAGTTCTGAGTGAGTTTCAATCCTTGTTTTAGTGGATCTTGCATTCGAATGTTAATGGTTGCAGGTGGAGCTGCAGCAGGAGCAGGTTTCAATCCTTGTTTTAGTGGATCTTGCATTCGAATGTATAACGAGGTAATCAGGGAAAGGCTAAAACAAAGTTTCAATCCTTGTTTTAGTGGATCTTGCATTCGAATCTGTCCCATACACATCTGAAAATTTCGTACCATTTGCGTTTCAATCCTTGTTTTAGTGGATCTTGCATTCGAATCTGTCAATAGCTCGGCATACGGTCCTTTCGGCAAAGTTTCAATCCTTGTTTTAGTGGATCTTGCATTCGAATAAATAGTACCCCAATCAATAGTCTTTTTATTGACCAGTTTCAATCCTTGTTTTAGTGGATCTTGCATTCGAATTGGTATGTCGTCATGTTCTGTCCTCAATGTCTATAGAGTTTCAATCCTTGTTTTAGTGGATCTTGCATTCGAATGATGGGGAAAGCTGCTCGGTCGCTGGACTTGTGGAGCAGTTTCAATCCTTGTTTTAGTGGATCTTGCATTCGAATGGGATGAAGAAACCACGCTCTTCGTAGATTTTCCGGGTTTCAATCCTTGTTTTAGTGGATCTTGCATTCGAATAATTAACTCGGATAATTTAGTTCTGAAGGGCAAAACGTTTCAATCCTTGTTTTAGTGGATCTTGCATTCGAATCTTTATTTGTACGGGGTGTACGGGGTATTTTTGAAAAAGTTTCAATCCTTGTTTTAGTGGATCTTGCATTCGAATATCATATAGAGCGATCCAGGGTTTAGCGAGATTTTGGTTTCAATCCTTGTTTTAGTGGATCTTGCATTCGAATCAAGATTTTTAATAATTACATGGAGCCTTACGCTTGTTTCAATCCTTGTTTTAGTGGATCTTGCATTCGAATTACTCCAAATGCTGCAACAACCCTCTCAACAGGTGGGTTTCAATCCTTGTTTTAGTGGATCTTGCATTCGAATTTATTTCTTTTTTTTTCAAAAACGTTGACACTTATTGTTTCAATCCTTGTTTTAGTGGATCTTGCATTCGAATTTTTCCTTTTTCCTTTTCTTCAAGAAGATATTTCGGTTTCAATCCTTGTTTTAGTGGATCTTGCATTCGAATGTTATTTTAAGGAGCAGCCATGAAGATTATGAAATTAGTTTCAATCCTTGTTTTAGTGGATCTTGCATTCGAATAGGGGAAAATTTTCTTTTATTTGGTTAGAAAAAGCCTGAAATTGGTCCTATATTAAAACTAAATTTCTTGTTGGGATATTATCAAACCCTTTATAAATACAAGAAATATAATGCTTTCATGGTTTTTGGCTATTATGTATATGCTATTCTACTTATTAAAATCTTGGTTTATTCTTTAACCAGCAATATTTTCTACAGCACAAGTCAATTTCCTAAGTCTGCAGCCAGAAGATTATTGTTTAAGCTTATAACGGTATTTGTATAAAATCGAATATTTTTTACTCTTTTTTAAAATTATAGCTTAACTTACCACTTCACATACAAAAATCTTTAGCGAATTTACATTCACGGCATACCCCTGCGCTGCTGTTTTTTCAATATTAACAAGCTATCAAATTTCTTTCGTCCTTTTGTTGATCTCTGCGATTTTTTCCCAGAACTGTGTAAATTTTTGTGTCAAAAATTTAATATACTACTGTGTATAAAATAGTATCAAGTTAGATGAAGATAAGGGGGAGCTTTCGAATTTTTTAAATTTATTTTTGTTAAGTTCTGGGCGATCCTTATTAAAAAACTTTATAAGTAGGCAAATACTTTAAAAATGGAAGGGACCAAATTATAATAATAATGGGTGGTAATAGTGGGAAACTCCTTCGAGTATGGTCAATACGCAACAATTTCTGGAAGACACTCTGAACCTGTAAGCGGTATAATCAAAGTTGACCTGTATAGAGACGAACAAGAAATTTTACAGGGGTTTGTGCGTAGTAAAGCTGAACAGAAAACAAAATATTATAGCAACAGAATAGCTGAAATGAATCGGAAATACGGCATGGATTACTCAACTTTTCAAAACAGGGTTTATTTAAGAGCAGCCGAGATAGATCTTGAGGAGTGGAATGACCTCGTACTATGGGGAGGTTACGTCAAAGCATATCGATACTGGGCACAGTTCTGCTGAGCTCAGGTTTAAATGCTGGAAACCTGCCGTTCTAGATACTTCATATATTAAGCTCTTGCACAACGAGGAAGAATTAAATATATTTTTTCCGCAATCGAAAAGAGAATAGCATTTATAAGTTATTTCTAACTTTTTTCGGCATCCATAGCTACAGGCTTTATCTTAATTGAAAAACGGAAGAACCTGTGAAGTTATAGAATTTTTATACTATTTCTCATGAACTAACTGGGTAATGTAATGGGCTATTTAATATATCAATTCTCTAAAACTCTTGACTCAATATAAATTGTCTCCACATTCTTTTTTTATAGGTTCACTGTGAATTTAAGCTTATATTTTACTTAATTGCTGAACTTTCCTGCCCTTAGAAACTCCCTTAAAGCTAAGTAGTTAAAAAAATCTAAAAAGATTAATTGAAAAGGGGTTTAAAAGGTTAGTTAAAAAAAGGTTAAAAAGGTTAATTGAAAAGAGGCTAAAAAGGTTAATTGAAAAACAGGAGAAAATTAACCTTCTAATTTTAGTTTTAGCCTATCAATTTAAATTCATTAATCAGGTCTGTCATGTCAAGCTCAAATCCAACAACTGCATACCCCAGGGTAAAATTGCTTATAACCTCAGGATGGAATTCTCCAAAAACCCCAATTTTTTTGCCCTTAATATAGACATCAGCCCGCCTGCCTTCAAGAAAAGCAGGGTCTTCGGATTCCTTCACCTCATAGGGGAGCATCATTTCCCTCATGAAGGCATCCACTACCTCATAAACCTCGGTGAAGTTTGCCTGCGGGTGAATTGAAACTGCAGCTACGTGCTGTCTTGTTATTTCGTTGCGTACAACCTCCCCGAACTCGAAGATTTTTTGAGGAAGTTCCCTGTGCTGGTTTAATGCAAGGATCTCAAGGAGGTTGGGAAGCAAAGCTGTCCTGACCATTGTCTGGTCTTCGCTAATCGAGTGAAGGACATGCGTGACATCATCCGTCTTTTGCCTGCGCATGTTCTCAAAATTGATTTTTTCACTGGTGAGCGTAAAGGGCATGACCTCATAGTAGCCAAGACCAACCATTATTTCATTTATAGGAGAGTGAATCAAAGAAATCGGATGTGCCTTTCCTGCAGTATAGGTCTCGGGAATCCTTAGTTTGATATTCTCATACCCATAACCTTTGCCTATATCCTCGATAAGGTCGTAGTTATGAAGAATGTCAGCCCTGTAAGCCGGAACTTTCACCTCAACAATTTCTTCGTCAAGAACTTCTGCTCCAAAACGCATCCTCTCAAGCTGTTTAACTATTTCTTCCAGCGAGAGTTCCATGCCGAGAAGGGATTTTACCTCAGACTTTGTAAGGAGCCTGCTCTTCGGCTCAAGGTCAGGCAGGATTAACTCTTCGCAGTCGGGTCTGATAACCTTTACAGACTCTATCCGCCCGCCCCTTTCCGCAAGCGCGGTAACTACAATATTCAGGGCAGTGTATACGGCTTCTCCTAGCCCTGTGACATCGATGAAAAGGTCGGTAGTTTTCTCAGTCACGCTTGTAAGTGTCCCGTTAATAATAGGCGGGAAGGACAGCACATTGTCGTCAGCATCCAGAATGATAGGATATTTATCAAAGTCCCTGACAAGATGGGCAAACCTTTTACCTTTGGGATGCTTTTCCAGGATTTCGGTCATGCTCATTTTTTCAGTGTAATCCAGAGGCACGAACTCGAAACTCGGGTCAATAGCCATATACCTGAAAGGCGGCTTTACGTTTGAGAGGTCGTGCACGCCTATTGATACTTTTTTCCTGTTTCTTCCAAGCCCCCAGTGTAGATCTTCCTGAAGATCCATAAGGGATTTTATGGAAGAGGATGTGAACTTTACGCCTCTTACAACTGCACTCCCGAGAAAAGGCCTGATTCTCAGGATATCCTGGCTGACAAAAATCGAAACGTTTGACGGATGTACCTCATACTCGGGCAGCCCGGTCTCAATATCCAGGAAACCTCGTATTGCCCTGGCTACCCCTTCCACACTATAAAGATCAGGTCTATCAGGGAAGAATTCGATATCGATAGACTCTTCTTCAATCCTTTCGATGTCGGCTCCTATCATGGGCACCCTATTTATTATAGTTTCCTTATCGGTTCCTGTGAGTTTCTCGAGGTCGTCATACTGCAAGGTAATTACTGGCATTGGAAATTCATCTCGTGCATGGTGTGGAAAATATATTTTTTAAATATACATCTAATTAGAAAGAATAAGATATATTGTCTTAGAAAATGCTAAGAGATTCTCTCTTTAAGGTATAATTCTTTTGTGAATAACTACAACTTAACTTCCAAAATACTCAACTTTAGATTTAACGTTTTTGTTTGAGGCGGTGTTTGAAGAACTTCAAAAAAAATTGAAAATCTGGAAAGCCTGGAAAACACAGCTCTGGGAGCGAGTTTGTGCTAGAGTCTCAAATTTAAACTGGCTTTTCGCTATTTTGAGTGGGTAATTTACATCCATTTCCTGAGTATTGAAGCAACATGTTCAAAATTTAGAAAGTTTTATTATTTAAAATCAAATTCGAGCTCATTGTTTTTCCCCTTGATCGAATAACTGTATAGTTAATGAATTATTTTTTCAACGCATAAAAAACGGCGAAGAGTTTTTAAATTGTAATTCGTTGAGGCAGGAAATATATTTAAACAATAAACTCAGATTTATTCAAAATAATATATTAAAATATTTGTATAGTTCTAGAGCTATCACAAAACCAATCTTATTCCCAAATCATAACTTTTCAGAAAGATTTCCATAATCAGAAATCGATTGATTATTCAGAATCGGGATTTAGAGAAGTGATATTGAATTTTGGGATAAGTTCATAGTCAAAAATTTCACTGAGGGCAATTAATGAATACTTCATGCCTATGTTCAGGTTCAATATTCTTAGTTAAAATGTTCAGACACTTAAATACCTCTGCCCTAGCTCCAGAGGAGTAAAATAAATGATAACATCTTTACTGGCACATATTGACGTACTTCTTGGCTTTGGCATTTTAATTCTTACTATATTCTACAGATTTGACTTCCCTCCTGTACTGGGTTATCTTGTAACAGGTATGCTGATAGGACCTTATGGGATCGGCATTATAAATGGAGGAGAGATTGTAGATTTAAATTCCGAGCTTGGTGTGATCTTCCTTCTTTTTACAATAGGAGTTGACCTTTCCTTAGGGGAACTCTGGAAAATGAGAAGGGATGTACTGCTTGGGGGAACTCTCCATTTGCTCTTTACAACAGCATTAATTTTTGTTGTATGTTCCGCTTTAGGCTTTAGTCCAGCGACATCTGTCTTTCTCGGTTTGTTAATTTCACTTAGCAGTACCGCAATAGTAATCAAGATTTTTCAGGACAGAAATGAAGTCAATACTGCTCATGGGAAAACTTCGCTTGCAATTCTGATATTTCAGGATCTTGCAATTGTACCTCTGATGTTGATCACTCCGATACTTGCAGGAAATTCTGTAAGTTTTGACGGAGCCCTTCCAGGTATGTTGCTCAAAGGTTCGCTCATTATCCTGGTTTTCATTCTGAGCGACAAATTTCTGTTTCCCTGGATATTTTAGTAGGTAAGACCGGAAGCAAACAATTGTTTCTAGCCAGTGTTGTATTCATCTGTTTATCATCAGCGGTCTTTACCTCGAGTATCGGGCTGTCAACAGCTTTTGGAGCTCTCTTAGCTGGAGTCATTATGTCTGATTCCCAGTACAGTAAACAGGCAATGGGTAATATTTTACCTTTGAAAGACGCGTTTATGTGTTTCTTTTTTGTGTCTGTAGGCATGCTTCTGGATATTAACTATTTACTTGATAACCTCCAGATTCTCGTATTTGCAACACTCGCCTTAATTATCGTAAAATCAATAGCTGGAGTTGTTGCAAATCTCTTTCTTGGGGCTCCTCTCCGTACAACTATATTGACAGGACTTGCACTTTCACAGGTAGGAGAATTCTCTTTTGTTCTTTCCAGATTAGGAGTAGAATATTCACTCCTGACAGAAGAGACTTACCAGGCATTTCTGGCGGTTTCAATCCTTACTATGGGTGCTGCGCCTTTTTTGATTAATGCTGCCTACAAGCCTGTTGACTTTATTGTCAGAAAGGTTTCAGAGACTCCTCTCGGCATGAAAATTGTAAATGGTTTCTATTCAAGCTCTCTTCAAGAGGAAACCGATGTTGAACCTGACATAAAAGACCACATTATAATCGTAGGCTTCGGTTTTTCCGGGAAGGCAATTTCAAATGCTGCAAAAACTGCAGGTATCCCTTATATCATCGTGGAATCAGACCCTGAAACTGTCAAACAGGAAAAAATGAAAGGAGAAAGTATACAATATGGGGATGCGGTATTTGGGGCTGTACTGGAACATGCGGGAATAAAAAATGCAAGAGTTCTTGTAATTGCGATTTCAGATGAAGCCTCTACAAGGAGAATAGTCGAGAAGGCAAAAGAGTTGAACCCTAATGTCTGCATTATTACCAGGGTATGGGATTTACAGGAAATGGAATATCTCAATGACCTCGGTGCAGATGAAATTATCCCCGAAGAATACGAAACTTCAGTAGAGATCTTTTTCCGCATACTGAGAAAGTATCTGGTGCCACAGGAAGATATTGAAAAGTTGGTTAACGACCTGCGATCTAACGGCTATTTAATGATGCGAAAATTGTCTGTCGATACAAGTACAGAATTTAACAGCGAATTCAGTCTAAAGGATGGGCTTCCAGGAGTAGATATTCAGGTGGTTAAAGTAGAAGAAGGCTCTAATTTTGACGGAAAAACCCTGGCAGATCTGGAATTAAGGAAAAAATATAGAGTGACAGTACTTTCTATTCGTAGGGATTCAGAAATGATCTATGTTCCTGATGGGAACTCCCTCATCCAGGCAAAAGACGTCTGCGTTATTTTGGGAGAACCCAAGGATCTTTTCAATATAAGAAAGTTCTTTGAAAATGTTCACGAATAAGCGTCATTTTCTTTGCAACTTTTTAGAGAATAAACTATGCCTTACCCTACTTTTATAAGTAATAAAAAAGCTCTCTTCCCTAAATAAGGAGCAGCCGAAAAATGATGATCGCAGGAATTGATGAAGCCGGAAAAGGTCCTGTAATCGGACCCATGTGCGTAGGAGGCATAAAAATAGAGGAGTCGAGAGCCCATATTCTCAAAGTTCTCGGGGTTGCAGATTCCAAGAAACTGACGCCGAAAAAACGGGAGCATCTTGCAGCCCAGATAAAAAAATATGCGGACGACTTTTTTATTCTGGAGGTCAGCCCTTCTCAGATTGACGAACTCAGGAAGATCATGAGCATGAACGAGATTATGGTTGTCTGTTTCTCGAAGGTGCTCGAATATCTGAAACCAGATGTAGTTTTTGCCGATGCAGCTGATGTTAAAGCCGAGCGTTTTGCATACAACCTCCGCAGACAATATGCAAAAACCAACCCTGCCCATGCAGAGGAAATCGAAATAATCTGCGAACATCAGGCAGATATGATCTATCCCGTTGTTTCGGCTGCTTCAATTATTGCAAAGGTGCGCAGGGACGAGCTTATAAAGGAACTCAAGCAGGAATGGGGCGATTTCGGCAGCGGTTACCCCTCAGACCCCAAGACAAAAGAATTCCTGCTGAAATGGGGAAAAGAGCACTCAGGAGAGTTTCCCAGTATAGTCAGGCAGTCCTGGCAGACTCTAGTAAATATCAGGGAAGAACTGAAAAAGGATGGACTTAAGTGAAAAATCGGAAATTGTAAAAAGAGAGAAAGTTCATAAAAATGAAAAGAATTTCGAAATATAAAAATTCTTTTCACTCGAAATTCCAGTAGATTTTACACTAGCAATAAATCATTATACTTACATATCTATGTTATTCTCATTCGTATTTTCCAGGGTTTCTTCTGAGGAAACATTCTCGACAAGAGGCATGTAATCTATATTTCCGGTTGTCTCGTTGACAACGTAAGGCGTGTCTCCTATACCGTTTCCATCAGCATCTGTTCCGTTATAATCATTCCATGTATTGCCTGCTGAACTGCTGTTCCATGTGTTCGTTCCTTCATCTTCAGCATTGAAGAAGTTGAAGAAGTCATTCAGGTAAATCGTGTTACCGGATGATCCGCTGGAATATATCCCAATTCCATTCATGTATATGCTGTTATTAGTCAGGAAATTGGATTCAGCCGTATTGTCAAGCACAATTCCATTATCGTTTCTTAAAACGAAGTTATTTTCAAGTGTGTTCATTCTTGATGTGGACAGTAAGATTCCTATCTCATTTGATTCTACAGTGTTGCCCATAAGGGTATTGTTAGTAGAATTGTCTATGTGAATTCCGTGGTTGTTAATTGTAGCCACATTATTTGACAACTCATTTTCGTTAGATTGGGTCAGGTAAATTCCGCTGGCTCCAAAACCTATAAGGTTGTTGTCAAGGTGGTTAAAATGGGAATTGCTGAGGCCAATGCCAATATCATTCAATATCAGCGTATTGTTACTTATTAAGCAGTTTTGCACGCCTTCAAGGGAAATCCCGACCTCTCTGTCCATATCCATTCCTGAAGGGCCTCCTGCAATATAGAAGCCACTTATTGTCACGTTGTTTGACCTTATGGTGAATACATCCTCAGCCGGAATTGCACCAATTACATAGGTGCGATTCATCATGTCACCCGAAAGGTCGGTGCTCGAGATAATTGAAATTTCCTTATTTACTTTTACATTTTCTCTGTATACGCCAGGGCTTACGAGGATTGTATCTCCATTCTGTGCATTATTAATAGCTTCCTGGATCGAAGTATAGTTTCCTTCCCCATTACTGCCTACGGTGAAAACAGCAGCATCTGCCTGAGTAGATGCCACCCCGAGCACAAGAAGAAGGGCTATGCAAATACTCTGGATCGGTTTTCCTTTCATAGACTGATACTCCCCCTATTAATTATATAGCTAGAAAGATAATTCCTGTCTTTATAATAATTCATAAGAATAATTATCTGAGTTAATAAAAAGATTTTGAAATATATATTCTGAAAAATAAACCTGAACTTATATTTATAAATGCTTTCAATAATTAATTGTAATCGGAAATCTCAGTCAGCACAGGAAACTTGATTTGTATAGCCCGGTAAGAGATCACCAAGAAAGAGAGAAATTTGTCGCAAGAATACCGAAATAGATAAAAGCGTTTAATATAATTAACAGGCACTAATTGCCAGATTAAACTTCCAGATTAAATTGCTAGATCCAACTGTCAGATTAAATTGCAGATTCAACTAGATGAAATTGCCAGATTAAACTACCAGATATGGAAGTAACAGGACTCTCAAAATAAAAACGACAAAACAAAAATATTGATAAACAGAATTAATAACCATATAACTTAGCAGATAAATTAAAATAGTAAATAAATTAAAGTGACAAAAAATTAAAGTGGCAAAATAATTAAAGTCACAGCATAAATTAAAGAGCAAAAGCGGACTAATCAGAAATTTTCCGTGATATAATCCATCATTGACTCGAATACCCGCAGGCCATCGTCTGAGCCCAAAATTGCCTCGGAGGCTCTTTCCGGATGGGGCATGAGACCTAAAATGTTTCTTGAAGAGTTTACTATTCCTGCAATATTCTCAAGAGACCCGTTAGGGTTAGATGCTTCTGTTACTTTTCCGTTTTCATCAACATACCTGAAGACAACCTGCTCGTTCTCGTCAAGCTCTGCCAGGCTTTTCTCTTCGGCATAGAACTGCCCTTCCATATGAGCTATGGGCATCCTGACAATCTCGCCTTTCCTGAACTTCGAGGTAAAAGGCGTATCAACAGTCTCTACCCTTAGGTTTGTCCAGTGGCATCTGAATTTAGGATACTGGTTAGTTGTCAGGGCTCCCTCCAGCAGGCGGGCTTCGGTGAGAATCTGGAAGCCGTTGCAGATCCCCAGGATAGGCTTGCCTTCGGCTGCAAGTTTTTTCACTGAATTCATAATTGGGGTGAGGGCTGCAATCGCTCCTGCCCTGAGATAGTCTCCGTAGGAGAAACCACCAGGTACAACTACTCCGTCAAAACCAGTAAGATCCTCCTGTTTGTACCAGACAGTCTCGGCGTTCACACCCACAACATCTTTAAGGACATGCAGAACGTCAAGGTCGCAGTTTGTGCCTCCGAACTGAAGTATGGCAATTTTCATTTTTTCCCCTCAAGTTTCAAAGTTTTAGTTTTTCTGACCTCAATCGTCTTTCCACAATAGTTCATTTAAGTTCCTTGAGCTCGACTGTATAATTGTGGATGATTGGGTTTGCAATAAGCTTCTGGCACATCTCGTCAACTTTCTGCGCTGCAAGCTCTGCAGATTCAGCTTCAAGCACGATTTCGTACAGCCTTGCGGTTTTTACGCTATCAACCTGGTAGCCAAGTTGTCCGAGAGCCCTTTTTATGGTTGTGCCTTCAGGATCAAGCATACCTGCTTTCTGTTCAATTCTAACTGTTGCCTGGTACTGCATCTTTATAAGCCTCAATTTTAAATTTTGAAATTAAACGAAAATCCCGCTTTTAGAAGTCCGATAATGGATTAAAAGTGAGGGATCAAGTGTAAGGTCATGTAATTTGAAAGTAAACAATTATGGTTTTGAATCAAATAATTAGAAGGCATTTTATTATTCTAGCGATCTTTCTTATTCACTTTTCAATGCTGGCTTGTTTTTAACTTGCCTTGCCAGCACTGATTTCAAGGGAAATAAGGATAAAAGCTATTTAATCTTATGGGTCTTAGAGAATAAAAAGTACATTTTTATTTCTTTTGCTTTAAATTCTTGGTTTGTTGCTAGAGCCTTACGCTTGTCAAGACTGTAGAGCATTCCGAAAATAGCCTTTCAGTAAACTGTTCCGAAAATAGTTTAAAGAATGCTCACGGACTTCTGAGGAAAGCAGGTTCATTTTATGTTTTTGAAATTTTCAACGTCATTAAATATTTCGCCGATCTCAAAAATAAATGCCTTGAACAAAACTTATGTCATGAATTGTTTTTTAGGTCGATTATGATATATATCCCTATCCTTATAAGACTAGTAGATTGAGAGTTCTAGGGTTTCCTCTCAATCTCTGGGTTGGATCGCAGGTAGGGACGAGAATAGGGACTCGAACCCTACCATCTACTTATAGAATGAGATTAAGAGCAATGGGGTTTCCTCTTAATCTCCGGGTTGGATCGCAGGTAGGGACGAGAATAGGGACTCGGACCTACCATCTACTTCTAGACCAATAAATTACTTTTAAAATAATACTGCCTTTTAGCAAGCACTTTTAAAAGCAATTTTTAAAAGCCTCTCTTTTTCTTACAATGTCATTCGGCGTTAATAAAGCTTATGATTGACTCCAGATTCAAACCTTTTAAATATACCTCTTTTATCAATCAATTGTAGTGCCTGTATTAAATTCTTGAGATCATGTCTCCCAATAGTGATTATCCATTCAGACTACTCTGAAAGTTAGCAGGATATTCAAGGGATTAAAGAGCAGCCTGATTAATAGAAAAATACTGAGTAGTCAAAAAAATTGCTGGCTGCTTAAAAATTACTGAAAACCACCTGAAAGCCGCTACAAAATTATTTTGAGAATCCTTAGAGAAAGGTAAAAAACACCATAGGCAGAGAAGCCTCTTCTCCACCCGTCTTTTCCACAACGCAGTTTTTCAAAACTCAATTTTTTTTCATGCCTTAAAATCTTCAGATTTTCACGTTTTCTCTTGCCCACTGCACTCCGGCTTCGAGAACCATCTGGTTGAACTCAATAACTTTAGGCTTCCCTGCGAAGTTTTCAGCAAGAGCTTCCTTGAAGACTTCCTCTTCCAGACCTGTTGCGTTAAGACCAGCGAGGACTCCAAGCATGAATGAGTTGGCAGCCTTTTCTGAACCAGCTTCCTTGGCTTTTTCGGTTGCAGGGACTGAAATGGCTCTGGCATGTGCAGGCGTTTCGACCTCGCCAATAGAGGAATCATAGAGGATAAGCCCTCCTTCACGGACTGTCCCTTTGAACCTTTCAAGGGAAGGACGGTTCATAGCTATCAGGATGTCAGGGGTATAAACCGTAGGAGAGCCTATGGGCTGTCCTGAAAT
>Ga0116175_1001430_pt1 | contig 15329 bp, 15 predicted proteins | sample AD_UKC125_MetaG_FD_89802 | JGI IMG/M metagenome (GOLD analysis project Ga0116175, IMG submission 89802) | Active sludge microbial communities of municipal wastewater-treating anaerobic digesters from USA - AD_UKC125_MetaG | ecosystem: Engineered > Bioreactor > Anaerobic > Digestate | place: USA... | reverse complement strand
TTCTGATTTTTTTATCAAAATCTGAGAGTAAAATAAAGGGAAGATTAAATTTGGAAACAAATTTTTGATGAGATAAAACACTGTCACTACTAATTCCTATTACCTCTGCTCCTAGCTCTTTAAAGTCTTCATATTGATCTCTAAAACTACAAGCTTGAGCTGTGCAACCTGGTGTATCATCTTTTGGATAAAAATAAATTACTAACGGTTTTCCTAAGTAATCTTTTATGTCAAAAATATTTCCATTATTATCTAAAGCAGTAAAAAAAGGTATTTTATTTCCGATTGCTATTGCCATTATTCCCCTCTGTAGGTTACAAAATTTCTTGGTGTTTCGTAGAGCGTTATTTCTAAATCTTTATTTACATCAATAAAAACTCTCAATTTATTCCAAATTACAACGGCAATATTTTCAGCAGTAGGAATTAAATTCAAAAATTCTGGCACATCGAGGTTCAGGTTTTTGTGGTCAAAAGCTTCTTCAACATGTTCTTTGATCAAATCAGAAAGAATTTTAGTATCAATTACATAACCTGTTTCTTTGTCAATTTCTCCAGTAACAGAAACTATCAGTTCATAATTATGCCCATGAAAATTTGGGTTGTTGCATTTTCCAAAAACAGCATCATTTTTTTCCATTGACCAATCTTTTCGGTACAATCGATGCGCTGCGTTGAAATGTGCTTTTCGGGAAACAGTTACTTTCATTTTTGGCTTTAGCAATTTATAGTTTATGTTCTTCCAAGTAATGGTAAAATTCGTCAAAAATAATCTTGAACCAAACTGTGTAAATTTCAGGATTAACTATCATATCATTTTTGATATCTTCAATTTTCATCCATTTCCAGCTTTCTACTTCATCCCTATTGATAACAGGTTCATCATTATAATAGCCTATCATTACATGGTCGAGTTCATGTTCGGTCAAACCATTGTCAAATGGTGCTTTATAAATGAAATTAAAAAGTTCTTTGAGCTCGGTTTCAAAACCCATTTCTTCGAACAAACGACGTTTCCCAGCGTCAATATTTGTTTCTCCTGCTCGCTGATGACTACAACAAGTATTTGTCCACAACATAGGCGAATGATATTTGTGATGTGCTCGTTGTTGCAACATGACTTCATTTTTATCATTCAAAATAAAAACAGAAAAAGCACGATGTAACAAAGCCTTTTCGTGAGCTTCCAATTTGTTCATTGAACCTATTGGTTCGTCTTTTTCATTGACTAGTATTACTTGTTCTTCTTTCATAGGTTTTTTGTGTTGGTCAAAAATACGAAAAAATAAATCCTTATAAAATTCTAACAATCAAACAACCGTTAAACTTTCCTTAAATAAATTCTGTTTGTAATCTAGTTAACATTTTTCTAATACTATCTATTCTACATTTGTATTTGTAAAATAGTCCATATGAAAAAATTAATTCAAATTTTATTTATTATTCCCATGCTCACTCTATCAGCATGTGGACAATCTAATAAAAAAGAAGTAACTAAAAACAACAACAAGACAATGGGAAATGTAATCAATAAACCTAATAATCCTTACTATTCTAACACAGATACAAAAAAATTAAATGTTTCAAATGAAGAATGGAAAAAAATTCTTCCTCCAGATTTGTATGCTGTAGCTCGTGAAGCTGATACAGAAAGGGCTTTTACTGGTACGATGTGGAATGATGAAACCAAAGGAACCTATTACTGTGCGGTTTGTGGTTATAAACTTTTTGAATCAACCCAAAAGTTCACAAGCAGTTGCGGTTGGCCAAGTTTCTTTGAACAAGATAACAAAGAAAGTATCACTTTCAAACTTGACAAATCCTATGGAATGATTAGAACCGAAGCACTTTGTGGCAGATGCGGTAGTCATCTTGGGCATTTGTTCAATGATGGTCCAGAACCAACTGGAAAAAGGTACTGTATGAATGCTGTTTCACTCGATTTTGTACCATTTAAAGAAAGTTCAACTACCGAAACGATTGTTCTTGGTGGTGGTTGTTATTGGTGTGTAGAAGCTGTTTATGAAAATCTAGATGGAGTAATAAAAGTAGAATCTGGTTTTTCTGGTGGAACTGTAGAAAATCCAAGCTATGAAGAAGTTTGCACAGGTAGAACTGGAGCTGCAGAAGTAGTTGAAATCACTTATGACAAAACCAAAACTAATCTTGATGAAATCTTCAAAGTTTTCTTTACAGTTCATGACCCAACAACTTTAAATCGTCAAGGTGCGGATATAGGAACACAATACCGTTCGGTTATTTTTTATAAAAATGAGGAGCAGAAAAAAGCAGCTGAAAATATTATTAAGGAATTGAATGACAATAAAGTTTATAGTAGCAAAATTGTAACAACTTTGGAACCGTTCAAGAAATTCTATCCTGCCGAAGACTACCATCAAAATTATTACAACAACAATAGAGAGAAACCTTACTGTCAAATGGTAATTCAACCAAAAATTGAAAAATTTGAAAAAATATTTAAAGACAGATTGAAAAAGTAGATTTAACCACTAAGAGACAATGATTTTCGCGAAGTTCACAAAGTTTTTTTGTGGACTTTGTGCTTTCTTAGTGAGCTTTGTGGTTAAGTATTTCAGCAATTTTCAAAGCACATTTTTCTCCATCAATAGCTGCAGAAATAATTCCGCCAGCATAACCTGCTCCTTCACCACATGGATACAATCCTTTTATTTGAAGATGTTCTAGAGTTTCGTTATCTCTTGGAATCCTAACAGGTGATGATGTTCTACTTTCTGGCGCATGAAGAATAGCATCGTTTGTCAAATAACCACGCATGGTTTTTCCAAATTCTTTAAAACCTTCTCTCATAATTTGAGATAAAAATCCAGGAAAAACCTGTCCCATTTCTACAGAAGTAGTCCCTGGAACATACGATGTTTTTGGAATATCAGCTGATACTTTATTTTGTGTAAAATCAACCATTCGTTGTGCTGGAACTTTTTGAGTTTGCCCAGCCAAATGCCATGCTTTTTGTTCGATGGCTTTTTGAAATTCCATTCCAGCCAAAGCACCAAATTTGTCAAATGGTTTGAAATCTTCTAGTTTTAATTCCACAACAATTCCAGAATTGGCAGTACTTTGGTCTCGTTTTGAAGGCGACCAACCATTGGTAACCACTTCACCTGGACTTGTTGCACAAGGTGCAATTACACCTCCAGGACACATACAAAAAGAATACATGCCTCGACCATTTACTTGTTTTACAATAGAATATGGTGCTGGTGGCAAATAATCTCCTCGAAAATCACAAGAATATTGGATACTGTCAATTAATTCTTGAGGATGCTCAGCTCGAACGCCTAATGCAAATGGTTTTGCTTCAATAAAGATTTTCTTTTTGTCTAATAATTCAAAAATATCACGAGCGGAATGTCCAGTAGCAAGAATAACTTTATTGGCTGAAATAACATCGCCTTTTTGTGTTATAATTCCTTGAATTTCATTACTTTTTATAATAAAATCAGTTACTCTTGTTTCAAACAAAACTTGTCCGCCGCATTCTATTATTTTCTCACGAATATCTTGAATAATTTGAGGTAATTTGTTGGTTCCAATATGAGGATGTGCTTCTACCAAAATATCTGAGGAAGCGCCAAACCCGACTAACAATTGAAGAATTCTATCTACATCACCACGTTTTTTGGAACGTGTATATAATTTTCCATCTGAATAGGTTCCTGCTCCACCTTCGCCAAAACAATAATTACTGTCTTCATTTACAATTCCATCTCGATTGATAGCTTTTAAATCTCTACGACGACCGCGAACATCTTTCCCTCTTTCTATCACAATTGGCTTTAAACCCAATTCAATCAATTGCAAAGCAGCAAAAAGTCCTGCTGGTCCTGCACCAACAATAATAACTTCTTGAGAATTTGAAACATTTTTATACTCTGGAAGTTCAATTTTTTGTTCTATAAAATCTTCTCCTTTAAAAAAAACTGAAGCTTTAATATTGAATTTTATGGCTTTTTGACGAGCATCTATAGAACGTTTTAGGATTACAATTTTCTGGATTTCTTTTACAGAAACATGCATCAATTTAGCTACTTGTTCATTGAGAAGCAGTTCGTTGTGAGCCGTTTCAGGAGAAACTTGAAATTGCAGTTCGCGAGGCATTAGTAAATAAAAGGATTAAATATTTTGGCAAAAATAAGTAATTGAAACTACTTTTTCTCCTCAAAAGCTCTCAAAGCAAAAGATGCTAACCAATGTTCACCTTCATAATTACCATCAACTACAGATGGTAGTGAAAAATTCAGGTGGTAATCTGCCAAAGCTTTGAGGTGTTTGAACTCTTTTGGATATTGATTTATTAAATGATAGATGTTCCAAGCTCTACTAAAATTTAATCCATCGAGATGAACTAAATGTCCATCTGTTCTATCAGAAACGTGAGCAACTTCCCATTTGTAGTCTTTTTTTAAGAGATTTGGGGCGAATTTTTTTAGCCAAATTAGAAACTCATTTTTAGGTAAAATTCTTTGCATCAATGCCATTTCTTCCATGCATGGTGATAAAAAATCGGTTCCGCTTGGTTCCCAATTAAATGGACAATTCTCATCTTTCAGAAATAGTCGAATAGCATTCTCTTTGATACATTTTTGAAATAATTCATTTTTTGAATACACTGCATAATCCCAAGCATTTGATAGTCCAAAAGCTGTATTGGAATGTGTTCCTACTCGAACAGGATATAACAATTTGGGCAAAAATTCGATATAACGTTCTATAATGATATTGGATAGCGGTTTTAAATTTTGAGCTAAATCATTAGCAAAGGGTTCTGTTGAAGTTTCTAGTTCCAATTGCAATTTTAACAACCAATTCCATCCATAGGTTCGCTCAAAAGATTTTTCGTGTTTTTTGTTTAGATATTCAATTTCTGCCTGAATGTTTTCTTTAGACAGATTGGTTTTTAGTTTTTGTATGATTAACTCTTTATTGGAAAGATTCGGGAATTTTTTTAGCAAATAAACCAAACTCCAATGCCCATGTACGGATGAATGCCAATCGAAACAACCATAAAATGCAGGATGCAGTTTTTTTGGCGCTTGAATTTCAGTACTATCCACAAGCATTTGACCAAGCTTGTTTGGATATTCTTGCTGCAAACATTTTAATGGAAGACTAGACAGATGATTTGCTTGTTGAAGTGTTAAGTCTTGAGCAAAAATTTGAAAAGAAAATAAAAGAAAAATATGCAGACATTTCATAATCAATGATTTTTTCAAAAGTAACAAAAAGTTACCTTTGCAAAACTTTTTTAAATTTATGTCAAGACAAATAAAATTGATTTGGGACTTTCGAGGTTCTACATCAGCGAAAACAGCTGAACATCATGAGATTCACTTGAAAGAATACCTTTTGGCAAGGAATTATTCTTTACAAATTACTGGTTTTGAAATTATCAACGAAATGCATGCAATTGCTTATTTAGTAGTTGAAGAAAAAGATATGATACAATTTAGAGATGAGTTAAAACCTCATCGCGGTGAAGTTTATATTTAAAAAAAAATCCCGAATAAATCGGGATTTTACTAGTAATTTCTTTTTTTCATTAATCTAAGCTTGGTACAATTACTTTGTCAATGACATGTATAACTCCGTTTGCGCATTGTACATCAGTAGCTATTATATTACTTGTTCTATTATTTGCGTCTGTAATTTTAGCACCACCTGTTGTTGTAATAGTAAAGTTTTGTCCTAGGAAAGTGCCAACGGACATATTGTTTGTTAATTGAGTAGATAATACATTTGACCCAGCTACTACATGATATTTTAACGTTTTTTCTAAAACCGTTTCTGGAACAGCGGCTAATGATGACCAGCCAAACTCAGTCAACAAACTTGAAAAAGCAGTATTTGTTGGGGCAAAAACAGTGAACGGTGAATTAGCTGTACCTGATAAAATTCCCACAAAGTTTTGATCTGCTTGATCGCTTCTTGTAAGCGCAGCAACTAAACTAGTAAAATTAGGATTTGCAACAGCATGTGTAACTATTGTTGGCAAACCAATAACAGCATCAACTTTGTGAATTACACCATTTGATGCATCAATATCAGCAGCAGTAACATTTGAAACTCCATTAATTTTCACACCACTAGTTGTGTTTATGAATAAACTTAAAGTATTCGTTGACGAAGCACTTCCTTTTCCTAATGATTTAACATAACCAGTAGTTAGTTCATTAGAAAATAACTCGTCATTCACAACGTGGTTAAGCAATACTTCTTTCAAAACTGCAACTGGAACGTCATCTAAACTTGAGAAACCGTTTGCAGAAAGGAACGCACTAAAAGCTTGATTGGTTGGAGCAAAAACTGTAAAGTTTCCGCTTCCGTTTAGTGTTGCAGTTAAACCCGTTTTGTTTAAAGCTGTAACCAAAGTGGAAAATTCTGCATTCTTAGATGCAATTGATGCAATTGTGTTTGACTCGCTGTTAGAGTCATCACTACAAGATACTGAAATTGTTAATGCAGTTAACATTAACACTAATCCTAATTTTTTAAAATTTCTTTTCATAGCAATTATTTTTTGTTTAATCAAAATTAAAAAATGTTAAACAAAATAATTTTCCAATTAATAAAATTTTAAAGTTTGTTTAATCTTTTTTTTGGAAGAAAAAGAAGATTAAAAAAAAAAAGCCCTGATAAATCAAGGCTTTTAGTTTGCAACTTCGCTAATAAACTTAATTCTCATTAAACGAAGTTCTTCAATATCATAATCGCCATCAAATTCTTTTAATGCATCTTCAATTTTGTCTGTTTCAGAGTCCATGAAATAATCATGAATTTCTTCTTGTTGATCTTCATCAAGAATTTCATTAATCCAATAATCAATATTCAATTTCGTTCCAGAATAAACAATTTGCTCCATTTCTTTTAATAACAAATCCATTGTTAATCCTTTGGATTTTGCTATATCTTCTAGAGATAACTTTCTATCGATGTTTTGGATTATATATAACTTATTAGTTGAATTGGCTCCAGTAGATTTTACAACCAAATCATCTGGACGAATAATGTCATTATCTTCAACATATCTAGCGATTAATTCGACAAATTCATTACCATATTTTTTTGCCTTTCCTTCTCCAACACCATGCACATTACTCAACTCATCTATTGTTATTGGATATTTGAGTGCCATATCTTCTAGCGATGGATCTTGAAAAACAACAAAAGGAGGAACACCAAGTTTTTTTGCGACTTTTTTTCTCAACTCTTTCAACATTCCCATAAGAACTTCATCGGAAGCACCAGAAGATTTGGAAGCTGAAACGATTGTGTCATCGTCTTCATCATTATATTCATGATCTTCAGACATCAAAAACGATTGAGGTGATTTTATAAATGCTAAACCTTTTTCTGAAACTTTTAAAATTCCATAAGTTTCTATATCCTTATTAAGCAATCCATCTACTAGTACTTGACGAATAAGCGCCATCCAATAACGTTCATCTTTGTCATTACCACATCCAAAGAAAGATTGAGTATCAGTTTTGTGCGCTTTAATTACTGCATTAACTCTACCTATCAACGTGAAAACAATTTCTTTTGACTTATATAAATGTTTGGTATCTCTTACTACTTCTAATAGTTTTTTAACATTGTCTTTTGCTTCAACTTTTGTTTTAGGGTTCCTTACATTATCATCCATATCGGCACCTTCACCATTTTCACTATCAAATTCTTCTCCAAAATAATGTAGTAAAAATTTTCTTCTTGACATGGAAGTTTCTGCATAGGCAACAACTTCTTGAAGCAAAGCAAAACCAATTTCTTGTTCTGCTACTGGTTTTCCAGCCATGAATTTTTCAAGCTTTTCCACATCTTTATAAGAGTAGTATGCTAAACAATGACCTTCTCCTCCATCGCGTCCTGCTCTTCCTGTTTCTTGATAATAACTTTCTAGAGATTTTGGAATATCATGATGAATAACAAAACGAACATCTGGTTTGTCAATTCCCATTCCAAAAGCGATAGTTGCCACCACAACTTCTACATCTTCCATCAAAAACATATCTTGATGTTTTGCTCTTGTCTTTGCATCCAAACCAGCATGATATGGAACAGCAGAAATGCCATTCACTTGAAGTACTTCGGCTATTTCTTCAACTTTTTTTCTACTCAAGCAATAAACGATTCCCGATTTTCCTTTGTTCTGTTTTATAAAGCGAATAATATCAGCTTCAACATTTTTTGTCTTTGTTCTTACTTCATAAAAAAGATTTGGTCTATTGAAAGATGCTTTAAAAACATTAGCATCTGACATATCGAGATTTTTCAATATGTCTTCTTGAACTTTTGGAGTTGCAGTAGCTGTTAGACCGATAACAGGAATATTTTTTCCTAATTGTTTAATTATACTGCGCAAATTCCTGTATTCTGGTCTAAAATCGTGACCCCATTCTGAAATACAATGAGCTTCATCGATAGCAACGAAAGAAATTTTTACAGCTTGCAAAAATTCTACATATTCATCTTTGGTTAATGACTCTGGTGCAACATAAAGTAATTTAGTTTTCCCTGAGGTTATATCTTTTTTTACTTGATTTATTTCAGTTTTTGTTAGCGATGAGTTGAGCACATGAGCAACTCCACTTTCGGACGAAAGGCTTCTAATAGCATCTACTTGATTCTTCATCAAAGCTATAAGTGGTGAAACAACAATTGCTGTTCCTTCTTGAACCAAAGCTGGCAATTGATAACAAAGAGATTTTCCTCCACCAGTTGGCATAATAACAAAAGTGTTATTGCCATCAATAATACTTCTTATTACTTTTTCTTGTAATCCTTTAAATTGGTTGAAACCAAAATACTTTTTTAATTCTTTATGTATGTCAATTTCGTTTGAATTCATTCTTTAATGTGTGGTATTTTTACATAAATTTGCACCCATAAAGATACAATTTTCTTTAAAATACACAAATTTTATATTTTCTATTTTGAGCACAACTCGCAACATATTAGTAACTGCAAAGAAAACAATACTCTCCGAGAGTGAATCGATAAAAAATTTAACTAATCTTTTGGATGAAAATTTTGAAAAAACTGTTCAAATCATTTTAAATTCAAAAGGTAGATTAGTAATAACTGGTATTGGAAAAAGCGCCATCATTGCACAAAAAATTGTTGCAACGATGAACTCAACAGGAACTCCATCTTTATTTCTTCATGCTTCAGAAGCCATTCATGGTGATTTAGGAATGGTTCAACCTGATGATGTGGTTATTTGTATATCAAAAAGTGGAAATAGTCCAGAGATAAAAGTATTAGTTCCTTTGTTAAAAAGATTTGGTAACACTCTAATTGCTATTACCGGCAACAAAACCTCTTTTCTTGGCAAAGAATCTGATTTGGTTTTGGATACTTATGTTGAAAATGAAGCTTGCCCAAATAATTTGGCACCAACAAACAGCACAACTGCTCAACTCGTAATGGGCGATGCACTTGCAGTTTGCTTGATGGAACTAAGGAATTTTACTGCTGAGGATTTTGCAAAATATCATCCTGGTGGTGCTTTGGGTAAAAAACTTTTATTGCGTGTCAGCGATATGCTCGATGAAAGAAATAAACCAGTAGTATCGCCTGATGACAACATCAAAACAGTGATAATGGAGATTTCTGAAAAAAGATTGGGAGTTACAGCTGTTATCGAAAACAATAAAATATTAGGTATAATAACTGATGGTGATATTAGAAGAATGCTCAATAAATCTGAGACCATAACGGGTTTAACTGCAAAAGACATTATGACTATCCATCCTAAATCTATTAAACCTACAGAATTAGTGAGCGATGCCCTAAACATGATGGAAAATTATTCTATCACACAATTGGTGGTTACTGAAAATGATAATTATAAGGGAATTATTCACCTACATGATATATTAAAAGAAGGAATTGTATAATGGCTAGGAAGAAGAAAAATGTAGATGAAATGTCTTTCTTAGATCATCTTGAAGATTTAAGATGGTTATTGGTTAGAAGTTCAGCCGTTATTGTTTTAATGGCTATTTTGGTCTATTTTGTGAGTGATTATATTTTTGACACAATCATATTTGGACCAACTGATCCAAACTTTATTACCTATCGTTTTTTTTGTGATGTTGCTCATAAACTTGGTGTAACTGGTGATATTTGTGTTACTGAACTTCCTTTTGTGATACAAAACACAGAAATGGAAGGTCAAGTAAATATTTTTATTTGGACTTGTATTACAGCTGGTTTTATTCTTGGGTTTCCTTATGTACTGTATGAGTTTTGGAAATTTATAAGTCCAGCTTTGTATCCAAAAGAAAGAAAAAATGCTAAAGCATTTGTTTTCTTTTCTTCAATATTATTTTTCCTAGGTGTACTGTTTGGTTATTATGTAATTGTTCCTATGTCAGTTAACTTCGTGGCTACATTTTCAGTGAGTAAAGTGGTAAAAAACGAATTCAACCTTGAATCATATATAGGAATGATAAAAACTGCTGTTATTGCCTCTGGACTATTTTTTGAATTACCAATAATCATTTTCTTTCTAACAAAAATTGGATTGGTTACAGCAAATTTTTTAAGAAAATATCGAAAATACTCCATTGTAATTGTATTGATAATTGCTGCTATTGTTACACCTCCAGATGTAGTTAGTCAAATAACTGTAGCAATACCTATGTTAATAATCTATGAAGCAAGTATATTTATTGCATCATTAGTAGAAAAAAACAAATTGAAAAATGGCTGATTTAGTAAAAGAATTTAATGATTATCGTTCCAAAATGAACGACAAATTATTGTCAGACAATAATTTGATTATAAAAAGAATATTTAACCTCGATACAAATGCTTATTCCGAAGGTGCTTTAGATATTAAGACTAAAGAACTTCTTGGATTAGTGGCATCTACCGTTTTACGATGTGATGATTGTATAAAATATCATCTTGAAACTAGCTATAAAAACGGAATTACAAAGGAAGAAATGATGGAAGCTATGGGAATAGCAACCTTGGTTGGTGGAACCATTGTTATTCCGCATTTACGTAAAGCTTATGAGTTTTGGGAAGCTTTGGAAGAAAATAAATAATTGTTAAATGGTCGATTTGATGATTAGTTTATTCGTTAATTTGTCCTAAAATCTAACTTTCTAAAATCTGAACATCAAGATATGAAATTAAGAGCTGAAAATTTAGTTAAAACCTATAAAAAAAGAACCGTTGTAAAAGGCATTTCGGTAGAAGTTAATCAAGGCGAAATAGTAGGTCTTCTTGGGCCAAATGGTGCTGGAAAAACTACTTCTTTCTACATGATTGTTGGTTTGGTAAAACCAAATTCAGGAAATATTTATCTTGATGATACTAACATTACTGAATTCCCTATGTATAAACGTGCTCAACACGGCATTGGCTATTTAGCTCAAGAAGCATCAGTATTTAGAAAACTTAGTATTGAGGACAACATCATGAGTGTTTTACAGCTCACAAATCTTTCAAAAGCGGAACAGGAAGCTAAAATGGAAAGTTTAATTGATGAATTCAGTCTTCAACACATCAGAACCAATCGTGGCGATTTGCTTTCTGGTGGAGAAAGACGTAGAACTGAAATTGCAAGAGCATTGGCAACTGATCCAAAATTCATATTACTAGACGAACCTTTTGCAGGAGTTGACCCAGTTGCTGTGGAAGATATTCAACGTATTGTTGCTCAGCTCAAAAATAAAAACATTGGAATTCTTATTACCGACCATAACGTACAAGAAACACTGGCTATTACTGATAAAACCTATCTTATGTTTGAAGGTGGAATCTTGAAAGCTGGTGTTCCCGAAGAACTTGCAAATGATGAAATGGTTCGTAAAGTTTATCTCGGTCAAAATTTTGAACTTCGTAAAAAGAAATTAGAATTTTAGCATAAAAAAAGCATCCTAAACGGATGCTTTTTTATTTATAATATTATTGAATACTGAGAGCAATACATAAAATAAAATTATTAAAGGAACAGCGACAATTTGAAGAAAAATTAACATCAAAACCGAAGCTGCCAAAAAGAAAATCTGCAATTTATATTTTGCGAAACTGAAGTTCTTAATTTTTAAAGAGAATAGCGGAATTTCAGCATTCATTACATAAGCGCTTAAAAAAGTAATCACTATTAAAAGTAACTTAGAATTATTACTGACAATAATTTGATTTGGTGATACTTCGAAAAAAAAAGGAATACTCATAACAAATAAACAATTTGCAGGAGTTGGCAATCCAATAAAACTATCAGACTGACGTGTATCTATATTGAAATTTGCTAAACGATAACATGCACCAAGTGTTATAACAAAACCTAAATAAGCAAAATATCCAATAGAAGTGCTATCAAAAATATTTTGACTCAATAAAACAAACATTACATAACCAGGAACAACACCACTTGTTACCATATCGGCTAATGAATCTAATTGAACTCCCAATGGTCCAGCTACATTAAATTTTCTGGCAAAAAAACCATCAAAAAAATCAAAGAAAATACCCAAACAAACAAAATAAAAAGCTAAATCAAATTTTAAATCTGCAACCATTACTAATGCTACGCAACCACAAAACAAATTAAGCATGGTAAATAGGTTGGGAATTTGTGCTTTTATATTCATTGGAAATTACTTTTTTCTTGATTGTATGCAAATTTAATACAATATGTTAGAGATTTCTACGTTTTATATTAGAGTTTTTTATATGATATTTGTAAAAATAAAATTGCTTTGAAGAAATTATTGTTTTTTTGTTTGACTGTGCTGTACACAGTTGCAAATGCACAATCAGTGAGAAAATATTCTAACGAATTTATGAATATTGGAGTTGATGCTGCTGCACTTGGTATGTCTAATGCTGTTGTTGCCTCAACTAGCGATGTAAATGCTGGTTATTGGAATCCTGCTGGATTAATAAGACTTGAAGACGATCAAGTTTCACTGATGCACGCGAGTTATTTTGCTAATATTGCCCAATATGACTATGCAGCTTATGCCAAAAAAATAGATGATAGAAGTGCTTGGGGAATTTCATTAATTCGCTTTGGAGTTGATGATATCTTGAACACCACACAACTCATAGACAGTCAAGGGAATATTGACTATAACCGAATAAGTTTGTTTTCGACCGCAGACTATGGTTTGACTTTTTCATATGCAAGAAAATCAACTTTGAAAGAAATTCAATATGGTGTAAATGCAAAAGTAATTAGACGTATTATTGGAGATTTTGCAAATTCTTGGGGATTTGGTATTGATGCTGGAATTCAATATCAAAAAAATGATTGGCAGTTTGGTGCAATGGTTCGCGATATCACAACTACCTACAATGTTTGGGCAATTGATGAAGACAAATACAACGAAATAAAAGATGCTGTAGCTGGTCAAAATCAAGAAATGCCCGAAAGCACTGAAATAACTTTACCAAAAGCACAACTTGGTATTGCCAAAAAAATTGAATTTCATTATGATTATACACTACTTGCTGCGTTGAACCTGAACATGCAGTTTGCTCGAACCAATGATATTTTTGCTTCAGATGCTGTTAGTATTGATCCTGCTTTGGGATTTGAGTTTGGTTATACTGACTTGGTGTTCCTTAGAGCTAGCGTTGGAAACTTTCAAAATGTAATGCAGATTGACGGTTCAAAAAAAGTTAATTTTCAACCAAACATTGGACTTGGATTCAAATACAGAGGAATTCAAATAGATTATGCATTGACAGACCTTGGAGATCAAAGTGCAGCATTATATTCAAATATTTTTTCAGTTAAAGTGGATTTTAGTGTTTTTAGATAATTGATATGATTAAAAAAATAATTTTTGTTTTAATAATTTTTGTTTCAATAGCTGCCTCTTCACAAGCACCAAAATTATCTAATGACTCTACCATCAGTGTTTTCACTTGCGGTCGTGGCGAAGAACTTTATTCTACATTTGGACACACTGCTTTACGCGTAAAAGATGATTCTAATCAACTAGATGTTGTCTTTAATTATGGAACATTCGATTTCAGAACTGAAAATTTCTATTTTAAATTTGTAAAAGGAGATTTGCAATATTTCCTGAGTGTTAGCTCCTATGAAGATTTTATCATACAATATCAAATAGAAAAAAGAGAAGTTATTGAGCAAACTCTAAACTTAACAATGCAACAAAAACAAAAAATATTTGATGCGTTAAACAACAACATTTTTTCTACAGATAAATATTATACCTATAAGTTTATTGATAGAAACTGTACTACAATGGTTGCTGATAAAATCAATGAGATATTATCAGGAGAAAAAATTACAAAAATTAATAACAAATTAATTTCATACAGAAGTTTACTTTACCCTTACTTTGAAAATTATTTTTGGTACAAACTGGGAATAAATATCATTTTTGGAGCAAAAACAGATGAAAAAGCAGAGGAATTATTTCTACCTGTTGAATTAATGAATAGTTTAAATGTCATTCAACATGATAATCAAAAATTAGTTTTATCAACAAAAAAACTGGTTGATGGTGAAACTAAAAATGCTGAATTTTCATTTTTTAATAGTATCTATTTTGTGATTTCTTTATTGCTTTTGATAGTAGCAACCAATAAAAAATGGGTGTATAAGAGTTTTCTTTTTTTATGTGGTTTACTAGGATTATTTTTATGTTTGGTGGGTTTATACTCTGAGCATCAAGAAGTATTGTGGAATTACAATGCTCTATTATTCAATCCACTGTTTTTATTATTACCATTTGTTGGAAATAAACTATCCAAAAGATTGATTTTTATCTTGCTAGCGATGATTTTTATATACAGTTTATTCATGTTCAACAAACCTCATCTGGTGGTTATGTTATCTTTTATATTTGCAATAATTTTTATGCTAATGAAACTTAATGGTAAAAATCCTTTAAAATTATTGACCTCTGTAGAAAAGAATAGTACTCAAGGTCTTGAAAATAATATTGAAATCTAGGAATAGACTTCTGTGCTTAATATAATATAAATCATATTGCAGTTTTATTAAACTATCATCAATAGTTTCTCCATAGGAATAATTTACTTGTGCCCAACCCGTTAATCCTGGTTTTATAACATGTCGCGTTTCATAAAAAGGCATAACTTCGGCAATTTCTTTTACAAATATTGGTCTTTCAGGTCTGGGACCAATTACTGCCATGTCGCCTTCTAGAATATTGATAAATTGAGGAAACTCATCTATTCTCGATTTTCCTAATATTTTCCCGAATGGCGTTATTCTTGTATCATTTGATGTTGCAAAAACTGCCCCATCTTTTTCTGCATTTTTTACCATGG
>Ga0116175_1001427_pt1 | contig 15360 bp, 13 predicted proteins | sample AD_UKC125_MetaG_FD_89802 | JGI IMG/M metagenome (GOLD analysis project Ga0116175, IMG submission 89802) | Active sludge microbial communities of municipal wastewater-treating anaerobic digesters from USA - AD_UKC125_MetaG | ecosystem: Engineered > Bioreactor > Anaerobic > Digestate | place: USA... | reverse complement strand
TACAACGCCAGCATTTCGTCGCTCGCCCGTGCCGTATGGCGGCGCTCGCGCCACGCTAGAAACCGCACCGCTATGTGACCGCTCAATCCACCGCGTAGCGAATGGTCCAGTCCTGCGGTCGACATTTGAATGGCCGAGAGCGCTACACGTGCCGGTATCCTTCCAACGAAACTTTCATTAAATGTGGCCATTGGATTTGGCAAGCTTTTGCGTCAGCACCGTCATGTCCGCCGTGGTCACACCGGAAGCGTTGGCGGCAGACCCCATGAAATCGGTCATCGCCGTTGCCAGACTGCTGGTGCCCGCTGTCGCGCTCATCATGCTGGTCCCCATCATGCCGCCCATGGACATGGAAATCTGGCTGACACCTTTCCTGCCGTCCATGACACCGTCGGAGGCGTCATTCATCATGGCCGTGACCATCGCCGATGAGATCGACATATTGAGCGTCTTGGCGTATTGCGACATCGCGGCCAACGTCATGCCATAGTTGCGGGCATCCTGACTTGCGCCTGTGCCAGAGCCGGTCGTCAATGGATTCATGGGCTGGACATGCAAGATGTCGTTCACGATGACGTAGCTCCCCATGGCAGCATTTGCTGCTGCAATGTTGGTGTCTGTCATGCCGCCGGTCATGGACTGCGCCCTCACTTGCGCCATGGCGGTGACAGGGGTCACCTGAATACCGTTGCTATTCGCACCAGAAACGACGCTTGGCATGACGGCCGTCATCACATCCCCTGCCGCCATCCCCATGGACGAGCCCGTCGCTTCGTCTTTATAGGCTCCGCCGCTCACCTGCAACATGACGGGCCCTGCATAAGTGCCAATGGGCATGCTGAACTTCCCATTGGCGTCGGTGGTGGTCATCCCGATCTGGGGTCCCATTTGGCCGCCCGAAATGCCATAACCCGTGATGGTGGCATTGCTCAGCGGCCCCTTCGTCACCACCCCGCTGATGCTGCCCGTGCCACCAGAGCCAACCACATCGGTACTCGTGCCGCCACCTCCGCACCCGGCCGCGAGCAACAATGTCAAGACCAATGCACTGACTATCCGAATACGAGGAGAGGAAGAATTTAACATTTGAAACTCCTGAAGAATTCAAAAAAAAGGGGACCCTGTTTGTTAGGGCTTTAAGTTGGCGCCGTAATAGAAGTACATGCCGATGCGAATGCGTTGATCCGCCTCGGCCTGACCGCGATCTTGATCACTCAGCGCGGTAGCATCCCGCACGATGTCATGGAAAGCGTTGGCCCAAATTTGGCGCGCCAAGGTTTTCAGTGCTGTCACCGATGCTGGGCGCAGGCTGTCGGCATAGATGCTTTGTTCCAGCATGGGATCATTGGTTCCCGTCAGGTTGCTTGCAGCCGCCGCAAGGTGGTCACCGACGTTGTCGGAAAGCAGTTGCAACATCTCTGTGACGCCTTCCTTGGGCACAAAGGCATCCATGCACAAACTGATCTTGTCGTCACCGTTTTTCAACGCTGCTTCATCGCGACGCGCTACACCTAGACGTATGAGCTCCTGCAACAAAGTGTGAGGATGCACATCGTTCGATGCCGACGCCGCCAGCGCTTCAAACGTGCCGGGCCCACCTACCCGATCGAGCACACGCGGTCGTCCCTGCTGATCGCAATACTCTGGGTCATTCGCCCAACGGGTGAAGACTTCCATAACAGCACCAAGACTTTTAGCCTGAGGCAGCGGCTGGCCAACCGAGCGCCATTCCCGCACGTCTTTGCGGTGAATGCCGGTCAATGTACTGATGCTTGAATCATTGACCCGCGTCGAACTGGCATCGAGCACACCTGGTGCTGCCTCAAGGAAGGTCTTCTTTAGTGCGTTGGCAAAACGAGGGTAAGTCACACCTTCACGCAAAAGCAGTTCCACCATCGGTGCCATCACGCGCAAGGCGGCGGCAAGGGAAAGATCGGCACGTGATTCGGACATGGACTGCAAGCGATTTAAATTTCAATAAATGGGAATATATCCCATTCAATTGAGTATGCAAACACTTTTACATAGGCGTCGGCCTTTCGGCGATGCGTCTGAAGGGACGAATGACCGCGTTGGGTCGGAGGACACTGGAGATTACAAAATTTTGGGCCGCTTAAGGCCCAAAAGCGGTCACGACAGGCTCACTTTTCAGTCAGCAAAAAGAAACTATCGAACGGGGACTGCGCGAAGGCGCCCTGGCGAGTTGATCGGCGCCGCGCGCATCGATGACCATGCCCTTTTACTGCGGAGCGTCCTATGTTATCGCTTCTCATTTCCCATAGGCGCTGCGAACTTCCCTCGCCACCAAAGCCTTGAGCTGATCGGAGCCGAAGTCAACCAGCGGCTTTCCGTTGACAAAGAATCCCGGGGTTTTGGTCACCTTCAAGGTCTTTCCATCAGCGATGTCCTGCGCCACGACTTCCGCCACACGCGGACTGTTCATGTCTGCCCTGGCTTTGGCGACGTCAAGCCCGGTATCCTGGATGAGATCCCAGACACGCTCCGGCCTGGCTTCGTGATGGACAACCCACACGGATTGTGACTTGAGCAGGGCCTGCAGCACCGGCCAATACAAATCCTGCATGCGGGCCGCTTCGAGAATTTTGACGACCTCGTCCGACCCTTTGTGCAAGGGTGCATAGCGCATCACCAGATTGACCTGCCCGGAGCTGCCGCCGACAAGGCTTTTGACCAGCGGAAAAAACGCACTGCAGGTTTCACAGGCCGGGTCAATGAATTCAACGATCGTCACCTTGGCGCCGGGGTTGCCAAAGGCGGGCGAATGAGGCCGGACCAGGGCTGTGCGGTTGGCCTGCGCCAACTGCGCGGCTTGTTGGGCCTGTTGCTGGGTATAGAAAAAAACGCCCAGTGCAAACACCACCAGCGCCAGCAGGCCGGCAGAGACGACCAATATTCTTTTATTCATTTCTGGATCCTTTTTTGACGATTGACAGGATGACCACGACTAGGGAGAAGGCTGCAATAGATAGCAGAGGGACGGGGACAAACCCAAACAGCACCGCTTTGACATCGGTACAGGAGGCACCTTCGCCACAAGGCACAAGATCCTTCGGGATCACGCCCCAGTACAGCAGGCTGTGATACAGCGCAACAATCCAGCCGACCACGGCGAGCGGCAACGCGTAGCGCACGCATCGCTCCTCAAAAGGCATCAGTCCCACCGCCAGAATGATGACCAACGGGAACATGGCGATGCGCTGGTACCAGCACAGCACGCAAGGAAGAACTCCCATGACCTCGCCCAAGAAAAGTGCGCCCAGCGTGGCGGTCAAGGCGACCAGCCAGGCCAGAAATACCCAAAGCCAGGATTTGTCCTGGACCGATGTGGTGGATGTCATAAACGTGTCCTTACTTTTTTGTTGCCAGACGTGTTGATGGATCGAGTTTGTCGGCGAACAAGGCCGATACAGTCGCTCCGATATCGGTTCAGCCACGACGGCATGACCCCCAATTCAACTTCCTCTGCGCTCCACAGGAGCATTGCAGTCTCTCGGGTTCAGGTACACCAGATCCTTCACGTTCCAATGCGAGTCAGCCGTAGTCGGGACGGTGCGCAAGGTCGCGCGGCCGCTCCGCCAGTACCGAATCGTCACGTATTGGACGCCCTCTGAGCGCATCAACGGTACAAGCTTGCAATCTTCGGCAAGTTTTCCCGCAATTGCAGCCCCCTTTCCAACGTCGGTGACCCATCCTTCCCGCCAGCCATCTTTCCAGGACAGGCGTCCTTCGTACACGACATTCGCGCATCCGGCAAGCAGCGCTGCGGCAAGAAGAGCAGTCGCGTTCAGGCAATACCTCATCAGCATCTCCTTCATGTCGGCAAGGTGCGACCGTCAGGCCGCCCCGTATGCCCACTACTTCAGCGTGAATCGCGCCGCGACTGCCGGCTTGCCGTTCACTGTCAAATCAGCCAGCACCTTTGTGCCGGCACCGAGCTTGAAGCTGCCCTTGGCCTCCAGCTTGTCACCGATCAGCGCAAGCGGCGCCTCAGTCTTGTCGTTGCCGTTGAACACAGTCACCTTGCCGCTGGCACTGCTGAGCTTCATCGGCTTGCCGTGGTCGCTGACGTGAATGACGATCAGTTCGGGCTTGGCGACCAGTTCCAGATCGCCGGCCTTGGTTTCGACAACGACACCGCCGTGCTTGGGCGTGTGGTCCTCTGCGGCGAATGCGGGCAGGGCGAGCGCGGTCGCGATCAGGAGCGGAGCGAATAGATTCTTCTTCATGGTTCTTCCTTTCAGGGTGGGTTGTGGATAAATCGGCATTTCAATGGATGGGTGTCGCGCTGACCACGTCGATGACCGTGATCCAGCCGGCGACGGCCTGGCCGGTGCGCGCGGCTTCCACCAGCGCTGCCTTCAGGGGCTCGACTTCGCTGTCCTCGCAGAGCAGCTCCAGCTTGTATTCGTTGACGACCTCGTCGCCGAGGTCCATCGAGTAATGCTGCTCGTTGCTGTCCAGCGGAAGCAGCGAGCCCTTAACGATGTAGATGGCCAGGTTGTGGCGCCGGCCACCTCGTTCGCCACCCCAGGCGGGCGACTCCTTCAGCGCGGCAATCACGTCGGCAATGCGGCTGCGGTGCACATAGGCCTTGATCTCTTTCATGGTGTCTCCGGGGTCGGTTGTGGTGGAAGGGGCACAGGTTCGGCCTGCTCAACGTCGGCCGCGGCATCGCGGGCGCGCTGCTTCGCCTCGGCCCGGGTTTCCGACCATTCGTAGATCAGCGGCAGCAGCAGCAAGGTCAGCAGGGTCGAGGTGATCAGCCCGCCGATCACCACCGTGGCCAGCGGTCGTTGCGTTTCGGCACCGACACCGGTCGAGATCAGCATCGGCACCAGGCCAAGGATCGCCACCGAGGCCGTCATCAGCACTGGCCGCAGCCGCAGCGCGGCACCCTGGCGCACCGCGTCGCGTATCGACAGGCCGTGCTTGCGCTGGTCGTTTAGGAAGCTGACCAGCACGATACCGTTCAACATCGCCACCCCGAACACGGCAATGAAGCCAATGGCCGAAGGCACCGACAGGTACTGCCCGGTGATGAACAGCCCGACGATTCCGCCGATGATCGCGAAGGGCACGTTGGCGATGATCAGCGTGGCGTGGCGCACCGAGTTGAACGCGGTGTACAGCAGGATGAAGATCAGGCCAATGGTCAGCGGCACGATCACCCCCAGCCGCTCCATTGCGCGCTGCTGGTTCTCGAAGGCACCGCCCCATTCGACCCAGTAGCCGGTCGGCAGCGTCACTTTGGCGGCAATGGCCGCGTTCGCGTCGCGCACGAAGCTGTCCACGTCGCGGCCCTGCACGTCCATCTGCAGCACCGCGTAGCGCTGCAGCGCTTCGCGGCGCACGAAGGTGTAGCCCTCGTCAAGCTCGATCTTCGCCACGCTGGAGAAAGGCACGATCGCACCTTCGGCGGTTCGGATCGGGATCGCCGCGATCGCCGACGGACTGGAGCGGAATTCCTCGGGCAGCCGCACCGCGATGTCGAAGCGCCGCGTGCCGTCGATCAGCGTGGACACCGCCTCGCCGCCGATGCCCGCCTGCACCACGGCCAGGATGTCGTCGGCGTTCAGCCCATAGCGCGCCGCGGCCTGGCGGTCGACCTTGATGACCATCTGCGGCTTGCCCTTGTTGGCCTCGGCCGACAGGTCGGCCACGCCCGGCACGCCGCCCACCACGGTCTTTAACTTCGCAGACAGCTCCTCCAGCTTGTCAAGGTCCTCGCCGTAGATCTTCAGCGCGAGCGTCGCGCGCACGCCGGAGATCAGCTCTTCCACGCGCATCTGGATCGGCTGCGTCGCGCCGAACACGGCGGTTTGCACCTCGCCTTCCAAGAACTCCTGCATCTCGCGGCCGAGCGCACCATAGGTCTGCTGCGTTGGCCACTCTTCCCGCGGCTTCATGTCCAGCAGCACCTCCATGTAGTTCACATCGGCGGTTTCGCCCTTTTCGGCGCGGCCGATGGTGGCCAGCACCGACCTCACCTGCGGATACTTCTTGCGCAAGCTGGCGTCCATCACGTTGGCCACGCGTATCGACTCGTCGAGCGAGGTGGACGGAATGCCGACGACGCGGAACATGATCGCGTCCTCCTGCAGCGTGGGCATGAACTCCTTGCCCAGGAAGGGGAAGAGCGCCAGCGATCCCAGCAGCAGCGCCACCGCAGCGCCGACGACGACCTTCTTGCGATCGAGCGCCCAGTCGAGCAGTGGCAGGTAGGCTTTCTTCGCCCAGCGGACCAGCCAGGTGTCTTTCTCCTCCTTGGGCTTGAGGATCAGCGCAGCCAGCACGGGCACCAGCGTCAGCGACAACAGCAGCGAGCCCGCCATCGCGAAGGTGATGGTCAGCGCCATCGGCTTGAACAGCTTGCCTTCCAGCCCCGTCAGCGAGAACAGCGGCAAGAACACCACGATGATGATCATGATGGCGAAGGCAATCGGGTTGGCCACTTCGCGGGCCGCTTCCAGCACCACCCGCGTGCGGTTGATCGGCCGGCCCGACTCGCGTGCATGCGACAGCAGCCGGAAGGCGTTCTCCACCATCACGACCGCCCCGTCGACCATCATGCCGATGCCAATGGCAAGGCCGGCCAGCGACATCAGGTTGGCCGACATGCCGAAGCGCTGCATCATGATGAATGCGAACAACATCGCCAGCGGCAAGGTGACGATGACGACGATGGCCGAGCGGAACTCGCCGAGAAACAGGAACAGGATCACCGCCACCAGAATCGAGCCCTCGATCAGGGCGTTGGTGGAGGTCTTCAGCGCCTTGTCGACAATCTCGGTGCGGTCGTACACCGCCTTCAGCTCCACGCCCTTGGGCAGGGCGGCCTGCGCGATGGCGAGCTTGTCCTTGACCGACTTGACGACGGTGGCTGCGTTCTCGTTGATGCGCGACAGCGCGATGCCGAGCACGACTTCCTCGCCGTTGCGCGTGACCGCTCCGAAGCGCACGGCGGGGGCTTCCTTGACTTCGGCGACGTCGCGCACGTAGATCGGCGCGCCCTTGCGCTCGGCGACGACGATGGAGCCGATGTCGGCGGCGCTGCTCACCAGCCCCAGCCCGCGCACCAGGTACTGCTCGACGCCGACATTCAGGTACTGCCCACCGACCTGCTTGTTGTTGGCTGCCAGGCGCTCCATCACCTCCTTGAACGACACGCCGTACTTGACCAGCTTGCGCGGGTCGATCTGCACTTGGTATTGTTTCTCGTGCCCACCCCAGGTGGTGACATCATCGACCCCCGGCGCGGTGCGCAGGATCAGCCGAACGGTCCAGTCCTGCAGCGTGCGCAGGTCCATCGCGCTCAGCTTCTTGTCCGCGTCCTCGATCGTGTACCAGAACACCTGCCCCAGACCCGAGCTGTTGGGGCCGAGCTCCGGCTCGCCATAGCCCTCGGGCAGCCGGCCCTTGACCTCCTGCAGCTTCTCGCCCACCAGACGGCGCGCGAAGTAGATGTCGACGTTGTCCTTGAAGTAGACGGCGACGTAGGACAGGCCGAACAGCGACACCGAACGCACCACCTCCACGTCGGCCAGGCCGGCCATCGCGGCTTCGATAGGCACAGTGAGCAGCCGCTCGATGTCCTCGGCGGCGACGCCGGGCGATTCGGTATAGATGTTCACCTGGGTCGGCGTGACATCGGGGAAGGCATCCACCGGCACCTGCCGGTAGGCCATGACACCCAGGCCGACGAGAACGGCGAAGGCCACCAGCACAAGCACCTTGTAGCGCAGGCTGGTATCGACGATTGCATTGAGCATGGTCTGTTTTCCTTCTCAATGCCCGTGGCCGAGCTGGGACTTCAGCTTGCGTGCCTTGAGGACGTAGGTGCCCGAGGTGACGACTTGGTCGCCGGCCATCAGGCCCGACTTCAGCACCGTACGCCCGCCGATGCGTTCGCCGGGTTCAACCTCGCGCGCTTCGTAGGCGCCTTGCGCGTAGACGAAGACTGTCGGCTTGCCTTCCAGCAGCACAATGGCCGCGTCCGGCAGCGAGATGGCATCGCGCTTGTCGCCGGCCACTTCGATGCTGGCGGTGGCGAACATCTCGGGTTTCAGCCGGCCATCGGCATTGGCTACCTCGATGCGCGCCGCGGCGGTGCGCGTCTCCTTGTCGAGCGAGGCGCCGACGTGGCCGACACGGCCACTGAAGACCTCGTTCGGATACGCCGGCACCGTCACTTTCGCGGTGGCACCGATGCGCACCTTGGCCAGGGTGCTTTCCGGCAGGTCGGCCTGGATCCAAACGCGGCTCAGGTCGGCGACACTGAACAACGGCTCGCTCGGGCTGGCCAGTTCACCCAGCGTGGCCTTCTTCTCGATCACCGTGCCGGCAAAGGGCGCGGTGACGGCGAAGGCCGAGACCGCGTCGCCGCTGGCGTTAGGCAACCCGCCAAGCAGGCGCAGCCGGCCGGCCGCGGCGCGCAGGGCTGCAGTCGCCTTGTCGCGATCCGCCTTGGCGCGCAGGTAGTCCTTGCGCGGGATGATCTCTTCGGCATTCAGCGATTCAGCGCGCTTGAAGTCGGCGTCGGCGATGCCCAGCTCGGCCTGGGCTTGGATCCAGGCGGCGTGCGCTTCGCCAACGGCCACGCTGTCCAGCGTGGCCAGCGTCTGGCCGGCGCGCACCTTGTCGCCCAGCTTTGCCGGGACCGCAGTGATGCGGCCTTCGATGCGTGCGGCCACATGAGCCAACCGGTCAGCGTCGGGGCGAATGGTAGCGGTGACGGTGAGCGTCTGGCCTAGTGCCTGGGGCTTGACCTCTTCCACCTTGATACCGGCGCGTGCGGCCTCTTCGGTGGTGAGCGTCAGCTCGGATTCAGCCTCGCTGTGGCCTTCCTTCTTCTCGCCGGCATGTGCGGCCTGCTTGTCGCCTTCGCCGGCGTGTTCATCCTTCGTGCCGCTCTTGCCGCAGCCGGCCAGAGCGAATGCCACCAGCAGGGCGGCAGCCGACAGGCCCGCCCGCAGGCGACCGTCCTTGAGTTTCGTCAGGGTGTTCATCGTGAGCTTCCTTGTTGTGGCCATCCGGCCGCGTATTCGAGTTCGATTCGGGTGGTTTGCATCTCGGCCAGCAGGTCGATCAGGTCGCGTTCGGCGTCGATCGCCTGGCGGTTGACGATCAACTGGTCGAGCAGGCCGATCTGTCCGGCCTCGCGCGACTTGGCGGACAGGTGCTGGTTGTCGGTGGACGCCGGCACCAACACCCGCTGCAGGCGTTGAATGCGCTCGCGCTGGCTGGCCAGCCGGCTCCAGAGTTGCCGTACGCGCACCTCGGCGTCGCGCAGCGCACTGGCACGCTCGACCTCGGCCTGCGTCATGTCGGTTATCGCCTGGCCGACGGCGGCGTCGTTTCGCTTGAACAAGGGCAGCGGCACCGACAGCGACACGATCGCCAGGCGTTCTCTGGCGTCGCTCGGGCCCTCGCGGCCGGCGTGCACACCAATCGTGACATCGGGGTTGCGGTTGCCACGCTCGACGCCGAGCCGGGCACGGGCGGCGTCTTCGCGTGCTGCGAGAGCGCGCTGCCGGGGCAGGTTCGGCGCCGTTGCGAGCAACTGCTCCAGCCTGTACGGCAGGGCGTCGTCGACTTTGGTGCCGAGTTCACCGGCAACTTCAGGCAACGCCGAAGGTGGCAGGCGAACCGCGGTGCCGAGTTCGCTGCGAGCATCGATCAAGCGCTCGCCCGCCAGCGCCAGCGCATTGCGCGCCCGTTCGGCCTCGACCAGCGCCACGTTTGCGTCGAGCCGCGTGTCCTCGCCCGCTGCGCGACGCTTGGCCACCGCCTGCGCGCTGCGCTCGAACAGGTCCACGGAACGCTGCTCCAGCTGCACGCGCCGCTGTGCCGACAGCACGGCGAGGAAGCGTGTCGCGGCTTCGACGCGGGCCTGCCGGCGCACGTCGTCGATTTCCGCGCGCAGAGCATCCAGGCCTGCGGCGGCGGCTTCGCGGCGCCGCGCCTGTTGCCCGCCGGTTTCGAAGGGCTGGGAAATGCCGACGCTCCATTCGTTCCACGAGCCGACGGGCGCGTCGGCGCGGCGTCGTATCGCTTCGGTGCTGAGCTCGGGGTTGTTGAACAGCAGCGCAGCGGCTTCGCTGCGCGTGCCTTCGGCGGCGGCGAGCTGCGCCTCGCGGGCGCGCACCGACGGGTGCGCGGCCTCGGCCAGGCGCATCGCCTCGTTCAGGGTCAGCGTAGTTGGGGCGGCCGCGGGCTGGGCACCCGCGGGGTTTGCAATGGCGGCCAGCGCGAGGGCCAGCGCCACGAGGGGGAATCGCATCGAATCATCCTTTTTGTCTCACAACAACAAAGCGATTCGGCAGGCAAAGGAAGGGACGGCGCCAGCTGTTTAGCGGACGCAACTCAACCTCGCCGCCGAAGCGTGCGGCAGGGGTGAGTCAGACGATGTCCGGGCGCTCCGGCACTGAAGGGGTATGTGATCGGTAGCGTGCCGGGGGCCGCTCGCGCAACCCATCGCGCGGAGCAATGGCCAGCTCGGCCGCAGGCAACGGCAACGTTGTCGCAGTTCCGCCGTGGCAGCTCGCGCAGTCGGGGTGTTTAGCACCGACGTCGGCGCCATCGTCGCCTGCTTTGGTGGCATTGCTGCCGCCTTGATGGACGTGCTGATGGTGCCCCGGATGCGCATTGGCAGCACTTGCGGCTTCATGCGCGCAATACGGCGCAGCCGCCCCCCATGTGAATTGAAGGGGCAAAACCAGCAATATGACGATGACTAGCCAGCGGCGCATGACGGCGGATTATAGTGACCGTTGCGCGGCGGCGCAGGACGGTTCGAGGTACGAGCGCGCAACAGCCCGCTGAACCTTGCCCGCAGGCTGGCGCACCTGTCGGCAAACAAGGCCATTCGCATCTTTAGTTTGTCGAACACCGCGAGCGACAGGAACCAGACGCTTTTCTTGGGACGTCAGCACCCGTTTTCACGGTGAAAGAAGACCAGACGAACAGCATGGCACCGAAAACGATCGCGATGTCGGCCAGGTTAAACGCAGGCCAATGCCAATTTCTCCAATAGAAATCGAGATAGTCGACCACTGCGCCGATCCGCAGGCGATCAATCACATTGCCCATGCCTCCCCCTGTGATCAGGATGCAGGCTGCCGTTTCGACGCGGGTTGAGACACCCCGCCATAGCCACCCGACCAGTATCGCGCTGACCGTCAGGCCCACGCCCGCGAAAAAAATGCGCTGCCAGCCACCCGCGTCTGCCAGGAATGAAAACGCCGCACCAGGATTGATAGCATGCACCCAATTGAAACCAGCAGTGATGGCGATGGACGTGCCCAAAGGCATGGACGCTTCAACTGTGGCCTTGATCGCCTGGTCCGCCATGATCACCGCCAGTATCCACAGGCCCCAGGTTGTGAAGCGAGTTCGGGAGTTAAAGGGATGCGTCATTTCACAGGTACCTCAGTTATAAATGGAGCCATTGCTCTCAAACAGGGCTGTGCGTGCGATTCGCCGGCTGGGTAACGGAACGTGAATTGGCCATCGCGGATTTCATTGCACACGCTCCATCCCGCTAGTTCGCAACAGGCGCAAGCCGTTGAACACAACCAGCAGGCTCGCACCCATGTCGGCGAACACCGCCATCCACATGGTGGCACTGCCCGATACCGCTAGAACCAGGAAGACAGCCTTGATCCCCAAGGCAAGGACGATGTTCTGCCACAGCACGGCGCGGGTGCGGCGCGACAGCCGGATGACCTCGGGAATACGCCGCAGGTCGTCGTTCATGATGACCACGTCGGCCGCTTCCATGGCGGTGTCGGTGCCTGCAGCGCCCATGGCGATCCCGATGTCGGCGCGCGCCAGCGCGGGCGCATCGTTGATGCCGTCCCCGGTCATCGCGGTGCTGCCGTAGCGCTTCTGCAAGTCTTCGATGGCCGACAACTTGTCTTCGGGCAGCAGGTTGCCGCGGGCATCGTCGATGCCTGCCTGCCGGGCAATGGTTTGCGCGGTAGCGGTGTTGTCGCCGGTCAGCATGACGGAGACCACCCCGAGGGCGTGCAACTCGGCCAGCGCCTGGCGTGAACTCTCCTTGATGGTGTCGGCTACCGCAAAGATGGCCAGCACTTGCGCGTCCGTTGCCAGCATCGTGACCGTGCGCCCCTGCGCCTCGTGCACCGCCAGCCGCGCCTCGATCTCCGGGCTGCACAGGCCCCGATCTTCAATCAGACGGTGGTTGCCCAGAATCAGTGTCTGGCCCTCGGTGCCAGCCTGAATGCCGCGGCCTGGCAAGGCGGTAAACCCCTCCAGTTGCCCATTACCCTGATCAAGCTCCCGGGCAATCGCCCGGGACACCGGGTGATCGGAGTGACCCGCCAGGTCGCCGGCCCAGCGCAGCACCTGGGATTCGGGGATTGGCGAGGACAGCACCTCGCTCGCGACCAGTTTGGGCTTGCCCTCCGTGATGGTGCCAGTCTTGTCCAGCGCAATGGCCTTGAGTTTGTAGGCGCCTTCCAGGTAAACGCCGCCCTTGATCAAAATGCCGCGTCGCGCGGCGGCGGCCAGCCCGCTGACCACGGTGACCGGGGTGGCGAGAACCAGGGCGCAAGGACAGGCTATCACCAGCATGACCAGGGCCTTGTACAGCGCCTGCGTCCAGCTCACGTCCATCAGCCAGGGCGCCAGGACGGCCACCGCCACGGCCAGCGCAAAGACCACCGGGGTGTAGACCGCTGCAAACTTGTCGACAAACTGCTGCGTTGGGGCACGGGTCCCTTGCGCCTGCTCGACGGCGTGGATGATGCGGGCCAGCGTGGTGTTGCTGGCACCGGCCGTCACCCGCACTTCGAGAGTCCCGGTATCGTTGATCGTGCCTGCGAAAACCACATCGCCCACGCCCTTGTCTGCCGGCAGGCTCTCACCCGTCACGGGCGCCTGATTCACGGCACTGGTGCCCGAGGTGACCGTGCCGTCGAGCGGAATGCGCGCGCCCGGCTTGACACGGACGACGGCGTCAAGGGCCACTTCAGCGGCTGCAATGGACAACCAGGTGCCGTCGGGCTGGCGCACTTCGGCGGTGTCGGGCGTCAGGTCCAGCAGGCTCTTGATGGCGTTGCGCGCTCGGTCCACGGCACGCGCCTCGATCAGCTCTGCAATGGCATAGAGCGCCATCACCATGGCGGCTTCGGGCCACTGGCCGATCAGGAAGGCGCCGGTCACGGCCACCGTCATCAGGGCATTGATGTTCAGGCGTCCTTGGCGCAAGGCGGCAAGGCCCTTGGTGTAGGTCGAAAAGCCCGCCAGCCAGATGGCCGTTGCCGCAAGGGCCATGCCCGCGAGCTTGAACACCATCGTGTCGGGCACAAAGAAGGCAAGCAGTTCCGCGACCACCGTCAGCACCAGGGCCAGACCCAGCCGCCACAGTCCTTTGGACGCAGCGGCGTGTGCGTGGACGTCAGAGCCGCCGGAAGCAAGCGGCTGGGGATCAAAGCCGGCTCGGCGGATAGCCCCCAGGGCCTGCGGCAGCACGGCGGCAGGCGCATGGATCGCCAGGGTTCGCGCGCTTAACTGGAAATTGAGGCTCTGCACGCCCGCCACCCCAGCCAGGGCGTGGCGAATCTCGCTTTCCTCTGCGGCGCAGTCCATGGTGGGAATACGAAAGATCGTGCCACCGGCAGCGTTTGGCGCAGGCCCGGGTGCGGCTAAAACGGGTGGTGTGCCACAGGTGGCGCCGCATCCGCAGGCGCCGACATCGCCTGAAGCTTCGACTTGGGGTGAGGTCATGGGTTTTTCTTGCATGGCCGTATTGGGAACCCTGTAGCCACTAAAGAGTCAAGCGCCTACACTTAGTGGTGTTATTCCATTGCCCCACGTGCCTGAACAGCGGAGTCCCATCATGAAGATCGGTGAATTGGCGAACTTGACCCAAACGCAAGTCGAAACCATTCGCTACTACGAACGCGAAGGCTTGTTGTCCGAAACCGTCAGGATCGGGGGCAATTACCGTATCTATGGTGATGCCCATGCCGCGCGCTTGTCTTTCATCCGGCATTGCCGCGGTCTGGACATGACGCTCGACGAGATCCGGATTCTTCTGCACTTCAAGGATGCGCCGTCCGAGAACTGTGGCGAGGTCAATGCGCTGCTGGACGAGCACATCGGGCATGTCGCCGAACGTATTCGGGAACTGCGGACGCTGGAAAAGCAGCTCAAGAGTCTGCGAGAGCTGTGCCGGGAAACGCAGGACGCCGGACACTGCGGCATCCTGAATGAACTCACCGAGATTGCGCGCCATCCGGGCGGCTTGCGGGACCACGCCGGGCATGTTCATGGCGCGCATAAGAGGACAGCGTCGCGCAAGGCAATGCCAGTGACGACGGGCCACGCGCGTTAAATGGTATTTGTCGAGGGTGCCACAGCATTTCTGCTTAACCGTGTCGTTCACTTTCCAGGCATCACGACGCGGCCTCTGATTCAGCGGCTGCATACTGGCGCCCTAGCGACGAACCGCTCGTTGTCGGGACTTGTCCGCCAACAATCTTCGGCGAATACCCGCTCCCGCTGCAAAAGAGAAGGCTGGATCAGTGATGACAGACCCGCAATATGAAGGGCTGCTTCCACTCTTTTGATAGCCGCCACGAATGTCCGGGGCTCATTCCCCCGACCGGCCGCAACGGGTCGAAATGGTCTTTTCGGCCATTAGTTGTCAATCCCCTGCACTGCGGTCATGGACAAAAGAAGTACACCGTCATTTTTGCAACCCGTCCGATAGATGCCATGCTGCGGCAAAGGTCGATTTTGCGAAACAGATTTACTCGGCCGTCAGCTGTTCCTGGAACCTCGACCACTTTCTGATCGCTGCGGCTTCCACTGCCTTTTCACTGCGCGCGACCACCTCGGAGCTCTTTAAGCTTGAGCAACATCCCCAGAGTGCGCTCGAATTTGCGATCCAGGTGCGTTTCATAGCGGCTCAACTGCTCCAGCTTTTGGGGCTGTAGTCCTTCCCCCAGGGTTTGCGCCTTGATCTCTGGCTGGTAGCGGGCCTGCTTCTCCATGCCCTTGAGGACAGGCTCCAGAACATCCCGGATGTATGTCGCCAGACTTTGTGCGTCGGCCTGATAGACGCCCCCGGCTACCGACTCATCCCAACACTCGCGGGATTCCGGCATTAGTGCGCGGCAAGCCTTTTCATAGGCGTTCGGCCGGTTCTTGCGCAGAATCGATCCGGCCTTCCATGCCGCGCTCAGTTCCCGTTGTGCGTTTTCATGGTCTTCAACGGTACGACCCGGCGACTGCATCATCAGGCGCCTCACGTCAAGCGCTTTTCCTGACAGCCCTTCCTCGAACGGCGCGGCGGCCTGCATCGGGTTATTC
>Ga0116175_1001421_pt1 | contig 15390 bp, 9 predicted proteins | sample AD_UKC125_MetaG_FD_89802 | JGI IMG/M metagenome (GOLD analysis project Ga0116175, IMG submission 89802) | Active sludge microbial communities of municipal wastewater-treating anaerobic digesters from USA - AD_UKC125_MetaG | ecosystem: Engineered > Bioreactor > Anaerobic > Digestate | place: USA... | reverse complement strand
GTGGGCGGCGCCGACGGCTTGTTCCATGGTCATCGTGATGATGACGGTGGCGGCGACTTTCCCGGTGAGTCGTTCGGTGTCGAGGTGTTCGATCAACTCGGTCAAGGCCCGCCCGCGACGGTGGGCCCAGTCGATATCGGCCCAGTCGGCGTTCCGACCCACACCCCGACCCGCGCCGATCCCGAAGGCGGCACCCGCAGTATTGCCGGCAGTGTTTCCTGCGGTGGTGCTGTGGGCAGGGCGGGTGGAGGCGTGCAGGTCGGCAGCGACTGACCCGTCAGTCAGGTCACCGGCAGCGGTCTGACCGTCAGCCAAGGCTGCTTCGGCGGCTTTGCGGAGGTGGTCACGGCGGGGTGCGGTCATCGACTGCAACACCTTGCCCAGCATCCGCGCGGTGAAGGTCGGCAACAACGCCTGCAGCTTCGTGGTGCCGTCACCGAGGTCTTGCATGGTGACCGTCGCCAACCGGTACGCCCGGGTCTCCTGATCGAGCAGTTGGGCTTCGACATGCTCAGCGACCTCTTGGGCGGAGCGTTCGGCGTCGGCGAGGGCGAACTTCGCCGCCCGATAGAACCGGCCCGGATTCAACACCCGCGCCTTCTGGACCAGGGAGGTTTCGACCTTCGCCCGCTCCACATCAGTCAACGACGCAGGGAGCTTGTCCATCGTCGAAGCGATGATCCCCGCACTGCGGCTAGAGACGTCACCGGCATCGAACGCCGCCCGGGTCGTCGCAAGCCCTTCACCAGCCAGAGAGGTCGCCAAGACCACCTCCCGCGCCGCGTGAGCCCCATCGCCACGGGTTGCTGACGCGACCCACGCCGACGTCGACGAGTGTCCGGTCCGGCGATGCACCTGCTGCCGGTCAGCCCGAGCGACCAGCGCCAACCGCAGTGCGTCCACCCGACGAGCGATCCGCTCCACCTCACCGATATCGGCAGCACCGACGACCACGTCAGCGTCCGGGTCAGCCAACCGAGCCTGGACCGCATCGACTAACGCATGCAGCGCCCCCGTCGACACCCCCACCACGGCAGCCGACCCACCCCGCGACACCGCGCCGGACGGCATACCGCCGCCTGGCTGCGAGTCCAACAGAGTGATCGTCATAGCACGAGTGTACTATGACAAATATCCGAGCACAAGAGAGACAAGAAGGTAGGACAAGAAAAGTTACAGGAGAACCGAATAGATGTACGAGCGTCGTGACCCCAGCCGCTGCGGGAGGTCAGGCGGATGGGCACTATCTGGACGGCATACCCCTGCTGTGCCCTGCCTGGGCCAGAATGGCGGGCGCACCCACCCGGCCCCCGGGTGGCTCGAGGCAAGGAGGACGGCGTGCCGGTCAACATCCCGCGTGACCTGCCTGCCCGGACGACGCTCGAGGCGGAGAACGTCTTCGTCATGATCGACGAGCGGGCGACCCACCAGGACATCCGTCCACTGCGGATCGCCATCGTCAACCTCATGCCGACCAAGATCGCCACCGAGACGCACTTGCTGCGACTGCTGGGCAATACGCCGCTGCAGCTGGAGATCACCCTGCTGCACATGGGCTCACACGAGCCGCGGAACACCCCGGCCGGGCACCTCGATGCCTTCTATGCGACCTTCGACGAGGTGCGGGAGGAGACCTTCGACGGGCTCGTCATCACCGGCGCGCCGGTCGAGCTGCTGCCCTTCGAGGAGGTCGACTACTGGGACGAGCTCGTCGGGCTGCTGGAGTGGAGCCGCACCCACGTCTACTCGACGATGCACGTCTGTTGGGGCGCGCAGGCCGCCCTCTATCACCACTACGGCGTGCCCAAGCGGGAACTGCCGGCCAAGCTCTTCGGGGTCTTCGACCACGAGGTGCTGGCGCCGCGTCACCGGCTGCTGTCCGGATTCGACGAGGCCTTCCGGGCGCCGCACTCGCGCTATACGGAGACTCCTGCGGCCGCGGTGGCGGCCGTGCCGGGCATCGAGGTCCTGGTCACCTCACCCGAAGCCGGGCTCTACCTGGCGGCATCGACCGATGGGCGGCAAGTCTTCGTCACCGGGCATCCGGAATACGACCCCGAGACGCTGCACATGGAGTTCGTGCGCGACCGCGAGCGCGGGATGGCGACCCAGCCGCCGTTGCACTACTACGTCGACGACGACCCCACCCGCGAGCCGCACGTGACCTGGCGATCGCACGCTTACCTGCTCTACGCCAACTGGCTCAACTACTGCGTCTACCAGGGCACCCCCTACGACCGGACAAACATCGGCCGCGACTGACGCACCGCTTCACTGACAACAGAGGTATGCCGTCCGCTCAGCTGAGCGGACGGCATACCTCTGTGGGTGTTCCGTTCCTAGAGAACGCATTTCGAGCGCTTCCTGCAGGATTGAGCGCTTCCTGCGGGGTTCGGTCGCTGCGCTCCCTCACTCCTCGTCAGCGCTCAGACCACATTTCGAGCGCTTCCTGCGGGGCTCGGTCGCTGCGCTCCCTCACTCCTCGTCAGCGCTCCTCAGTACCCGCGATGAACGCCTCGAGCTTCGCCCGACCCTCGGTGTCCTCGCGCTGCACGGGCGGGGACTTCATCAGGTAGGACGACGCCGAGATCAGCGCGCCGCCGATGCCGCGGTCCTTGGCGATCTTGGCCGCGCGGATGGCGTCGATGATGATGCCGGCCGAGTTGGGCGAGTCCCAGACCTCGAGCTTGTACTCAAGGTTGAGCGGAGCGTCACCGAAGGCGCGACCCTCCAAGCGGACATAAGCCCACTTGCGGTCATCGAGCCAGGCGACGTAGTCCGACGGGCCGATGTGCACGTTGCGGTCGGCGATCTTGCCGCCGAGCGGGCCGGTGAGGTTGGAGGTCACCGACTGGGTCTTGGAGACCTTCTTGGACTCCAGACGCTCGCGCTCGAGCATGTTCTTGAAGTCCATGTTGCCGCCGACGTTGAGCTGGTAGGTGCGGTCGAGCACGACACCTCGGTCTTCGAACAGCTTGGCCATCACGCGGTGCGTGATCGTCGCGCCGACCTGGCTCTTGATGTCGTCGCCGATGATCGGCACGCCGGCCTTCTCGAACTTGGCCGCCCACTCCGGGTCGGACGCGATGAACACCGGCAGCGCGTTGACGAAGGCCACGCCGGCGTCGATCGCACACTGCGCGTAGAACTTGTCGGCCTCCTCCGACCCCACCGGTAGGTAAGACACGAGGACGTCGGCCTTGGCCTCCTTGAGCGCCGCGACGACGTCGACCGGCTCGGCCGCCGACTCGTCGATCGTCATCCGGTAGTACTTGCCCATGCCGTCGAGGGTGTGCCCGCGCTGCACCTCGATGCCGAGGGTCGGCACGTCGCAGATCTTGATCGTGTTGTTCTGCGAGGCGTTGATGGCCTCGGACAGGTCCTTGCCGACCTTCTTGTCATCGACGTCGAAGGCTGCGACGAACTGCACGTCGCGCACGTGGTACGGCCCGAACTGCACGTGCATGAGGCCGGGCACCGTCGATGCCGCGTCAGCGTTGCGGTAGTACTCCACGCCCTGCACCAGCGAGCTGGCACAGTTGCCGACGCCGACGATGGCGACGCGCACAGATCCCATCAGGGTTCTCCTTGTATTCGGATATCTCGGTTTGTCGGCTGCGGCCCAGTGCCGCGCGCCTGCTGGTGGTGAGGCGGCATACCGTGCGTGTCTTTGGGCTGTTCTGGGTTGTTCTTGGGCTACAAGACCCTCAGGTATGCCGTGCTGCGAGGTAGTGCCTTGGTGCTGCGGGGCGCGGGGCGGGGTCACCCGCCGGGCGGTCCCGCGGTGGTGCGACGCTCGGCGGAGATGAGCTCCTCAAGCCAGCGGACCTCGCGTTCGGCGGATTCTTCGCCGTGCCGCTGCAGGGCCGCGGTGTAGCTGTCCATACGTTCGCGGCTGCGCACCGAGGCCTCGCGGATGTTGGCCAGACGCTCCTCGAGCCGGGAACGCCGGCCTTCGAGGATGCGCAGCCGCACGTCGGCCGGGGTGCGCGCGAAGAACGCGAAATGGACGTCGAACTCCTCGTCTCCCCACGATGCCGGCCCCGCCTTGTCCGCCATCGTTTGGAAACGTTCCTTGCCGTCGGCCGTCAGCTCGTAGACGATCCGCGCCCGGGCACTGCCGCGCGCGGACTCGCCGCCGTCCTCGGACTCACGGATCCAGCCCTTGCCCATGAGGTCACGCAGGCAGGGATAGAGCGAGCCATAGGACAGCGCCCGGAAGGCACCCAGTGCGGTGTTGAGCCGCTTGCGCAGCTCGTAGCCGTGCATGGGCGACTCGTGCAGCAGGCCCAGCACAGCGAAGTCGAGCAACTCGGCTCGTCGTGACATGGCTGACACCTCCTGCGCGCGTCGGGTCCCCGGGCGGGACGACCTCGGGCAGCCTAGCACTCGATATATCGACGCGATACATCCACCGGATACAACGCGCCGATGTGTCGCGGCACACATCGCGCCGGGATACATGCGACGGTATGCCGTGCCGCGGCCGGCGCGGAGGGTCGACCGGGCCGACGTCTGCCGCGGACCTCAAAGTGGCCGGGAAACCTTCCGACTCGTCGTGCGTCACGAGCTGGGCGGGCTCCCGCGGCTCAGCAGTGACCGGGGCCGCTGATGTCTTGCGAGCCCAACCATCGGGCGATGCTGGACAGTGCGGCCGTGCCCGTGCCGAAGGTGCCGTCGCGCGGTTCGACAGCGACAGCGACAGCGACGCGTTTGCCTCCGATCGTCACGATCCCGAACTGGCGCACGAGGTAGCGTCCCGACGTATCAGGCCCCCAGCCACCCTTGAAGTTGGCCGACGGCAAGGACCCGAGTCCCCAGCGTTGACTCCCGGTCACCTGACCCATGACCGACACGACGGTTGCGCTGGTGGGCGAGCACGCGATGCCCTGAGCGAAACGGACCTGGTCGACCAAGGCCCAGGTGGTCTGCCCGAACGGCGAATAGGGCGGGCGGACTCGCACGGCCTGCGTTCGCGTCGCCGAGTCGCCGTGCGCTGCGAGGACGGCATCGACCTTAGCGGCGGCGGTCGTGCCCGATCCCAGTGTCGCCCACAGCGATTTGGCGGCGGAGTTGTCCGACATCGTGAGCGCCGATCGCACCGATGGCAGCACGCCCGAGTCCTGGCGGAGGGCCGCCTCCGACAGAGGCACCTTGATCGTCGACCATGCTGGCCCGGCACTCCAGGAACCGAGCACGACCGGCGGATCGCTCGATCCGACCGACGCCAGCACCACCCCGACCGATCGCGCCGATCGGACCGGCAGCGTGGCGACCAGGGCATCGAAACTCGCGCTGATCGAGCCCGGGTTGGGAACGGAAGTCGATGGAGCACTAGAGCCAACAGCGGTTGGGTTCGGGCTCGCAGAGGGGGCACTCGTCGCGGTGGCGAGCGGCGCCGGCATACCGGTCGTCGACCTTGCTGCGGGCGATGACGACGCTGCCGACGCCGCCGACGATTCCGACGCGGCACTGACGGCAGCACTGACAGCCGCGGAATCGAGGGACTGCCCAGACGCATCGCTGGGTTCGGCGGTGGGTGTCATCCGCGCCCCAGCGACCCCCACGGCCACACCCGCGACGATGACGATGCCGGCAAGTGCGACCGTCCGCGCGCGCCGATGAGTTGGCCGATCAGCCACTGAAGGTTGCCGGCCCGCCATAAAGGTAGACGATCGCGTTGTTGCCGCCCGTGCAGGTCACCGGCTGGCTGCCCGTGCAGGTCATGACATACGTCTTGGAGGTCACCGGGCTCCACGCCTCGATGGTTGAGGGTGTGCCGGCGGGACCGTCGGAGAACGTCTCCTGCACGTTCAGCGCAAAGAGGCAACTCGTCGACGAGTTGCCGGCTGCTACCGCCGCGAACGGCCCGGTGCCAAAGCGTCCGCACTCCTGCCCGGTGAGCTGCACGGCCGGGTAGCCCGCCACCGTCGGCGGTGCGGATACGGTCACGGTCACCGGAGGGGCGACCGTCACGGTGACCGGGGGCGGCACGGTCGCCGGATTCTGGGATGCGCCTGGCGCCGCCGGCGAGGTGGTGCTCACCCCAGCTGTCGCCGGGGTCGACGAAGACGAACTCCCGGGCCTCATGAGAATGAAGGCCCCGCCCGCCGCAGCTGCGAAGAGCGCCACGGCCACGCCGATTACCAGCGGCCGGCGCGATCGGGGCGGTGTCCCACCCGAGGAGCTCACTGCGCCCGCGGGTATCCCGGACCCCGGCGGAGTCGGCGCACCTCCGGGCGGCAGCGGGACAGTCGGCGACGGCACGTGCGGTGGCACTCCGGTCTGGGGGCGGAGCACCGTGACGGCGGCGGGCAGGTCGACCGCCGCAGCGCCTCCGATCCCAGTCCCCGCCGGAGCATCACCTGTGCCAGACCCACCGGGGACGGACCCACCTGGGACGGACCCACCTGGGACGCCGGTCCCTTGGCCGGCGGCGATGGCGGCCAACCAGGCCGCCGTGGTGGCGGCATCGGGCCGGTGCTCAGGAGTCGTGGCCAAGAGTCTGCCGAGAAGATCGATCAGGGGACCGGCATGCTCGGGCTGCCGGGGCTGCGTCGAGACCAGTCGCAGCAACTGCGCGGCGGTCGCCTCGTCAGCCGCCGAGCCCGTGTCCAGGGGCGAACGGCCCTCGACGAGCGCATACAGAGTGGCGCCCACGGCATACATGTCCGATGCCGGCGTCGCAGGTTGGCCGAGAGCGATCTCGGGGGCGAGGTATTGCACGGTCCCGATGAATTGTCCCGTGCCAGTGAGTGCTGTGTCGCCGCTGCCCCCGGCCCGCGCGATGCCGAAGTCGGCGAGTTTGGCGCGCGAGCGGGCATCGACGAGCACGTTGGCGGGCTTGACGTCGCGATGAAGGATCCCCGCAGAGTGAGCATGCGCGAGGGCATCGCAGATACCCGACATGAGGCCGGCTGCCTCGGTCGGCGCGAGCCTGCCCGTGCGTGCCAGGCGGTCGGCGAGGTTTTCGCCCTGGACGTATTCCATGACGAGATTCGGCACACCACCCTCATGGATGATGTCGTATACAGCAACGACATGGGGGTGCTGAAGGGTGGCCGCGAGCCGGGCCTCTCGCATCATCCGCTCGGCCAGGCTCGCGTTGGTGGCAGCCGGGCCGGTGAGGATGCGTTTGATGGCTACGGTCCGTCCGAGCAAGGTATCTCGGGCCAGCCAGACCTCCCCCATTGCCCCGCGTCCAAGCAACTGAGTTGCTTCGTAACGGCCAGCCAGCATCCCACCCACGTACGCCTCCACACACCTTGACGTTCACCGCACCCCGCCACCGTTGAGGCAGCATCGACGGACAGCTCTCGAAGTTGCCGCAGGTGCCAATTGTCGACCCCCGGACCTCGGCCAGCGTGGCCAACACTATCGACGTCCCCGCGGGTGCGGCGGCGTGAGTTTTCGGAGATCAGTAGTGCCAGCTCGTGGCATTAGCGCACCCGGCGTCGCGCGCCCTGGTGAGCGGGAAATCGGCCGGGACGGCCGACCCCGGGCTCGATCCGTTTGGCGGCGTGCACAACGCCCCCCAGGTCTGGGGGCCGACGACGCCGTCGACGACCAACGACATGCGGGTCTGGTAGGCACGCAATGCGGAGTCGGTTACCGGGCCGAAATCACCGTCGACAGGAATCGAGCTGCCTCCCCAAAGCCGCTTGGCGTGGTAGTTGTACAACGCCTGTAGGTGATTGACACACGCGGCTGTGCTGCCTTTCGAGAAACGCTGGGTTGCGCATCCGCTTGCCGGGCTGGCCAGCGGAGCCGGCGTTGCGGGTTGCGGGGCCGTGGTGCGGATCGGTGCCGGCACGGTGACGGTGACGGTTGGAGTCGACATCGACGCGGGTGTCGGTGGAGGTGTTGGCGTGGACCCCGGCGTCGTCGAGGCAGGCGAGGTGGGAGAGAGCGTGGAGCTCGTCGATGCGGTCCCGGCGACGGCGGCGACACTGGGTGTCGCAGCCGGACGAGTGAGGGCGAAGGCCGCGAAGCCACCGATGACCAGGATCCCCGCGGCCGCTCCGATGAGCAGTCCACCGCGCCGGTTGTGGCTGATGGAGGGCGGACTTGCGGGTCCGGTCGGATGACCGTCGGCGGGGGCAGGAGCCGTGCGGGTGGGAGCCCCCGCGAGGCCGTCCAAGGTGGACGTGTTGTCGGGACCCGAAGACCGGAGCACCGTAGCGGCCACCGGTGGATCGGCCACCGGACGACCGAGCGCCACCTCGCTGAGCCAGGAGCTGGTGGTCGGGGCGTCCGGGCGGTGCTGGGGTTCGCGATCCAAGAGGGCGACGATGAGTTCCTGTAGAGGGCCTGCTTGGCGGGGGACTCGCGTCGGCTCGGACACCAGCCGCACGAGTTGGGCGGCCGTTGCCTCGTCCCGGCCGCTGTCCAGCGGTGCCCGCCCCTCGACCAGTGTGAACAAGGTCGCACCCACGGCATACATGTCTGACGCGGCGGTTGCGTCGTGACCGAGCGCGATCTCTGGAGCGAGGTAGTGGATGGTGCCGATGAACTCGCCGGTCCGCGTCAGTGCGGCCTCTTCTCGCCCAGTGAGACGGGCGATTCCGAAGTCGGCCAGCTTCGCCTCCCCACGGTGATCGACGAGGATGTTGGCGGGTTTGATGTCGCGGTGCAGGATTCCGCGCGCATGGGCCATCGTGAGTGCCGCACAGATGCCGGCCATCAGCCGCGCCGCCTCAGCTGGATCCACCCGACCCTCGCGCCGGAGGATCTCGGCGAGGCTTTCGCCGGCGATGTATTCCATGATGACGTGCGGTATGCCGGCACTGTCTCGGACAATGTCGAAGACCCCCACGACATGCGGATGGTGCAGGGCAGCCGCCAACCTGGCCTCGCGGACCATGCGATCCACCAGAGCTACATCCCATGTGCCGCCAGGGGTCGTCGCAATGCGTTTGATGGCGACATCACGCTGCAAAATGGTGTCGCGGGCGAGCCAGACTTCACCCATCGCACCACGTCCGAGAAGCCGAATCCCCTCGTAGCGATCGGCGAGCCATTCCGACAAGGCTTGCTCCTATGGGTGATCGTCAGGAATGAGGAGGATCGGCTTCTCGCGGCAGGCACACGTTGCGCAACGCGTCGCCGGACAGGCCAGGGAAGGCCGACCGGCACCAGCTCTCGGCCTGCGCCTCGGTGGTGGTCGACCCTAGGTCTGCGACAGTCACCCACAGGGGTTCACCGGCGGGCTTCGACGGGTACGACAGCTGGCGGCCGATGTCGGTCGCTTGGAGGAGCATGACGCCAGGAAACTCGGCTCGCAACTGTTGGTGTTCGGCCAGGATGTCGGCCCGTTGAAAGACATGTCCGCCGTTGGCCGCGGTTTGCGTCAGGTCGGTGATGCCTTTCCACTTGCTCGACAGCTGCACGATCCACCGGCCGTCCAGCCTCAGCCGCGCCTGATCGGCCCGGTAGAGATCCTGGAGGACCTGCAGGGCAGCATTCTCCGGGTCGACCGTCGCGGTGACCGTGACGGTGGCGGCCTGAACGGTCGTCGGGTTCGGCGTCGGCGTCGGCGTCGGCGCGGGCACCGTGGTCGTGACCACGACGACGGGGGCCGCCTGAGGGGACTGGCCGCCGTCACCCCCGCCGCGGCTCAAGGCCAGAGCCGCGGCCCCGGCCACGACCAGCAGGCCGACAGCCAATCCGGAAAACAACCACGTCCGGGCCCGGGATCGCGCGGGAGGCGCCGCACCTCCGGCGGGCCCTGCGGCGGGGGACAGCATCGGTATGCCGGTCGGTCCCCCCGCGGATGGCGTGCCGGGCTGTCCCGGAATACTGCTGCGTCGCTGAGTCGGGAGGCTTGAGATCGTCAGGCCGTCGGAGTCCGGATGGGCGTGGGCGGTGGGGCCGGCACCACGGTCAGGCGCGCCCTCATCGGTGGTCGTGAGCGCGGGCAGCGGCGCAGGTGCACGGTCCGCAGCGACGGCCGCCAGGTAGTCCGCCGCGGTAGAAGCATCTGGGCGGGTAGCCGGGTCGCGAGCAAGCAACCGGCAGATGAGGCTCGTCAGGGGTCCGGCATGGACTGGGTCAGGAGCTGGTTGGCTCACCAGCCGGAGGAGCTGACTGGCGGTTGCCTCGTCGGAGCCGACTGTCGCGAGTGGGGCGAGCCCTTCGGTGAGGGCGAAGAGGGTGGCACCCACGGCATACAGGTCTGCGGGGTAGCTGGGCTGCTCTCCCAGCGCGACCTCAGGAGCCATGTAGAGGACGGTGCCGACGACTTGGCCGGTGCCGGTGAGCCCGGCATCGGCACCGCCGAGCGCGCGAGCGATCCCGAAGTCGGCGAGTTTGACCTGACCCCGACGGTCGATCAAGAGGTTGGCCGGCTTGATATCTCGATGGACGACGCCCTTGCCGTGCGCGGTGACCAATGCCTGGCACACGCCTGCCATGAGGGTGGCTGCGACCCTCGGCTCGCATCGGCCGAGGCGGGCCAGCAGTGCGGCAACGCTCTCGCCCTCGACGAACTCCATGATGACGTGTGGGATGCCCGCACTGTCGCGAACAAGGTCGAAGATGCTGACGATATGAGGGCTTTGGACGGTCGCCGCCAGGCGAGCCTCTCTGATCATCCGCTCGACGAGCGTGGGGTCGGCTGCCAGGGCCGGCGTGGGAAGGATCCGTTTGATCGCCACCTGACGGCCCAGCAGGGTGTCGTTGGCCAGCCACACCTCGCCCATTGCACCGGATCCGAGCAAACGCACGGCCTCGTACCGTTCTGCGAGTAGCTGACTCATGCCGGTCCTCCCCTGGGTGTGCCACATCCGGCAGTCAGGCTAGTCCGCTGCCCGTATGCCGTGTGCCCCGGGCACGGTGGATCCTCGGGCCGATTCCGGTCGGCCAACACTCCGACTCGCTGTGTTTGACGACTCATCAAGGGTGCACACATCAAGAGGTGCATAACGCTATGCCGTTGATCGGTGTGCGCGTCGCCCCTTGTGAGACGGCGGTTTCAGGGAACCAGTCCCACGTTCCATTGTCTGCCGCCATCCAGATCCACCAGGTATTGGCCTGATTCGCGGTGTAGACGGGGTTGGGAATGCCCAGGTCGCGCTGACACACGATCAGTCGCTCGCCCTTGGAAACCGTTGCCCCCGTGAGCAGACCCGACGCGCGCTGCCACATCGTGCATCGTGCAGCCGGGTAGGGACCCCACCCGGCTGGCGTGGCCGTCGGCGGGCAGGCCTTGCCAGGTGCGTCGGAGACGATCGATCCGGCGACCACGGCGTTCGGGGCGCTCGTGATGCTTGCTGTGGGTGGAATCGATGCCCGTGCCGACGTCGGTGCCATGGACGACGTCGGTGCGGCTGACGGCCGAGGTGTGGGCGTAGGTGTGGGCGTAGGGGTGGGCGTAGGGGTGGGCGTGGAAGCCGCAGCGGGCACCGTCGCGCTCACCGGATGCGACCCGACGACGGTAGCTGCGGGTGCGGCGGGCTGAGTCACCGCGGGAGTGGGCTCGCTTCTTGTGAGCATGAAGAAGACGGTCGCTCCGAGAGAGAGCACGGGCGCCACGACAAGCCCAGCAATGAGGCCAGACCGCCGACGAATAGGTGCGGCGGCGGGCGGCTCCGACGCAGCCATGGGCATCTCGCCCACCCCCGACGGCCGCGGTCGAGCCGTGGTCACCGCCGGCTGGCTCACCACTGTTGCCGCCAGGTCGAGTGGATGAGTCCGGGCGTCGCTGTTCGTCGCTGGGGTGCCGAGATCGCGGGCGGCTGCAGCGGGGTCGGTGAGCCACGCTGCCGCCTGGGTTGCGGAAGGGCGACGTGCCGGGTCGGGGTCGAGCATGGCTGCGATCACCGGTGTGAGGGGGCCGCCCCGGCGGGCCGGCGGCGCCGCGGTTTGGACCAGTCGCAACAGTTGGGCTGCGGTCGACTCCGCAGGGGTGCCCGCTGAGCCGGCAGTCAGGCCGAACGGGGAATGGCCCTCGATGAGGTGGAACAGCGTGGCGCCGACGGAGTAGATGTCCGATGCCGACGACGCGCTGTGGCCGAGGGCAATCTCGGGCGCGAGATAGGCGACGCTGCCGACGAACTGACCGGTCGCGGTCAAGTGGGCGTCGGAATGTGTGGTGCGAGCGATGCCGAAGTCGGCAAGCTTGGCCCGCGCGTGCTGGTCGACGAGGATGTTGGCGGGTTTGATGTCGCGGTGCAGGATGTCGGCGGCCTGGGCATGCGCGAGGGCATCGCACACACCTGCCATGAGCCGGGCGGCTTCATCGGGCGCCATCGGGCCGGTGCGCCGCAGTCGGTCGCTGAGGCTCTCGCCGTCGACGTACTCCATGATGACGTGAGGGACACCCGCCTGGTCGTGGACCAGGTCGTAGATCGCCACGACATTGGGGTGCTGAAGCGTTGCGGCGAGTGTGGCCTCACGACGGATCCGCTCGCGAGCGTGGGGGTCCGGGACGGTGCCCGCAGCTGTCAGGATGCGTTTGATCGCTACTTGCCGTCCGAGCAGGCTGTCGTGGGCAAGCCAGACTTCGCCCATCCCGCCCATGCCGAGCACCTTGATCGCCTCGTAACGATCGGCCAGCAGATTCCCCACGGGCTGTTCCTCCTGCGTTTGCCGCCTGCGTTCTGCACGGTGGCCGTCTCAGCCCCTCACGCTCTCGTGCTGTGGACAGTCTGCCGTGCCCCGCGGCCGACGGTGACGACCAGCCGGGGAGACTCTCGGACGCGCGGGGCTTCCCAGGCTGAGCGAGTCGGACCGGGTCACCGAGGCCAAGGCCACCAGCCTCATCCCCACGGGATTCGGCTTGCACAGCAACGGCACCGCATACTGGATTGCCGCCGGGCCCGCCCTTCAGTGACCGGGCCGTCGGCCCAGACGGAAGCGGACGGCATACGGGAGCGGGACCCAGGTGAGCACCTCGAGCGGGCAGCAGCCCCAGTCGCGCGCTGTGCGCCGAGCGCGCACTCAGCGTCAGGGGCGGCAGCCGCGAAGCTTGGGGGAGTGGCTGCGCGTTCCGTGGCAGGTGTGGGCCAAGCGGCTGGGGATCACGGCAGCGGCGGCCTTCACGCTGGGGCTGATCGGCACGGTCCTCGTGTTCCTCGCCGTCGACATCCCCGACGCCAATGCGCTCGCGGAGGCGCAGACGACGATCGTCTACTACGACGACGGCAAGACCGAGCTGGCCCGCATCGCCGAACTCAACCGCGAGTCCATCCCTCTGGCGAGCGTGCCAAAACACGTGCAACAGGCCGTGATTGCGGCCGAGGACCGCGACTTCTACACCAACAGCGGCATCTCCCCGAGTGGGATCGGCCGGTCGGTGTGGCAGGCCATCAAGGGCAGCGACGTGCAGGGCGGCGGGTCGACGATCACCCAGCAATACGTCAAGAACTACTTCCTCACCCAGGACCGCACCCTCGACCGCAAGCTGCGCGAGATGGTCATCTCGATCAAGATCGATCGCGATCTCAGCAAGGACCAGATCCTCGAGGGCTACCTCAACACGATCTACTACGGTCGCGGCGCCTATGGCATCCAGGCCGCGGCCAAGGCCTACTTCGCCAAGGACGCCAGCGCGCTCAGCGTCGCCGAGGGCGCGGTGCTCGCGAGCGTCATGAACGCCCCGTCCCTGTTCGACCCCGCGCTCGGCGAGAAGCAGAAGACCAACCTCACCAACCGGTGGGGCTACGTCATGGACGGCATGGTCGCGATGGGCGAGCTGTCCGCAGCCGATCGCGCCGCCGCGACCTTCCCCGCGGTCCAGGCCAAGGCGCCCTCGCGCGCCCTGTCGGGCTCCACCGGCTACCTGGCTGCCGCCGTGCGCCAGGAGCTCACCACCAAGCTCAAGCTCAGCGCCGAGGATATCGACCGCGGCGGGCTGCGCATCACGACAACGATCAACAAGAAGGCCCAGGACGCCGCGGTCGCCTCCGTGGACAAGAACTTCCCCAAGAGCAACACCCAAGATGTGTATGCCGGTCTGGCGGCGGTGCGTCCCGGCGACGGTGCCGTCGTGGCCATGTATGGCGGCGCGGACTATCAGAAACGGCAGTTCTCCGCGGCGACCGACGCCAAGATCCCGGCCGGCTCGACGTTCAAACCGTTTGCCTTGATCGGGGCCGTGCAACAGGGGCTGTCGACCAAGACAACCGTCGACGGCAGCAGCCCGATGAAGGACAAGGCCCTGGGCATCGACCGGATCGAGAACGAGGGCGGCCGTTCCTACGGCACCGTCGATCTGCGCAAGGCGACGGCCTCCTCGATCAACACGGCGTTCGTGCGGCTCAACGCCAAGATCGGCGCGCAGGCCACCCGCGACGCGGCGGTGGCGGCCGGCATACCGGAGTCCACGCTGGGCCTGGGCACCGAGATCACCAACGTGCTCGGCAATGCCTCCCCCCGGGTGCTCGACGTCGCGAACGCCTATGCGTCGATCGCCGCGGAAGGCCGGCGCGCCACGCCCTATCTCGTCAAGCGGGCGACCTCGCCGGCGATCGGCGTCGACTTCACGGCGCAGCCCAATATCGTCGACGCCTTCGGCAAGGACGTGGCAGCCGACGTCATCGACGCGATGCAAGCCGTCACGGCCGGCGGCGGCACGGGCGCGCGAGCCCAGCAGATCGGGCGTCCGTCGGCCGGCAAGACCGGCACCTCGGAGGAGCGCAAGTCGGTGTGGTTCAGCGGATACACGCCGCAGCTGTCGACATCGGTCGCGATGTACAAAGACGTCAACGGCACCCCCGCCCCGTTGACCGGGATCGGCGGCCTGGACGAGCTGTCCGGCAACTCCTTCCCCTTGTCGATCTGGATCGACTTCATGAAGGGCGCGCTCGAGGGCGAGCCCAAGGTCGACTTCCCCAAGCGCGCGGGCGTCGGTGACGACAAGGCCCGCACCTCCTCCCCCGTGACGTCGCAGGCGACCAGCGCGCCCACCGTGACTGCCGAACCGACTCAGGCGCCGGTCCCGACGGTCGAGCCGACCAAGCCGGCCGCCACCCAGACTCCCGCCCAGACGGTCCGCCCGACGTCGCAGCCCACGGTCACGCGACCGGGCAACAAGCCGACCACGCCACCGGGCCGTTCGACGGCGACGGCAACCGCCCCGGTGCCATAGCGTCTGACGTGCGGGTCGCTGTCTGGCCGTGAGCGTGCGGGTCTCAGCCTTCCGCCGGGTCGGGCCGCCAGGCCCACAGGATGCCGTGCCCCCATTCGTTGGGCCGGGCGAAGCCGGTGGTGAACCCGGCGCCTTCCAAGGCGGCTCGGGCGGCATCCAGGGCGGGCAGGAACGGCGCCCCCACCCGGTGATATTCCATGGCCAGGACCCGCACCTTCGCGTGGGCCAGCCGGGGATCGGCGAGGATCGGCCACTCTCCGCCTTCGATGTCGATCTTGACCAGGTCCGCGCCGTCGAGGTGG
>Ga0116175_1001420_pt1 | contig 15391 bp, 15 predicted proteins | sample AD_UKC125_MetaG_FD_89802 | JGI IMG/M metagenome (GOLD analysis project Ga0116175, IMG submission 89802) | Active sludge microbial communities of municipal wastewater-treating anaerobic digesters from USA - AD_UKC125_MetaG | ecosystem: Engineered > Bioreactor > Anaerobic > Digestate | place: USA... | reverse complement strand
ATTTTCAGATTCGCAATTATATTGTTCGCCTCGGTAAAGGATGACGAAACAAAGGTTAGCCACTATAGAAGTGAAGGAGGCTAATGGAACATTGGTTTGTAATAATGTTTAGCGGAAATATTGTTGTTGTTAATATTTTTTGTGAAATTAAAGGCTTATGAAGTGTTCTCTAAGCTGTTGTCATTATACTCATCGCGGGATTGTAGGATGGTTGGGTGAGCCGTAATCGGTATAAAAAATGAGGTGAACGGCAGCAAAATGTAAAAAATGCCTGTCTGAAAATAAGCAAAGTATGTACTTTGCTTATTTTCAGACAGGCATTAAGTAGAAATATGTTTATATTTCTATAGTGATAGTTTCGTTTATTTTACAATTTGAGCCAATTCGCCTTTGGCGTATTTCTCGGCCATTTTCTCCAATGAAATAGGCTTGATTTTGCTGGCTTGGCCTTCGCAGCCAAAAGCCAGATAGCGGGCAACGCAGATGTCTTTCATCGCGGTAACGGTTTTGGCCAGATATTTGCGCGGGTCGAATTCGGCGGGGTTTTCGGCCATGAATTTGCGGATGGCGCCGGTAGAGGCCAGGCGCAGGTCAGTGTCGATGTTGACTTTGCGCACGCCGTGTTTGATGCCTTCTACGATTTCTTCTACCGGTACGCCGTAGGTTTCGCCGATGGCGCCGCCGTGTTCATTGATGATTTTCAGCCATTCTTGCGGAACAGAGCTGGAGCCGTGCATCACGATGTGGGTGTTGGGCAGGGCGGCGTGGATTTCTTTGATGCGGTCGATGCGCAATACGTCGCCTGTGGGCGGACGGGTAAATTTATACGCGCCGTGGCTGGTGCCGATGGCGATGGCCAAGGCATCCACGCCGGTGTCGCGAACGAAGCGGGTGGCGTCTTCTACGCTGGTGAGCATTTGGTCGTGCGAGAGTTTGCCGACAGCTCCTACACCGTCTTCTTCACCGGCTTCACCGGTTTCCAGATTGCCCAGTACACCGATTTCGCCTTCTACCGATACGCCGCAGGCATGGGAGAATTCGACCACTCTGCGGGTGGTTTCCACGTTGTATTCATAGCTGGAAGGGGTTTTGCCGTCTTCCATCAGCGAGCCGTCCATCATCACGGATGAGAAGCCGAGCTGGATAGAGCGTTGGCACACGTCGGGTGAAGCGCCGTGGTCTTGGTGCATCACCACCGGAATGTGTGGGAATTCTTCAACGGCGGCCAAAATCAGGTGGCGTAGAAAAGGCGCACCGGCATATTTGCGTGCGCCTGCGCTGGCTTGCACAATCACGGGAGCGTTAACCTGGTCGGCGGCTTCCATAATGGCGCGCATTTGTTCGAGGTTGTTTACGTTGAAGGCGGGCAGGCCGTAGCTGTTTTCTGCCGCGTGATCCAGTAATTGGCGCATGGAAACGAGTGCCATTGTTGAGCTCCTGTGTAAATGTAGTGGGATGTAGTTGAACGGGTATTATAGCAGCGGACTTAGAAAAAAATAAATTTTTTCGGTTTATTTTGACGCTATCGGCGATAAGCGGTAGACGTTTGTTAAACAAAATGCCTGTCTGAAAATAGGTTTTCAGACAGGCATTGATATTGAAAATGCGGTTTAACGGTTTAACCGGCAAATTTTTCCAGCGCGGCTACGGCAGGCAATTCTTTGCCTTCCAAGAACTCCAAGAACGCGCCGCCGCCGGTGGAAATGTAGCTGATTTGCTCGGTTACGCCGAATTTGGCAATTGCCGCCAAGGTGTCGCCGCCGCCGGCAATTGAGAAGGCCGGGCTTTCGGCAATCGCTTTGGCCAGCACTTCGGTGCCGCCGGCGAATTGGTCGAACTCAAACACGCCGACCGGGCCGTTCCATACGATGGTACCGGCTTTTTTCAGCAGCTCGGCCAACTGGGCGGCCGATTGCGGGCCGATGTCGAGAATCATATCGTCGGCTGCTACCGCATCGATAGATTTGGTTTCGGCTGCGGCGCTTTCGGCAAATTCTTTGGCGGTGACCACATCCACCGGCAGCGGTACCACGCCGCCTTTGGCTGCCATTTTGGCGATGATTTTTTTGGCTTCGTCCACCAAATCGGCTTCGGCCAGCGATTTGCCGATCGGCTTGCCTTCAGCCAACAGGAAGGTGTTGGCGATGCCGCCGCCGACAATCAGTTGATCCACTTTATCGGCCAGGCTTTCCAGAATGGTGAGCTTGGTCGACACTTTGCTGCCGGCCACAATTGCCACCATCGGGCGGGCGGGTTCTTTCAAGGCTTTGCCCAAGGCATCCAGCTCGCCAGACATCAAAATGCCGGCTACCGATACGGGCGCCGCAGCGGCCACCGCTTCGGTAGAGGCTTGCGCGCGGTGGGCGGCACCGAAGGCGTCGTTCACGAATACGTCGCACAAGGCGGCATAGGCTTTGCCGAGTTCGGCATCGTTTTTCTTCTCGCCTTTGTTTATGCGCACGTTTTGCAGCATGGCCACTTCACCGGCCGCCAGCGCGGGTTTGTTTTCGCGCCAGTCGTTTAATACTTTCACTTCTTTGCCCAACAGTTTGCCCAGATGCGCGGCCACCGGCGCCACATCGTCTTCGGGGTGGAATTCGCCTTCGGTGGGGCGACCCAAGTGCGACATCACAATCACGGATGCGCTGTTATCCAATGCAAATTGAATGGAAGCGAGCGAGGCGCGGATGCGGGTGTCGTCGCTGATGTTGCCGTCTTTGAACGGTACGTTCATGTCGGCACGAATCAATACGGTTTTGCCTTGCAGGTTTTGGTCGGTCAGTTTCAAAAATGCCATGGGTTTCTCCGTTGGATATAAAGAAGTTTAATGAACGGTTTGATTATAGTGTAAAGAAGGGAGAACGGGTATAGCGTGCGGATTAACGTATGGCTTACATCGATAAAATGCCTGAGGCCTTTGCAAAAACACCATCTGCGGCGCATTTCTGCGTTGTGCGCTGCTCGCTCGCTTGTCTATCTTCATGATATGCCTGCGCTCGCTGTGCTGCTACGCCTTGAACTGCATCCACATCTGGTATTTTTGCAAAGGCCTCTTCCTGTCTGAAAAGAAATGAAGTGAATTTTTTTCAGACAGGCATTTTATTGAATAGCGATTAACCCGCCATCTGTTTAAACACGTCTTGCGCGGCGGCTACCGTTTCTTCAATCAATTGCGGTGTGTGAGCGGCGGAAACGAAAGAAGCTTCGTAGGCCGAGGGGCCAAACGCGATGCCGCGTTCCAACATGCCGTGGAAGAAGGTTTTGAAGCCGTCGGTATTGGAAGCGGCCATATCCGCGTAGCCTTGCGGGAAACGGTCGGCGAAGTAGAGGCCGAACATGCCACCGATGCTGTCGGCCGAGAAGGTCACGCCGGCTTGCTGCGCGGCGGCGGTGAGGCCGCTGGTGAGCTGTTGGCAGGCGGCGCTTAATTGTTCGTAGAAACCGGGGCGCTGGATGATTTCCAGCGTTTTCAAACCGGCGGCCACCGCCACCGGGTTGCCGGACAAGGTACCTGCCTGATACACGCCGCCGAGCGGGGAAATGCATTCCATGATTTCTTTTTTACCGCCGAAGGCCGCCAACGGCATACCGCCGCCGATCACCTTGCCCATGGTGGTTAAATCGGGCGTGATGCCGTGCACCGATTGCGCGCCGCCCAAGGCTACGCGGAAACCGGTCATCACTTCATCGTAAATCAATACCGAACCGGCTTTCTTGGTGAGCGCGCGCAGTTGTTGCACGAACTCGGCGGAAGGCTTGATTAGGTTCATGTTGCCGGCAATCGGCTCGAGAATCACGCAGGCGATTTCGTGGCCGAATTCGGCGAAACATTGTGCCAGCGCGGCCACGTCGTTATAGGGCAACACGAGGGTGTGGCGGGTGAAATCGGCGGGTACGCCGGCGGAACTGGGGTTGCCGAAGGTGAGCAGGCCGCTGCCGGCTTTGACCAGCAGGCTGTCGGAATGGCCGTGGTAGCAGCCTTCAAATTTCACGATTTTGTCGCGGCCGGTATAGCCGCGCGCCAGGCGGATGGCCGACATGGTGGCTTCGGTACCCGAGCTGACCAAACGCACGCGCTCGACGCTGGGCACCAGTTTGGCGATTTCTTCCGCTATTACAGTTTCTGCGGCAGTAGGCGCGCCGAACGACAAACCGCCCAAGGCCGCTTCGCGTACCGCTTCCACCACTTCCGGGTGGGCGTGGCCGACAATCGCCGGCCCCCAAGAGCCGACGTAGTCGATATAGCGCATATCGTTTTCATCCCACACATAAGCCCCTTCGGCTTTTTTGATAAAACGCGGGATGCCGCCGACGCTGCCGAAGGCGCGCACGGGTGAATTCACCCCGCCGGGGATGATGGCTTTGGCTCGGTTGAAGAGTTGTTCGTTGCGGTTCATGAATTATCCTTGTTTGAAAAACGGGGCAGCCGGATTAATCCAGCTGCCAAATATCGTAACGACCGTCGTCGGCCATCAGCGCGGTTTGGATTTCCTGATGAGTGAGTTCGCTGTCGAAATGCGGCAACAATTCGCTTAGCGCATTCATCAGGTCTGCAATATTTTCGGTGTGGTTGGGCAGGCGCACGGTGGTTTCATCGTCACCGATATACCAAAAGGGGTGCGGTTCGCCGTTTTCATCGGCTTCGATTTTGAGGGTGACCATCGTAATCTTTGGCCAAGCAATCCGCGCAAATTCCTGCCCGTTGGTTTCTCCGGCCAGATATTCGGAAGTGATGATGGCACGAGTAGCCGACGGCTGCGAGCTTTGATTTTCTTGCGAAGCGCTGTTTGGATCCTGCCGTTTTTGTTTGAATCTTTCCAATATCATGGTGTTTCATCTCTCTGAGGCGTTAGGTTTTGAAATTATTCTTTATAAGGATATTTTATCATTCCGAATTTGATGCAGTGTATCGGCTTTGTTTAATGGCGTAAAACTAGTGGTAATGAGGTGAAATAAAGAGAGGAAATACCTTATCTGAATTTGCGTATGCTGAACAGATGGTTTATGATGCTAAACAAGTTTCATCAGAAACTATTTAAAATCATAATATGGGAAAATGTCATGAAAACTACTATGCTGGCCGCTTTGGCTTTTGCAGTATTTACTACGTCTTCTGTTTGGGCGAAACCGGTTGCAACCGATGCCCAATATCAGCAGATACAGGCAGTAAAATAAAATAGAAAACGGATGGTTTAACCATCCGTTTTTTGTTGCCTGTGATTTACTCGTTTGCTTCCCAAGTTGAATACGGATGTTTGCTCAGGTAGGCATTGGTATAACGGCCGTTGGAGGTGATTTCCTCGCCCAGCCAATTGGGGCGGGGGAAGGCAGTATGCTCGGACGGCAGTTCCAGCTCGGCCACCACCAGAGGCGCGTTTTCGCCGAAATATTCGTCGATTTCAAACAAAAAACCGTCGTGTTCTATTTCGTAGCGGTTTTTTTCCAGCTTAAACGGGCACATGGTCTCAAGCATGGTTTGCGCGTCGGCCAGCGGGATTTCGTATTCAAATTCGCTGCGCGATACATCGGAAATATAGCCTTTGAGCGTGAGCCAGGCGTGGTTGCCGACGATGCGCACGCGGATGGTGCGTTCTTTTTCTACGCTTAAATAACCTTGGCTCATCAGGCGTGGCGCGTTTGCCAAGGCTTTCCAGCTGTTGTCTGCCAATAAAAAACGGCGTTCGATTTCGATATTGCTCATGGTGTTTTAACTATGGATTAAAAAGGTTTGAAAATCACCAGATAAAGCGCGGCTATCATCATGAATACCGGCACTTCGTTGAAAAAGCGGTACCATTTGTGGCTGCGTTGGTTGCGGTTGGCGGCGAAGGCACGCAGTAATGAGCCGCAGTAGAGGTGGTAGAACACCAGTAGCACGCCGATCAGCGTTTTGGCGTGTACCCAACCTTGGCTCATCCAGCCGTTGATAAACGGAATCGCCAGCCCGCATATCAGGGCGCCGATGCCCCACGGTGTCATAAAACGATAGAGTTTTTGCGCCATCAGCAGCAAACGGCGGTATTCGTCGCTTTCCGGCGTGCTCATCGCGAGGTTCACAAAAATGCGCGGCAGGTAAAACAGGCCGGCAAACCAAGAAATAATGAAAAAAACGTGCAGCAGTTTCAACCATAAATACATAAGGCAAACACTCTTTCGGGCAAATAAGCAGCCCTTATGATACCACTGCCGGGCGCGGCCGGTGTCGCACAATTGCACGCTTGCGGTGGGTAAAGAGATGATTTCGCCGTTTTATCGGCTATGCGAAGTGGAAATTTGTTAAAATAAACATCTTTTGCGGTGTTCTGCAAAAAAATTACAACCAACATTACGATAAATGGAAAATAAAAATGATCGGACAATTTGAAATTCACGGCGGCGTGAAAAAGCAGCTCCAAACCTATCTTGAGGAAAAAGGCATCGATTTGAAAACGGCGATGGATGCCGAGCAAACCAACGGCGAAGTAGCCGCCATCGTGCACGAAGGCCTGCCGGCGATGGTGAAAAAAATCTATTCGTTGCCGAAAATGCAGACTTTTTTCTGGGAAAAGAAAGATTTGATGGTGGATTATGTGGCGCAGCGTTTGGAAGCGGCCGAGAAGAAACCAAAAGGCAGTAAAAATAACAATCAGAAAAAACGTTAAGCCTGATTGATGGATTAGAAAGATAAATGCCTGTCTGAAACGCTTTCAGACAGGCATTTATCTTTGTGGTTAATTTATAGTCGAAAAACTTAAAAATAGCTACCTTCGTCATACTCGGGCTTGACCCGAGTATCTCCCGTTTCCCGTGAAAATCAAGATACTCGGGTCAAGCCCGAGTATGACGATATGGTGATCGTCAGTTATTTTGCTATACATCAGTTCCAACTTTTTCATATTGAGAAATGTTTTAGGGATAAGAATGCCTGTCTGAAAAGATATTTTTCAGACAGGCATTTCGTTTATCGGTTTAATTTTCTGGTTTATCTGCTGTTTTTTCTTCCTTGGGCGGTACCGGTGCGTACCAGCCGACCAACAACAACAACAGGCCGACCACAATGAACGAAACGATACGGGAGATGCTACCGCTGTTGCCTAACTCGATGATGAAGAGTTTGACTACTACCAGCCCCATCAGAGTAGCACCGATAAACCAGCGCTGGCGCTGGCCGCTTTGGTTGCCGCTGACCATCAGGGTGATGGCGGTCAGCGCCCAGATGATGGACAGGCTGGCTTGCAGGCCGAAGGAGGCGGTGAGGACGGGCAGCGACCACGTTACGCCGTCAAAGAAATGCCAGGCGCGCATCACGCCGGCGCTGAGGGTGATGAAGGCCAGCAGCAACGGCAGGGCGAAGGCTTGTTTTCGGGCGGTATCCGACCAGTTGGCCGGCAACCAAACCGGTAGCCAACGGAGGCTGTGCCACAGCAGCGCAATCAGGGTGATTTCCAGCGGGTTGACAACGGGCAGGTAGGGTAATGGGGCAGGGGCGTAAGGTTGGACGATATTCATCCACAATAGCCAGTTTGCGGCATAAGCCGCGCAGACGACGCTGCCAAACTGCCAATAAACTTCCGGATAGCGCTGAAACAAGCCTTGATGGCGGCGGGCGTACAACAGCAACCAGAGGGCAAACGGTACGGCTATCCAAGCCAGCTGTATCCACACGCCCTCGAGATAGCGGTCGCCGAGTTTGCCGGTGAAGTGCGTCCACAGCATGCCGAACAGCAGGAGGCCGATGCCGTGTACCCACACGGTGCTTTGGTTTTTCAGGCGCTGCATATTGACGATGTAGGCGTGCAGCGCGGTGGCGGCAACCATCACCAACGCTCCGGCCAACGGGTGTTCATACAGATTTTGTGACAGCGCATACAGGCAGAACAGTACGCCGAATGCCAGCGAGGCGAGCTTGGCTTGCGGCCAATTTAGGCGTTTGGCCATCGGCGCGAACGCGGCAAACAGCAGCGGTAGCGACCAGAGCGACAACATCAAATCGGCGCTGCTTAACTTGCCCAGCAGCAATTGGATGCCGTGGTGAGCCAGATAAAGTGCCGTTGTCATCACCAACCAGCCGCAGGGTTGGTTCAGCTGGGTATGGAAGGGGTACGAAGCAGCCGCAGCATCGGCTTCGGCAACGGTGGTTTCAGACAGCCATAAGTTGCGCTGCAACCAATAGGCAGCGGCGGTGAGCAGGATGCCGCCGCCGATGGTATGAACGATCGAGCCGTTTTCGATGCCGATAGGCGATAGGGAAAGCGACAGCCAAACCGCCGACAAAGCGGATAAGGTGGCGGCCACGCTGAAGACGGCTTGCGGCTGTTTGCGCTGGCAATAAGCCCATAATGCCGCCAGCAGGGCGAAGGGGGCAATGCAGTTTTTACTGTTCCACAACAGCAGCGGCAGCAATGAAACGTGCAGCACGGCCAGCGCCAGCACGGCGCTCAGGGTTTTCTGTTCCCACAGGGCAGGGCGCTGTGGCTGCCGCTGGCGTGCGAGATACATCCAGCCGCCGCCTGCTGCGGTAAACAGCGTGCCGATAAGCGAACCATCCAGTACGGTATCCAAGGTGTCGGGGTAGGAATAAGTGCCGAGTTGGGTAACGGCGGCCATCAGATAAACCGCCAGCGCCAGCAGGCGGGCAATCGGTTGTTGTTGGCGCAGGCCGAATACATACACCAGCGCGGCTTCCAGCGTCCACGCGGCGGCTGTCCATTGTTGGTCGAGCGCCAAGGGTACCGCCAAGGTGATGAATAACAAGGCCAACAGGGTAAACGCTTGCTTCATTACCGCCATTTCGGATCCGGCGGCGGCAAAGCGCCAAGCCAATACGGCGTAAACGGCGGCAAATCCGGCGGCCGACCAAGCGGCGCCGTATTCCCAAGTCGATACCATTTGATATTGCAGGCCGAAAGAAGCAAAGGCGGTACCGAACAGCAGGGCGCTGTCCAGCAGATCGATGTGGCGGCCGTAGGCAAAAATGCTTTGGCCGATGCGGCTGAGCGATGCGTTATCGGGAATGCGTTGTAAGTGGCTGTTTAACGGTTTTTCCGCCAGTACTTTGCGGGCAAACAGGCAGGCAATCAGGGTATAGAGCAACCAGTGGTAAAGCAGGAAAGGCTCGGTGGTGGCGAAGTTTTGCGGCGTATAAGCCTGCGCCCCCCAAGCGGCACCGATGATAAAGGTGCCAATAAAGCCGGTGAGATTGAGCGAGCGCCAAGCTTTGAACCAAGCGATGGCGGCCACGCCGGTGTTTAAAAGCGCCAGATAGCCAAACAGCACAATATAGTTGTTGCTGCCGTCGGAGGTCAGTATCGGCGCGGCCATGCCGCCGATTAAGGCGATTTGTGCCAGAATCAATGCGTTTTGGCGTACGGCCAATAACGCCATCAGGCCGACCAGCGCCACCATAAGGGTAAAAGCAGCGCCAGGCGGCAACAGCGGATGCAGTTTCAGCGCGGCCAACGAGGTGAGGTACATCACGGCAATACCGAAGCCTTGCAACACCAAGCCGTAATCGCGTTTGTGCTGTTGCAGCCGCCAACCGGCCACTGTCGCCGCCAGACCGGCCAGGCCAACGCTGATATAGCGGGCTTGAATCGATACTTCAATGTATTCGGAAGCCAGCCGCAGCAGGAAGGCGAGGCCGAGAAACAGAATCACTACCCCGGCTTTCAGCAACGGGTTGCCGCGCATCAGCCAAGCGAATATTGGGTTCTCGCGTTTCGGTTTGGGCTGGCTGGTTTTCGGTGAAGAAGTCTTGATGACGAAATGTTTGCCGCCGGCGTTTGCTGGCGACAGTGTGGTTTCGTCTTCGATAGCGCGGGGCGATTCGGGTGCGGTAATGCCTGTCTGAAACGGATGTTCCGGCAGCTCGGTTTGCGTAGCGGGGAGAGGGTTGATGGCAACCGTGTTCAGGTTGTTATCGATGTGGGTGGCATAAGCAGGGGGAGAGGTATGGAGCGGTTCGCCGGAGGCTACATCAGTTTGGGCGTTAGCAAAGCCTGTCTGAAAACCGGTTGCATCCGGCAACACCGTATTCGGCGTTTCGGCTTGGCTGGCTTGGCGCGACCGCGGTGGAGCGGTGCCGGTTTGTTCCCAGTGTTGGCAACGCTGTTGCAAATCATTCAATTCCGCCTGTATTTCAGCAATTTTTTGTTCCAATTGCTTGATTGAATGTTGTGCCATTTCTTTTTTGGCTTGGCCGAAAACCAACCACAGAATGGAACCGACTAAAATCCCTTTCCAAATATCATTAAGCCAATAACCCATGAGGATGGGAACCACTAAAGCCAGATATTGCATCAATCGTTATCCCTTATTTATTGTGAGTTTGTGATACATTTTATTGAAATAGCGCCAAAGCCTTAATGCGGCAGCTTATCCAGCCAATGCGCCCAATAATAGGCAAACAGCGCATAGGTTTCTTGTAGCATAAATTGACGGCGTTTTTCGCTGTCGGTGTAGAGCGTGGTGGGGGTGCCGGAAGTGCGGGCCTTGATGCCCAGGTCGTTGGCCATCGCCTGCGCGCGGGCGAGGTGTATCGGATCGCTGACGATGATCACCGTTTCGATATCGTTGTTGCGCAGTAGCGGGCGGATGTTGCGCAGATTTTCATAAGTATCGCGCGAGGTGTTTTCATACAGAATATCGCCGCGTGGTATGCCTTGGCGGAGTGCGTAACGGCGGCCGACTTCGGCTTCGGTCATAAAGCCGGGTTTGGGGGTGCCGCCGGTGAAAATCAGTTTTTCCACATTTCCGCCCTGATAGAGGGTGATGGCGTGGTTGATACGTTCGCGGAACACCGGCGAGGGGTTTTTATCCCAAGCGGCGGCACCGAGCACCACCGCGGCATCGGCTTTGAGAGTGAGCGAGGGCTGTGCGTTGCCCGCTTGATAAACCTGATAAAAGCTGTAGGCCAACACGCTGCCGATGATGAGTACGCCGGTGAGCGTACTCAGCAGTAGGCCGCGGAAAAACAGGCGCAGCAGGCTGACGGGGCGGAGGAGTCGGGTCATAGGTGTTTAAGCGGGCAGGATGGCCTCGATGTTGGCTAACGGGCGGCCAATGGCGGCGCGTGAGCCGACCACCGCAATCGGACGCTCGAGCAGCGCCGGATGGTCGGCAATCGCCTGCAACAGCGCATCGTTATCCAGCGCCGGATTGTCCAAGGCTAGGGTTTGATACAAATCGTCTTTTACCCGCATCATGCCGCGCGGGCTGTCCAAATCGAGTTGTTGGAACAACTGTTTTAAGGCGGCGAAATCGGGCGGCGTATCCAGATAGCGCACCACTTGGTGCGGCAGTTGGCGCGCTTCCAGCAGCGCGAGCGCATCGCGGGATTTCGAGCAGCGCGGATTGTGGTAGAGGGTGATGGTTGCAGTCATGGTATCATGCGGCTGGTTGCCGTTTGGTGAAAAAGACATCAAGCATTGTAAACGATATGCCGCGCCTTGTCGTGCAAGTGCGGCGGTCGCAGAAGGAATAAAAGAGATGAAAAAAGCGTGGATGGCGGCTGTGTTGCTGTTGTCGCTGCCGTTGCAGGCGGCGGAATTGGTGCAGTGGCAAAGCGGTAAAACGCAAAGTATTGAAGCCTTGAAGGCGCCGGTGCGGGTGGTAAACCTGTGGGCGACTTGGTGCGCGCCTTGTCGCAAGGAAATGCCGGCGATGTCGGCCTGGTATGCCAAACAGCCGAAAGGGCGGGTGGCGCTGGTGGGCATTGCGCTGGATAACGAAGAGAATATCGCGCGATTTTTAAAAACTACACCGGTGCGTTATCCCATCTGGCGTTATACCGGCAACGACAGCCGCGCTTTTATGAAAACGCTGGGCAACGAAATCGGCGGCTTGCCGTTTACCGTGGTGAGCGCCAAAGGCTGCGCACACAGCGAGCGGATTACCGGCGAGGCGGACGGTAAAAAGCTGGACGAAGCGGTGAAAAAGGTAAGGGCGCAGTGTAAGGTGTGAGCGTTGGTTTAAATGAAAATGCCTGTCTGAAAGTTTTTTTCAGACAGGCATTGTTGTTGATGCAAACCATAGTCGCTTCAAATAGAAATGAGACAAGGCGGCAAGCCGAAGACAGTACGGATAGTACGACGAGGCGCAGCCAACGCAGTATCATTTTTATTTGAAGTGACTATACAACTATTCTTTGCGCAAAGCCTTGGGCAACACAAACACAATACTCTCTTCCACGCCCGCGCTTTCTTGCACCGTATCGTGCCCCCAGCCGCGGATGGTTTCCACCACTTCTTTCACCAGCAATTCCGGTGCCGACGCGCCGGCGGTTACGCCGACTTTGTTTTTGCCGGTAAACCAATCGCGTTCCAGAAAACCGGCGTTGTCCACCATATAAGCGTCCACCCCGCGCAGGGCGGCCACTTCGCGCAGGCGGTTGCTGTTGGACGAATTGGGTGAGCCGACCACAATCACGATGTCGCAACGCTCGGCTAACTCTTTCACCGCTTCCTGGCGGTTGGTGGTGGCGTAGCAGATGTCTTCTTTGTGCGGACTGCGGATATGCGGGAAACGCGCCTGCAAGGCTTCGATGATGTCGCGCGTTTCGTCTACTGATAAAGTAGTTTGGCTGACATGGGCGAGTTTTTCTACATCGCGCACCGCCAGCTTGGCCACGTCTTCCACCGTTTCCACCAGCAGCATGACGCCTTCGGGTAACTGCCCCATCGTGCCTTCCACTTCGGGGTGGCCTTTGTGGCCGATCATAATGATCTGATAGCCTTGCTCGTTGAGGCGGTCGACTTCTTTATGCACTTTGGTGACCAGCGGGCAGGTGGCGTCGAACACCTGAAAGCCGCGATCCGCCGCCTCTCGCTGCACCGCTTTCGATACGCCGTGCGCCGAATAAATCAGGGTCGAGCCTTCCGGTACATCGGCCAAATCTTCGATAAAGATGGCGCCTTTGGCACGCAAATCGTCGACCACAAATTTGTTATGCACCACTTCATGACGCACATAAATCGGCGCGCCGAACTCTTCCAGCGCACGCTCTACAATGCTAATGGCGCGATCCACCCCGGCGCAGAAACCGCGCGGGTTGGCCAGCATAATCATTTTTTCAGACATTGAGTTTCCTCTCGAATCACAAGGTTATTTTTATTGGAATGGGTTTCAGACAGGCTTCTTATCATCTGCGGCCTGCACAGGCTTGTGGCGGAAGCCGTCGATCAGCATCAGCACCACGCCCACGCAGATAAAGCTGTCGGCAATATTAAAGGCTGGGTAAAACCAGTTTTGCCAGTAAAACAGCAGAAAATCAATTACATGGCCATGAAGTAAACGGTCGACTACATTGCCGACGGCACCGCCGATTACCATCGCCGCGCCCCATTTGCCCCACGAGCCGAACTTGTCTTTAATGATTTCGTAGGCCAGATAGCTGCAAATCACCACCGCCAGCAGCAAAAAGAAATAACGCTGCCAACCGCCTTGGTCGGCCAGAAAACTGAAGGCCGCGCCGGGGTTGTACACCAGTGTGAGATCGAAAAAACCGGGGATGATATTCAAGCGCTCGGCGTATTCAAAGCGGCCGAGTACCGCGGTTTTGCTGAGCTGATCGAGCACAATGGCGCCGATTACCAGCAGCAGATAGGGGAGTTTGGAAGTTTTGGCCGGGGTCATGAACAATAAAACCGATAGAAATAAAGGGCGCTATTGTACCTGATTTGTCGGTTAAACCGACACGCTATCGGGTAGCCGTTTGTAATTTTTTATCGGGCGGTAAGATGGGTATGTCTGTGATTTTGGCTATATTGAACGTATTTTACCCACTCTCTTCGACTTCTATTAACTCAGTTAAACCGTAAATAATATAATGGCAAGCCACTACGAATAAGGAGGCTGGCGTGGGTTTACAGTAAATGTAACAAAAAAATCGTTCAGATAAGTATGTACCTAGCTGAACGATAAGATTATTACCGAAAAAATAAATCAATATACTACATCACTGCAAATTTCCCATTCCTCCGGTTTGAGTCGGCTCAGTTTTTCCAAAAACTTGAATTCCGCTTCCAACGCACTTTTTTGACGAACTTTACTCGGTGGGTTATTTAAAAACAACCACCCCATTTGGGTAGGTAATGCTCGAATGAAGTGGATGCGTGTTTTGCCTTCACCTTCTTCGGTCAAATTAATGCGGAACATATAAGTATGGTAGGGTAACTCACCGATAAATTCTGCGCGGCCTTGCTCTCTTTCCAGTTTACTGCTGACCATTAAGGGTTGGTATTGGCCAACTCTATCGTTAACACACTTGTCATAATAACGCTTCATGTTGCGGTAGGCTTCAACATAGTCCACTTCTACCAAAGTATCTCGCTGACCTTCATAAGCGCGTTGTTCCAAGCGCTCCACCGAAGTCGGCATAATCATCCGTACACAGCCACTACTTAAAATCATTACCGTAGCGGCTAATATGATATTTTTCCACTTCATAAGACATCCTTTTTGTTACCTTCCACTTGTCTCTCTGAAACCGGCTCTCCCAGAATAACCGATTCTCTTTCATTAGGTGCAAATCGAAAATCCGGCGTATATTCATAGACGCGCCATGTATGTTGTCGTTTTTTACGATCATAGCTTACCGTATTCAAAATGTAGTGTTTTCCTGCTTCTAAATTTACATTTTCAAATTTTGCATAACCAAAAGAACCTTCCGCGTACCCTATCACAAAGGTATGAACACCTGCCGGTACTTTTAAGGGGATATGGGGGGTTACTAAAGGATAGTAGCTTGACTCCTTGTAACCAGTAATCATGGTGTTATCAAATCGGATGATATTGATGGCAGTCGGATCCAAGCTACCACGACCATAATGACGCGATACCGGCGGATAAAACCTCAAGGTTGCATGAGGTTCACCTTCTTTAACCAGTTGGTTTTCAAAAGCTTTAAGGTGTGCTGCCCTGTCTTGAGCTACCTTTTCCGCACGTTTTTCTAAAACCGTGCAAGCACTTAGCCCGCTTGCTACAACCATGCAAATAAAAATATTTTGTAAACGTTTAAACATTTGCACGCTCCTTTATTAAAAATAAATTTAACAAAAAATAGCATACTCTCAGATATTTTTGTAAAGAAAATCTACAGAAATATCAATTGGTTTTGAAAATAAAGCAACGGTTAAATAGCATTTGATTCTTATATCTTTTCAGCTGTAAGAAATCACCGCGTTGTTTACACAACAGGTTGAGAAAAATAAGCCTGTAAGACTTCAAAAGGTGTATCGCCTTTCAAGCTTTTGTGTGGCTTAACTGTGTTATAAAAATTCACAAAGCGACACAGCTCTTTTTGCCGGTGTGCCGCATCTTGAAATAGCGTTTTGCTATACCACATCTCCATCAAGGTACGGATGACCCGCTCGGCTTTTCCGTTGGTTTGCGGTCGGGCTGGGCGGGTAAACTT
>Ga0116175_1001409_pt1 | contig 15431 bp, 10 predicted proteins | sample AD_UKC125_MetaG_FD_89802 | JGI IMG/M metagenome (GOLD analysis project Ga0116175, IMG submission 89802) | Active sludge microbial communities of municipal wastewater-treating anaerobic digesters from USA - AD_UKC125_MetaG | ecosystem: Engineered > Bioreactor > Anaerobic > Digestate | place: USA... | reverse complement strand
TTTAACCAAATACACATAATCTGCTTCTTCACGGAAACCGCTTTTATAAATTATTCCTTTGTTTTTTCCCACTGGTTGAAAACAACAATCAAGATGTAATGCATTATCTCGTGCTTCGAGTTTTGATTTTACTAAATCGAATTCTTTTACAATTTTATGTGGAAATAAATTTTTAATATATTCAACGCCAGCCATGTTTGTCCTAGCAGTGATATAATCTTTATAATCTGAACCTTTATAAGTTCCTATAAAAATGTAATCATTCCATAGCATGACATCGCCACCTTCTATATGTACATCATCTGGCGGACGAACAACTTTTGCTGGATCTATTTGGTCAATTATGTATTGAATGGCATCTAATTCTCTATCTCTATCAGGAAGAATATTGGCTTTTACAAATACGTCATCTATTACAAAACCAATATCACGCGTAAAGATTTGGTTATAGTTTTCAATCATTTCTGGTCGAAAAACTTGCACATTATATTTTTGAAAAACTTGATTAAAAGCTTCCATTTCATTAACCATATCTTTTTCTACAGGATATGTTCCTGCTAAAATATGTTCTAATGATTTTGGGTCATACGCTTCTTCCGCAGTTGGTGTTGGACCATTACTTACTGCTGAACCTAACACAACAGCTCTTAATCTTGAGGTTTCGTTTTTTACATTTAGTTGTAACATAAAATTGCTTTTGGCATTAGGCAAATATAAAAAAGCTCCGCCGAATAGCGAAGCTTTTAGAGATGTTATTAGAAAGTAGATTTTTTTACATTGAAGTAATAAAATAAGAACCTTTTTGCTTTTAAGTGTAAATATGGTTTAAATCCTGCTTTTTCAATCCCTTTTATCGAACTTAGATTTGAAGGAACTACATTGATGAAAACCTCATCAACATTATTATTTAATTGTTCATTTGCAATAAAATTTATTACATATGGATAAATAGACTTTCCTTTATATTCTTCAATAGTTTTGCAGTCGCCGATTGTTGGTCCTTTAGCTTTTATCAATCTTTGTATGTGCAAGCTTTTAAATAAAAAACTTTCATGGATAATTTTGTTTTCTATTTCAATGTAATATTGAATTTTATTTGTACTGATGTTTTTATTTTTAATAAAATATCGCTCAGATTTCATTTCAAAATCAACATTCTCTTTCATTGAATAGATTAATAAATCTATCGTTACTACTCTAAAAAGTTTTCTAATTTTTTTTATCACCATTTTAACTTTGATAGTAATTTTGAAATAGTTTTTTTGTGAGGTTTTAAATGTTTTTCCAATGCTAAAAACAAATTAAAATAAATAGGTTTTATAACCCAATAATATGAACCTTCTTTGAAATAAAACTGCTCTGTATTAAAACTATTTTTAAATTCAACAACTCCAATTGATCCTCCCAAAGAAATATTATATCCATCTAAATCCTCATCAAGTGACATTTTAATTGCTTCCCATTGAAGAAAATCTCCTGTTCTCAAATCTGGAACTTCTTTTTTTGAACCACCCAAAATATATGTATAGTAATTACCTCCTTTCAAAAGCAAAATTGCCCCTTTAAGTTCTCCATCCTTATATGCTGCTAACATCTTTAAAAAACCCTTATCATTAAGACTAAATAGAGTATTTTTCATTTCACCCCAATCCCTGATACTATAATTAGAAGCTTTTGAATTTTCAAGAAATAATTTGTAACCATTTTCAATTTCTGTATTAGTATTTAATCTCTTTAATTCTAAACCTTTTCTATATGAGTTTCTAATATTTCTTCTTACCGAAGGTTTTAGTGTCATTATTTTACTCTCCTCCGAAAACCCGTTCAGATCAATCCAATTTAATCCAAAAGAAGAATAAACATATTTAAAAACATGACCCATTCTTGCATCTGATAATTCGACTAAAGGCAAAATTTCATTAAACGTATGTTTATTTATATTCTTTGATATAGGCAACGAAACATGACAATAGCAACAATTATTTTTTCTAGCTTGTTGTTTTACTATAGCCAACAATCTATCCATTTGCTCCATATAACCTGTCGAAATAATTGGTCCATATGGTACGACATAAAACTTAAAAATCGCTGCTTTAGCAACAACTGCAGAGAAACCTCCAACAATTTTATTTTCTGATAGTAAAAGACAAATTTCAAAAATAAACCCATATTTCTCAAAAGACTTATTCCAATCAGAAAGTAATAAATGACTTGCTTTATTTTCATTTAACACAAAATCGTCCCATTTATCAAGCCAGTCTTTTTCTTTTGCAGATATAATTTTTATTTCCATTAGTTTAATACTTCTCTACTCAATAAATTTCCTGATTGCTCGATGAAAATTTTTCCATCACTATCAATATCTAAAATAATTTTCTCAAAACCTGACAAATAATTAACCAACTCAGAAAGAACTGGATTCCAAATTTTCTTTTCTTCAATCAATTTTCCTAAGTTGATAAAATTGTTTCTCACCATATCATCTATTTTGCCTTCTTCTCTGAAAACTCTTCCGGTGTGATATTTCATGGGTACAGAAAAATAAGTGTGTCCTATGAAAATTCCTTTTTCCTTCATTAACTTTTCAACATTAACACTTGAAAGTGTTTTTCTAAAATCAATTAATTCTATAGTTTGAAAAATATAAAACTCTCTTTCACCAATTGTATGCTTAAAAAGTATTGGAGAATATTTAGCTAATTTATAAGGTTGTCTTTTATATTTATTCCAAAATAAAACAACTTTTACTAAAGGAATAGCAACAGAAATAGAATTTTTTATAAAATCAACCAACTTGGAAAATGATTTATTTGAAATAAATGATTTAAAGTTAGATGCTAAATTTTTGTATAAAATTATTTTCTTTTCATCAGCATAATAATGGAAGATAGTGTTTTTTATCATCAAACTGATTTTTTCTTTTATCGGAAGGGTTTTAATTCCATTATAAAAACTGGCTAATGTAAAATCATTAGAGTTCATTTGATTAATAACTCCTGTCGTTGACGTTCCAGAGTCAATATAATTCCACAATATAGAAATATTTTTTTGATTGAGTGCATTGGAGAATGCTTTAGAATCAATTCCAGAATTTTTATAAAGTGATAAGTTATAAGGTTGATAACCATGATCTATCCATACAGGAATTTTATCAGTAGGTGGTACAAATGAGTAGAAATCATCAATGCTTTCCTCAATTGTTTTTATGGATTGACTTAAAGAATGATAGGCTAATTCATGTCCATCTTTGAGCCAAAGTTTGAATTCCTCATTATTCTCCTCAAAAGAAGCATTTATCCTTTTAGAATAATTATTAAGAAAAAAACCTTTTGTTACTTTAATTCCAGTTTCTTTAAAAAGTTGACGTTGAATTTTCAAATTTTCAAAAGTATCAAAATCACAATGATCTGTAAAACAAACAACTGACGAAAAAGGAATTATAGAACGACTAAATTCTATTGCATTATTTTTTGAAAACAATAAAGCAACAGATTTCTAAATATTAATTTTTCTTACTGCTTGATTGATTATTTTTTCATTTTGTTTACCCGTATAATCTGTTAACGGAGCGGAAAAATCTGGATTAAATTTCCAAAGGATAGTTCTATCATTAATTACTTCCCAAATACCAAAATTGCAATTTGGTTGTACAAAAAAACTGCTTTCTAGTTGAAAAATCTTTGGAGCATATTCAGATGCAACAAATCCTTTTCTAAAATTTATCCATTCATAATCGTGGTTTCTGATTTTCTTAATTTTACTATCAAAAACAATTTCAACTTCAAATTTATCCGTTTGTTCAATAAATGACTGATCTAAATTTAACTTAAATTTACCGTTATCCTTTTTTATAACAGCTATTTGAGTTCTACTATTAGCACTTATTAAATTAACCGATGAAAGCATTTTTGTTTTTTCTCAAATATATAAAAAACACTTTTTGAAAAAAGAAAAACGTTTAATATTCTTTTCCCAGAAGCCTTTTAATAAATGTACTAACAAAAAAAGCTCCGCCGAATAGCGAACCTTTTAGAGATGTTATTAAATAAATTAGTTTAATTTTCCAGCAAAAGTTATTATTTCATTTCCTCTGAATTTTATAGTCTTAAAAGGATAGTTTATCTTTTTAAAAAACTCTTCTACTTTTATATAGGTTGGTTCTCCGTTAACAATATGATAGGAGGCAATAGCAAAATTGGGTTTAAATTTCTTTATCACTTCAACGCAACCATCAAGTGCTTCAATTTCTGCTCCTTCAATATCCATTTTAATAAAATCTAACTTTGAAATATTGTTGCTAATAGCCCAACTGTCAATCGTTACTGCTTCTTTTTTTACAACATTTTCCTTACCCGAAAACCATACAGCAGATGAACCTACTGTTCCAGCTTCTTCAAAATCAATCCAAGTATTTTCATTCCACAACAATAAATCTTTTATAACTATGTTATTCGGCAAATCAGGATTCAAAGCCATGTTTTTCTTCATCTTTTCAATATTAAATTTATCCGGTTCAAATGCATAAATCTTACCATTTTTTCCAGCTTTTTTTGAAAGATAAATTGAAATATGTCCAAGATTGGCTCCAGCATCAATTACCACATCACCATCTTTTACATCATAAAAATGCTGATAATAATCAAAGTCTGGACGAACATGATACAGTGCTTCTGCTGTAGTTAAATTAATTCCTTTAAAGTTAGTTTTAAATAAAACTCCATTTTTTGAATTTTCAATTCCAAATTTTACATTCTTAGGACTTACAACATTATAGAAAAACAATTTGAACTTTTCTTTTTGATATCCTTTTGGAAAAAACAAACTCAATGTTTTTCTAACTTTCTTTTTTAAACTCATTTCATTTTTGTTTACTGAGAACAAAAATAATAAAAAAACTCCGTCAAAAGACGGAGTTATTTTGAATGAACATTAATTATTTTATATTCCTATTTCTTTATCAATTTTTCTGAATACAAATCACCATTTTCAGAAGTTATGTTAATAATGTAAATTCCAGAAGCATATCGCTCTATATCAAGCTGTAATCTGTCAGTAATATCTACATTGCTCTCTTGAACTACTTTGCCGTCAATAGTAGCAATTTGATAATGGTTAAAACGATTTTCTTTCATAACAATTTCAAATAAACCACTCGATGGATTTGGAACTATACTAAATCCTGAAACTATTTTTATCAAGTTTATTTTCTCTTCTTCAATTACTGGTTCATATGCATATTCCACTTGGCTAATTGCTGTTTTGTATAGATAGTTTCCTGAGCAACCTTCTATATATGCTGCAAATTGTGAACCACTCAAAGTTTCAAAACCAGGATTTAACTCCACATAATTTCCAGAATGATACACTACTCCATTGTTTGGCGAATTGTCACCTATTTGTATTAGATTGGTTGCTTTTATCCAATCTGAACGTTCTCTTTTTGTAACCGTAGCCGATGATAAATTATTCATATCGTCGCTTGGTGAACTCAATGATAACGTAGCTTGACAACAATTGTTGAATGTAACATCTGGACCAACGCTAGCTGAAGTATCCGATATTTCATAAACAAATGTTCCCGCAGGACAGTTGACATTGAAAGTAGCATTTACCTGAAACTCAAAATCTCCAGTTGGACTAGCTCCAAATATACTTGGTGTTACAGAAAAACAGAAAGTATTCGTTGTTAAGGTAGATGGTGCAGAAATAGTTCCTATAATATTACCATTCTGTAAAACATTCAATTGCATGGTGTTCAAAACGGCTCCAACTGGCGGTTGAAAAGTTCCACACACTTGAATTGGTGTAGAAGAAGTTACATCTGGACAATTAATTTCTTCTGGGTCTAAACTTAAAGCACCAAGCTGTGGTGTTGAACAAAGAGTACCACAAATATTATCGATATAAACCGTCCCAAAATGCTTAGATGGTTGACAATCACTAACCGAAAATTCTATGCGAGCTGGTTGACCTATAATGTCTTGAACATTTAATCGAGCACATATCCAGCCAGTGTAGAGAATTCTTCTATCTGATGAAACATTAATTCTGTTAAACAAACAGTTTTCAGGATTAGCAATGATACAAATCTCATCAACTATGGCATTATTTTGGTCATAGACTCTAACTCTAAAATAAGGTTGTATGGGTTGCTCGTGTGCTGGTTTGTTGTCCATTATTAATGAAAAATTGAAATCAATTGTTGGTTCATTAATAACTGGGAAAATTCTTGAAGCAGTTGATAAATCAGACGAGCCAAATCCTCCTGTATTATTTAACTTGATACAACGACTTCCTCCACTAGAATCAAGAGTTGGAACATTGACACCAAAACTTGCCAATAAAGGATCATATACCTGATAACCTGCTGCTGTATTGTCAATCATGGTTATCGTTGAATTAAAATTATTCACCGCAGGTACTACAACATTTGATGCTGTTGGAGCTGTTGGCGTTGCACACGACAAAAAGAATGCCTCACCTGATTCAGGTTGTGGATGCGCATCTGACCAAAAAGAATAACCAGCTAATCCATCTTCAAATCCACCGTTAACACATTGTTGAGCTACTGATGAAGGCATTGCATTGGCAACATAATCTTTTCTTTTCTCTGGATTATTTTTGAAATACAATTTTCTTAACTCAATTATTTTAGCGTTTTTTAGAGCTAATTTCAATTCTGCGTCAGTAAAAGAGTCTTCTCTTCGAAGATGTTCTATTACCTCATCTGTTATTTCTGTCGATAGTTTATATTTATTGAAATTATCATCAATAAACCTCCTGATTTCTTTTTCTGTATCGTAGGAATTCGAAATTCTGTTCTTTTCTAATGCCAGATATTCATCTACTTGAGCAAACGAAACAGCAGAATTCAAACAAACAAAACAGAAAACTATTTTGATAATTTTGTTCATACTATTTGTTTTTTTCGATTAATACTTTAAGCTGTGCTTTTAGAATTTCAATTTCTGAATTTTGTTTTTCTATAGCTTGTTGTTGAACATCTAACTTTTTGTCTTGTTCGATAATATAAAGTGTAAGCTCCTCAATTTTTTCCATGTGTTTAGATTGCATTTCTGCAACATCCAATCCCTTTTCAACAATTTCGCTTGCAGAAGAAACGCCAGGTAAATGTTTGTTGGTTTTCACAAAGCTTTCAACTTCTTTTAGAGGCATCAATTTGTAGTCATCTGCAAAAACATAATCTGCCCAATTTGCAGTATTACGCAATGCCACTTTAACTTTTTCAGTTAAAATTCCTCCTTCAACAAATAATTTATAGTTTCCTGTAGTAGTAGGATAACTTGTTGAAGAACCTAAATAGATTTTACCATTGTTTGTGCTTGTACTTGTATTAAACCAAATATTTCTATCATTCATATCAACTATTCTGTTATTGCTTACAGTTGTTGATTGATTTATCACACCGTTATTTGCATAAAGGCTAGTATCGTTAGCACTTATCTGATAAGGCGTAGCAGTAGAACCATTTCCTGAAACTGTAACATTAGTTCCTGCAACTACAGAAGTAGATGGCAACGTGATAGTGTTTCCGTTGGCTATTGATAAAGTGTTTCCATTCAAAGTCAATGTCTGGTCATCTGTATCTGTAAAAGATGGAAGTGTAACTGAATTTCCATTAGAAATCGATAATACATTACCGCTCAAAGCCAATGATTGTGCATCAGTATCCGTAAAAGTTGGTAGCGTAATTGTTCCACCATTTTGCGATAATGTAATAGTATTTCCAGTTTGTGTTAATGTTTGTAATTCGTTTGTTGTACTACCATCAACTTCTGCAAACGATGGAAGTGTAACCGAATTTCCGTTTGAAATTGATAATACATTACCACTCAAAGCCAATGATTGCGCGTCTGTATCTGTAAAAGTTGGTAGCACAAAACTTCCACCATTATTAGAAAGAGTAATTGTATTTCCTGACTGTGTTAGCACTTGTGTTGGCAAAGTAACTGTATTGCTGTTAATTCCGTTTACAGAAGTAGTCAATTGATTCCCTGAAATCGTATTTACAACAGATGAAGGAAATGAAAGTTGCTTTCTTAAAATCACATCACCATTTGTATCTACTGTTAAAAAAGCACCTGCTGTTTGAGTAATATTCGATATATTATTGCTAGTCAAATTTGTAAATCTTAAACCCGATTTACCTGCTGTTCCATGTGTAATTTCTAATTTATTTCCAGGCAATGAATTCCCGATTCCAACATAACCTTCGACAATTAATCCATTTTTTGGCGCTAATGAAGGCATATCAGATTGTGTATTTGGCACAAAATTTCTACCAATAGCAACTCCACCAGCTACATCAAGTTTGTTTTTTGGAATTACATTATTGCCCAATCCTATCCCCACATTTCCAGCTTTACTTATGAATAGTTTTTGATTACCAACTCCATCGGCAAGAATTACTGTATTATTTACATCGTTTCCTGCAATTAAATCAGTAGTTGGAGCATTTGCAAAAATTACTTTACCAAGTATAACATTTGCATTTCCGTTTTTAAGATTTTGAGCCGTTTCTGTTCCAATAAAAATATTTGAATTCCCAAAGTTTAAACTTCTCGGAGTATTATACCCTATAGCTATGTTGTCACTACCTATGTTTTTTACCAACGTTCCATATCCCAATCCAGTATTTCTACTACCTGTTGTGTTAGCTTCCATAGAGCGATGCCCTATCGCCACGTTGCTTACTCCAGTTGTGTTTCCTTGTAATGATCTTGTTCCCAAAGCACAATTCAAAGAACCAGTGGTGTTAGCCATCAAAGCATCATTTCCAAAAGCACAATTATAACCACCTTGATTAATCATCAATGTTCTAAATCCGAAAGCACTGTTACTATGAGCCGTATTGGACATTAATGAATTAACACCAAATCCAGTATTAAAATTTCCTGTATTATTTGCTCCTGAGTTATCTCCTCCAAAAGCGTTTCCTGTTTGTGCTTGCGTTTGTACACATAAGCCAAAATTTGCCAAAGCAAAAATTAATAAGTAGTTTTTCAAGTTCATAGTTGTAGATTTTTTGGGGTTACTAATCTTAAAATTTTTTACTAGAGAATTTTAACATTCTAATAGTAAAAGAACTTACTCATAATTGAGTAAATGGTTATGATTATTGAAAAGTTGACTTTGATTTTTTTTGACAATTCAAATATATAAGAGAGATTTAAAAAAATCTATAAAAAACATATTTTTTCGATGAAATGCATTTTTTAACATTTATAAAAAGTACTTTTCTTATATTTTTAAATTTAAGGCAAAAAAAAACTTCCCAATAATGAGAAGTTTTTTTTAAATATTTTTTTGATATGTTATCTTTTGTCCAAAGGAACAAAATCTCTCAACGGATAACCAGTATAAACCTGTCTTGGTCTTCCTATTGGCTCCTTATTGATTCGCATTTCTGTCCATTGTGCAATCCAACCTGGTAATCTACCGATTGCAAAAAGAACGGTAAACATTTCTGTTGGAATTCCAAGAGCTCTGTAAATAATTCCAGAGTAGAAATCTACATTTGGATATAAATTACGCGATTTGAAATATTCATCTTCAAGAGCTACTTTTTCTAATTGTTTTGCAATATCAAGCAAAGGATCTTCAACTCCAAGTTGTGTTAAAACATCATCAGCAGCTTTTTTGATAATTGTTGCTCTAGGATCAAAGTTTTTATAAACTCTATGCCCAAATCCCATTAGACGGAAAGGATCGTCTTTATCTTTTGCTTTCAAAACATATTTGGCAACATCGCCTCCATTGTTGTGGATTTCTTCTAGCATTTCAAGAACTGCTTGATTTGCTCCACCATGCAATGGTCCCCAAAGCGCAGAAACACCAGCAGAAATAGAAGCAAAAAGGCCAGCATGAGATGAACCCACAATTCTTACTGTAGAAGTAGAACAATTTTGTTCATGATCAGCATGAAGGATAAACAACTTATCTAAAGCCTGAACTATAACCGGATCAATTTTATATGGACCAGTAGGCAATTCAAACATTAAATGCATGAAGTTTTCTACATAACCTTTTGTATTGTCATAATAATTCAACGGATAACCCATTGTTTTTCTGTATGTCCAAGTTGCAATTACGATAAACTTTGCCATCGTTTTACACACTGCATCATACATATCTTTTTGATTATGAGGATTAACGGCTTTTGGATTAAAAGCTGTTAAAGCACTTGTAAGCGATGATAAAACTCCCATTGGATGAGCTGTTCTTGGAAAACCATCTATGATGTTTTTCATTTCTTCGCTTACCAAAGTGTATTTTCTAATATCGTTTTCAAACTGCTCAAGTTGTTTTTTGGTTGGAAGTTCACCAAAAATTAAAAGGTATGAAACCTCCAAGAAATCAGCTTTTTCGGCTAAATCTTCGATTGCATAACCTCTATAACGAAGAATTCCTTCTTCACCATCTAGAAATGTAATTTTACTTTCGCATGAACCAGAGTTTTTATACCCTGGATCCAAAGTTATAGCGCCAGTCAATGCGCGTAATTTCTCGATATCGATAGCTGCTTCATTTTCACTTCCTACTATTACTGGAAATTCATATTTATTGCCATCAATTTCTAATATTGCTGTTTTAGACATGATATATATTATGATTATCTATTAAATTAATAATTTAACAAAATTAGGGAATTCATAATGAAATAAAAAAGAAATAATTGAACGTTTTAGTTAAAAAAGCTTTAAAGTTTGCAAGATTAATATACAAATAAAAAAAGTGCTTTATAAAAGCACTTTTTTAACCACACAATTATATAAATTAGTTTTTAACTAACTTCTCTACTCTAATACCTTTTTCGGTCGATACTTTTACAAAATAAACTCCTTTCGATTTGTTGGTTATATCCATCGTTGTTTCATTTTCGTTTATCATACTGCTTTGCAATAATCTGCCTTGTGCGTCATACAATTCTACTGTTTTGATACTGAAATTTCCATTGATGTAAACGGTGTTTTGTGCTGGATTTGGATGTATCTTAATCGTGTTGTCTTGCTCAAATCCTGGATTGTTCAACAACTGGAATACGGTTTCTGCGTTGTTGGTTTCTACTGGAAAATTGTAATCAAAATAGATTTCTGCTTTTTTCTCAACGATATCGCCTTGTTGTAGATTTGATTTAGATTTTACTTTCAACAACACATTACCATGTCCGCCACTTTCTAGATTAATGCTTTGGAATATAAACTCAACGATATTACCATTTATTCTGGCATCTACTGGATGTGAAGTGTTCATCAGTTGTAGGCTATTGATATCAAAATCGGTGCTATTGACAATAACTTTGGCAACGATATTCTCTGCTGGTGCTGTTCCTGTGTTTTCAAATCGAATGTTGTAATGCAGATAATTTCCAATCTCGGTTGGCGATACTACATCGCCTTCTAGACAAGTAATATCATTTGGATCATAGGAACCAACCACGGTTTGGTTGTATGTAAAAGCATTGTTTGCCCAGTTTTCATCTGTTCCTACGTCAACAAACGAAGTGAATGTAAGCACATCACCAATATTTACTGCTGGTGTATCAGTTGGTGCATTGACATGTAATGTAAAGTCAATACTGCCGTTTTGAAAAGGTTTAACATTGAAAATTTGCCATCCTAAATGTCCATTATCAGCAAGTACTGGAGCTACTGAAGATGATACAAATTGTAACTTCGTAGCATCATAATTGAAGTTTGGAAATATTAAATTGGTCTGATTTCCTTTATTTCTATAAACTAATCTATAGATTGCATCAAATCCTGGTTGTGCTGGTATAATTGGAACAATTACCATTTCAATATCTGGATGAACACCATTGGCCGAAAGGCAAAAATCATTGGTGGATGTATTGTTGTTATTGTTTGCAAACACAACATTGGCTGTAGTTGGAGAAACATTGAACCAACTTGGATTTTCTATAGCTGGAGTTAAAGCGAAGTTTCCTGCTTGTGTATAAAACTTGTAGTTGCCATTTACATCTGTAAAACTTGCTCCTGTTGTTGTTCCATCGTTGATATTAACTCTGATATTGGGTTGAATTAAATCGTTTACATCACAGCCATTATTATCTAAATCATATTTTATATTTCCTGCAATAGTATTGTAGTTTCCTCCAGGACTGAAAGAGCAGTAGGAGTTACAAACAATGTTTGTCCAACCATTATTTATAAATGTGTTATTAAATGATACTATTTGATTTTCGTCTTGGCAAATAAAAATTGTATTAGATGTGTCAGGTGGATAAAACATATTCACATTTTCATTGTAACCATTTTTTATGTTCAATGATTGTAATGGGTTATATCTTAAATCTAATGTGCTTAAGAATTTCACAGAAGAACAATCCAATTCAACCAATTGATTGTAAGAACACATAAACTCATCAATAATTATGTTTTCAGGAAATATAACCTGTGAAATCTGATTATGAGCACAATATAAAAATGTAATAGAATTTAAACCTGTTAAATCAAGAGTTGTTAAACTATTAAAATCAATATTTATATTATCAAGAACGGGACAATTTGTAATATTTAAGTTTGTTAATTGGTTAAAACGACAATCTAAAGAGATCAAGTTAGTCGAATTGGAAACGTCTAAACTTATTAATTGGTTATAAGAACAATCTAATGTCTGAATGTTATTTGTTCCTGAAAGGTTTAGTGTTGTTAACTGACTATTATTATTACAATTTAGGTTGTTTAAATTTGTCAATCCGCTAACATCCAATGATGTTATCGCTGAATTACCATTAATTTCGATACCAGTCAAATTAGTCAATCCATTAAAGTTAATAGTTGTTAGCTGGCTATTGTTATTACAAATAACACTTTCTAATTGAGTTAAAGGAGAAAGATTTAGTGAGGTAACTAATGAACCTTGAATATAAAAATTAATTACATTGATAAAACTCTCTAAACCATTAGTGTCCGTAAATATTGGGTTTGTAAACTGCAAAACATTCATTGCTTGTGCTTCGCTAACCTGTATTTGACCATCATTATTGGTATCAACTCCATAAGCTATCAATGCTGCCTTAAAATTGGCATCGGGAATATTAACAATTTGTGCATTGGCAATTCCTGTTAGGAAAAACAAAATAAAAAAAAGACTTTTTGTTATAATTGCTCTGTTTTGATTTGACTTTTTCATGATGCTTGTATTTATATTGTTCTGAGTATTTCTTGTAATCGTTCTTTTTTTCTGTGTGAAATTGGCAAATGGGTTTCATCTGCCATTACCACATAACCACCGTCTTTTTTTATATACGATTTCAAATAATTCAAATTAATTAAATGACTTTGATGAATTCGTTCAAAACCGTGTTCTGCCAATAGTTCTTCATATTCCTTGAGTGTTTTTGAAATCAAAATGGGTTTGTTGTTTTTGATATAAAACTTGGTGTAATTGTCTAAACTCTCACAACGAATGATATCACTAATCTCAAAAAGATGCACACCATCAACATTAGACAAGGCTATTCGCTTGAAATTATCTACTTTTTTGCGAATGTTCTCCAATAGCAAATCGATATGCGCTACACTATCGTTTTTGTGAACAATTGATTTGACTTTTTCAATTACTTTTTCCAATTCTTCTGGGTCAACAGGTTTCAAGAGAAAATCTAATGCACTAAATCTAAAAGCCTTAATAGCATATTGTTCATGAGCGGTTATAAAAACAATTTGCGAATTTATTTTCACAGATTTGCTTACTTCTTCCAAAATATCAAAACCCGAACCATCACCAAGATGAATATCGAGAAAAACAACTTGAGGCTGTGCTTTTTTCATCAACACTACACCCGTTTCCACGCTATCGGCTTCGCCAATAATTTGAATTTCTGGCGCAGTTCGCTCAAGCAAAGCTTTCATTCCGTTTCTAAGGTTGATATCGTCGTCTATGAGTATGGCTGTAATCATTATAATGTTTAAAAGTTTATAGGTTTATGAGTTTATTTTTTTCCTTCGACTGCGCTCGGGATAACACTTTTTTAAATTTCATTTCATTTTAACATAATCTCCTGTTACTGCAAATACTGAATGTAAACTATGCGTTTAAATATTGTAATGGTATTTGCAATGTTACTTTTGTTCCCAATGCTTCATTTTTATCATTTTTCAATTCTGTAATTTCAACATTTGCTTTCTTAGATGTTGATGTTTCCATCAGTTCCAATCTTTTCTTGATGATGTCCAAAGCCATTGATTTATGGGCAACAACCGATTTTTCTTTTGCATGTTTTGACTGTTCAAAACCTACTCCATTATCCTCGATTGTGCAAACTAAACTTTCTTTTTCAATGGTAAAGGATACCGCAATTTTTCCCAGTTCTTTTTTTGGAATAACTCCATGAATAATGGCATTTTCTATAAATGGCTGAAGCAATAATGGTGGCAATGCTACATCATCTTCTATCTCGCTAGATTTAGAAATAGTGAACGAAAACTTATTGTTGAAACGCAATTGTTCAAGTTCCAAATAGTTTTGCAGTCCTTCTATTTCTTTGTCTATTGGGATTAAGGTTTCTTTGGAATATTCGAGTGTTAATCGCATCAGTTTAGAAAATTTTGACAAATATTTTATTGCCGAGTCTGTTCCGTTTTGCACAATAAAACTTGATATTGAACCTAAACAATTGAAAACAAAATGCGGATTCATCTGCAAATGCAATGCTTTTTGCTCATATTCGGCTAGTTCTTTTTGCAAAGTGAGTGTTTTTTTGAGTTGCATTCTATTATAAATCAGAAATGCAAAACCAAAAAGTAGCAACCCAAATAAAGCTGCAAAAATTAACTGCAATGAATTTCTTTTGGCTTCTTCTTTGAGAAGCAAATCTCTTTTTTCAATTTCTTTTTGTTGTAAAACTTCTCTTTTTTCAAACTCAAAAGTCAGTTCGTCTTCAACACTTTTTCGAATAGATTGCACGTTGAGCAAACTATCTTTTGCCGTAGCATAATTTTGAAAATGCTCTAATGCCAATACAGGATTGTTTTGCTGCTTGTAAATTTGGCTTAATAATTTTTCAGATAATACTATTTGTTCCAAAACTTGAGTTTCTTTGGCAAATTGCAATGACTGATTGGCAAATTGCTTAGCTTTTTCTAAATCATTTTTTTCCAAATAATATTCTGCCAAATAAATAGTTGTATCGGTTAAACCAAACTTATCATCAATGGATTTGAATGTTTCAATAGCTGATTGCCAGCTTTTTACAACTTCATTATTTTTGCCAATAGCCTTAAAATATAAACCCATATTATTATACCATTCGCCCAAAGCTCTTGGGTTAGGGTTTTTGTCTAAAGCTTTTTTTGCTTTTGTGTAATTATCAACAGCTTCTTTGAAGTTTTTTTGCTTCAAATAACAATTAGCAATATTGGTGTAAGTAATTCCAATATTTGGGT